>JRHI01000329.1_pt1 | contig 53877 bp, 60 predicted proteins | sample 215371 | NCBI WGS metagenome assembly JRHI01 (sample SAMN02929681, study PRJNA255918) | sediment metagenome | biome: cave system; feature: Ice Cave; material: Sediment; isolation source: sediment from deep within a dark volcanic ice cave with no known source of... ...
AGCGTTTGAGGCAGCGGATGATCTCTCGTTTGGAGCGTCCCTCTTTGGTGCGCCGCTGACTCATCCGGTTCTCCTTTGATGTAGGTGCGGTAAGCGTCTCAGGCGAAGTGAGCCTGGGACAGTCTGCAGATCGCAAATCATCCTGGCGGTGGAAGCGAATCATCCTGGCGGTGGACCTCGCCACGCCGCCTCCGATCGGACCATCCCGATGCCACACCAAAGACGCGATCGGCCCAGCGATCGAACCCCATGGCCCACTGCAGTGGACGCAGACTTGCCGTTCGGTGGAGGTCACAGTCCCCCCAAGGGCGGATCTCCGGCGGGCGTTTCTGGTGCGTATTCGACACATCGGTGACCGCCCAGCGCCGATCTGCTGATCCTTCGGCGGAGGTGCCCCCGCCTGGGCGCGTTGAACGCCCTGGACTCGGGGAGCGGCTCGTGCGGGTTGACGCTTGTCCCGGCGATCCCGAGAGTGGGTGTCACCGAGCTCGTCGGGATAGCGGGTTGGGTCCGTGCGCGACAAGATCGCGCATGTGATCGACGACTATCTGGCCCGCTTGGGACTCGAGCGCGAAGTCCCGTCGGCCGACGCGCTTCAAAAGCTGCATCGTGCACACGTTGAGCGGGTTCCCTACGAGACGGTGTGGATCCACATGGGGGAGCGTTACAGCTGTTCGGCCGAGGAGTCCCTAGCCCGTATCGCACGGACGAGTCGAGGCGGCTACTGCTTCCATCTGAACGGCGCATTCAGCGAGTTGCTTGCCGCGCTCGGCTACGAGGTGGTTCGACACGTGGGCGGCGTGCACGGGCCGGACGGCCCGAGCGAGAGTGCCATGACGAACCACCTCGTGCTTACGGTTCACGGGCTGCCGTCTCGGGACAACCCGACGGGCGCCTGGTACGTGGATGTCGGGCTGGGCGACGCATTGTACGACCCGTTGCCGCTGCGATCGGGGGTATACGAGCAGCCGCCGTTCTGGCTGGAGCTGACCGAGACGCCGGGCGGTGTCGGGGACTGGCACCTAACCCACGATCCGAAAGGTTCGTTCCCCGGTATGGCGTGGCGGTCGGCACCGACCGATCTCGCCGTGTTCGCGGCGACGAACACGGAGTTGTCGACGTCTCCGGAGTCCGGCTTCGTCAAGATCCTCAGCGTGCAGCGGCGCAGTGCGGCGGCGGTCGACATCCTCCGAGGTCTGCTGCTGCTACGGGTGGGTGAGGGTGCTCAGGTGCGCACCCTCGAATCGGGTGAGGAAATGGCCGAAGTGCTGCGCAACGTCTTCGGGTTCGACCTCGACGAGTTCACCGCCGATGCGCTGGACGCGCTCTGGGAGCGGATACAGGCCGCACACGTCGCCTGGGAGGCCACGAGGCCAGACGGCAACGGAGCCCATACCTAGTCGCCGGTCGTCTATCACCCGACGCCAGGTGACGATGGTCAGCACCTTGGGCCCGGATGGTGCGATGATCGGACTTGACGTTCGATCTCAAGGACCGGCCCTTCGGGGCGATCCGACTCGATCGGCTGCAGAGTGACGGAACGGAGATCCGAGAGGCTGTCGTGATGTTCTTGGAACTACCTGCGGTCAGCACCGAGCAGTACGACAAGCTCAACGAAGCGATGGGGACGACCCGACCGGAGAACGAAAGCGATGGTCTCTTGTTCTATGTCTGTGCGTCGACGAGCGACGGTCTGCTCATCTGCGACATCTGGCGCTCGCGGGAGGAACTTGACGACTTCGTCGCCAGCCGACCCCGCCCAGCGGCCGCGCCGTTAGGCCTACCGGAAGGTCCGCCACCCCGCCTGGGAGAGCCCGCACACCGCGACAGCACTTCTCACCGTCGAACCGGGTGGCGCGACGCGCTGGCGCTTCTAGAGCACAATCTCGGCCCGTGATCATCAGGGCGGCCAACGGGCTCGACTGGCCCAGGATCTACCCTTTCTTCCGCTCGATCGTCGCGGCGGGCGAGACCTACGCCTATCCGGAGAACCTTTCGCTGGATGACGCCCGACCGTGGTGGATGGAAGAGCCGCCGGGCCGAACTGTGATCGATGGCGATGCCGTGCTCGGATCAGCCAAGATGGGCCCGAACGGGCCCGGGCGAGGCTCGCACGTCCCTACGGCCAGCTTCATGGTGGATCCTACGCACCAAGGTTAAGGAGCGGGTTCGGCGCTCGGACGGCACATGATCGAATGGGCTCGCGACGCTGGATACCGGAGTATCCAATTCAACGCCGTGGTGGAGACCAACCGCGCCGCTGCCCGCCGGTGGCAGTCACTCGAATTCCGGATCCTCGCGACGGTCCCCGAGGCCTTCGACCATCCCCACCACGGACTGGTCGGGCTGCACGTGATGTACCGACGTCTCTAGGGCGTGAGCCCGCATCTCGTCAGCTGTCCAGGCGCTCCGCCAGGCGGACGGTCACACGGTCACCGGCTTGCTTCGAGATCAGCCTGCGCAGGTCGGACTTGATGGGGAGCTTGTGCGTGCCGTCGCCCAACGCCATGAACGAGCTGCGGAAGGGATGACCATCGACCGTGCCTCTGACCTTGACGAGACCACGCGTACCGAAGAACTCGGCTGAACCCGGCATGACCACGAACGTCCAGCCGCCCCTGTTCGGGCTCTTCTGCAGCGTCGCACTGAACTGCTTGTTCAAGATGGTCATCGGTCTCTCCAGCTCGGCTTCATCGTGAGGTATGACGCAGGAGGCACGTGGGAATCATCGGGAAATCGTCGTGCGCGTCGTGGCGTTTGAACCAGGGGCCGTGCTCCTTGCGGCCGAGCGGCGCCCGATCGAGCCACTCGTACGACCCAACCGGACGTCGTCGCCGCGGGAGTTAGCGAGGCCTTACCGTCCTCCGTCACGAAGACATGCTCCTAATCCATGCGTATGGAGGGCAGCACCTGGCGACGCGCCATTCTTTGCGGGTTCCTGCGGCGTCGCTGGCCATGGCCGTTCCTCCTTTCCTCGTCTCCGTCGACGTGTGCCGACGCTACCCGGAATGGCCAGCGGTGATCATGGCTCCGACGGACCTTCGAGCGACTGAGTATCGTCGGGTCGGGATGGCGATCAACGCGCTGCCGATTGACTGGGAGGGGTTCAACCGGGACGGTTACGTGCGGCTCGGACGCCTCCTGGCTGGCGACGACTTCAGTCGGCTGCAGGACCGGATCGACTCGATCATGCTGGGCCACGCTGATGTGGAGTACGACCGGCTGATGATGCAGCTCGATTCAAGCAGCGGGGACTACCGCGACCTCGGCGAGCAGACGCTCGGCTTCAAGGGCCCATCGCTCGCGTACCGCAAGATCGAGGGTCTGGAGATTGACCCGCTCTTCCGAGCATGGGTCCAGCATCCCGTGGCCGCGGAGATCTGCGGCCGCGTGTATGGCGAGGGCGTGCCGGTTGCGACGTTCAGGTCAATGTTTATGAACAACCCGCCGAGGCTGGCACCGTGTTGCCCTGGCACCAGGACCGTTGGGCGTGGCTCGACCGCGATCCGCTGATCACGGTCTACACGGCGCTCGATGCCGCCACCGAAGCCAACGGATGCGTTCGAGTTATCGCTGGTAGCCATCACTCGCTGGTGAACCCGCGGGATCCTTCGTCGTTCCTCGAAGCGGCCCACTACGCAACGCACTGCCCGCCCGATCGGGAGGTGGCCCTCGATCTCGAGCTCGGCGAGGTCGTCCTTTTGCACAACTGGCTCATTCACCGTTCCGGCGTGAACCGCGGCACCACACCCAGGCGTGCCTTCAGCGTCTGCTACATGGATGCCCGCACTGTCGACGTCTTGGGCCGCACCTATCCCGTCGTGTTTGATGGCAAGGGGCGGTCGACCGGTCTCGATGAGCAGACACCGGCAACCATCAAAGCGTGACTTCAACCTCGGTCGTTATCGCTCGCTCCGATGAAGAACGGGCTTGACGTCCTCAATCGGCGTACCATCGAGCGCCGCGAGATCCCGGACTCGGACCAGGATGTTGTCGATCGCAACCATAACCACCCGATGCAACCCAACCGGGTTCGGCCGATCAGGAGAACGGGTGCTGAACACTCCCCGCTCGGCGCTGGTCGGATCTCCACGCGGATGCGTGACCAGCACGTCACGACGGGCGCGGTCAAGCCAGGTCAGGACGATGATCTCAGCGCCGACCTCGAAATCGCGAATCCCTTCACCGATGTCGGGATTGAAGACGAGCCAAGCCTCTGGCGATCCTTCGTGGCCTTGCTTTGGAGCGCCGGCCCGGTCCCTAAGTGGAGACTCAACTCGCCCTATCGGCTGCACAACATACGACGAGGTCATCGGCTATTGAGCCTCCTCGTCGACAAGACTACTGCGACGGTCGCGGTGGCGATCCGAGGGCCGATCCCGACCCCCCGGAAGCCTCGCTGTCGCATCCCCTGAAAAAGCGGTCAGAGGATGGCCGGTTTGGCCGGTCATGATAGAGGGATGACAACAGCGCGCGAAGTCGAGAGCAGGGAGCGGGCCGACCTGATCGAGACCCTCGACAAGCATCGAGGGTTCCTGCGCCAGACCGTCCGGGATCTCAGCGACGAGCAGGCGGCGCGGCGCACGACGACCAGTGAGCTGTGTCTTGGCGGGTTGATCAAGCACGTGGCCCTGGTCGAGCAAGGCTGGGTCGATTTCATCGAAAAGGGACCGGTCGCCGTCGGGTCGGCCGACCAGGCGGCCCTGGAAGAGCACGCCGCCGGCTTCCGCATGGCGGCGGGCGAGACGCTGGAGGGGCTGTTAGACGGTTACGAGAAGGTGGGCCGCCGCACCGACGACCTGGTGGCCCTGCGCTCGCTTGACGCCTCGCATCCGCTGCCGTCGGCCCCGTGGTTCGAGGCGGGAGCACGGTGGTCGGCTCGCCGGGCGCTGTTGCACATCATCGCCGAGACGTCCCAGCACGCCGGCCACGCCGACATCCTCCGCGAGTCCCTCGATGGCGCCAAGACCATGGGCTGATCGTCAGCGGCGCGTAGGCGATTTCCGGTTCCTGCGGAACAGGCGGGTCTCGACCTGCGGGCGGTTCTTCCCAACTCGCCTGAGGAACGACCGTCGGGTGACCCCAACGCGTTGGAGCAGGCGGCCGTGGTCCACCGCGACCACGATGCTCGCGGCGATCACGAGCCGCCTCCAGACGAGACGGGCGATTCGATGAATCGGCCCGGGGAACCGGTCGAGGTAAGTAGGCAGTGTCTGGCAGTGGAACTCGACATGGACGACCTCGTTGTCGTGGATACGGGCGAACACGTCGTGAGGGGCAGGATCGTCGATGCCATCGCGCAGCGATGAGTAGTAGGGCAGGGCGATCACCTCGGCGACGACCAACACCAGCACCTCGGTCCGGAGGAATGAAGCCGTCTGACCAGCACGAAGACCTGGTCTGACCAGTGGCGGGTTCGGAGCGGTACGCGAAGTTCGCGCAAGATTAGGGCGAGGAGCCGGGCGTGTTCCTGCTCCTCGGCGACAAAGCGCTCAAGCGAGTCGATGTAGTCCTGATCGACTCCCGCTCGCCGCGCCGCGGCCAGGAGATGTTCACCTGTGCCAGACTCGCCGAGTTGGCAGGTGGCGAGCGACGCGCCGAGAGCGGCGGCCAGCCCTCCCGCCGGTCGGACCGCGACGACCGCGACGGCCCGGTGCTGCCCGGCCCTGTCCATGAATCGAGCGCGCCATTCGGCGGTCGTCACCGGGACGATCTCGCCGACGGCCATGCCCTCGGTCCAACACACGCGCCGCGACGACGGTCAGATAAGTCACGACCCGACCCGATCTAAGGCGTTATCCCGATGCGCGGGCCGCTCCTTAGGCGCATCTTGGCATTGAGGACCAGATGGCAGTGGGTCCGACCACAACGAAAGGAATGCAGTGATGAGCACATCTACGTTGGCCACACCGACGGTCGTGGTGCGGCCGTTGACCGCCTCGATCCGGACCGCCGCCATCGCGTTGGCGATCGTCCTTTTTGCCGTTCTCTCCTTCGCCGTTGGGCGCTCGACGGTGAGCACGCACCGGGCCCCGGCATTCCATCCGGTTCCCACCGTGACGCGCGCGGGCGGCTTCGAGTCGGTGCGCTGCCGGGTAGCCCGGCCCTGCTGAGTGAAGTCGGATCGCCATAGGCAGCGGCGGCGCGGTGGTGAGCCGCCGCTGCCGACGGCCGGCAATACGTGAGTGCCGACGAGAAAGGGGGCGACCATGCCTGTCTTCATGGACATGCACGGCGCCGCTGGTCCCGGCTCCGCCGGAGATCCGGGTCCAGATGTGCGCGACAATGGTTTGGTGGGTCATCGGGTGTCGTGCCCGGACTTTGTCGGCCGGGCGAAGGAGCTGGAGCTCCTTGAACTGACCCTTGCGGCGGTGCAGGAGGGCCGCCCAGCGACGGTGTTCGTCGGCGGCGACGCCGGCATCGGCAAGACCCGGCTGGCGGACGAGTTGAGCGAACGAGCCCGCCACCAGGGAGCCGTGGTTGCGACGGGAATGTGTGCTCCCGCCGACGGCGGCGGCCTGCCCTACGGTCCCGTCGTCGGGATCCTGCGGTCGATTGTCCGGCAGTTGGGCGAAGCCGCCGCCGCGGACGTGCTGAGCCCGACGGCGTCGGGCCTTGGACCGCTGGTGCCGGGCCTGGTTGGCTCCGGGGATCATCTCCCGGTTGAGGGCGCGCCAACGGACGGGCTGGCCAAAACCCGGCTGTTCGAGTCGGTGTTGGCGTGCGCCGTGACCCTCGCCCGACGCTCCGTCGTCCTGTTGGTATTTGAGGACTTGCAGTGGGCGGACTCGGCGAGCGCCGAGCTGGTTGATTTCTTGGCCCGCAACCTCGTCGAAACGCGCGTGCTGCTGGTCGGCACGTACCGCAGCGACGAGTTGGATCGCCACCATCCTTTCGGCCGTTTGTTCGGCGAGCTTGTTCGCCATCGGCAGGTCACCCAGATCCACCTTGACGGTCTGGACAAAGACGAGATCGCCACCGCCCTCGCCGGCATCCTTGGCCACCGGCCCGACTGGGCTCTGGTTGAGGCCGTCTACGCCCGCTCGGGCGGCAACCCCTTCTTCGCCGAAGAGCTCACCGCGGCCCGCGACGCACCGACGTTGTCCGACGAGCTCCAGGGCGTGATCATGACCCGGGTCAAGGCTCTCTCGCCGGAGACGCAAAGCCTCCTCAAGGTCGTCGCCACCGCCGGCGCCACCGTCGATCATCGCCTCCTGGCCGAAGCCAGCAGGATGGAGGCAGATGGCCTCGACCGGGCGGTCGCAGAGGCGGTCGAGAGACACATCCTCGTCGTCGACTCAGCCAGTGACACCTACCAGTTCCGTCACGCGTTGCTCCGCGAGGCGATCTATGGATCGCTGCTCCCGGGCGAGCGGAGGCGACTCCACCGTCAGGTCGCGTCGGCCCTCGAGGCCCAACCACAACTCCTGCCGGCCGGACCGGGTCACGAGGCAGTAGAGCTGGCCGGGCACTGGTGGGCGGCTGGCGAATGGGTAGAGGTACTGGATCCGTCCATCCGGGCCGCGCAGTCGGCCACGGCGGTGATGGCCTTCCCCGAGGCGCTCCCGCATTTGGAACATGCGTTGGCGGCCTGGGACCACGTCCCTGACGCATCAACCCGGATGGGGACCAGCCGCCTCGACTTGCTTGAATGGGCGTCCGAAGTCGCCTACCTGGCCGCGGACGGCCCACGGTCGGTCGCGCTTGCCCAAGCTGCGGTGGATGCCGTCGACGTCATGGCCGACCCGCGTCATGCGGCCGTCTGTTACACCCGGCTTGGCCGTAACTTATGGTCGATCCACGACTCCGAAGCGGCCTTTCGAGCCTATCGACAGGCGGCCGCTCTGCTACCGGCTGATCCACCTTCGCTCGAGCTGGCCCGGGTCCTCGCCGAGGAGGCCCGTGGCCTGATGCTCGTGTCCCGTCTCCACGACGCCGAGGCTCGCTGCCATGAAGCGATCGCAGCGGCGCTGGCCGTGGGGGCCCGGGCCGAAGAGGGGCATGCGCTCAATACCTTGGGCTGTTGTCTGGCCGGACTGGGCCGGTACGACGAAGGCATCGGCTTGCTCCGTGAGGCACTCGCCATTGCGGCGGAGGTCGCCAATCCCGACGACCTGAACCGGGCGTATAGCAATCTCAGCGAACTGCTGAGCGAGGCAGGTCAGCCGGAGGAGGCCGTGACGGTGGTCGACAACGCCCTCGCCACCGGGTACCTCGGCGATATGGGCCCAACCGTCGCGTTGATCGGGGCCGCCACGCTCATCCGCTTGGGGCGCTGGGACCAGGCCGAGGACCTGCTCTCCGGCCTCGGAAACCTGATCGGCATCTGCGGGAACAACGTGCCCCTCGTGCTGGCCCCGATCGCGGTGCGCCGCGGCCGCTTCGACGAGGCCGCTCGCATGTTGGCCACCGTCGGCGAAATGACAGACGGGCTCTTCGATGTGCAGCTGCGGGGCTCATACCACATGCTGCAGGCCGAGCTGGCGCTAGAACAGGGTCGTCCTGGCGAAGCCTCGGACGAGATCGAGCGTGCCCTGTCCCTTGCGGCGGGCACCGACGACGAGTGTCACGTCCTGGAGATATGCGCGCTGGGAGTGCGCGCCCTGGCCGACCACCTGGGCCACGCCCGCGCCCAAGGCCGGCGGGTTGACGCGGACAAGGTCGGCCTGGCTGCCGCCGCGCTGGTCCACGACGTGGAGCGCCTCGGGGCCGCCCGCCTCGCGCGCGGCGGGGTCTGCTCCCCCCGTAGTGCTGCCCTCGCTTCGCTCTGCATGGCCGAGCAGTCGCGCGTTGACCGATCCGATCCTGACCTCTGGAGGACAGCGGCCAACGGATGGGACGCAGCGGCGGAGCCCTACCCCGCTGCCTACTCGCGTTGGCGCGAGGCGGAGGCGGTTCTCCAAGGTCGAGCGGGCCGAAGTCGAGCCAGCGAGTGCCTCCAGGATGCGTGGCGCCCAAGTGTCGAACTGGGCGCCGTGCCCCTGCAGACCAAGATCGAGCGCCTCGCCCAACGGGCCCGCATCGTGCTGGAGCCGCTGAACGTTGCCGTTCCCACCCCGGGATCCTCACTGGCCGCCGACCTGGGACTGACCCAACGCGAGGTCGAGGTTCTCGGCCAGCTGGCGGCGGGCCGAACCGACCGCCAGATCGCCGAGACACTCTTCATCAGCAAGAAGACGGCCAGCGTCCACGTGTCGAATCTGCTGCGCAAACTCGACGTCACCAACCGCGTCGAGGCCGGCGACATCGGCCAGACCCACGGGCTCGGCTGACCCAGTTCTAAGACCAGCAACACGGCGGCTGCGAGATTGGCGGGGTGGCCGACGTGCTTTGCCCGGTTGCGGTCGGACGCGACGAGCAGCTCTCCGGGCGGTTGCACGTGGTCATGGACGACGGCGAGGAGATCGAGCTTGGCCCGGCGACGCCCATGCCGTTCCCCCCGGCCACGACGCGTGGGTCGTCGGCGACGAGCCCTGCGTCGCCCTGGACTTCGCGGTTGCCGCCGACCTCGGCGCCCTCCCCGACACGGCCATTGAGCGCGTCATCCAGGAGTACATCGAGCGCCTGAACGCGTGGGATGGGCGCGGGGTGGTGGATCTCTATACCGACGACGGCGTCCTCATGCGGCCGGAGCAAGACACTGCGGTCGGCAAGCCGCAGCTCGAATCCGCCTACGAGAGCGGCTTCGCTGCTGTCGAACTCGACATGCGCATTTCGCATATTGACACCATCTCGGTCGAGGGCGACCCGGCTCGATGCGAACGAGTACGACGGGAACGATCACCATCCGAGCCGACGGCGCGGTGGTCCCGTCCGAGTCCCGAGAAGTTTTCGTGCTCCGGCGGGTGAACAGCGACTGGAAGATCGCCCAGTACATGTTCCAGCACCTGCCCGCCAAGGCTTAGCGCCCCCGGCGTTCCCACTCGGTCACGGCCCACCGTCCGGCTTCGAGGACTGCGATGGCGAGCCCGATAATGCCGACTGCGGTGAGTATCACTTCGGGCGTTGGGATCTCGAGCGCGAAGAAGTGTCGGAACGCGGGGACTACCAGCACGACTGCGAACGCGCCTGCCATTGACGCTTGGAGCACCACTCTGGCGCTCGTAACGGGCCGAGCCAGGATGGCGAGCACCCACAGTCCGACACCGACAAGCACGGCCGTGGCCGTCGTGCGGGCCTGCGCGAGGGAGACGGATTCGGCCCGGGCCGCGGCGTAGGCGCTGAAAGTGGCGGCGGCCGCCACCAACCCGGCAGGGACGGCGAAGTTCAGCACTCGCCGCACGAAACCGGGCTGGAACCGACTTGCGTTGGGGGCGAGCGCGAGGAAGAACCCGGGGATGCCAATCGTCAGGCTGCTCACCAGGGTCAGATGACGGGGCAGGAAGGGAAACGGCACGGTCAGCGCGCCGATGGCCAGTGCCAGCACCATGGCGTAGACGGTCTTGGTCACGAACAGGTTGGCGACCCGCTCGACGTTGGCAATCACCCGGCGGCCCTCCGCCACTACCCCCGGCAGGGCGGCAAAGCCGTTGTCGAGCAGCACGAGCTGGGCCACCGCCCGCGTGGCATCGCTGCCCGAGGCCATGGCCACGCCGATGTCGGCAACTTTCAACGCAAGCACGTCGTTAACACCGTCGCCGGTCATCGCCACCACGTGGCCCCGGGACTGGAGAGCCCCGACCATGGCCCGTTTCTGGTGCGGCAAGACCCGCCCGAATACCGTGTGCTCCTCGAGAACCTGGGCCAACTCCCCTTCGTCGGTCGGGAGATCTCGGGCGTCGATGGGCCGGTCGGCGCCCGCCACCCCGATGCGGCCGGCGATCTCGGCGACCGTGTTCGGGTTGTCGCCGGAGATCACCTTGACGGCCACGTTCTGACTGGTGAAGTACGCCACGGTTTCCGCCGCGTCGACCCTGACCTTCTCCTCGAGCACGACCAGGAGGGCCGGCTCCAGCCGGGTCGGCACCGTGACCCCCTGGGGCGGCTCGGGAGCACGGGCGACGAGCAGCACCCGCTGCCCGGTTGCGGCCAAGGCTCGCGTCCGCTCGAGAACCAGGGCCGGTCCGTCGGCGGCGAGCAGCACCTCGGGGGCGCCGATCAGCCAGGTGCCGTGTCCGTCGAACGTGTACGAGGCCCATTTCCGGGCCGAGGAGAACGGCACTCGAGACTGCACGATCCACGGTTCGGGAGACGTGAAGGTGTCGGCCATCGCCTGGAGGCTGGCATTGGGGTGGGGGTCGGCGGCGGCGAGAGCGCCGAGAATTTGACCCTCGTCCAGCCCGTCTCGGAGTGGTTTCACGTCAGTGACCGCCATACGGGCTTCCGTGAGCGTGCCCGTCTTGTCGACGCAGACGACGTCCACGCGGGCCAGACCCTCCACGGCCGCGAGTTCCTGGACGAGGACTCGGCGTCGGGCCAGTCGCAGCACGGCCACGGCAAACGCGACGCTGGTCAAGAGCACGAGCCCCTCGGGGACCATGGCTCCGATCCCGGCCACCGATCCGATCAGGGCAGCGCGCAGACCGGTGGACCGTAGCTGGCTCGACACGAGCACGATCGCCGTCGGCACGATCGCCCAGGTCACCAGGCTGAGGATGTGATTGATCCCCGCCCGCAATTCGGAGCGGACCAAGGTGAAGCGGCGGGCCTGCTCGGCGAGCGATTGGGCGTACGCCTGGCTCCCGACGCGCGCGGCCTGCGCTCGACCTGAGCCGGCCACGACGAAGCTCCCGGAGAGCACCTCATCCCCTGTGGACTTGGTGACCGGGTCCGCCTCCCCGCTCACCAGTGACTCGTCGACCTCCATCTCGCCGGCCACAACGACCCCGTCGACGACAAGCTGATCGCCGGCCTTCAGGTCGAGAACGTCGTCGCGCACCACCTCCGCGACGGCGATCTCTGTCAGCTCGCCGTCGCGCACCACCCGGGTGCGAGGGGCGGAGAGGAGGGCCAGACGGTCGAGGGTGCGCTTGGCCCGCAGTTCCTGGATGATCCCGATGGCGGCATTGGTCACCAGGACCACCCCGAACAGGGCGTCCTGGAACTGCCCCACCGCCAGGATCACCACCAGGAGCGTGCCGAGGATGGCGTTGAAACGGGTGAAGATGTTGGCCCGCAGGATGTCCGCCGTGCTGCGGCTGTGCGGATGTTTCTGGACGTTGACTTCGCCGCGTTCGACGCGCGCCGCCACCTCTGCTGCGGACAGTCCCGACTCGGGCATAATCAACTCGGTCATGGCTGCCGGCCGCTGATGCAGCGCAGACTACCCGTCAGTAGGACTCGCGGAACATCACGCTGACGCGCGGGTACGCCGATACGCATTTGGGCACCGAGTGCTCCCAGGTGCGTTGACACGTCCCGCCCATCACCAGGAGGTCGCCGGAACGGGTCAGGAAACCCCTGGCCCGGCCGGCGCCCTTGGGACGCATCAGAAAGCGCCGCGGCGCACCGAGCGACAGGATGGCGACGACGGTCTCCTCGCGTTCCTTGCCGACCCGGTCGCCGTGCCAGGCCACGCTGTCCGCGCCGTCGCGGTACAGATTGGCGCTCACCGCGCTCAGCTCGAGGTCGTAGAGATCGGAGAGCGTTTGGCCAAGGGCCCGCACCATCAGCGGCGGATCGGGCCAGTCCTGGGTGGTCAGGCGAGGTTCATCAAAGATCTTGTCGTACATCGGGCGGCGGTGGGCGGCCCAGGGAGCTTCGCGGGCGATCTGGTCGAACCAGCGGTTGGCCTCGTGGACTGCGCTCGAGAACGTCTCGACCCATGCCCCACGCGTCAGCAGGTTCCGTTGTGGCGCCGGTAGGGCCGGGCCGGATGGGGTATCGGCCTCTTGCAGCAGCGAAGGCTGCCAGGCGAGTGCGGTCACGCACCCAATTTAGCGAACGTATGTTTGGTCGTCCAGGCATCAGCTGAGAAGGACTTCGGCCGCGGCCGCGCCGGACAGGAGGGCACCCTCCCCCTTCAGGCCTCCGAACGCATCGCCGGCGAACACCACCCGGCCCTCGGCCGTGGCGACCAGCTGGTCGTCGCTCATCTCGACGAGGGGGGTTTCGGTGTAGGAGTCCGATCGCCGCGCAGGATGACCTCGTTTGCTGTGACGTATGGTCGCTCAGTTAAGGTTGCTAGTTACTTCTAACCATACATGACGGCTTGTCAATGGTCACTTAGGGCACTCGTGCCCGATGCTTATCATTCCCGTACCAAAATGGACAAAACTTGATGAAGGTGGCGAGCCGGACGTCGATTAGGCGCGGGCGCGGGCCACGGCGAAGCACGCCACCGCCGCCGCCGCGGCCACGTTGAGGGAGCCGATGGTCGTAGCGATTTGTCCGGTTTGGGGGATTGCCGCCAGCACGTCGCAGCGCTGCCGGGTCAGCCGGGCCATTCCTGACCCCTCGCCCCCCAAGACCAGCGCGAGCGGCTCGGTGGCGACCTGGAGGTCAAACACGCTGAGCGGCGCTGAGGCGTCGAGGCCGACGGCCCAGATGCCCCGCTCGGCCAGCGCCAGCAGCGCCTGGCCGATGCCGGGGACTACCGCCAGGGGGAGGTACTCGACCGCCCCGGCGGCGGCCTTGGTGACCGTAGGGGTGACGAGGGCCGCCCGGTGACGGGGCAGGATGACGCCGGTCACCCCGGCGCAGGCCGCGCTGCGCAGCACCGCGCCGAGGTTGTGTGGATCGGTCACGCCGTCCAGGACGAGGAGAAAAGGGTGGGGTTCGCCGGGCCGCGGCGCGGTGAGCTCGGCCACTGCCACTTCAGGCAGCGGCTCGGCGTGGGCCACGACCCCCTGGGGGGAGTCGGCCCCGGCTTCTGCTTCGACCCGTTCCCGCGGGAGCCGGCGGACCGGAACCCCGGCGTGCTGAGCCAGTTTGGCGATGTCGTCCAGGACCTCGGCGGGAGCCAGCCCGTCGGCCATCCAGATGTCACGGGCCCGACGCCGCTGCGCCCGCAGGAGTTCGCGCACTGCCTGCCGGCCGGCGACCACGTCTCCGCCGAGCGCACGCGGCGAGGATGTCCGCCGGCGGCCAGAGGCCGGCTTCATCCGCGGCGTTCCAGCAGGCAGGCCGCCCAGCAGGCGACGCCTTCGCCGCGGCCAAGTGATCCCAGACCTTCGGCTCGTTTGGCCTTCACCGATACTGGTGCCCCCACCACCGCCGCCAGCCGGGAACACATCTCGGCCCGCCGGGGACCGAGCTTGGGAAGCTCGAGCACGACCGTGGTATCCACGTTGGTGACCCGCCAGCCCTCGGCGGCGACCAACGCCACCACCTCCCCGAGCAGGACCATGCTGTCCGCTCCGCTCCACCTTGGGTCGGTGTCGGGGAAGTGCTCACCCACATCCCCCAGCCCGGCGGCACCGAGGAGGGCGTCGGCGACCGCGTGGGTGAGCACATCCGCGTCGCTATGGCCGGCCAAGCCCCTTTCCCCTTGAAACAGCACCCCACCCAGGACGAGCGATCGGGCCGCTTCCCCGCTGAGGGGATGCACATCGAAGCCGAACCCGACCCGTAGCTCAGACATGGCGTCCGGCCAGCGCCGCCCGCGCCAGGGCCAGGTCCGCGGGGCGGGTCAACTTCAGATTGCCAGGATCGCCGGGCACGACCACCACCTTGCCACCTGCCGTCTCGACCAGGGCGGCGTCATCCGTGGCCTCGCCCCCGCGGCGGTGGGCGGCGCGTAACGCCTCAGCCCCGAACGCCTGCGGTGTCTGAACCGCCACCAGAGCACTCCGGTCCAACGTCTCGACCACGCGGCCGTCCCGCACCCGTTTCACCGTGTCGGACAGGGCCACGCCGGGGATGGCCGCGTCGGCTCCGGCGACGACGGCCGCCACGACCGCCTGAAACAATTCCACCGCCGCCAATGGGCGAGCTGCGTCGTGGACCACGATCACCTCGGCGGTCGCCGGGACGGCGGCCAGCCCGGCGCGCACCGACGCGCTCCGGGTCGCACCGCCCGGCACGGAAACGTCCGCGGCCGCATCCGCCCCGACACCTGGCGGCAGCACGACGACCACGCCGTCGCAGACGGTCCGGGCCGCATCCACCGACCAGTCGAGCACGCGCCGCCCGCCCAGGGCCTCGAACTGCTTGGGGCCACCGAATCGGGTGCCCGTACCGGCCGCCACCACGATGCCCCATACGACCATAGTCAGGACGCTATCGGTGCCGGCTCCTCGTCGTCGGACACGGTGGCGAAGAGCATCCGGCCCATGGAGGTCTGCACGCCGCTGCTCACCCGGACGTTGACCTCTTGGCCCACCCGACCGGCCGCTTCGGCCACGACGACCATCGTCCCATCCTCAAGAAACCCCACCGCCTGCCCCGCCTCACGACCTTCTCGGGCCAGTGCGAGGGGAAGGACATCGCCCGGGACATGGGTCGGGCGCAGTCCGTCAGCCAGGCGGGCCAGATTGAAGCAGCGCACCCCCTGGAGCTCGGCATTGCCCTGGAGCGGCGCGTCCACCGTCACCAGCCCGACCCCGAGTCGCCGGGCCAGCGCCACCAGTTTGGCGTCGACCTCGCCGTGCTCGGGCACTTCATCCTCCAGAACCCGCAGCTCGCATCCGGGCTCGCGTCGCAACGTGGCCAGCATCTCCAGGCCCCGACGCCCCCGCCGGCGGCGGCCGGGGTCAGCCGTATCGGCGATGCCCTGAATCTCGTCGAGCACACAGCGGGCCACCAGCAACGGCCGGGGCAGGAATCCGGCCTGGGCCAGGACCAGCAGCCGCCCGTCGATCACGGCACTCGTGTCGACCAGGGCGCCATCGCCGGGCCTCACCGTGTCGTCGAGGGGGATCAGACGCCCGTCCCGGCTGCCCAGCGCCGTGGCCAGGGCGGAGGCGATGGGCCCGGACAGCTGCGCGGCCAGCCCGGCCACATCGGCGGAAACGCTGATCGGGTTCTCCCCGCTGGCCCCCAGGACTGAGTTCGGGTCGACGCGGAGGCCGGCCAGGCCAAGCAACTCGACACTCTTGCGCCGGCCGAGGCGCCACCCCTCGGCCACGCCCAACCACACCAGCAGGGCCACCCCGCCCCACATCCACTCGGCCGCCTGATGGGCCGATTTCGCCAGGTGAGAGGCGGCGATCAGTCCGGCCGGCACGGCCAGCAGGGCGGTGAACACCCCGCACGCCACCGCTCCGATGCACGCGGCGAGCAGGGAAGCGGCCGGGACGGCCTCGACCCGATGTTCGACCGTGCCCATGACCCGGTGCAGCAGACGGCCCAGCACCCCGCCGGCGACGTAGCCGACACAGGCGCCCAGCAGGGCCCCGACGACCGCGCCCCCGCCCGATCCGGGGGAGGAGACCGAGCCGCCCTTACCCAGGGCGTGGCCGGCGGCGGTGGCCAGCAGGACGACGAAGAGGCGAATCAACTCGACGGACATGGCTCACAGACTGATCGGTACTTGTGGCACCGCGCCTGAGCCGCCAGGCGGTTACGGGAGGGCTTCGTTCAGCTTCTTCTCGGCCTCTTCTTCGCTCACGCCGATGGCGAAGGTCAGCTCCGAGACCAGAATCTGGCGGGCTCGGTTGAGCATGCGCTTCTCGCCGGCGGACAGGCCCTTGTCCTTATCCCGAATTGAGAGGTTTCGTACGACTTCGGCAACCTGGTAGATGTCACCGGACTTCAGCTTCTCGACGTGGTTCTTGTAGCGGCGGGACCAGTTGGTGGGCATCCGCGCTTCCTTCTTGCGCAGGACGGCGAAGACTTCTTCGACCTCTTCGTCATTGATGACCTCGCGCAGACCCACCTCGTCGGTGTTGTCCGCAGGGACCATCAAGGTCAGGTCACCGTAAGCGAGCTTCAGGACGAGATATTCGCGGCTCTCGCCGAACACCTCTTTCTGTTCCCTGCGCTCGATGACGGCAGCGCCGTGGTGCGGATAAACAACCTTGTCACCGACGTCAAACGACATACCTCTCCCAAGGACGGAACACACGCGGAGTGATCCGAGGGTACCGGTGATCGCGTCATCCGACAACTTCACCTCGGTTCACTAACCTGCCCGGCATGGACGCCGTGACCCTCTTGGCGCGCTCGGAGCTGTTCTCCACCTTCGGCGACGAGGCGCTTGGGAAGGTAGTGGCCAGCACGCGGCTTATGCACTTCCAGCGCAATGAGCTCATATTCGCCGAAGGCGACCACGCCGATGAGCTCTTTGTGGTGCGATCCGGACGGATCGCCATCGCCAACCGCTCCCCGGACGGTCGCGAATCGGTCATGGCCTTGATGGAACAGGGGGATCTCCTGGGCGAGATGAGCCTCTTCCTCGGGGAGGTCCGCACCGCCCAGGCCAGAGCGCTGGAGCCCTCCGAGCTCCTGGCCGTCCCTTTTCCCGCGCTCCGCGAGATTCTCGAGGATGAGCCACTGCTGCTCTGGGGGGTCGTCGCCCTGCTGGCGGGACGGCTGCAGTCAACGGACGCGGTGCTGGCGGATTCGGTGTTCCTGGACGTGACCGGCCGGACGGCCAAGCGTCTCCTCGAATTGTCCGGCGACGCCGACGAGTTCGTCCTGCCGATCACCCAGGAGGAGCTGGCCGGGATGGTCGGGGCGTCGCGGGAACGAGTGAACAAGGCCATCTCGGCCTTCATTCGCCTCGGCTGGATCGAGCAGCTCGACCGCCGCTACCGCATCACCGATCGCCAGCAGCTGGCTCGCCGGGCGACGTAGCCGGCTCGGTAGCCGGGGCCGGCTGGGGTGGGACCCAGCTGGCCCGCGATGAGCGCTCGCGCGAAGAGCCATGCGAACTGTCGCTGGCCCGATGGTGGAGGGTGACATAGAGCCCGACACGGGCGCCGGTCGGGTCGTCGCGATGGCTGAACTCCTCGACGATGGCCTCGAGCCGCTCCTGCAGCTCGTCCACCTCCGAAGGCGGGAGCCGCAGCCCCAAGCGGGACGAGAGGATGATGCCCTTCGGGCCCACTTCCGCGACTTCGTCACGAAATGCGTCGATCATGGCCATGGTCACATCGGTCCCGGCGGTGTCCACCTTCCAGGACTTGCGGGCGGCCCGGTAGGGTCGCTCCAGGGCGCCGCTGGCCCCGTGCCGGACCTCCTCGGCCGCCAGGAAGCCGTTCCGCGCCAAGGTGCGCACGTGGTAGTGCACCGTGCCCGGATCCATGCCCAACCGGTCGGCCAGCTGCCGGTTGGTGAGGGCACCGTCGAGACACAGGCGCAGGATGCGCAGGCGCAGGGGATGGGCCAGGGCGCGGGCCTCGGCCAGCGTGGCCGGACGGCGCGCGGTGGCCGTCGCGCCGGGCTGGGCGGCGTGGGCGGCGTCGGCCGCCGCAGCCGACTCGGCGGTGATCGTCCGTTGGCCCGTGGGTGCTCCCATAGACAACAGCATATCGATTGACAACTATAAATGGCAACGCCAGACTGACCGGGTGACCTTGGCCGGACCCACCGATGCCTCCGCCGCGCCGCCGCCGGCTCCCGTCTCGTTGTGGCGGCACGGCGACTTTCTCCGCGTCTGGTCGGGAGAGTCGGTCTCCGTGCTGGGCAGCCAGGTCAGCCAGCTGGCCATCCCCCTCGTCGCCGTCTCCGTGCTGAAGGCGACCACCTTCCAGGTGGGACTGCTCAACGCGGTCGAGATGACGCCGTTCATCGTCGTCAGCCTGCTGGCGGGCGTCTGGATCGACCGGATCCGGCGGCGGCCCGTGCTCATCATCGGTGATGGCGGTCGCGCCGTCGTCCTGCTGTCCATCCCGATCGCCTACGAACTCGGATGGCTGTCGATCGGCCAGCTCTATGCCGTCACCTTCGTCGCAGGCGTCTTCACCGTGTTCTTCGACGTCGCCTATCAGTCGTATCTGCCGGCTCTGATCGACCGCAGCCAGTTGGTCGAGGGCAACGCCAAGCTGCAGATGACCGAGAGCGGGGCGATGATCGCTGGTCCGGGCCTGGCCGGCGTGCTCATCCAGTGGCTGGGGGCGCCACTGGCGGTCCTCGCCGACGCGGCTAGCTTCGTCGTGTCCGCGCTCGCCCTCCTGAGCATTCGCGGTCGCGAGGAGCGGCCCGTGCCTCTACCGGTGTCCGAAGGGACGACCAGACGCGGGCGGGCGCTGAGCGAGATCGGCGAGGGCCTCCGGTACGTGCTCGGCCACCGCTACTTGCGCAGCATCGCCGGCTGTACGGCCACATCCAACTTGTTCAGCTCACTATCCCAGGCTGTCCTTATCGTGTTCATGGTTCGCCGCCTCGGCTTGTCAGCGGGCACGATCGGCCTCATCTTCACCGTCGCTAACGTCGGCTTTCTGATCGGCGCGGTGCTGTCCACCCGAGCCGCCAAATGGTTCGGATTCGGGCGGACGATCATCGCGTCGTCCGTGCTCTTCTCGGCCGGCTTCTTCCTGGTTCCCTGGGTGCACCGGGGGTCAGCAGTGCCGTTCTTGATCGCGGCCCAGCTGATCACCGCCATCGGAAACCCGCTCTACAACATCAACCAGGTCAGCCTCCGCCAAGCCATCACCCCCCACCGCCTGCAGGGACGCATGAACGCCACCATGCGCTTCCTGGTGTGGGGCACCATGCCGGTCGGCAGCATTTTGGGAGGAGTCCTCGGGACCGTCCTCGGCCTACGAGCCACTCTGTGGATCGCGGCCGGTGGCGGACTGACCTCGATTCTCTGGATCCTGCTCTCGCCCGTCCGATCGCTGGTGGTCATCCCCGACCCTGAAGACGCGGACTCGGCGTAGCCGGTCAGGCGAGTAGGGGTCAGGCGAGGAACTCGGCGACTCGCCGCCAGGCGTCGGCGGCGTCGTCCGGTCGGTGCGACGGGCGAGCGGGATCGTGGACGAAACCGTGGTCCGCGTCTGGATAGACGACGACGGTCACCCGGTCGCCGAGCGCCCGCAAGGCTTCGATGTCCTCCGGCGGCGTATACGGATCGCGGCCGCCCAGGATGGCCAGCACCGGGCACGCCCCCGGCCGAGCCAGATAGTCCAACGGCTCCCCCTGACCACTCCCCCGCCACGCCTCGGGCAGGCCGATCATGCCGTAGAACGACACGGCCCGGTCATAGCGACCCGCGCCGGCCGCCTTCAGGGCGTACATGCCGCCCATGCAAAAGCCGAGCACGGCGACCCGGTCGGTCTGCGTCCGCTCCTCCAGCACGTCGGCGGCGGCGGCCAGGTCGGCCAGCTGGCGACCGTCGTCCAACGCCGCCATCACCTCCCGGCGTTCCTCCAAGGTCAAGGTTTCCCGCCCGGGGAAAGGGTCCGGTGCGCACACGGCCCAGCCGTGGTCCTCGGCCAGCCGCCGGCAGAGGTCGTCGAAAAGCGGGCGCAGCCCCATGATGTCCGGAATCAGGACCACGCCGCGGGTGACCTGCTCGATCGGCAACACCAGTTCGGCGGGCGTTCCGGTCGCCAGCTCGATGCGCATCAGCTGTACCGGTCCAGGATGCTCGTCTCTGCCAAGCGGGACAATCCTTCCTTGATGGCGCGCGCCCGGGCCACCCCTACGCCCTCAACCTCCTCGAGGTCGTCGATGGTCGCGCGCATGATCTTGTGCAGGCTCCCGAAGCGCTCCACGATGTTGTCAACGATTACCGCGGGGAGCCGCGGCACCTTCGACAACAGCCGGAAGCCGCGCGGCTGCGCTTCCGCCTCAAGCTCGGCCGATTCGCCGGTGAGGCGAAGCACCGCGCCGACGACCTTCAGGTCGAGGAGATCCTCGGTGCTGAACGACGCCAGCTGCTCCATGCGCTGGTCAGTACTCGGAAGGCTGTCGCGCCGGAGATAGTCCCTGATCACGTGCCGGCGGTCATCGTCGACTCCACCCATCAACTCCTCGAGCTGCAGCAGGATCAAGCGACCGTCGGCCCCGAGCTCCACAATGTGTCCCTCGATCTCCTCGGCGATGCGGCGCACCATCTCCGCCCGCTGCAAGACCGACACCACGTCCCGGATGGTGACGAGATCCTCTACCTCCAGGGCGGAGAGGGAGCTGCTTACCGTGTCGAGCCGGTTCTTGTACCGCTCAAGGGTCTGCATGGCCTGGTTGGCCCGATCCAGCAGTCGGGGTACCGCTTCCAGCGGGCGCTTCAAGTCGTGCCGGTAGACAGCAATGACCGACAGGTCCTCCGACACCGAGATGACGGGCACGTCGATGGAGCGCGCCACCCGCTCGGCGGTGCGGTGACGGGTGCCCGTCTCCGACGTCGGCACGTTCGGATTGGGCACGAGGTGGACATTGGCTCGGGCGATCCGGCTGGCATCGGGAGCCAGGATGATGGCCCCGTCCATCTTGGCCAGTTCGGACAGGCGCTGCGGGCTGAACTCGGCGTCGAGCAGGAAGCCGCCTGAGCAGATGTTGAGCACCTCGGGACCGTCGCCGACGATGATCAGCGCTCCCATGTTGGCTTGCAGGACGCGGTCAAGGCCCTCGCGGAGGGGACGCCCCGGCGCCACCGCAGCCAGCGCGTCGATCATGGCGGCGCTTCGCCGTTGGAGCACGTCGTGATCGTACCCGGGTGGGCGCCGGACTCAACGGGGTGCCAGCGCCACCGATCTCAGCGTTGGCCGGGTGCGTGCCGGCGCCCTGCGGTCCGCCGTGGCCCGGAGGACGGCGACGGCATCGGCCAGGGTGGCGACCCGCACCGCCTCTACCCCCTCCGGCGGGTCCGGAGACGAAACCGGCACGATGGCGTGACGGAAGCCGAGCCGGGCCGCTTCGGCCAGGCGCGGGGCCGTGCGGCCGACCTGGCGCACCTCCCCCGCCAGGCCCACCTCGCCACAGGCCACCACGTCGGAGGGCAAAGGCACGTCGTTCAGTGCCGAGACCAACGCCAATGCCAACGCCAGGTCGGCGGCCGGCTCGACCACGCGTACGCCTCCAACCGCCGAGGCGTACACATCGAACTTGCCGAACGGCAGCCGGACCCGTCGCTCGAGCACGGCCAGCAGGAGCCCAAGCCGGCCCACGTCGAGGCCCAATCCTGAACGCCTCGGCTGCACCAAGGACGAACGGGTAACCAACGCTTGGAGCTCGACCAGCAGCGGCCGGTGCCCCTCCATCGCCGGAACGACGACCGAGCCGGCCACCCCGGTACGCCGATCGCCCAGGAACAGCCCGCTCGGGTCGGGCACGTCGACCAGTCCGCGATCGGCCATCTCGAACAACCCGAGCTCGCCGGTGGCGCCGAAGCGGTGTTTGGTCGCCCGCAGAAGGCGCAGGGCGTGGTGCCGTTCGCCTTCGAAGCTGAGCACGGTGTCGACCACGTGCTCGAGGACTCTCGGTCCGGCCAGAGAGCCGTCCTTGGTGACGTGGCCGACCAGCACGGTGGCCAGGTTCCGGCTCTTGGCCATCTGCGTCAGGCGGGTGGTGCACGCCTGGACCTGGCTCACCGTGCCGGGCGAGGTGCCCACCTCTGGATCGATCATGGTCTGGATGGAGTCGATGACCAGGACGGCCGGGTCGATCTGATCGACAGCAGCCAGGACGGCGGGCAGCGACGTCTCGGCCACGATCCAAAGCCCATCCACCACCGCATCGAGTCGTTCGGCGCGCAATCGGACCTGCTGGCTTGACTCCTCGCCCGACACCAGCAGGCACCGATCTCCCCCGCCGGCCATGGTGGCCAGGGCCTGGACCAGCAGCGTGGACTTGCCGATCCCCGGCTCGCCGCCGAGCAGGGTCACCGACCCGGGCACGAGGCCGCCGCTGAGCACCCGGTCGAGTTCCCCGATGCCGGTCGGATGCACCGCGGCGGGGGKGGCATCGACCTCGCTCAGGGGCTGGGCGCAGCCGCCGAGACCGGCACCGGCGGCGCTCTCGGGCGCGAGGGTCTCGGCCACCAGGGCGTTCCACGCCCCGCACGCCGGGCACCGGCCCGCCCAGCGGACCGCCGTCGCCCCGCACTCGCCGCACCGATGGACCGTCCGCATCCTGCTCATGCCGATCACCCTACGGACACGGTGCGACAGGATCGCCTAGCGCCGGGGCCCAGGCCGACTTCTGGTCGACTCCCGGTGCCCAAATCGTCCTCTGGCCCCCCTGGCGGAGTCTGGCACCGCCAGCGGGCGGCCGATTTGGGTTCGCGGCGGGGCCAGACTCCGCTACCCGGGCCAGAAAACGGTTTGCCGCTTTTGTTCGGCGGCCCGGCCGGCGGCGCATGGCGAGCGGCGGCACGGCGGCACCCCGGCACCCCGACCCCTGCGGCCGGCCCTAACGCCTCCTAGCGCCAGGACTGTCCGGACCGGACCAGACCGAGGGGAGGTTAGGCGGTGGCGGGCGGCGAATCGACGGCGTATGGCCAGGGCGACCATGAGCAGGACGGCGACGACCAGGCCGGCGGCGGCGGCGATCCGGCGGGTGTTCCACTGCCTCGAGGAAGCCGAAAGTTGGGCCAGCTCGCCGAACTTGGGCTTCCAGACGGCGCCGTTGCCGACGGGGGCAGGGGCATTGGACCCGGTGAGCGATCCTGGCAGCCGGGTGGAGACCTGCACGCCGAGGATCCGGTTCAGATCGGCGTTCAGCCGGGTGCGAAGCGCCGCCGCGTCGACGCCCAGGGCCGATCCGGTCACGGCCGCCAGACTCGGATCGCCGAAGCTGTCCACCCCCCGCTTCAGGTCCACGGCGCCAGAAAAGGAGGTGCGCGTCTCGAACAACGACCGGTGGCGTACAACGCGGAACGACTGGAACGGGCCGGTCGGGCCCGACAGCTGCGCCACGATCCCCGCCACCTCACCCGGGGTTCGGTAGGTCTTGGTGGCCCGATACAGGGTGGTACCGGACGCACCGGCGATCGGACCCTCGATCACCCAGCCGGCCTTCTTCAGGTCGTCCACCTTGGGCGGCCCGAAGGCGGCCAGCTTGGTCGCCGCCTCCTTGTCGAGGGTCACGGTGGCCTGGACGCGGCCGGTTCCATCGCCGTGCGCATCGACTCCGACCCCAAGTGTTACCTGACAGCCCGTAGCCGCGACCAGGACGACCGCCGCGGCGGCCAGCCGAAGGCGGTGCACCTCAGGTGGTGCGGACGATGAGAAGCGCGGTGGAGATGTGATGGCTGACCTTGTTCGGCACTGAGCCCAGGAGAAAACGGCTGGCGCCCGTCATTCCCTTGTTCCCGACGACGAGCCGATCAAAGCCTTCCTCCTGGACCGCATCGAGCAGCGCGGCGGCGGCGCCGCCGTCGACGACGGCCTTCTCGATGGCGACACCCGAGCCGGCATGGCGCTCGGCCTCGCTCTCCACGACCAAGTTGGCCCGAGGCGGGCGCCCGGCGGACAGGATGGTGAGGGTGGCCCCGGAGGCGCGGGCCACGTCGACGGCCCGACCGACCGCCAACGCGGCCGTAGGCGAACCGTCCGTGCCCACCAAAATGCGTCGATACACGGCGGGCAGGTTACCCGTCAGCCGTTAATCGCCTGAACCGGCTTCTGCCATCTCCACCGGCGGTGGCTCGATGCCTTCGACCGCCCGGAAAACGAGCTCGTCGTCTTCGACATCCACGATGATCGTCTCGCCGGCCCGGAATTCCTTCCAGAGGATCTTCTCGGACAGCGGGTCCTCGATCATGCGCTGGATAGCCCGACGCAGCGGCCTGGCGCCGAGGGTCGGATCGTGGCCCTTGTCGACCAGCATGAACTTGGCCGCCTGGCTGAGCTCAAGGCCGAGGCCTTGACCCTCGAGCTGGGTCTGCACCCGCCGGATCATCAGGTCGACGATCTCGGTCACCTCATCGCGCGACAGCTCGTGGAAGACGATGGTCTCGTCGATGCGGTTGAGAAACTCCGGCCGGAAGTGCTGCTTCAGGGCGTCGTTGACCCGCTCCTTCATCTTCTCGTAGGTGATGGCCTCGCTGGTCTTGGCGAAGCCGACCGTCGCCTTGCGCAGGTCGGCGGTGCCGAGGTTGGAGGTCATGATCAGGACGGTGTTCTTGAAGTCGACGGTGCGACCCTGCGAGTCGGTCAACCGCCCGTCCTCCAAAATCTGGAGAAGGGTGTTGAACACATCCGGGTGCGCCTTCTCGATCTCGTCGAAGAGGACGACGGAGAACGGCTTGCGGCGCACCGCCTCGGTCAGCTGGCCGCCCTCCTCGTAGCCCACGTAGCCCGGAGGCGATCCGACCAATCGCGAAACGGTGTGCTTCTCCATGTACTCGCTCATGTCGAGCTGGATCAGATGGGACTCGTCGCCGAAGAGGAACTCGGCGAGCGTCTTGGCCGTCTCCGTCTTCCCGACTCCCGAAGGCCCGAGGAAGATAAACGAACCGCTGGGGCGCTTGGGATCCTTCAACCCGGCGCGCGTGCGCCGGATGGCCTGGGAAACCGCCTTGATGGCGCCTTCCTGTCCGATGACCCGCTTGTGCAGCTCTTCCTCCATGCGGAGCAGCTTGGCTGTCTCCTCTTCGGTGAGCTTGTAGACGGGGATGCCCGTCCAGTTGGCCAAAACCTCAGCGATGACTTCCTCGTCAACAACATCGAAGAGGTCGACGCCGGCGGCGCGCCACTCGGCCTCCTTGGCTGCCTTGCGCTGGATCTTCTCCTCCTCCTGCTCCCGCAGCCTCTTGGCCTGGTCGAAGGCCTGCCGCTCGATCGCGGCCTCCTTCTCCCGGCGGATGCGGGCGATTTCCTCTTCGAGCTGCTTGTGGTCGGGCGGCGTCGTCATGCGCCTGATCCGCAGTCGGCTGCCCGCCTCGTCGATGAGGTCGATGGCCTTGTCTGGAAGGTAACGGTCGGCGATGTACCGGTCGGCCAGGTTGGCCGCCGCGACGACGGCCTGGTCGGTGATGGTCACGCCGTGGTGGGCTTCGTACCGGTCGCGCAGTCCCTTCAGGATCTCAATGGTGTGGGCCAGGCTCGGCTCTTCCACCTTGATCGGCTGGAACCGCCGCTCGAGAGCCGCGTCCTTCTCCAGATGCTTGCGGTACTCGTCGAGGGTGGTGGCCCCGATCGTCTGCAGCTCGCCTCTCGCCAGCATGGGCTTGAGGATGGAGGCGGCATCGATGGCCCCTTCGGCCGCGCCGGCGCCGACCAGGGTGTGCAACTCGTCAATGAACAAGATGATGTCGCCGCGGGTGCGAATCTCCTTCAGCACCTTCTTCAGGCGCTCCTCGAAGTCGCCGCGGTAACGGGATCCAGCCACCAATGCGCCGAGATCGAGGGTGTAGAGCTGCTTCCCCCGGAGCGTCTCAGGTACGTCGTTGGCCACGATGCGCTGCGATAGGCCCTCGACGATCGCGGTCTTGCCGACGCCAGGTTCGCCGATGAGCACCGGGTTGTTTTTGGTCCGGCGAGAGAGCACCTGCATGACCCGCTCGATCTCGCGTTCGCGGCCGATGACCGGATCGAGTTTGCGTTCGCGCGCTAGGGACGTGAGGTTGCGTCCGAACTGGTCGAGCACGGGCGAGCCAGTCGGAGCTTCCTGACTGCTGGGACCGGCGCCGGCGCCGGCGCCGGCGGTCTTCTCCGCGGAATAACCGGAGAGTAGCTGAATCACCTGCTGGCGGACTCGGGACAGATCGGCGCCCAGATTCACGAGAACCTGCGCCGCGACACCCTCACCCTCGCGGACGAGACCGAGCAGCATGTGCTCCGTGCCGATGTAGTTGTGACCGAGTTGCAGTGCTTCGCGGAGCGACAGCTCCAGCACCTTCTTGGCTCGGGGCGTGAACGGCGGGGAACCGGTCGTCGAAGACCCGGCCGGGCCGATCGTCTCCTCCACCTTCTCGCGCACCGCCTCCAGGCTGATCCCCAGCGACTCGAGGGCCTTGGCGGCCACTCCTTCGCCTTCATGAATCAGACCCAGCAGGATGTGCTCGGTTCCGATGAAGTTGTGATTGAGCAGCCGCGCTTCCTCCTGGGCTAGTACCAGGACTCTTCGGGCTCTGTCGGTGAAGCGTTCGAACAAGTGGACCGCCTCCTGAGCGGCGATGCGTAGCATGAGTCTACCGGGGCGGGCCGGTTGTGCAGGTCGCTCTGCCATCTGATCGGCCATGACAAGCATCGGCATAAGGGGCGGAGGGCGTCGACGACTACTGCTATCCGGGCTGGTTGGCGTACTGTCCACACCGGTGAACGTGTCTGACCTGCTCACTCTTCCCGAGGTGGGGACGGGCCTCGATCGGGTGGAGGTGGCCCTAGGCCGCTCCGTCGGGTCACAGGACGCCTTCCTGGGCCAGGTGGCCACCCACCTCATCGCGGCTGGTGGCAAGCGGCTTCGACCCGCCCTGGTGGTGGCGGCCGCCCTCGCCGGGGGCGGGCAGGTCGGGGAGGACGTCGTACAAGGGGCCGTTTCCGTCGAGCTTGTCCACCTGGGATCGCTCTACCACGACGATGTGATCGACGAGGCCGAGAGCCGCCGGGGCGTCGACAGCGTCAACGCCCGCTGGGGAAACCTGGTGGCGATCGTCGCCGGAGACTTCCTGCTGGCTCGGGCTTCGGAGATCGCTGCTTCACTCGGCACCGAAGTGGCCGGGTTGCTGGCCGCCACGATTGCGCGATTGTGCGAGGGCGAGGTCAGCGAAATCCAGCACAAGTTCGACCCGGACCGGCCGGAGGCGGCGTACCTGGCCGCCATCTCCGGCAAGACCGCATCGCTCATGGCGACGGCGTGTCGAATCGGCGCGCTCACCGCCCGGCTGGGCGCTCCCGAGGTGGAGGCGTTGACCGCGTTCGGTGAGGCGTTCGGCATGGTCTTCCAGATCCGCGACGACGTGCTCGACATCATCGGCACCGATGCCGGCCTCGGCAAGCCGGCGGGACTCGACATGGTCGAGGGCGTCTACACGCTGCCGGTGCTCCGCGCCTTGGGCACGCCCGTCGCCGGACCCGAGCTCCGGGCGCTGTTGGGCAGTCCCCTCGACCCGCCCGCGCTCGACAAGGCCAGGGAGATTGTTCGCGCGTCGGGTGGCATTGAGGCGGCCTGCTCGGTCGCCCGTCGCTATGCCGACCAGGCCGCCGGCGTGCTGGCCGCCATCGACGGCAAGCTGGCCGTGCCCGCCCTCGTCGGCCTCGGGCACCACCTGCTCGACACGCTGGGCGAGTAAAGCCCAAGAACTACTGGTTGCGCTCGTACACGAGTCGCAGCCCGTGGAGGGTCAGCCAGGGTTCGAGGTGGTTGATCTTGGCCGACAGCGGCGTGATCAGGTCGGAGAGACCACCCGTGGCCACGATCGTGCACGGGCCGCCGCCGAGTTCGGCCTCGAAGCGCGTGCACAACCCGTCCACCTGGGCCGCGAAGCCGTAGACGGCTCCCGACTGGATGGCCTCGATGGTGTTCTTGCCGATGACGTTGCGCGGCTCGATGAGTTCCACCCGGCGCAGCGCCGCGGCTCGATTGAACAGAGCATCCAGGCTGATCTCAATGCCCGGCACGATGGCGCCGCCCAGGTACTCGCCCTTGTCGGACACGGCCTCGATGGTCGTCGCCGTCCCGAAGTCCACCACGATGGTGGGCCCACCGAACAGGTCGAAGGCGGCGACCGCGTCGGCGATGCGGTCGGCGCCAACATCCTTGGGGTTGTCGTAGAGAATTGGCATTCCGGTGCGGATGCCAGGTTCGATCACCAGCGGGGGAAAGCCGAACCAGTCTTCGCCCATGGCCCGCAGGCCCGCCGTCACCCGGGGCACACCCGACGACACGGAGATGCCGTCCAAGCACGTTTCGGCATCGAAGCCGTGGTGGTCGAGCAGCTGGAACACCAGCAGGGCCAGCTCGTCGGACGTGCGTTCCGTGTTCGTCGACAGCCGCCAATGGTGCAACAAGTCGTCGGCCGGCTGACGCCCCGGCTTGGCCGGTTCACGGCCGTAGAGGCCAACCACCGTTTGGGTGTTGCCTACGTCCATCGCCAGCAGCATCCCGGCTCCTAGGGGTTCAGGTCCAAGCCGATGTCCAGCACCGGCGCGGAGTTCGTGAGAGCGCCGACCGAAAGAAGATCGGCACCGGCGGCGGCGTACGACCGTACCGTTTCGAGGGTGATGCCGCCGGACACTTCGACGGGCACGCGGTTCGCCACCATGGCCACCGCCTCAGCCACCTGAGACGGCGCCATGTTGTCCAGCATCACCATGCCGGCCCCAGCCGCCACCGCCTCGACCACCTGATCGAGCGTTTCGCATTCCACCTCCACCAGCCGCCCCGGCCAGCGGTCGCGTCCTCGCTCGACGGCTTGGGTGATGGAGAGGCCGGCGAGATGGTTGTCCTTGACGAGCACGAAGTCCGAGAGCGAGCCCCGATGGTTGAGACCTCCGCCGGCGCGCACGGCCGCCTTCTCGAGCGCCCGCAGACCGGGCGTCGTCTTGCGAGTGTCCAAGATTCGAGTCCCCTCCCGTCCGGCCCGAGCGGCGCGGACAAAACGGCGGGTGAGGCTGGCGATGCCCGACAAGTGCTGAAGAAAGTTGAGGGCGGTGCGCTCGGCGGTGAGAATGGCGGCCAGCCGACCCTCTACCGCGGCCAGGACGGCGCCCGACTCGACGGCATCTCCGTCGTCGAGCTCCCACACCAGCTCCACCGAGGGGTCGATCTGGGCGAAGGTCTCCGCCACACAGCTTCTCCCCGCCAGCACCCCCTCCCGCCTGGCGACGAACACCGCCTTGGCGGTGGCTCGCTCGGGGACCAGGGCGGCGGTGAGGTCGCCGAGGGCGCCCAGGTCCTCGGCGAGAGCCCGGGTCACGGCCTCGACCACGCTATGCCGGGGGGGATACAGGCTGGTCATGGCTGCGATGCTGACCCGTGAGGACCGCGGCGCGCCAGCGTGACCACCGTGACCAGCGTGAGCACCTGCCGATAGCGGAACGAGGCGGACGGGTCCGGGTAGTCGGCGCGAGAGTGAGCGCCGCGGCTTTCGCGCCGGCTGGTGGCCGCGCCTACCAACGCCACTGCGACTGCGGTCAGGTTCTGCAGCTCGCCCGCTCGGGCGTCATGGCCCACGAACGAGCGGGCGGCGATACCTTCCGCGACAGTCTGAGTCTCGGCCAACGACGCGGCCGTGCGGAGCACGCCCGTGCCCTGGGTCATGGCCCGTTGCAGCCGATCCCGTTCCGTCGCGACGTCTGCCGACGGCGGGGGCGCGTCGTCGTGGCCAGCCGAAGGCGACGGCGGTGGTGGCGGCGGCGGCGGCGGCGAGACGGTGATGCCAACCGGCCGTCCGCCGATCACGTCGGGTCCTGGAGGCCCCAACACCGCCCGCATCGCTCCGGTCGGCTCGCACGCGTCCTTTCCCCTCCCGATGGCCTCGACGACTCGAGGCGCGAAGACCATGCCTTCCAGGAGCGAGTTGGACGCCAAGCGGTTGGCGCCGTGGACGCCGGTGCAGGCCACCTCGCCACACGCCCACAGATGGGGCAGGGCGGTGGCCCCATCGAGATCGGTCACCACGCCGCCGGACAAGTAGTGCGCGGCCGGCGCGATCGGCAACCAGTCGGCCGCCGGATCGAGCCCGATGGCCCGAACCGACGCGGCGATGGTCGGAAAGCGCTCGTCGAAACGCTCCAGGGCGGTGGCATCGAGCCAGAGGTGGTCGACGGCCTGCTCCAACATGCGGGCCGTCATCGCCCGGCTCACAACGTCGCGGGGTGAGAGTTCGTCCACGAACCGGTCGCCCTTCGCGTCGCGGATGAAGGCGCCGTGCCCCCGCAACGCTTCCGAGAGGAGCGGCCTGGGCATGGCCGGATGATGCAACGCCGTCGGATGGAACTGCATGAACTCGACGTCAGCCACCGGCACGCCCGCCCGCAAGGCCATGGCCAACCCGTCGGCCGTCGACTCGGCCGGGTTGGTCGTGACCGCGAAGAGCTGGCCCGCGCCACCGGTCGCCAACAACACATGGTCAGCGCGGATCTGATGCTCAACGCCCGCCCGGTCCAGCGCGGTGACGCCGCGACAGCGTCCCCCTTCGACGATGAGGTCGAGGGCGAACCAGTGCTCGAAGAGCGCGGCCGCGCTCACGCGCACCGCTTCAACCAGGGCCCGCTCGATCTCCCGACCGGTGGCCGCACCGCCGGCGTGGACGACGCGGGGCATCGAATGACCGCCCTCCCGGGCGAGAAGCAGGCTGCCGCCCGCGTCGCGGTCGAAGACGGCACCCAGGGCGATGAGCTCGTTGACGCGAATGGGTCCCTCGTCGACGAGGACCCGCACTGCGTCGACGTCACACAGCTCCGCGCCCGCCGCCAGCGTGTCGGCGAGGTGCAGGTCGGTGGAATCCTCATCGCCGCCGAGCACGGCGGCCACACCGCCCTGCGCCCAACGCGTCGCCGACTGCACAAGCTCGCCTTTGGTCAGCACGCCGACCCGCAGCGCCGCGCCCGGATCCCCGGCACCGGTGGCGGCACGAATGGCGGCCGACAGTCCGGCTACTCCACTTCCGAGAACCAACAGGTCGAGCTCAGCGTTCAAGCCGGTCGAGCTCCGCGTCGAGGTTGGCGATGGTCCCCGGAATCATCCGGTTAGCCGCGTCCACATGGACGATCCGGGGCTCGAAATCCTTAAGCTCGGCGTCTTCATAGTCGGTGTAGGTGCTGACGATGACCTTGTCACCGGGATGGACCAGTCGAGCGGCGGCGCCATTGAGACACACCTGGTGTGGCTCGCCGGGAATGGCGTACGTCGCGAATCGAGCGCCATTGTCAATGTCGAGCACCGCCACCTGTTCCCACTCGCGTATATCGGCCAACTCCATGAGCCGGACATCGAGGCTGATCGATCCGACATAGTTGAGATCGGCGTCGGTGACGGTCGCGCGGTGGATTTTCGATTTCATCATGCGACGGCGCATCAGACGGTGGCTCCCATGTTGTCGATAAGGCGGGCCCGGCCGAGGCGGGCGGCGATGAGCAACCGCACCTCGCCGGACAGGACGGTCAAACGCTGGAGATCGGCGGCCACGACGTCGGCGTACTCCAGGGCCACGAGCGGTTCGGTGGCGACGACGGCGCGCATGGCTTGCTGCACCGCGGCTGGGTCGGTCTCCCCCTGCTGAACTTGCTCACGGCCGGCCAGCAACGCGCCGTACAGGACAGGGGCGGCGGCGCGCTCGTTCGCCTGCAGATAGGCGTTGCGGCTGGAGAGCGCCAACCCGTCCGCCTCGCGGACCGTGCGACAGCCAATGACGTCGACCGGGAACGACAGGTCAGCGGCCAGGCGGCGGATGACGGCGAGCTGCTGGTAGTCCTTCTCGCCGAAGTAGGCGCGGCACCGTCCGGCGAGGGCGAACAGCTTGGCCACGATCGTCGCTACTCCGTCAAAGTGGGTGGGACGCGACGCGCCTTCGAAACCGGCACTCACGCCAGCCACACTCACGGTTGTCGACGGTCGTTCACGAAACATCTCTTGCCGGCTCGGCGCGAACACATAGGTCACGTCATGCGCTTCGGCCACCCGGCAGTCGCCCTCGAAGTCGCGCGGGTACGTGTCGAGATCCTCGGTCGGACCGAACTGCAACGGGTTCACGAAGATGGTGGCGGCCACGACGTCGCATTCCGCGCTGGCCCGATCCATAAGTGAGGCGTGGCCGTCATGAAGGAAACCCATCGTCGGCACCAGACCGACGCGACGGCCGGCGCCTCGTTCCGCATCGAGGGCTTTGGCGAACGCGGCCTTGGTGTCGATCAACTGCATGCCGCGGCTCCTTCCCGCAACCGGCCGGCCATCTCGACCATGGCGTCGTACGCCCACCGCTCATCGTCGGGCAGGGCGGCGCGGTGTCGGGCCACGGTGTCGTAGTCGCCCCGCGCCACCGGGCCGGTGAGCGCGGCTGCCGGGCCGAGTGCAGCCACGTTGTTGACGGTTTCCCGGACCAGGTCGAGGTAGGCGTCGAGAGACACGCCGGCCGAGGCGGCCACCCGTTGCACCTGTCCGAGCAAAGCGACCAGGTGGTTCGACGCGATGCACGCGGCGGCGTGATACCGGGCCCGCACCTCGACATTGTCGGCGATTTCGAGGATGCGACCACCCAGGGCCAACGGGATGGCGCGGGCCGCCGGGTCGCCGCTCACGCCGTACCACGCGCCCTGGAGCCGAGACGCGCCGATGGCGGGCGTGGGCAGCGCGACCAGCGGATGGATCGACGCCCGCCGGACATGAGGGGCCAGCACGTCGAGACACAGGCTCCCTGCCAGGTGGACCACGGTGGTGGCGGGATCGGGTTCGACCGCGGCCGCCACGTCGGCGATGGCGCCGTCCGGCGTAGCCACGATGAGCAGGTCGGTGCCTCGGGCGGCGGCGCGCACGTCGTCGCCTCGACCCAGCAGGGTCGGCGCCGGCCATCCCGCATCGGACAGGGCTGCAGCCAGCGACCGCCCGGCTCGCCCGGGGCCGACAATCGTGACGGATGGCACTGGCGCGACGCGCGGTGGCAACGGAAACTCCTGACGTTCCGACCCCCGTCTACGAGGTGCCGTTCGTTCCCCGCCAGCATGACAGCTGGACACTCCTCTCTACAACTTGTCTACAGCTTGCCCACCGGCCGCGCCGTGCCGATGGCGGCGGCCACGCGTTCGGGCGGAGCCAGATCGGGCGCCAGCTCGGCCAGTGGAACAAGGACGAAGGCCCGCTCCCACATCCGGGGATGAGGTACGACGAGATCGGGCTCGTCCACGGTGACACCGTCGATCCAGAGCACGTCGACGTCGAGCGTTCTCGGGCCCCAACGCTCGGCCCGCACTCGCCCGCTGGCCGCCTCGGCGGCGGCAGCCGCGTCCAGCAGGGCCCGGGCCGACCGCGCCGTGTCCAGCTGCAGGACGCAGTTCAGGTAGGGGCCCTGGCCGGCCGGGCCACCGACCGGATCGGTCTCGTACACCGAGGACGCGGCCGCGACGTCGGGGAGAGCGGCCGCGCCTTGGCGGAGGTGGGCCCAGCGGTCCTCGAGGTTGGAGCCGAGCCCGAGGAACGCCCTCACCGTCGCCGGGTGATCGTCACCCCGGCCGACGCCATGTCAACGGGCACGGGCGGCCGGAGCTTGCGCACCGTGACCTGCACGGACGCGGCCAGCGGCGAGGACGCGAGCACCACATCGGCGATGCGCTGGGCCAGTCGCTCGAGGAGGGCCACATGATCACCGGCGACCACCGCCGCGATCTGCTCGCACAGCGCGCCGTAGTCCAGGGTGTCGGCCAGATCGTCGCTCTGGCCGGCGACGGACAGGTCGGCCTCGACATCCACGTCAACCTCGAAGGGCTGCGCCCGCACAAGTTCCTCGTCGAACACCCCGTGGGTGCCGAGGACCCGCAATCCGCGGAGAGAGACGAAGTCAGCCACTCGTCTCGGTGGGCACCTGGGTGTCGAAGGTGGGAGCCAGCGCCACCAGCTCTCGGCCGGGCGGACCCATCTGGCGGTGCAGGATCTGCTCCACGACACTGATGGCTTGGGGTCCTTCGGGCAGCATCGCCGACCATCGGAGGTAGCCGCCGAGCACGCCCATCAACCGGTCCCCAAGCTCCTCCTGGTGGACGAGGAGTCGTTCGCCGGTGGTCAGCCAGCCCCGAATGGCGGAGTACAGGCCGGGCAGGACGGTGGCCGGGTCGTCGTGCATCCCGAAGGGGAAGTGAGACCACGTCACGCCCAGTTCGTCGTAGGCGTGCAGGTTGTGAGGGGAGGGTAGAAGGGAAACCACCCGGGTAAATCCCTCCGACCGCAACCAGAGGATCTCCTCTTGGCGGCGAACGCGACGATGGTTGCGGGCGTAACCGCCGGGTCGCTCGCTGACCGCCAGCCGATCCTTGATGACCCAGGCGAAATACCGGGGCGCGATGCCCTTGGCCCATTTGCCCTTCATGGCTCTATCCCATCGATTGGTTCGGACACGATCCGTACGGCCTGAACGGTGGCGGCTACATCGTGCACCCGCACCATGGCCGCCCCCTCGGCGACGGCCCACACCGCGGTGGCTACGGAGCCTTCCAGCCGATCCTCGAGCGGGGCGGGGCCGGTCGGGGTGGGATCGAGCAACCGGCCGAGAAACGACTTGCGACTGGTTCCCACCACGACCGGGAGGCCCGTTCCGACCAGCACCCGGAGGTGATGCAGCAACTCGAGATTGTGGGTGGACGTCTTGCCGAAACCGATCCCCGGGTCGATCCACACCTCCCGGACTCCGGCCTGCCGGGCGGGCTCGACCGCGGCCATCAGCTCGTCGCGCACCTCGGTGATCACGTCGACAAAGGCGATCGTCTGCTGCATGGTGCCCGGATCGCCGCGCATGTGGCCGGCCACCCATCCCACTCCGGCATCAGCGGCTATCTCCCACAACGACGCCGACATGTCGTTGATCAGGGTGGCGCCGGCGCCGATGGCGTCCTCGGCCACCCGGGCCGACCGGGTGTCCACCGACAGCCGCACGCCGAGAGGGAGGCAGTCATGCAGCGCGGCGACGACGGGCACCACCCGTCGCAGCTCCTCGTCGAGAGTCACCGGGTCCGCGCCTGGTCGGGTCGATTCCCCGCCCACGTCGATGACCTGCGCCCCCTCGCCGGCCATCTCCAGGCCTCGGGCCACGGCCCCGGCCAGGTCGACGAATCGCCCCCCGTCAAAGAACGAGTCGGGCGTCATATTGAGGACACCCATGACCAGAGGCACGCGGCCAAGATTACCGGGAGCGTGTTCACAGAACGTGGCCGCGGCCGCCACAGTACCGGGGAAAGGGTCGGTCAACGGCGGCCGTGGATGAAGCTCATGGCTTCGGCCCGCGTGGCTTCATTGGCGCGGAACAGGCCGCGTACCGCGGAGGTCACCGTCACCGATCCCGGTTTGCGCACTCCGCGCATCGACATGCACAGATGCTCGGCTTCGATGACCACCAGCACCCCCCTCGGTTGCAGGGCCGCCTCGACGGCATCGGCGATCTGGGTGGTGAGCCGTTCCTGGACCTGGGGGCGATTGGAGAACCCCTCAACCACCCGGGCCAGCTTGGACAATCCGGTGATGCGGCCGTCGTCGTTCGGGATGTAGGCCACGTGGGCCTGGCCGACGAACGGGACGAGATGGTGCTCACACATGGAGTGGAAGGGAATGTCCTTCACCATCACCATCTCGTCGTGGTCGGCTTCGAAGGTGGTGGTGAGGTGCCGGCACGGGTCGTCGCGGATGCCCGCAAAGATCTCGGCGTACATGCGAGCCACTCGCGCCGGCGTGCGTTGGAGACCATCGCGATCCGGGTCATCGCCGATGGCGATCAGGATTTCGCGCACCGCCCGCTCGATGCGTACGAAGTCGATGCCCTCGCGGCTTTCACCCTCGGCCGGGGCGACGCTCATTGGGGCTCGGTCAGCGTCATCACGCCGTCCCCGTCGCCGGCCGAGGAAGCCGGCGACGTGGAGGCGCTGTCTTCCGGGTGACGGGTCGGCTCGCCGCTTCGCCCTCGGCATCCGTCGAACCATCGGCGTCCGGCTGTGGCACGGCCCGTCCCGCCATCTCGGTGCCGGGCCAGGGCGGCAGATGGCCCAGAAGCTCGTTGAGCTCGGGGGTATCAAGCGTTTCCTTCTCGACGAGGGCGGCCGCCAGCCGGTCGAGCACGTCGCGGTGCGCCGTGAGGATGCCCCGCGCCGCGTCATGGCCGGCCTCGATGATGGCCCGCACCTCGCCATCGATCCTCGCCGCCACTTCGTCGGAATAGTTGCGCTGATGGCCGAAGTCGCGGCCGAGGAAGACCTCGCCGTCCTTCTGGCCCAGTTGTTGCGGTCCCAGGGCGTCGCTCATGCCGTACTCCGTGACCATGGCCCGGGCGATCTGGGTCGCCTTCTCGATGTCATCGTACGCGCCCGTCGTCGGTTCCTCGAAGATGAGTTCCTCGGCCGTGCGGCCCCCGAGCAGCATGGCAATGCGGTCGCGGAGCTCCGAACGACTGCTGTTGTACTTGTCCTCGGTGGGCAGGGTGTAGGTCAACCCAAGGGCCCGGCCCCGAGCCACGATGGACACCTTGTGGATCGGATCGGCGTGTGGTAGGAGGTGCCCGACGATCGTGTGGCCGCCCTCGTGGTACGCGATGCGGAGCTTCTCCTTGTCGCTCATGACTCGGGTCTTGCGCTCGGGCCCGGCGATCACCCGGTCGATGGCCTCCTCCATCTCGTGCATGCCGATCCGCTTCGATCCGTAGCGCGCCGCCAGCAGCGCCGCCTCGTTCATCAGGTTGCCGAGGTCGGCGCCGGTGAAGCCGGGCGTGCGCCGGGCCAGCACATCGAGATCGACGCTGTCCGACAGGGGCTTGCCCTTGGCATGGACATCGAGGATGGCGCGGCGGCCGACCAGGTCGGGGCGGTCCACCACGATCTGGCGGTCGAAACGCCCAGGGCGCAGCAGTGCCGGGTCCAAGATGTCCGGCCGGTTGGTGGCAGCGATCAGGATGACCCCGGCCTTGGTGTCGAAGCCGTCCATCTCCACCAGCAACTGATTGAGGGTCTGCTCCCGCTCGTCGTGACCACCGCCGAGTCCGGCGCCACGGTGCCGGCCCACCGCGTCGATCTCGTCCATGAAGATGATGGCCGGTGCGTTGTTCTTGGCCTGCTCGAAAAGATCGCGCACCCGGCTGGCGCCGACGCCGACAAACATCTCGACGAAGTCCGAGCCGGAGATGGAGAAGAACGGCACGCCGGCTTCGCCTGCGACCGCCCGGGCCAGCAGCGTCTTGCCGGTGCCGGGCGGCCCGAAGAGCAGGACGCCCTTTGGGATCCGGGCGCCGATGGCCTGGAACTTGGCCGGAGATTCCAGGAAGTCTTTGATCTCGTAGAGCTCCGCCACCGCCTCGTCGGCGCCGGCGACGTCGGCGAAGGTGACCTTGGGCTGATCTTTGCCGACGGTCCGGGCCTTGGCCTTACCGAACTGCATGATGCGGTTGCCGCCACCCTGCATGGTGTTGAGGATGAAGATGAACCCGCCGATCAACAGCACGAATGGCAGGAAGTTGAGGAAGATCGACAGCCAGACGTTGTCGTGCTTGGGCTTGGCCTCCGTCGGTACTTTGGCGGTCATCAGCTCGGTGGTCAGGTTCCCGGCGTAGCGGGCGGGGTACCTGGACTCGAACTTGGTGATCGACCCGTCGGCATTGAGCAGCTGACCTTTGGCGGTGTCGGGGTCAACCAGCGTCACCGACTTGACTTGATGCTGGGCGATCGCCGTCTCGAAATCACTCAGCGTGATCTTCTTCGGGCTCGGACCTCCGGTGAGGAGGTTGCCGGCGATGAGGAGGACGAGGAGCAGAAGGACGACGTAAACGGGCCAGCTGCGGAGGAGCTTCCTCACGTCGCGGTCTTCTCGGCGGGAGCGGGGTTCACGGTGCCCTCAGGGTACTGAGGCTGCAGACCCTTCGTATACACAGACGTAGGGCAGGTTCCGGTAGCGCTCGGCGGCATCAAGCCCGTAGCCAACCACGAAGTCGGCCGGAATGCGGAACCCGACGTAGGCCAGATCGGGGTCACTGCGTTGCAGACCTTCCTTCAGCAGGAGGGCGCACACCTCGAGGCTGGCCGGATTGCGAGAGAGCAGGTTGCGCCGCAAGTACGACAGGGTGAGTCCCGAATCGACGATGTCTTCGACCACCAGCACGTGCCGGTTCGACAGGTCCAGGTCGAGGTCCTTGACGATGCGAACCACGCCGCTGGTCTTGGTCACGCTGCCGTAGGACGACACGGCCATGAAGTCGAACTCGACCGGCAGATCGATGGCCCGGGCCAGGTCGCTCATGAACACGAACGCCCCTTTGAGCACGCCGACCAGCAGCGGCGGCCGGCCCGCGTAGTCCTTGGTGATCTCCCGCCCTAACTCGGCAATTCGTCGCTGGAGGTCGTCCTCGCTCACCACGATGGCGCCCAGGGCGGGGTCAGGAGACAGCAACTCGTGCATCGGGTCTCAACGTAGCGGTTGGTGCGGAGGGTCGATGCGGAGGCGTCCGTCCCGACGCCGAACCTGTCCGCCGCCCGGCACCTCGCAGCCGGTCGCTTCGAGACGGGCCACCGCCAAGACCCGTTCGACGGTCGCCAGGTCGGGGGGATGCCCGTCCGGCTCGGTCACGCCCAGCCAGCGCCGCACCGCCCGGCGAGCCAGCGGGACGGGTGCGGCCCTGAGGCCGGCGGCGTCGAGCGGGTCGACCGAGGCGGACAACTCGGCGAGGAGGTCAGCGTCATCGCCGAGCAGGCCGGCCTGGCGAACGAGGATGGGAACGGGATCGCGTCCGCTCACCGCCGCGAGCAGGGGCAGCACCTCGTGGCGGATCCGGTTGCGTACAAAGGTGGGATCGTCGTTGGACGGATCGTGGAACGCCGCCAGCCCGAGGGTGGCGCACAGCTCGTGGGTCTCCCACCGCCGCAAGCCAAGCAGCGGGTGCGCCAACGTGGCCGGCGGGCGGGTGGCGCGCATCCCGGCCAGGCCCTCGAGGCCGGCTCCTCGCAAGAGGTTGATGAGCATCGTCTCGGCTTGATCGTCGGCGGTGTGCCCGGTCATCGCTGCTTCGGGCAGGGCGACCAGGCGGGCCTGACGGGCACGGGATTCCAGGTTCGGGCCCGCTTCGACCGCAACGGTGCAAGACACAAAGGCCGCCCCAAAGCGCGCCGCGGTGGCGGCCACGACATCGGATTCGGCCGCCGATCCGGGACGGAGGCCATGATCGACGTGGATGGCGGTCACGCTCCGCCCGGTCGCCGCCGCCAGGACCAGCAAAGCCAGCGAGTCCGCTCCCCCGGACACCGCGCAGAGCAGGTTGTCGCCCGGCGGAAAGCGGCAGCGGGGCAGAAGGCCGTCGACGGTCAGGTCGCGCCGCGGCTGCGCCGTCACTCCGATCTGAACGCTCCCTGGCGGGCCAGACTCACCAACTCCGGGACGCTTCGTACGCCGAGCTTCCTGGCGATGCGACGCAGGCTGGCGTAGACGTTGGACCGGCTGACTTCCAGTCGCTCGGCCGCCTCCCGGACGGTCGGCGTGCGCCCCACCGCGTGCAGCAGTTCGACCTGTTTGGCCGACAGCTTGGCCGCGCCGGCGAGCAGCGGCTTGGGCCGTGCCGGAGAGGATCCCTGGCGGGGCGCGGCCGCCTCCAGCCGGGTGATACGGGGGCGAGGAGACGTGCGCATACCGGCCGACGGCGGTGAGCCCTTCTCGATATGGGCCAGTCGCTCGAGGGCGGCGTGCTGGGCCTGGCGACGCTTCACCGATTCCGGTTCACCGACGAGGGCTTTGGCGACCTCCTCGCGGAGTTGCACCAGGGAGAAGGGTTTGGTGATGTACCGGATCGCGCCCTCGATCCCGCCCCGGATGCTGTCAAGGTCATCCGACCGGGCGGTGAGCATCAGGACCGGGATCTGGGAACGGGTCGAGGTGCGATCCGACTTGATCCGCTCCAGGACTTCCCAGCCGTCGACGTTCGGCATGGTCACGTCCAGGATGACCAAATCCGGCGCGGCCTCCTCAACCAGTTCGAGGGCGGCTGACCCATCGGCGGCCACGACGACCTCGTGCCCGTCCAGTTCGAGGTTGATTTTCACCAATTGACGAATATCGGCGTCATCGTCCACAACGAGCACCTTGGCCACTGTCGTGAAGGCTATAGGGAAGCGGCGGCGGCCGATCGAACGCGCTCGATCCACAGGTGCGGCTCCCTGATCTCCGCCAGGCTGGGCAGGAACTCCGGGCCCTCCCAGGCTCGGGCCAGCAACTCGGGGCCACCGCCCTTCTCGACCGCCTCGATGAACTGTTCGCCTCGCTCGTACTGCTTCAGCTTGGCTTCCAGACCGACCAGCAGGGCCAGGAAGCGGGCCGGGCCCCGTTGCACCCGGCGCTGTCTCAGCACCCGCTGGAAGCGCTCTGCGCTCGGGATCCGACCGGCTCCGGCCCGGTCCATGGTGATGTCGCCGTGGCCCTCGAGCAGGCTCATCAGTCCTTGCACCTGCTGGATCACGGCCAGTTGCTCGGGTCCGGCCAGCAGCGCCACCAAACCGCCCTCGTCGAGCGGGTTGTGGCCGCCCCGTACCTCATCGGCCGCCCGCCGCAGTCCTTCGATCAGCCGGCGGGCGTCGAGATTGTCGGCAGACAGACTGGATTCGACCAGACCGAGGTAGTGCTGGCGCATCCAGGGGATCCCCGTGAACTGAGCTCGATGCGTCGTCTCGTGCAGGGCCAGCCACAGCCGGAACTCACGAGGAGGGAACGCGAAGCGCTTCTCGAGCGCGAGCACGTTGGGACCCACGTAGTAGACGAGGTCTTGCTCCTCGGGCACCTCGTCCTCGACCAGCAGGAGGTCGTACTGCCCCAGCACTCGGGTCGACATCCACCCCAGGAGAGCACCGAGTTGGGCGCCGGCGACGGCCCGGCCGACCGGCGCGATCGGGCTGGCGGCCAGGCTGGGACCCAACCGCTCGGTGAGGGGGCGAAGCAGCCGGCGGAACGACGCGATGTTGGCCCTGATCCAGCCGGCCCTATCGGTCACCCTGGCCCGGGCCGGACCAGTGAGCGAACGCAATCCGGTCTCGATGGCCACCAGTTCCTCGGCCTCGGCGGTCAGCTGTTCGAAGTCCGGTTGCAGCGAGTCGAAATGATACGAAGAGGCCAAAGGCTCTCGTCCGGCCACGCGCACGGCCACGCGTTCAGCCAGATCCCAGGCAATGGGGTCGGTCATCCAGCTACTGCTTTGGATACTTCATGCTCATGACCTTCACCACGTACCCGACGGCGATGCCCAGGATGGACAGGACGATGCCTCCAACGAGAGCGATCGAGATCCAGTAGGTCCAGACCTTGGCGGCGAGCAGTACGGCGACGGCAGCCATGGCCGAGAACTGTAGCGGTCGCCCGTCCCGCGGCCACCACTCCGGGACCTGTCAGGCGATTTTCTTGCCCCGGGTGCGAGGCACGGACATCGGTTCATGCTGGTAACAGAATTTGCCGTTGTTGTAGATGGACAGGCGGGTCTCACAACCCGGCTCCCAGCAGACCCGGTCCTTCCCGAACGACTTGGATGGCCGGTCGTTCCCACTGATGGGCTTCGCTCCCAGAGATCGCTCGCTCATATTTCCGGCAACGCCCGCCGTACGGGCGCTATTCCGGTGGTGACAGTGCCAATGGTCACACCGGAAAGGAGGTGAACGCGACGATTCAACCGGGAGCGAACGGCCGCTGGTCGCGCTCCTTGGCGATGATGGCGGCGATGCGGATCCGCAGCTGCTCAGGAACCTGGTCACGGCACTTGCGAGCCACGAGCAGCTTAAGCTCGGCCTCGAAATCGAAGGCGTCCAGGCACGGACTGCACTCCTCGAGGTGGCGCTGAATATTCGCCTTGCGCTCCGGTGTGAGCTCACCGTCGAGGAAGTGATAGAGGGTGTGGACCGCCTCTTGGCAGTCCACACTGAGGTCGGAGGAGTCGTCCATAGTCACCTGTCGCGCTCGGCGACCAGCCCGCGTCTCATACCAAAGTCGTACAACGCCTTCTGCAACGCCTTTCTTCCACGGTGCAAGCGGCTCATGACCGTTCCGATGGGAACATCGAGGATTTCGGCAATCTCTTTGTACGAAAAACCTTCCACGTCCGCAAGCAGGACGGCCATCCGGAACTGCTCCGGAAGCTCCTCCAGCGCTCGCTTGACGTCTTCATCGGCGAAGCGATCCATGACCTCCTCTTCGGCGCTGCGACCGGCGGCGGCCGCCTCCAGCCCGCCCAAGCGCCGGTACAGGTACAGGTCCTCCACGTCATCGAGCTCGGTCTGCTCGGGTCTGCGCTTTTTGGCCCGGTACGAGTTGATGAAGGTGTTGGTGAGGATCTTGTAGAGCCACGCCTTCAGGTTGGTGCCCTCCTGAAAGGAGCCGAAGGCTCGGTAGGCCTTGAGGTAGGTTTCCTGCACCAGATCCTCGGCGTCGGCCGGGTTGCGGGTCATGCGGGCCGCGGCGGTATAGAGCGAGCCCATGTGCTCCATGGCGAAGTCGGCAAAATCCGCCTGGTCGGCCATAGGGCGACCTTACGGTCCCGTCTCGCCGCCCGGCCACTCAAATCCGAAAATCCTCCTTAAGGCCTTCCACAAAGCGGTGGAAAGCGATGTGGTCGGACACCACCTCGCGGCGTTCGCCGTCTTTCTCGATGGTCACGGTGTCGGCGGCCCGTTCCTCGCGCAGGTCGACAGGAGTCCAGCCCTCTTCGTAGACCAGCCTGCGTAGTTCATCCAGTTTGGGATCGTCGCCCCATCCGGCCATGCGGGCACCCTATCGCTCGCGCTTCGGCGGGCCCGCGGCCAGGTGGCCGGCCCCCTCCTCCGGCCACCTGAACCGACCACCGTTCGACACGGCCGCCCGCCGATTTGGGCGTCGGTCGCAGTGTCGGTCGGTGCGTTCCTTGAGGATGGAACACGGAGAGTGGTGGCGCAAGAGGTACCGGGAAAATGGGTCTCAAGGCCCACGCTCAACCTGCCGATAAGGGGCGCGGCGCGGCGGTCCGGGCGGGACATTCGGGCGATCCTCGTCCGGCCGCTCGTCCCGATCCTCGTCCCTCCGGTCCGAATGAGGGGCGGAAGGCGGCGGGGAAGGGGACGGTGAGGGCGGAAGTGGTGTCGGTGTGGGTCGCCGAGGGATCGGGACAGGGGGCGGCCCGGTGACGGGTAGTGGGACGGCGACCGCAGGCGACCCGCTCCGGTGCGCGGCGGCGAGGGCGGGCGGCACGGCCGGTTGCGGCGCCGGGAGCCGAAGTGGCCGAACAGGATGCGCGACCGCCGGGATGGACGGGGCGGGGCTGGCGGCTCCAGGGCCGCCCGCCCGCACCCCTTCGCCGGTGCCTGTGCGCGGAGACCGTCCCGGTCGGGCGGGCGCGGGCGCCGCGGCGGTGGGTGGGGAACGACGGCTCGGCCGCTCGGCGGTGACGAGGACCGCCAGCGCGGTGGCGGGCACGGCGAAACTAGCCAGCCGGATGCAAAGCGCGGCCATGCGCACCTCGCGCCACCGGCGGCGACCACGGGTGCGACTACGACGGCGGCGTAGCGCGGGGCCGGCGGCCCCCGCAGCGGCCGCAGCACCCGGAGCAGCCGCAGCTGGCGTGCCCCCGCCGCCGTATCGGCGCTGGCGGCGGCCCGCATACAGGCGCTTGTCGGCGAGGGCGAGAAGCGCGGCCGCGTCGCGGCCCTCTCTCGGAAAGCTGGCCGCCCCCCAACTGAAGGGAGGCGGACCGAGACCTCGGACCCTGGCGATGACCAGGTCGGCGTCGCCTACGGCGGCGCCGAGCAGGACGAGCACGAACTCGTCTCCGCCGAGGCGATAGGCGCCATCCCCGGCCCGCAGTCCAGCTTGGAGCGCGCCGCAAAGGGCGCACAGGGCGGCGTCACCGGCGGCATGGCCGTCGGAGTCGTTGCGCTGCTTCAGCCCGTCGAGATCCACCATAACGACGATCAGTTCTTGGCCGGATCGATCCGCATTGGCGAGATCCCGGGCGATGTTCTGTTCCAACGCTCGCCGGTTTGGCATACCGGTCAGGGGATCGACCAGGGCGGCCTCAGCCAGATCCGCGGCCATGCGGACCACCGTCGCTTCGAGGATGTCGTCGATGGCAGAGTCAACGATGTGGGCGATGTCGCCGGCTGCGCCGGGCGCGACGGTCGCGCGGACTTCGGCGTACAGGACGTGGCGGAGGAGGCCGAGCCGGTGCACGCATTGATCGAGCGGGGTGCCAGAACCGATGACCGTCTCGACCAACGGGCCTAGGTCGATCGGCGTGACCAGCGCGCCGAGGACGGCTCGCATGACCGTCCTGGCATCATCCCGATCGAGTCCGCCGTCGCCACACAACGACAGCCAGGCGACCACCAGGCGATCGACGCGATCGCCGAGCAAGGCCGCTACTGACTGCCGTTCGGCCTCCGTCACTGGAAGGAGATATCGAACGAATGTCCGGATTTCTTGAGCGGCGGGGTGGCCCGCCGCTCAGGTTTCTACCGGCCCATGCCGACGATCGGACGGTTCAGCACCAGGGCGCCGGTCGAGCCGGAGAAGACCGCGTCACCGAAGGTGAAAATGCCGCCGTCGGAGGCCACCAACAAGTAGCCCTTCCCGGTTGGCGTCGCCGCCATCCCGACGATCGGCTTGTTCAACTTGAGGGCACCCGTCGAGCCGAAGAAGACGGCATCGCCGAACGTGAAGATCCCGCCGTCGGAGGCCACCAACCAATAGCCCTTACCGGTCGGCGTCGCCGCCATCCCCACAATCGGCTGGTTCAGCTTGATGGCCCCGGTTGAGCCCAAGAACGCACCATCGCCGAACGTGAAGATTCCGCCATCAGAAGCCACCAACCAATAGCCGTTGCCCGTGGGTGTCGACGCCATCCCCACAATCGGCTGGTTCAGCTTGAGGGCGCCGGTCGAGCCGAAGAAGGCGGCRWTGCCGAAGGTGAAGATCCCGCCGTCGGAGGCCACCAACCAATAGCCGTCGCCGGTCGGCAGCGGCGCCATCCCCACAATCGGCTGGTTCAGCTTCATGGCCCCGGTCGACCCGAGGAACGAGTGATTTCCGAACGAGAAGATGCCCCCATCAGAAGCCACCAACCAGTACCCGCTCGGCTGGGTCGTCGGAGGAGGCGGAGCCGCGCCGATCGGTCCGACCGCCACTCGGCGAAGCCCGAACTGACCGTTCCCGATAATGCTGAGGAAGTTGCCAAATCCGTCGAACTGCTGAACGCGGGAATTCTGACTGTCGGCGACGTAGACCCGGCCGGCCGAGTCAAGGGCCACGCCGTAAGGCCGGTTGAACTGCCCATTGCCGGTACCGCGCGAGCCCCACGCCTGGATGAAGTTGCGGCCGGGTCCGAATTTCTGGATCCGATCGTTGGCGTAGTCGGCCACGTAGATATTTCCGGCCGCATCGGTGGCTGCGTCCCGCGGCCCGTTGAACTGGCCGTTGGCGTTGCCCACCAGAGTGGTCAGTTGCCACAGTGGGTTGCCGTTGAGGTCGAAGGCGAGGATGCCGTTTTGGACATCGTCGGCCACGAGGACGATCGGGTTACCCACGGCATCTACGCCGACGGTGATCCCGATATCCGAACTGAATCGGTCGGCAGGCGTCGTCCATGCCGTCGGGGTCACCACGGAGCCGTCCACCGCATTGAGGACCTGGACCCGGTTGTTGCCGAGATCGGCGACGTAGAGCTTGCCGGAGAAGTAGGAGATGTCCCGAGGTGCCGTGAACCGGCCTGGATTCTTCGGGTTCGGGCCCCGGAACCCGATCCGCCAGATTTGATTGCCGGCCGGGCCGTACGCCGCCACCTGGTCATTGCCGGTGTCGGCGACATAGACGTTGCCGCTGGGATCCACATCCACGCCGCCCGGATACATGGAGGCGTGGCCAACGTTCGGCGCGCCGATCGCCTTTGTGGGTGTCGGGGGCGCCGTGGTGAGGTCGAAGATCTGGACGCGGTCGTTCCACGTATCCATCACGAACAACTGGGTGCCGGAGATCTCGAGATGGGTGGGATTGTCGAACTGACCGAGTAGCGACCCAGGCGAGCCGAAGGTTTGGATGAATGTGCCGGCGGAGTTGAACTCCTCTATCTGATTGAAGGGCGGGTCGGACACCCAGACGTTGCCGGTGCCGTCCACCGCCACCCCTTCCGGCCGGTGCAGGTTGCCGCCGACGAACGTCGTGGGGAGGACGTTACCGGTGGCCGAGTCGAGCGCCACCACCTTGGCGTTGAGTGAATCGGCTACGTAGACCACGCTGCCGGACACCGTGACATCCTTGGGGAAGTTGAAACCGGTCGCCGTCCACACCGTGTGCCCCGTCGCCGGGTTCCAGGCCTGGATTCGACTGTTGTTGGTGTCCGCCACAATGAGGAGAGGGCCAGATGAGGCGATGCCGTACGGCCAGTTGAGCTGGTCAGCGCCGCTGCCCAGCGCGCCCAACGACAGGCCCGTCGGCGCTCCCGCCCGGGTGAACTCGGTCAACCGGCTGTTCTTGGTGTCCGCCACCCACACCGTGTTGCTCGAGGCATTGATGGTGAGATCGCGAGGCCAGTTGAACCCCGGATTGCCATCGCCAAAGCCCCGCGTCCCCCAGGAGAACTGAAAGGCTCCAGTCGTGGGGTTGAACGCCTGCACCCGCTGGTTGTCGGTGTCGGCCACATACAGGTTGGTGCCGTCGACCTCCATCCCGAACGGCTCGTTGAATCCCCCCGTCGCCGGCGCCGTCCCTCCGAAGGTTCCGTCCTGCACTCCCGTCGGGCCGTAGCGCTGGATCGAGTAGCTCCACAGATCGGCCCCGTACACTTCCGGGTTGGCCACCGCCGCCGGCGCCCGCCTCGGGCTGCTGGCGGCAGGCGTTCCACTGGCGCTGGTGGCGCCGGTGGCGAGAGCTAGAACCAACGCGGCGCCGGCCGCAGCCCGCGTTCCAACGGGCATTCTGTTCTTGCGCACTTTTATCGCTGCTCCGTGTCTATTGAGGGAAGGAGTTCACTGGGACATTGCCTTCTACTGAAACGCTGTCCATGCTGCGTCCTCGATGACTGACTTCGTCAAAGGCTGCGGTCAGGGCGAGTGCCAATCCCGCGCCGAGGACGATGCCGGCGGCCGCGTCGATCGGGCTATGGGCCCGGATGACGAGGACACCCCAGGTAACCGCCAGCATGGCCGCTGCACCAATGGCCATGCCGACCCACCACGTCACATTCGGCGTGGCCCGCGGGGCGAGAAGGAAGAGGGCCACGACCACGACGGCGGTGATGGCCGCGGTATGCCCCGAGGGGAACCGGTAGGCCGTCCCAAAGTATCGCCGGCCGACAAGAGGTTTCAGCACTGCCTCGACCATTACCCAGACGGGCACCGATATACCGCAGAGGGCCAGAGCCCACCAATCACGACCGCGTCGACGCCAGACGGCGACGGCCAGGACGACCGAGGCCAGAACGAGGACGGGCGCGGAGGCGACCTGGGCAGCCAGATCGCCCAAATGCTGGCTCGACCGTCGGCTCCAATCCGGGACCCCAATGGCCCGCTGGACGGCCCGATCCAGAGAAAGCGCGCCCGTTCCGTGCCACACCATCGCGGCCATCGCGAGGAAGGCCAGCGCCATGCCGGCGAGCATCGAAGCGGTCCACGGACGCACTCGCTCGGGCACCAGGAACCGAACTTCTGCGTCCGGCTGATCCTCGCTGATCACCCGCCTAGACATGGAAGCAGGGTAGCGGGCGTCGTCAAGGATCCAATCGCGGCTCCCTTCGCACCCCGGACCGGTTCTGCACTCAAGGGTCACCGGACCGAACCGAAATCTGGGAAGAACAGATGGGATCACGGAGCCCACGAGACGGGCAACCGAGAACGGGGGAATTTTTGAAGCGCACCCATCTTCCACAATTGGCCACGGTGGCAGTCGCCGGAGTAACGGCCACCCTCTGCCTGGCGGGGGCTGTGCACGCAACTGTCCGGTCCCGCCATCCGGCCCCCGCCACGGCATCCGCCCCTGCCCCGAGCTCCAATCCCGGAACGGGATCGTCCCAGAACATGCAGCGGACTCCCACCGGCGGCGCCATCCAGCGATTCACGGCCGCCAACATGACCTCGTGGTCGGGAACACAGGCCGACGCCGTCAACGTGGCCAAGGCTTACGACATCATTTCCGCCCGCCCGGGCCAGTTCGGCAGCTACCTGCCGGCGATGCGCGCCGCCAATCACGACCAAGATCGGCGCGGCCGTCGCCCAGGGCGTGGCCCCGAAGATTGTCGTCGGCAACGGACTGGGCAGCGGCCCCCGGTGCTTCGACCCGGCCGCCCCCGGTTCGCAGCTCTTCACCGGCATGTACGGAGCGGTCGGTGAGGGTTGGCTCAAGAACCCGGGTGCCGGTGCCTCCTCCTTCCCACCGAGGCCAAGTGGAACCAGAACGTCGACGCCATGGTGGACGCCGCAGGCGGACTCGCTCGGTCATGGCGATCACCAAGACCTGGGCGGTGGCACCGCCAGCCAGATTGACGCCTGGCATCGCTTCGCCCTGGCCAGCTTCCTGCTCGGCACCAACGGCGCGCCTCGTACTTCGAGTTCTCCACCGCCAACAACCAGGCCGGGGCCCTGGGAGCACGTGAATGTCGGTGCGTCCACCGGCGCGTATGCCGAGAACGGCAGCGTCTACCAGCGCTCCTTCACGCAAGGCATGGCTCTGGTCAACCCGACGAGCTCGACGAACTCGGTGAGCTCTCCCAGACGTACTGCGATCTCAGTGGCTCGAAGGTCAACTCCGTGACCCTCGGGCCCGATGGCGCCGACGTCCTCTACGCCTGCTGATCGTTCTCAGTCCCCCCACGACCAGGAGCCCGTCTGACTTACTGGGGTGTCTGCGAACTTGACGCCGGAAACTCGATGGCCTTGGTTATCGGACCGAGCGCCTGTTTCGTGGCGAGTTTTCGGCGGCAAGTTTCTGGTCACCCCATTAGGTGGCCATTCCGACAATCGGCTTGTTCAACGTGAGGGCGCCGGTCGAGCCGAAGAAGCCGGCATCCCCGAAGGTGAAGATCCCTCCGTCGGAAGCCACCATCCAGTAACCCTTGCCGGTCGGCGTCGAGGTCATCCCGACGATCGGTTTGTTCAACACGATGGCCCCGGTCGAGCCAAAGAAAGCGGCATCGCCGAATGTGAAGATGCCGCCATCGGAAGCCACTAACCAGTAGCCCTTCCCGGTGGGCGTGGCCGCCATGCCCACAATCGGCTTGTTCAACGTGATCGCACCCGTCGACCCGAAGAAGGCGGCATCACCGAAAGCGAAGATGCCCCCGTCCGAAGCCACCAACCAATAGCCCTGACCGGTCGGCCGGGATGCCACCCCGACGATCGGCTTGTTCAACACGATCGCCCCGGTCGAGCCGAAGAACGCCGCATCGCCGAACGTGAAGATCCCACCGTCGGACGCCACCAACCAGTAGCCCTTCCCGGTCGGCGTCGCGGCCATGCCCACAATCGGCTTGTTCAACTTGATCGCACCCGTCGAACCGAAGAAGACGGCGTCCCCGAAGGCGAAGATGCCCCCATCCGACGCCACCAACCAATATCCCTTCCCCGTCGACGTCGGCGCCATCCCGACGATCGGCTTGTTCAATACCATCGCTCCCGTGGAGCCAAGGAACGCGCGGCCACCGAAGCTGAAGATGCCGCCGTCGGAAGCCACCAGCCAGTAGCCATCGGCCGAGGTCGGCGCGAGGGCGTACAACAGGCCGGTCGAGGCATTCGAGAAGTACACCGAGCCGCCCGATATGGCCGGCGACGAGAAGATGCCAATTCCCCCGGGACCGCCCGTGGGCAAGTCGAACAGCTGGTTGCCGCCGAGGTCAAAGGCGCGGAGGTCTCCACCCAGATCGCCGATGAGGATCACCTGGCTGCCGGGCGGGCCGGCTATTGCCGGGGAAGAAATCATCGTCGGCAAGCCGCCGACCGACCAGAGCTTGGTCCCGCTGGTGGCGTTCAGAGCTACCAGGCCAGCACCCCACCCCTCGACCAGCTCGTTGCCCACCAGAGCGGCCACCGACTGCGAGTCGCCCTTATTGGTGGGATCCAGGGTCTTGAGGTCGAAAGACCAGAACTGAGCTCCGGTACTGAGATCCAGCGCATAGACCTGACGGTCCTTGCCGGTCTCGTACACCACCCCATCGGCGGAACCGTTAACCCCGGGGGCCGAGATGGTTGGCCCGGCGCCAATATCGGTATCGATGCCCACGAGCGTCTGGAAGCGCCACACCTGAGCGCCCGTGCTGGCATTGACGGCATAGACGGAGTCGTCCGAGTCGGCACTACCGAAGACGACCAGCGGCTGACCGTTCTTGTCGTGCGCAAACGCGGGCTGGGCGTACTCTCCGCTCGGGTTGGCGGCGAAGGCGTGGGTCGGGCCCAGCGAGTCCGGTCCAAACTCCCATTTGAGGGCGCACGTCCTGGCGTTAATGGCCCAGAAGGCGCCCTGGTCGGGAGTGCCCACTCCTTTCGGTCCGCTGTCGCCGAAGTAAACGACCGGGCCGCCGCCGTCACCGGGATCGGCCACCACCGGCGACGAGTCAATCTTGCCTGAGGTGCCGGGGGCGGGGAAGTCGGTGGTGAAGCTGCAGATCTGGGCACCGGTGGCGGCATCGAGGGCGATCAGGCGATGGCTGGTGTTGCCCGACGTGCCGAAGTAGACGACGCCGTTGACCACCGCTGGCGACGACAAGATGTTGCCGCCCGCCGGAAATGACCACAGCACGGCGCCGGTGGCCGCATCGACGGCGTTCAGACCGCCGCCTTTGCCGCTACCGGCCTGGTCACCGATATAGAGGACGGATTTGCCCATGGCGGCGTTAAAGACAACCGCCGGCGACGAGTAACTGCCAGCGGTGGACAACTGCGTCTGCCACTTGGTCCTCAGCGACGAGGCGTTGGACGCGGTGAGGGCCGTCTCGGCGCTTACACCGACGTGGTTCTGATCGTGATGGAACATGGGCCAGTCGTCGGTGCCCACGGGCGCATTCGTCGTTCGCCCGGCGGTGGCCGGCTTGGCTTGATGACCGGCAGCCGAAGCCGGGCCAGAGAGCACGAAAGATGCTGCCACCAGGACGACCACGGCGAAACCTGCGCTCCTGGGGTTCGGACGGGCAGCTCGGCCTTCAGCTCGATGAGTTCTCACAGCGGACCTCGCTTTGGGATACATGTCTTGACCGACGAGACCCGGCCGGAGGGGCTCCGGCCGGTCTCGCATCGACTGGAATCGGATCAGACGGCCATACCAACGATGGGCTTGTTCAACACCGTCGCCCCAGTGGAACCGGAAAAGACGGCGTCGCCGAAGGCGAAGATGCCGCCATCCGACGCCACCAGCCAGTAGCCCTTCCCGGTTGGGGTGGCGGCCATCCCCACGATCGGCTTCTTCAACGTGATGCTTCCGGTCGAGCCGTAGAAGGTCGCGTCGCCGTACGGCATTACCTGGCCAGTGGCATCGAGCATCCAATAGCCACCTTCTGATGTGGTCGGCTCTATGTGGACCACGCCGGCGACGGTCTGCTTGTCGTTCGCCCCCCCGTGGTATTGGAGTGCCCCGAAGGAGTAGACGCTGCCGCTGCTGGAGACCGTCCAGTACCCCTGAAAAGCCGGCCTCGGGACTGCGGGAATGGATACCTGAGAGGGAGGTGGCGACGGTTGCGAGACCACGGTGCCTCCGTACAATGCAAAGGATTGCGGCGACGAGACGATCACGCCGCCTTGGGCGTGGGTCGGAGTCAGGCCCATATCGATCAGGATGTTCATCGTTGCTTGCTGCATCACCACGTTGGCTGCCTGAAACTGTCCGTTGTTGTTGTGGTCGTTCGATAGCCCCCAGCTCCACTGCACCGAGCCGGTCGACAACACCCACGCACCACTAGCGGTTTGGTAGAGCGTCACGTGATGAGTCGCGGTCATTCCCACGCCGTGCACGATGACCGAGTAGTCGCCCACTGCGTCCGGCTGCAGTTCGCTCACATTGCTCACCACCGAGGTGGAAAGGGCAAGCTCGTTGCTGGGCAGAGGCAGGTTGTCGATCTTTACCTCGTCCCACTCGTAGCCGAGCGTCCCGGCGGGCATGGTCAGCACCTGACCGGGACGAAGCTGCGCGGCCGGGGTGTTGCGCAGGAACGGGGACTGGCCTTCTCGAGCGGTGAACTGCACCGCATCCTCACGCATCGCGTCGTTGACGGTGGAGAGCTGGCCGGTCAGCGCGTTCTCTGGCCTACCGCCGTCGTTGGGAGGACTCCAACGACGATCCCTCCACGTGCCCGTCCAAGTGAGGGAAGGATTGATGTCGGCATTGGCCAGCGTTTCCTTGTAGCAGACGATGGTGCGATAGGGCTGTGCGGTGGCGTCGATGCTGGGCTGCGGGTCGACCTTCCAGTAGAACTCGCCGCCCGTGAGATTGGCCCAACTGATGCCATTCGCAATGGCATATTCGAAGGCGGTCCGCTGATTGGTGCTCACATATTCCATATGACCGGCGGTCATGACTACCCTGTGGCCGACAGCGATGGCCGGATTCGCCTCGAGGTCCAACTGGCTGACGTATTGGAAGTCGAAGCCATTGGCGGTGAGCCAGTTCAGCAGCGGGAGCTCAGTATTGGTCGGGTCGCTGGCGCTGACGATAAGCGGGCGGTTGTAGCTGACGCGGAACTCGCGTCCTTTCAGCGGGTCGCCGGCGAAGTTGTCGCCCTTGTACAACGAGCCGCCCCCGTAGGTGTTGTACGCCTGCCACGTGGCATCACTGGTAACCACCAAAAGGGGCGCGTGGCATTCGTCGCAGCGGACGAGAAACCAGATGGCGGCATTAGGAAGGAGGCTCGGGGTCAGGACCAGCCGATAGAGCCCCGAGGGTGCCGCAGCCGGAATGTTCCATGACGCCGACACGGACCAGTTCCCGCAGTCTGCCGAACCTTCCGGAAGCTTGAGGCAGGCCGGCTGGGAGGTGTTGGTGACGGAGAGGCCGGCCACCGCTTGGCCGGTCTGACCGTTCGTCCCCATCTGGTAAACCTCAGCCGAAGACACCAAGCCTGAGATGCTGAATGTCGCCGTCTGGCCGTGCTCCCAGCTCATGCTTCGGGGGAACCCCACTGCGTCCCCTGCCTGGGTCGCGCCTATTCCGACAGGTACCAGCATGGCCACGGCGATCACTTCGACCAGGCCGCGGCGCAGACGAAGTAGCAGCACGCGAGCACCCCTAGCGAGTATCGAATGACCCCTTTTTGCCTTCGCCGTATGCGATTGAGCACCACAAGCGGCCGGCGTGTTGGCCCGACCCGAGGGCCGCGACGGTGATTGCAACCAGCGGCACCGATTCATTGGGACAGCGCGGGGTAGAAGGCGCAGCCGGCGAGGCTTGCCCGGAGCCGCTCCACATCCACCAGCATTGTGTCGATCACCGCTAGAAGTACGGCTGAGGACTCTGTTCGGGTGACATCGGCTCTGACGGCCGAAGTTGAGTCCCGACGAGTGGTGTATGAGCCGATGAGGGCCTGACGGT
>JRHI01000330.1_pt1 | contig 53866 bp, 57 predicted proteins | sample 215371 | NCBI WGS metagenome assembly JRHI01 (sample SAMN02929681, study PRJNA255918) | sediment metagenome | biome: cave system; feature: Ice Cave; material: Sediment; isolation source: sediment from deep within a dark volcanic ice cave with no known source of... ...
AGACCGGCACGAGCGACACCTTCGAGGGTACGACCGATGCTACCAACGATGCCGGAATCTTGACGCTTTCCGACGGGCGACGCATCGTCATCGTTGCCTTTCTCGGACAATCGGCTGCCGCCGAAGCGGCTCGCGACGCGACGCTCGCTCGGGTCGGACGCGCCGTTTTCGACGCGTACGCGCCCTGACGCCGTGTCGCAGCAACTCACGCTAGCCCCGTTGACAAACTTCGACATCGGCGCCATCGCGGCGTCCGCAATAGCGATCGCCGCGTATCGTACGCGGTCGCTCGATTCAGGCGGCGCGTTCGCAGCATTCATCGTCGGTACCGCGACGTACGGTGCGCTCGGCCTACCTGGCGCCGCACTGCTGCTCTTTTTTTTCACGACGTCGATCGCATTCTCGCGTGTCGGCCGCGCGCGCAAACGCGAGGCGCTCGTCGACGTCGAAAAGCCGGGCACGCGCGACGGCGCGCAAGTGCTCGCGAACGGGGGAATCGCGGCCGCATGCGCGCTGCTCGCCCTCTGGGTCGACGCGCGCTACGCGGTTGCCTTCGCCGGCGCGTTCGCCGCGGCGACGGCCGATACGTGGGGAACGGAGATCGGCACGCTTGTCCGCCGGCAGCCGCGTTCGATTCTCAGCGGACGGCCGATCGCGACCGGACTCTCGGGCGGCGTCACGCTTCCCGGGACACTCGCAGAGGTCGCCGGAGCCTGCGCGATCGCTGCCGTCGCCGCGCTCACTCATGCGTTCGACACGCGTGCGGTCATCGCAATTGCCGTCGGCGGCATCGCGGGAGCTCTCGTGGATTCGGTTCTCGGTGCCTCGGTGCAATCGCTGCGCTGGTGCCCGCATTGCCGGCGCGCGACCGAACGCGAGCCGCACGTATGCGGTGCCAACACTCAACCGTTGCGTGGCCTCCCGTGGTTCGGCAACGACGCAGTCAACCTGACGGCAACCTTCGTCGGTGCGTACGTCGCCTTCACGATCGCACGCTAGAGCTCCGAATTCTCTGCCTTTGACGCGTGTACTTTCCTGGGGCAGCTTTAGCTCGCGGTTTTTTGTTTGATGCCATACTTCTTTTCGAGGTATGGAATGATGTCGTCGTCGTCGTCGAGGGTCACGTCGCCGTCCACCATCACGGGGATGGAGGTTTGACCGGAAACCGCCTTGACTTCGGTGCGCGCGCCGTGCGAACGCGGAACGTTGACGTTCTTGTAGTCGAGCAGAAGATCCGTGAGCTTCGAACGTACGCGCGCGCAGTACGGACACCACTCGGCTTGGTAGAGGACGATATCGGTCGGCTGGCCCATGAATGCGGCGTTCGCGGCAACGCGGCATAGGTCCGCCGCAGAAATCCGGCGTAGTTACGTAAGCCGACTAGCGGAGTGCGCAGATGTCTCGTTCGCAGGCAGACCATCATTCGCTCAAGCGCGCTACGATCGTCTCGATCGCGTTGCACTTGCTCGCGGCCCCCTTGATCGTCGTCTCGGCAGTGCCATACGCGGACTCCTCGTTGTTTCGCGGCGACACGCGGAATGGCGAGACCACGCACGTCGCCTATTTGACGATCGACCGCCGTCCTCGCGCGAGTGCCCGCGCCGCTAACTCGTCGGCGCCGCGGCCTTCCGAGCCGCTGCATCGGCGAGTAGTCCCCAAGTCTCATCTGGGACGCGCCGCGGCGGCGGCCCACTCGCGCAGGTCCGCGAACGCAAAAACGGTCGCTGCGACGGCTTCCAATGCCCGAGCGAACGCGAGCGCGCGCAATGCGGGACGCCCGTCTCTCGAGCTCACGCTCACGACGCCCGCCCCGGAACGGGCAGCCATCCCCCGCGCCCCAGCGCAATCTCGAGCCACCGCAAGCTCGCCCGCGCGCGAAAGCGCTGCGCCGACAACGGCACCGAGTCCGAGCGCGACGTCCGCGGAGGCGCCCAGCGCAGCGGCCCAACCGCAACAGGTCGCCGCACGCGGCGTCGACGTGCCGCCAGGCGGCTGGGGTCAAACTTTCGAGAAGCCGCTCGTCGCCGACGAAAGCGCGCTGGCGGATCTCCGTGCGAAATACCGCGGTACGCGCGTCGTCACAATCGAGGTCGATGAGTCCGGGCGCGCCACTCGCATCATCCTCTCAAGCGTTATCCCCGACGACGTCCGTTCCGAACTCGAACGGCATCTGCTGGCCATGCGCTACGTGCCCGCGGAATGCAACGGCCTGCGCTGCAGCGGAACGTTACAAATCTCGCTATAATCGACGGCCCGTACGTCTGCGCCTTAGCTCGCAACGCGTCGTGAAGCCGCACGAAGTGGCTTAGCAACGCGCGCAACTGCTCCACGTCGAAGTTTTGCTTCAGCAGTTCCGCGACGCGATCGGCATCGAGAAACTCCAGCGTCTTGGCCCGCCGCTCCCAGGCCGCCGGCCTCGTGAAAGCCGTCGGCTGCGAGTCGCAGACTTGTCGTTGCACCCGCCGGCTCCGTACACCCGAGTAGCCTCATTAACGGAAAAAGTTGCGGTCAATTCGTTAGAAAGCATTGTCTCTCTGTCCTCGATCGGATGAAGCAACACAACACCAGCTGCGTCTGTTCGAAGTTTGACGACAATCGTCGCAGAGTCTGCTATCGAATCTGACCCGCCTTCCCGGCGGAGTAATCCGAACCCCATGCGACCAGGGCTCGTTCGGCTCTTTCGATAAGGCAAGGCCGCAAGTCTCGACGGTACGGTACCACGGTCAATCTCGACTCTCTGTCATTATTTGGGAGATTACGATGCCGCACATTGGTCGCCGCGTCATTGCCGAGTTTGTCGGCACCTTCTGGCTCGTTTTCGGTGGTACGGGAAGTGCCGTCCTGGCGGCGGTCTTCTTGACACCCAAAGGGAGTTCCGGTCGGCATCGGCTTCGCCGGCGTCGCGCTCGCATTCGGGCTGACCGTTCTCACGATGGCCTTCGCGCTCGGGCACATCTCCGGCGGCCATTTCAATCCCGCCGTGACGATCGGCCTCTGGGCCGGAAAGCGCTTTCCGGCGCGGGAGATTCTTCCGTACGTAGTCGCGCAAGTTATCGGCGCGGTCGTCGCATCCGCCGTGCTCTATGCGATCGTCGGGGGACACGAAGGATTTGCGCTACAGCCGAACGGCTTGGCCGCCAACGGCTACGGCGACCATTCTCCGGGAGGGTACGGCTTGAGCGCCGGCCTCATTGCGGAGATCGTCCTGACGGCTGGTTTCCTCATCGTCATTCTCGGTTCGACCGACGCGCGCGCCCCGCAAGGCTTCGCGCCGATTGCCATCGGACTGGCGTTGACATTGATCCACTTAGTCGGGATCCCCGTCACCAACACGTCGGTTAATCCGGCGCGTTCGACGGGCCCGCATTATTTGTCGGCGGTTGGGCGCTCGAGCAGCTATGGCTCTTTTGGGCCGCTCCGATCGTAGGAGTGCTCATTGCAGGAACGGCTACCACGCCCTTGCGGACGAACCGACGACCGAAGCGCTGTCGCGCGCATAGCCGATCGTTTTTTCGACCGCCGCCCATAGCCGAAAGGTCCGCGCCAACCCGCCGCCGCCGATTTGCGCCACAACGATCTTCGAGGAGGAATGATGCTCAAGGGTTTCGGTAGTTTTATCATGCGCGGAAACGTCGTCGACCTCGCCGTTGCAGTCGTCATCGGCGCCGCGTTTGGCGCCGTAGTCACGGCGCTCGTCAAAGACTTGATTACGCCCCTCATCGCGGCGATTTTCGGGAAGCCGGATTTTTCAGCCTTAGCATTCGAAATCAACAGCAGTAAATTTCTCATTGGTGATTTCATCAACGCGCTCATCGCGTTTTTGTTCGTGGCCGCCGCGGTCTATTTCTTCGTCGTGGCACCGATAAATTCGATCACGGCCAAGTTCGGTAGAAAAGACGCGCCGCCCGCCCTCAAGGAATGCCCGGAGTGTCTAGGCAGCATTCCCGCACGCGCCCAGCGCTGCCAACTCTGCACCACGACCTTCGCTGCCTAATCACCTACGGGAACAGAAACAGTCTGCGCCTCCACGCGGGGCCCGGAGTAGGCCGAGCTACGCGCTCGAGGAAGCCGTTATTTGGCCGGGATCGAGGCGCGCGGAGGCGCAGTGTGCGAATGCACATAAGCCTTCGCGCAACGATGAGCCCGGCCAAATAACAGCTTCCTCAAAGGATCGTCTTGCCGAGGGCGGACAGGATGAGCCCGACCGCGAGTTGCGCGGTGCGGTTGTGCTCGTCGAGGATGGGATTGGTCTCGGTGAGTTCGACCGAGCCGATAATGCCGCAAGCCGCGACCATCTCCATCGCGAGATGCGCTTCGCGATACGTAAGGCCGCCCGGGACTGCCGTGCCGACGCCGGGTGCTTCGCGCGGGTCGATCGCATCCATATCGAAACTGACGTGCACGCTACGCGGCGTCGAACCCACGAGCGCGATCGCTTCTTCCATCACACACTGCATGCCGAGCCGATCCACGTCGCTCATCGAATATGCGCGCACGCCGAGTTCGCGAATGCGCGTTCGTTCGCCCTCGTCGATGTCGCGCAAACCCACGAAAACCGTGCGTCCGATATCGATGCTGTGGTCCTCGAGCGCAAAGGCGACGGGCATACCGTGCACGTTACCGGAGGGCGACGTCAGCGGCGTGTTGATGTCGCCGTGCGCGTCGATCCAAATCAGTCCGGGTTGCTCGCCCCGCGCGCGCCGCAAGCCCGCAAGCGTGCCGATCGCAATCGAATGATCGCCTCCGAGGACGACCGGAAAACCGCCGCCGCGAACGCTCGCTTCAACGACGTTGGCAAGGTCCTCGCAGACTGCGAGGATGATCGGCAGATACTTCGCGTTCTTGACTGCTTGCGCGACGCTCGATTCGGGCACGGGTACGGCGAGATTGCCGTGATCGACGATCGTTGCGATGCCCAGCGCTTCGATGCTTTCGCGCAAGCGCGCGTAACGAATCGCGGAGGGTCCCATGTCGACGCCGCGCCGATCGGCGCCCAAGTCCATCGGCACGCCGATGACGTCGACGCGAGCGGGACGCGGATTCTCGCGTCTAGTGCCTTTCGGATGCGCGGAGATTGCCATAAACCCGAGCGCTACGCCGTGGCGCTTTCCGGGTCTTTACTCGTTATTCCACTCGGTGACGGCGGTCCCGGCGCTATCGGCAGACCCGCAATCGTTTCGCCGTGGCTGGGCGGCGGCTCCGTCACCGTCGCTGCGGGTACGGGCATAACCGTCTGCGCGACGCGGGCGCTCGGCAGCGCCTGTAAAATAACGATGCGCACCACGGCCGCGATCGGAACGGCGAGAAACATGCCCGCGATGCCCAACAATTCGCCGCCGATAAGAATTGCGATGATGACCATAAGCGGCGTAAGCCCAACGGAATCGCTTACGATTCTAGGTGCGATGAAGTGTCCTTCGGCCTGGAAGATCGCGGCAAACACGACGGCGACGATAAGCGCGTGCTGCCAGCCGTCGTTCGCCAGAGCGAGCGAGACCGAGGGAATGAAGCCGACGATTGCGCCGACGTACGGGATCACATCGAATAGCCCGGCGGTCACGCCAATCAGCACGGCGTATTTGACGTGCAGGAGCAAGAGCGCGATCGTAATGCACACACCGATCGTCGCACCGACGGTAAGCTGGCCGCGGATGAAGCCGCCGAGCACGTTGTCGAGGTCGTGCATGATCGCTAGCGTTTTCGGCTGCGCTTTCGGCGGAATCACGCGCATCAGGCCGCGAATCAACCCGGGCGATTCGATTAAGAGATACATTGAAAGCACGGGAATCACGATCAGCGTCGCGAGCAGGCCGAGGGCCGACGCCAGCAGCCCGACGATTCGCGAAGCGGCTTCGCCGGCATAGCCCTGCGCCTTGTGCGCGAGCTCGGCAGGAAGCGACGTGAGATAGTCGCGCGCGGCAAGCGGGAGATGCGCGATGAGTGGGTTGTTGGGATTGCTCACAAACGCCTGTGCCTTGTGCACGAGCTGCGGCGTTGATTTGACCAGCGACTGCGAGTCGTTGAAAAGCGCGGGGGCGACCGTGCTGACAGCGATCGCCACGACCGCCGCGATGCCCGCATACACGACGACGATCGCCCAGATGAGCGGCATTCGGCCGTTAAGCCATCTGACCGCCGGGTAAATGACGTAGGTAAAAAAGATCGCGCCCACGAGAATGACTGCGACCGAAGGGATACGTCCGATGAAACTCAAGATCGCCGACAACATCACTGCCGCAAGCGAAACCAAAGCGAGAACTTTTAGCGCATACGTTACGCGGCGTTCGTTGCCCGTCCGGCGGCGAACGGGACGACTTACGGGGACATCGCTCATGCAACAACCCTATCCCATCACCCTCGAACAGAATCCCCCGGACTCACCGGGCAAACCGCCCGATCTGCCCTACCAACCACCCGAGCCCGGCCTGCCCCCGGTGACGCCCGGCGGCCCCGTGAGCGAGCCTCCGTTCGCGCCGCCTGTTACCGACGTCCCCGGTATGCCGATTCCGTCTCCAATTTCGCTCTAGCCGTTCTGCCGGAAGCGCCGCGGGTGGCGCAGACGATCAAAATTCGCGCTCTTGTGCGATTGTCGAAAGGTGAACGTACCGATAAAGCTGATTATGGGCGCTGTGACGTATCGCTGGCGCGGAATGTGGCTCGGGCTGTTTGCAATGGCCGTTGCATTCGCGCCGTCCGGGGCGCGAGCGACCACCTTCGGAGCCGGGGAAGGACCCCTCGCCGAGCTGCAGCTGCAGCTTACCGGCGTCGCGTATCATGCCCCGGGCCGGGTCGGCATCGCAATCGAAGACCTCGCAACCGGCATGACGTCCGGCATAAACGCGTCGGTAAGCTTACCCGCCGCTTCGACGATCAAGATTCCGGTGATGGCCGAAGTCTTCAAACAGATGGAAGCCGGGCGCCTCGATCTCAACACGCGCATGCATCTCGAAAGGCGCGACCGCGATTGGGGCTGGGGCGATATGGCCGACGCCCGCATCGGCACGGCGAAGACCGTCAAGCAATTGCTCTGGCTGATGATCACCAAGAGCGACAACACGGCGACGAATATGTTGATTCGGCTCGTCGGGCGCCGGCATATCAACGCGACGATGAGCGCGCTCGGGCTCGAGCGAACGCACATGACCGACGACATCCGCTCCGAGACCAACGCCATACGCTACGCGCTGCGCACGAGTCCCAACGACATGATGACCTTGCTCGATGCGATCGCACGCGATCGGCTGGTCGATGCGTGGTCCTCGAAGCAAATGCTCGCGATCCTCACGGGCCAAACCCACAACGGCCTATTGCCGATGGTACTCCCTAAAAATATCAAGATTGCCCACAAGACGGGCTCGCTGCACGATACCCTCAACGACGTCGGAATCGTCTATCAAGGTAATGAGCCCTACATCATCGCGGTCATGACCACGCAATTACCCGACCTGGACCTCGGGCGAGCGTTCATCCACAAAGTTTCGCGCATGACCTACGACGGGATCGGCCGTTTCGCGGCTTGGCGCGAAGCGCGCGGAATAGCTGCGTTCTCTCTCCAAAAGCGCATCGCGCCGGTCGCAGAAACACTGGCCCCCGACGAGCAGATGTGGAACGCCGGCCCCGTGCTTTCCATCGGATCCGGCGCAGGCAACGCAGGCTACGCAAGCGACGCGAGCGCAGGACGCACAGGCTCTTCCCCGTAACCGGCGAGCCGTTACGCGGCACCGTCGAGCGAGCCGTTACGCGGCACCGTCGCGGAGCCTTACGCTGCACCGATCTTGCGAGCCACGTACGTCGCGGTGAGCAGCGAACGGTACGCCGCATGCCGGCCGTAGGTCATGTCGGTGAAGATTCGGTCGAGTTCGCGGGCGACCGGGCCCATCTTACCATCGGCGATGGGTCTGTGATCCAGCGAATTGATATACGAGATTCCGACGGCGCTGCCGGTGAGAAACAACTCGTCCGCCGTATAGAGTTCGCTTCGATCGAGCGCGCGTTCGACGACTGGGAGCCCGAGGTCGTTTTTAGCGAACATCGCTACGGTACGTCGCGTGATTCCCTCGAGCACGTTTTGCGACGCATCCGGGGTGAAGACGACGCCTTTGCGAACGAGAAACAAGTTTGCTGCCGAACCTTCGGCGACGTGGCCGTCGTTCGAGAGCATTATCGCCTCATCGAAACCGTTCATTTGCGCTTCACTTTTTGCGAGCGCTGAATTGATGTAGGCACCCGTGATCTTCGCGCGGGCGGGTATCATCGTATCGTCCACACGCCGCCACGAACTCACGCACGCACGTAGACCTGCCTCCGCATCGAAGTAGCGTCCGAACGGAATCGCGATGATGGCGAACGCATCGGGAACGCCATTGAGCCGAACGCCGACGTCTTCGGCCGCCTTGTAGAGCAACGGGCGGATGTAGACGTTCTCTTCGAACCGGTTGCGGACGCAGAGTTCGAGCGTCAACTCGGCGAGTTCGTCGACGCTATGCGGCAGTTCCATCATAAGAATGCGCGCGGAGGAGTGCAGGCGTTCGTAATGTTCGCGCAGTTGTAGGAGAAAGAGTTCGCGCTCGTTCGCGTTCCAATAGCCGCGAATGCCTTCGAAACAGCCCGTCCCATAGTTGAGTCCGTGTGTCAGCAGACCGACGCGCGCGTCGTCGTATTTCTGAAATTTTCCACCGGCGAAGACCGTCGAATCTATGATGCTCATCGTATGGTTTCTCTTCGCCCCACGCAGCGAGCAGGCATGCTCGCGCGCGCTGCCGATGTCCCGCTCGTGGCCGCCTCGCTCGACGTCTTCTTGCGCTTTCTCCGGCTCGGCTTCACGTCGTTCGGCGGACCCGTCGCGCATCTGGGATTTTTTCGGCGCGAGTTCGTCGAACGTGCGCGCTGGCTCGACGAGGCCGCGTTCGCCGAGATCGTCGCGCTGTGTTCGGTCTTGCCCGGCCCGACGAGCAGCCAGGTCGGAATTTTGCTCGGCTTCCGTCGCGCGGGTCCGGCCGGGGCGGCGCTGGCGTGGCTCGGTTTTACTATGCCCTCGGCCATAGCGCTCGGGGCGTTCGGCCTATGGATACGCGCGACGTCGCTCGGCGGCGCGTCCGCCGCGCGATTGCCGTTCTTCGCCGGTCTTACGGAAGGGTTACTCGCAGCCGCAGCCGCCGTCGTCGCGCTCGCCGTCGTCCAACTCGGTCGCACCTTGACGACGACCGCGGTCACGCGGGCAATCGGGGCTGTGGCATTCGTCATCGCCTTCGAAATCCAGCGCTACGCGCCCGGACTGCAATGGCTGCCGCTGTTGTTCGGGTGCATCTGTGGCGCGCTTTTTGCGCCTTCGGGTTCGTTGCCGCGCGGGACCGATCTCTTACCTATCTCGCGCCGCGCCGGCACGATTGCGGGTGCGACGTTCGCCGTACTGCTGCTCGGATTGCCGATCGTCGCCGTGCCGGGCAGCGCGCTTGGGCTCTTCGCACTCTTCTTTCGAGCCGGGGCTCTCGTCTTTGGAGGCGGCCACGTCGTGCTGCCATTTTTGCAGGGTGCGATCGGGCCGCTCGTAAGCGAACGCGATTTCTTCGCGGGCTACGGCGCCGCCCAAGCCGTGCCGGGTCCGCTCTCGACGTTTGCGGCGTATCTTGGCGCGGCGAACCGGTCGGAAGCATCCGGCGTATGGGGAGCGGCACTCGCCCTCGCGGGGATTTTTACGCCGTCCTTCCTACTCGTTACGGCGGCGGTGCCGCTGTGGCGAGCGCTGCGCGAAATACCGCGGGCGGCCGCGGCATTCGCCGGGATCAACGCCTCGGTCGTCGGTCTGCTTGCAGCAGTCTTCATCGACCCGATCGCAACCTCGCTCGCCCACGAACCGCTTGGAATCGCGCTCGCCGTCGTGTCGTTCGCCGCCCTTGCAGCGACGCGAGTACCGGCGTGGGCGGTCGTACTCGGCTGCGCGGCTGCGGGTGCCGCGATCGACCTCAGCGCACGCCGTTGAAGCTCGAGCGGGCTTGAGGCTGGTACGCGCGATCGCCGTAAGGACGCACATCCGGCGCGTTCCCGCACTCCCGGCGCGCGCGACTTACAACAGCGCACGTCATGTTCCAGTTTACATACGCATACGAGCCACGTCCCTGTTCTTGCATCGGCCCGTGCGTTTTTGGTCGCAGTCGATCTCTTATCGCGTAGAGTTTCCCCGCATCTAATTGTCTCCGCCTATAAGGTAAGTTTCGGCAGATGCGCCTAAGTGCGGAACCTAACGAATGAAACGCACAATCAGTCTTCTTGCGGCGATCGCGTTCGCCGGATGCTCGCACGGCGTTAGCGGCACAGCGACGACGAGCGGCGCGGGAACGCAAAACGTCTCATTTGACGATATTTCGTCCATTCCGGAACGGCAGTACATCGAACGATCTCGGTGCGCTCGGCGTCTTCGACACGACGACCGGAAAATTCGATCCGTCCGGAACCATCTCCCGGGCCGAATACATACGCTGGCTCGTTCGTGCGAACAACGCGATTTGGTTCGATCAGACATCGTTGCAAATCAGACCCGCGGAGGGTCCACCGGTGACTTTCCCGGATGTTCCACAAAGCGACCCGAACTTCGCGTTCATTCAAGGCATCGACAATGCGGGATTTGCGGTCGGTTTTCGTGACAAGCGTTTCCACCCGAGCGACCCGTTGACGCACGAACAGTTGCTTGCGATCAAAGAAAGCGTCGACCGCGGTGGGCTCGACTCGATCTTTGCTCCGGGGCACGTGGCGGCTGGGACGTGGTCGGGCCAACCTTGGAAGGACGCCGAACGCGTCACACCGGACTTTCGGCCGCTGATCGCGACGCTAATGAACGACGATAGAAACGCGAGTCCGGAGCACCGTCTCGATACGCTAGGCCGCACCTTCGGCGCAATCGCGATGCTTCGCCCGCAGTTGCCGGCCACGCGTGCTCAAGCGGTAGCGAGTCTGTGGAAACGGGAGCGCACCGGGACATATACGGGCCGCCGAACCCGCGCACGGCCGCCGATGCGTTGCGATTGCGTGCGGCCACTCCGAGCGCGACAGCGAGCCCGTGACGGGGTCTTTGGCATGCAACGCCGTCCGTGCCGGGCAAAGCAACATCGCGTCCGTTCGGTTGTCGTAACGTCACGCTGATTTTACGGGGCCGACGAACGACCAAAAGAATGCGAGCCTTACGATCCCGGGTTCTGCGTTGTGATACATAAGCCGAAACGAGCGCGGCGTCTTTGGTAGAGTCGATGTGTTGCCTTTAGCAGACATGCTACCAGGTTCCGCGAAATCCGACCGCATGCTCATCGTAGATCGCATCTGCCGCTCGTTCGGGTCCGTCAGCGCCGTGCGCGACGTTAGCTTCCGGGTCGAACCGGGCAGTATTTTCGGACTTCTGGGACCCAACGGTGCCGGAAAAACAACGACGATGCGCATGATCCTTGGGATCTACGTCCCGGACAGCGGCGCCATTTCCTGGAAAGACGCCGCCATCGATCGCGCTGCCCGGCGCCGTTTCGGGTACTTGCCCGAAGAACGCGGGCTCTATGGAAAGATGAAGGTGCGCGACCAAATCGCATATTTCGGGCGGCTACACGGTTTGGTCGGCGACGACGCGCGAGCGCGCACGAAGACGTGGCTGGACAGACTCGATATCGCGCACTATGCCGATCGCGCCTGCGGCGAACTATCAAAAGGCAACCAGCAGAAAGTACAGCTCGCGAGCGCGGTTTTGCACGATCCCGAATTACTCGTCCTCGACGAACCGTTTTCGGGACTCGATCCGATGAACGCGGAGACGATTCTTGCCTGCATCCGGATGCTCGCTGCGAACGGGACGACGATCGTGCTCTCGAGCCATCAAATGTTTCAGATAGAACAAGCCGCGCGCGCCTTCTGCATCATCGGCGCGGGCGAAGTGCGCGCGGCCGGGACGCTTGCGGATCTGCGCCATGCGTTTCCGACGCGTAGCGTGCGCGTGACGCCGGACGATCCGGCGATTCGCGGGGTTTTCGTAGGCGCGAGCGCGCCCGAGCCGATCTGCGAGGACGGGGTTCTGGTCTACGAGTTGCCCGCGGCTACCGATTTCGGCGCGCTCTTGCGCGCCGCGGTCGCAGCGGGCCCGGTGGAGTCGTTCGAACGGCACGAACCTTCGTTGAGCGCGATTTACTTGCACGCACTCGCGCGCGGATCCGCGGCATGATGGGCGCGCGGATGCCGAACGAACTCGCCATCGTCTTCCAGACGGAGTTGTTGCGCAAGCTACGTTCGCGCATCTTTTGGTTCGCAACGCTGGGCGGCGTGCTCGCCATCGCATTCATCGTCGAGGCACCCGTTTTCTTTACCAAAATCGCTACGTCATCGACGAGCGATATCGTGCTCGCGGGGCCACCGGCTTTACGCGAACGCGCACGCACGTTACTCGATTCCGGAACGGCTTATCACGTCGTCGCAAGCGTCGCGATGCTGCCGTCGCATGTGACGATGCAATATCTGGACTCGCACGGTCGCGCGGGCGCTGCGGTCGCCGTTTCCGTGCGCGGCGATCGCTTGCACCTCGACGTTTTTCCACGCGATCTCTCCGCATTCGACGACGTGCACTTCAATGCTCTGGTGCCGTTGAACATCCAACTACAGACCGGCGTAGCGCCCGCGCGCGCCCGGCGCGCGGCGACGATCGAGCGTTCGCTCCACGCGATCGATACGAAATTCAGCGACAGCCGTACGGCGTCGGTCGCACACGGCATCGCCTTCGGCCTCATCTTCATGCTCTATCTCGCGATCATCCTCGCGAGCCAAAGCGTCATGGCTGCCGTTGCGGAAGAAAAGACGAACCGGATCGCCGAGATTCTCGTCTCGACGATCGCCCCGGCCAACTTGCTCGCCGGCAAGACGTTATCTGCGGCCGTCATTGCGCTCGTGCAGATCGGCGTTTGGATCGCAACCGGAGCCGTTCTCCTCCCGCAACTGGCAGCATCGCTTGCGGACCCGGCGACCGCGCATCGTGGCGCGAGCGATGCGAGTGTCGTTCTGCTGGCGATCAATCCCGCGGAGGTCGCGGCGTTTTTTCTCTTCTTCGTGCTCGGTTATTTACAGTACGCAACGATTTACGCCGCAGCCGCTTCGCTCATTTCGCGCACGGAAGACCTCGCGAGCGTCACGACCCCGGTCATCCTACCGGTCGTCGGTGCATTCTTCGTTGCGCAATTCGCGCTGTTGCAACCGAACGCACCCGTCGTCGTCGCCTGTAGCTTCGTACCCTTTCTGTCGCCCTTCGTGATGTTCACCCGCATCGCAATCTCGACCGTCCCGTGGTGGCAAACGGGCATCGCGCTCGCGATCAACGCCGCCACGGTCGTCTTCTGCTTTTGGGCTGCGGGCAAAATCTATCGTATCGGCATGCTGCTTTACGGCAAGGTGCCCTCACTCAAACAAGTGGTCGCCGCGTTACGCATGTAGCATCGGCCGTTCCCATCCGTAAGTGGCGTGACGCAAAGCGACGATCGTTTCCGAGCTCCATCATACGAACGCGAAGCGCGCAAGCGACAGACCCACGTAAGCGGCTCCGATGCCCAGGGCGACGCTCGCGACCACGTACCCGCCCGCTAGGGCGAGCGAACCGTTCGTACCCAGACGGAGCGCCTCGAACGAAAAGGCCGAAAACGTCGTGTAGCCGCCAAGAATTCCGGTGACGAGAAACAGACGCCACAGCGGCGACACCTCCGCGCGAGTCTGTAAAACTCCGATGAAGACGCCGATGAGAAACGAACCGCTGACGTTGACCAGCAGCGTCGCGCAGGGCGCCCAATTCGCACCGGCGCGCACGACGACGAGCCCCGTCACCAGAAACCGAAGGATCCCGCCAAGCGCGGCCCCCGAACCGACGGCAAGAATCGTGCGGAGGTCGATCACGTCGTTGCGCATTTGTCGCGACGGGCGCGAGGTCCGCTCGCGACGAACGCGCGCTCGGTGAGAAGACTCGGGCTCGCAATCGCCTGCTATATCGCGCTCTTCGGCGCGTTAGCGGTGGTGCGCTGGCAGCTTTGGACCTACGGCACCGACACCGGTACGTTCGCGCAGGTCGTCCACGATGCGTTCGGGGGCTTTCGCGACGGACCCGAACAAGGCACGCATTTTCGTTTCCACTGGGCGCCGCTGCTCGCTACGCTCTACCCCGCGGTCGCGCTCGGGCGTTCCGGGCTCGCGTTGCAATTCGCGCAGATCGTGCTGATCGCGGCTACTGCGCTTCCCCTGTACGGCATCGCACGCGCGTACGTACCGTCTCCACGCGCGTTCGCCTACGCGTCGCTCGCTCTGTTTTATCCGCCACTCGGGGCCGTCGCATTCACGGAGTTTCACGAGATCGCGTTCTACCCGGCGCTGGCGCTGGCCATCGTGTGGGCCGCCGAACGCGCGCGCTGGCGCTGGTTCGCGCTCTTCGCGTTTTTGGCGGCACTCGTTCGCGAAGAAGCGTGCATCGTGCTCGCAATCGTCGGCATCGTACTCTCGACTATCGGCTTCATGCGCCGCGACGCCGCCCGCGCGGAAGACGGACTGCTCGCGGGCACGCCGCGCGAACCCGAAAGGCTTGCGGTTGCCGGGGTCGGGCTCGCGCTCGCGAACGTGGCGGCGCTCGCGTTTTATTATCGCGTCGTCATCCCGCACGTCGGTGCGTGGCAACCGTCGCGCTTCTACGAGTATTCGTTCGCGCACGGACCGCTGCAACTGCTGCTGGCCTTGACGACGCACCCGCAATACGCGTTGCAACTCGTAACCCTCGGCCGGTTCACGTATCTGCTCGAAGCGCTCGTGCCGCTCGCGTTTTTGCCGTTCTTTTCACGTTGGAGTCTGCTGGCCGTGCCGGGTTTGCTCGTCGTGCTGCTCTCGAGCGACCCGATCGCCTGGCGCATGGGTTCGCACTACGCGGCAATTTGGATTCCCTGGTTGCTGCTGGGAGCCGTTGCGGCGCTCGTGCGTTTCGAACGCGAGCGTGCGACCCGGCGCGCCTCCCGCTGGTACCGCGCGGCCGTCGCACTCGCCCTGATCTTCCTCGCCGCACTCAATCCCATGCACGTCGCTCATTACGTCCGTGCCGCGTATGCGCACGGGGATGCCGCGCGGGCGCTGGCCTCGGTACCGCCGAACGCACGCATCGTGACGCACGACGAGTGGTTCGCACACATCGCATATACGCATCCGAACGCAACGGTCTTCTTTTGTCCCTCCGCAGAGTACGCCGTCTATGCGGACGACTTTCCCAGCGGCTATTTCCGCGCCGAGATCCGGCCGGAGCTCGCGCGAGAAATCGCGCTCGGCCAGACCCGCGTCACGCATACCTTCGGTCACGTCCGCGTCTACGCGCGCACCCCGCCCCCAAATACGAAACCGCATGCCTGCATCACACCGGGCGACGTGCGCTACACGACGCTACCCGCCGCGCTCGCCGCCGGGAGTTAGCGCGCGAATGCTCGCGCATCGGAACGACCCGTCCGGACGCGACACTGGGCGGCGAGCTGCCGACGCGTTCGGTCGCGATCGCCGATCGAAATCTCCGCGGGCCCGGCTACCTACTAGTGGCGCTGGCGTATTCGTTCATCGGCGTCCTGCGCCGCGAGCGACGCTAGCCGCGGGCGAGCGCGCCGACGGTTTGGTTCCAGTTCGCGAGCACGCTGCGCAACAAGGACGGATAGATGATCAACTTCCGGAACGGATCGATCAGCGCCATGTAGAGCGGCGTGAGTCGCCCGACGTTGCGGACGTAGACGGCGAAGTAGAAGCGATAGCTGCTCGCCGTTTCGACGAGCGCGCTCAGCGCAGCGGCATGGACGGTGCGATTGATCACTTCGCCGAGCTGCTCGTTTTCGAATCGGTAGACGACGCGAAAGACACAAGAGACGAGCTCCAGTGCGCGCCGCCGGTTCCCATACCGGCGGCGTTTCTTGTTTCACAAATTATAAAGCGGCGGAGCATGCGGGCCTACTAGAATTGGGGATCCTTTGCGGTGGATTTTCTTCGCCGTCGTGCAACCGTTCAAACCTCTGGGCGCTCGCAGGACTCTCCAAGTCGCGGTTGCCGTATTGCAGTACCCTACGACATGTTGGAGTTGCGGTCGGCATGACGTTTGCTACGGCAAACAGGTTCAGATGCAAGCAGTTTCAGATCGGTTGCCATCTGCATCCAAAGGAACGAGCGGACCATCGACAACGGGAGCAGCGACTGCCGCAATCGCCGCAATCGCAACGATCACCGCTGCTAATAGCAACGTGCGGCTGATTCGAGATCGTACCAGCAACTCGCCCCTCGCATTTTTGCCCTCAGATAGAAAACAACGTAATGATCCTTTCGCAACTCGTCGACGTACGTTTCACAAGTTCATTGAATGCCATCGTGAAAAGAGATGGGTATTATCGCAAACCATTATTGATGGTCGACATTCGAGCGTTTTGTAGGCATTAACCAAAGACGAGACGCGGTATCGCCCTTGCGCCGGCATCGACGACGTGCTTTGATGCGATACGATCTCCGACTAGCTTCACGAAGGGGATCCTTGTCGCCGCATTCCGCATCCAGCACCCCGGCGTCGCTCGGATTTTCTACGAGACCTTGCCGCCGGGCATCGAAGCGCAGCAGATCGATCGCGGTTCGCTCGAGATCGGCAATCTCGTCGTCGATGTTCGCCCCGACGTCTTCATGTCGGGCGTTCGGCGCACGAAGCGGCGCGATCTTCCTCACCTGTCACACCGCCGTGGAAGAGCAGGCGCGCGGGATCGTCAAGAAAGGATTCGCTCCGAGCGGCATGACGGCTAGCGACGTTGCGGCGGATATACTCATGCATCTCATCCCGAGCGCGGTCGTCGTTCCCTCCATGGTCGCAACGATCGCTGTTCTCCAAACGAAATACAAGTATGCCTATCTCACCATCGCCTGAGAATCTGCGCGTGAAGACGATATCGCCTCTGACCATCGCCGTCGTCACGGTCGCGCTTGCGGGCTCGTTCGCGTTCGGGGCGCTCCCGCATTCGGGCTCGCCCGTCGCGAGCGCCGCTGCCGCTTCGGATGCGAGCGCGCGCGATGCACGCGCACCGTATCCGTCGGGCGACGAAGGAAAGCTCATCGCGTACGGTCATGACATCGTTGCGAAAACGCCCCAACTCATGGGTTCCTTCGTGAAGGCCGGGATGTCGTGCGAAGCGTGCCACAACGAAGCCGGCCGAAAAGCGCACGCCGGATCGCTGCTCGGAGTCTATGCGAAATTTCCGCAATGGAACAAACGCTCGCATCGTTTCATTGCTCTACAAGATCGACTCGCCGAGTGTTTCCTGTACAGCATGAACGGACGTCCGCCCACCTACGACAGTCGCGAAATGATCGCGCTCACGGCGTATATCGCCTTCCTCTCCCGCGGCGCGGAAGTCGGTACGGGCTTCGCGGACAAGGACTTGCAGAGCTCGCACCCGCGCACGCTCCGAACGTTACGGCCGGTGCGGCAGTTTACGGCCAGAAGTGCTCGTCGTGTCATGCGACCGACGGCGGCGGAAATAACGGCGCATTTCCGCCGTTGTGGGGCAACCGCTCGTTCAACGATGGCGCCGGAATGCACCGTCTCAAGACGATGGCGGCCTTCGTTCGCTACAACATGCCGTACGGCGGTCCGCCAAACGCACTATCGGCGCAAGAGGCCTACGACGTCTCGGCCTACGTACTGTCGCATCCGCGACCGAAGTGCGACGCCGCGCAGATGATCTCGTTCCCGGCGCAGCCGGCACGTCACTACTGATCGTCGTCCGAGCCAACAAAGTTCGGGGTAACACCGTGACAGCTCCGCTCGCTATGAAACGTCGTTTGCTGTGAGAACGCTACGACGTTGCTCAAACTGCTCGTTCGAGGGAAAGACGATCTACTCGTCGCGACGCACCGTGAACCTAGATGGAAGGTATCTTCAAACCGGATGCTTCCGCTGAATCCAATCGGCGTGTGCGAGACACTATGGAGCGAGATCGCATCGCTGCTACGCGAAGGAGCCTTCGAATGAGAGTCGTGCAATTTGCCGCTGACGGCGTCGGCGATAAATCCTATTTGATCGTGGCCGAAGAGCGTGGCTGCGCGGCAGTCGTCGACGCGCAGCGCGACGTGTGGACCTATCTTGACGAGGCAGAACGCCTGGCCGTGCGAATCACGCACGCATTCGATACGCATGTCCACAACGATTTCGTCTCCGGGAGTCGCTCGCTTCACGAGCTTACCGATGCAATCGTCGTGCAAGGGCAGGCGAGTTTCGGCTACCCGGTCCGGCACGTGCGCGACGGCGAACGGGTCGACGTCGGCGGTGCGTTCGCGATGCTGGCGCTTCATACACCGGGGCACACGTTTCAACACGTCAGCTACGCCCTCGAGGATGGCGGCAACGTCGTCGGTCTCTTTACGGGGGGCAGCTTGCTGATCGATACGATCGGACGCACCGATCTCGTGTCTCCCGGGGCCACTGAAGAACTCGCCCGCGCGCAGCGAGCGTCGCTCTTACGATTGCTCGAATTTCCGGGCGCGACGGAAGTTTTCGCAACGCACGGTGCGGGTTCGTTTTGCTCCGCAGGCAACGCGCCCGATCGCAATACGAGCTCGATCTCACTGGAAAAAAACGGAAATCGTGCCGCACAGATCGCGTTGACGGAAGACGAAGATGCGTTCGTGCGTTTCGCGCTTCACGGCCTGACGGAGTATCCCGCCTACTACGCGCACATGGCGCCGATCAATCTCGCGGGTGCCGCGCCACTCGTAACGCTGCCGAAGCTCGAGCCGCTCGATCCGCGCCGCGCCTACGAACTGCAACGGCACGGCGCTGCACTCGTCGATAGCCGCGCGTCGCTCGATTTCGTTCGAGGCTTTCCACGCGGCGCGCGCTCGATGCCGCTTGGCGAATCGTTCGCGGGGTACGTCGGCATGGTCTTGCCGTTCGACGACGAGCTCGTTCTCGTGCTTGCCGATGACGACGACTGGCGGCGTGCGCAAGGACAGCTCAATCGCATCGGGTTTGATCGTGCGCGCGGCTACGTCGCCGGCGGATTTCCGGGGTGGGCACGTGCGGACTTACCGGTCGATCGGCTCTCGGCGATCACGATCGAGCAACTGCACGATCTACACAAGTCGAGCGAAGCCGACCTCGTCGACGTGCGCTTCGAGCCCGAATGGCGCAACGGTCACGTTCCCGGCGCGACGCACCTCCCGATCGGCGTGTTGCCCGCGCGACTGGGCGACGTCTCGCAAACGGACGGGCGCCGACTCGTCACGATGTGTGCAGGCGGCACGCGTGCGACGCTTGCCGCAAGCCTCCTCAAGCGCGTCGGCTACGATCCGCTGGTCGTCGCCAGCGGCGGTTTCGGTGAATGGCAGAAGCACGGTTGGCCGACTGCGCACGAGCACTGAGTCGCGCTGCGAAGTCGGAGCGCCCGCGTTACCGGCCGCAGACCGTATGCGAGGCCGAACGACGATTCGGCCAGATGGATCGTGTCGGTACCGCCTCCGGGCAGGAGGGGGCTCGTCGGCCCGGAGAGCGTGTTCGAAATCCGGCGCTTGTAAGCAAACGTGATATCGGCGCGACGACTGATTGCCTGCGTGAGTGAGGCCTAACGTGAGGTGATCGGTCACGATGCCCGGCGCGATGATGTTGAAGGGTGACGTCGCGCGAATGAATCGGATTGAACCCGAACGCGAAATAACGAAGGAAACGCGATGACGTCTTCCACACGACCTGAGAGCACCGTCGTCGAGCGTTCGACGTGAACGGCTTCATCTACGACGCCCTCTTAGCGCTCGCGGAACGCGCGATTCTCGGGCGATTGCGCGCACGTCTGCTCGAATCACTCGATGGTGCGATCGTAGAAGTGGGCGCAGGTACGGGAATCGATTTTCCATACTTCGCTAAAAGTGCGAACGTCATCGCCTTCGAGCCCGATCCCGCCATGGCGGCCCGTGCGAAAAAGAGAGTTCGGCTCGCACGCGCCACAATCGCACTCCGGATCGCAAGCGATGAAGCCCTCGATACGCTCCCGCCGCAGAGCGTCGATGTCGTCGTCTTTCCGCTCGTACTCTGCACGATACCCGATCCGTATCGGACACTCGAACGTGCGAAGCGCGTCGTGCGGCCATGCGGGCGACTCGCGATCTTGGAACACGTTCGCGGCGCAGGACTGCGCGCGCACGTACAAGACGCCATCACGCCCGCGTGGGGTGCTCTTACCGGCGGGTGCCATCCGAATCGGGACACGCGCGATATTCTCGAACGAGCGGGCTTCGATACGTGCGATCTGGCGTCGCAGCACCTGTGCGGTCCGTCGCCGATTGCAGATTTGCTCTGGGGATACGCGCGCCAGCGGCCTTAAATCGCAAGAGCCGCCGCGCCATTCGGCTCGACGATACCGATCATCTCGATACGCGACGCCCGGGCGGGAACGAGCCATTGTCCATCTCTGCCCCCCGCCGGAGATACTAACTGACGTCAGCCGACGCACCCGTCACTCAAAGTCGCAACGGCAAACACAGAAGGAGTTCTATGCAAAACTTTACGCCCGTAACGGCGCTGATCGGCGGCCTACTCGTCGGAGTGGCGACGCTCGCGTATCTCGTCCTCACCGGGCGCTACGCGGGTCTGAGCGGGATAGTTCGTAGCGTCGCCTTCGGCGATCCGGATCGCAAGATGGACGCGCTCTTCATCGTGGGTCTCATTCTTGCTGGATTCGTTTGGTCGCGCTTCGCTTCAGGCGGCCCTTCGCTGGCCCTAACGAGCCAGAACCTCGCTCTCGTCGGTGTCGGCGGGGCGTTCGTCGGATTTGGGACATCGCTCGGAGGGGGCTGCACGAGCGGTCATGGCGTGTGCGGACTGGGTCGCCTCTCGACGCGCTCGCTCGCGGCGGTACTCACGTTTATCGCGACCGGAATCGTGACCGTGTTCGTCGTCCGCCAGATCAGCGGGCACGCATGATGCCGAAATACGTAAGTGCTGTCGCGTGCGGTTTCATCTTTGGGCTCGGTCTCGCGATCTCGCAGATGGCATTACCCGCCAAGGTCCTCGGTTTTCTCGACGTCACGGGGGCGTGGGATCCAAGCCTTCTGTTCGTGCTCGGCGGTGCGGTTGGCGTGACGGCAATCGGATTCCGGTTCGTGCCACGGATTAGACGACCACTGTTCGACGATGCCTTCGAGGCACAGCCAACCGAAAAGATCGATCGGCGCCTCATAACCGGTGCGGGTCTCTTCGGAATCGGCTGGGGTCTTTCGGGATACTGTCCGGGACCGGGTATCGTCTCACTTGGCCGTTTCGCACCCGATGCGTTTCTCTTTATCGCAGCGTTCGTCGTCGGATCGTGGCTGGCGCGAAAGAGCATTCTCCGCACACCGTCGATTTCGCGCGTCAGCAACGGTCTCGTTCGAGAAGCATAGCTCTCGCACTATGGGCTCGCGGAACTCGGGCGCGCAACAGCGCGGGAACGATGGTCGATTCGGCGAGGACACCGGGTAGCTGGGTTGTGAAATCCGTCATCATATTTTCCGAACCGCTGAAGATCACGTCGGCATCGGCAATCGCGCGATCCTTCCATGTCGGCGTCGGCCCGGCAACGAGATCGACGTGCGTCCCGGTGCGCGCCTCAAAGTCGACGGCGATATTGTTCATCGCCGGGGCGGGCCTCCGGTACCATACACGTGGAGGACTGGGCTCTCCGCTAAAGCTCGCGCGGAGAAGACGGCTTGGACGAGCGTCATTCCGGCGGTGGCGGCGATAAAGCGAGCGTTTCATGCGGTACGAGTAGCATTCGCGTACGAATGTTCCTCGGTCGACTCGATGCTCGCTATCGTCGATTGCGATAGCGGGGCACGGGCCTCATAGGTGTCACGCCGAAAGTACGCTAGGTAGTGAAAGATCTCGACGACGTTGCGCTCGGGCTCGTAATTGGCTTAGCTCTTGGCTTGACCGGCGGCGGTGGGTCGATCATCACCCTACCGGTGCTCGTCTATCTCGTCGGCGAGGCCGTGCATCCGGCGATTGCTACATCGCTTGCGATCGTTGGAACGGTCTCAGCGCAAGGATCGATTATGCAACGCGCGCTCGTGCGCTGGAAGATGGGCGCGATCCTTGGAGCGTGTGGCGTCCTCGGAGCCGTTCCGGGGTCATTGCTTTCTCGAGCGGTGCCCGGCAACATTCTGCTGCTCCTCTTTGCAGCAACGATGCTCATCGCGGCTGCTGCGATGTTGTGGAGTCGAAAAAACTCGGAAGAAGTCGTAAAGAGCGCGTCGCCCGTCGCGATCGTCGCATCGGGTTTTGGGCTCGGCTTCCTCACCGGTTTCCTCGGCGTCGGAGGGGGTTTCTCATCGTTCCGACGCTCGTCTTCATCCTCGGACTCTCGATGCGCAACGCGATTGCGACTTCCCTGTTCGTCATCGCCCTCAACAGCATGTCGAGCCTCTTCACGCACGCATTTGACGGCTCGATCGATTGGGCCGTCGCCGGCCTCTTCGTGTTGGGCGGAATGAGCGGACACATCATCGGTTTAGCAATCGGTAAGCGCCTTGCGCAACAGCAGCTCAAGCAGATTTTCGCCGTCTTCGTCATGGGCGTTGGTCTCTTTACCGGCGCGAGCGCGTCGGGCATCTCCCTTTTCATGTGAAGTGAACCATGCTTGGTAAATTAAGGGAAACGGTCACCGTTGCGGAAGCCCTCGAGCGTCAGAGGCACGGCGCACTCATCGTCGACGTTCGCGACGATGACGAGTTTGCCGAAGCGCACGTCGCCGCGGCCTTGCATCTGCCGCTACCAGACATCGAATCGCGAATGAGCGAGATTCCGAAGGATCGCGACGTCCTGCTCTTTTGCCGGTCCGGACGACGTAGCGGGAAGGCGCAAGACCTGCTTATCGACACGCACGACTATCGATCCGTTTACAACATCGAGGGCGGCATCATCGCCTGGGCAGAAGCCGACCTCCCACTCCAACATTCGCAACTTTAACGCTCGGAGCACCTATGTTCTTCAAACAGTTTTATCTGAGTTGCCTCGCACACGCATCGTATTTGATCGGCTCGAACGGCGTTGCCGCCGTCGTCGATCCTCAGCGTGATGTCGATACGTATATCGATGCCGCTCGCGAAGCGGGTCTCAAAATTCGATTTATCTTCGAGACGCACGTTCACGCGGATTTCGTCAGCGGCCATCGCGAACTCGCCGCCCGTACCAATGCGCAGATCGTTTTCGGTCGCCGCGCGGGTGCGACCTTCCCACATATCCCCGTCGCAGATGGCGATCGGATCGATATTGGATCGTTGCGTTTCGACATCATGGAGACGCCCGGCCACACGCCCGAGGGCATTTCCATCGTCGTTGCGGATATGGCGCATGCCGAGGAGCCGGTCCGAGTCCTCACGGGCGACACGCTCTTCATCGGAGATGTCGGGCGCCCCGATCTCGTCGGGAGCAAAGGCTACTCCGCGCACGATATGGCCGCGATGCTGTTCGATTCGCTGCACGACAAACTGCTCAAGCTCGATGACCACGTCGAAGTCTATCCGGCGCACGGCGCCGGATCGCTGTGTGGGCGCAACATGTCCACCGAGCGCTCGTCGACGATCGGCGCGCAGCGCGCCGACAACCATGCCTTGCAGCCGATGACTAAGGAGGCGTTCATCGCACTGATGACGACCGCTCTCCCCGAGCAACCCGCATATTTCGCGCTCGATGCGGAGATGAATCGCACGGGTGTCGAATCTCTCGGCGAGATCGCGAAGCCGAAAGCGCTGTCCGCGGCGGACGTTCGTACCGCGATGCGCGAAGGTGCGCTCCTCCTCGATGTGCGGCCGTCTGACATTTACGGTCCCGAGCATGTGATGGGGTCGATGAACATCGGTCTCGATGGGCAATTCGCATCGTGGACAGGATCTCTGGTTCCATTTCAACGGCGCATCGTTCTTCTGGCGCTCGACACCGCGAGTGTTGATGAAACCGTCATGCGACTCGCGAGAATCGGTCTTACGACGGTGGATGGTTTTCTCGATGGAGGCATCGCCGCGTGGAAAGATGCGGGGCTTCCGCTCGGACACATCCCCCAAATTTCGGTCGAGGAACTGCATGCTCGTATCGAACGCGGACTCGACTCGCAGCTAATTGACGTGCGTCGGCCGGGCGAGATCGAGACGGGGATCGCACCGGGGGCGGTGCCGATCACACTCACCTCGCTCGAAGCATCGCTTGATCACATCGATCCCAAACGTTCGATTACTTTGCTCTGCGGTAGCGGTTACCGCTCGAGCATCGCGGCATCGATCCTCGAATCTAGCGGCTTTACAGAGATTACGAATGTGGATGGTGGTATGAACTCGTACAACGCTGCGTCATTACCACTCGTTCGCCTCGCTATCGCCTAAAGGGGTGTGCGCGTCGCTTTTTTCCAGCGCTTGTGACCGTCTCAAAAGCTCTGTTCCTAGGCCACGATTTTGGGCGGAAACTACAAATGGCTCGGAGTACTGCCGCACCGCGCATCGTCGTTTCAGGACTTAGGAGCACGGGACCTCGAACGTGTGATTGCCCGGGTGGCTGACGGAGACGCGACTCGATCCGGGCACGTAGCGCGCATCCTGCGCTAGCGTTGGCTGCCGACTACGAGGGGATTTCGCGGGGCAGTCCGTGCGATGGAGATTCATCGGGAGCGCGGCGATTAGGGTGTGCCTGATCGACAGCTGCGAGCGGAGACGGGGTTGGGATCGAGCTAGATATTGCCTGGTGACGCGCCGATGTTCGATCCTTAACGACAACTCGCCGCTTTTTGAAGATATTGACCGGGTCACTCGTGATTGGGCTAGACGCCCGTAAGACATTCCCCCCGCCTATGCGAAATTAGCGGAAACGCCCGCGCTCCTTTGAGGAGCTGCTATCCACGGGACATAACCGCCTCGGGCTAGTTATCACTTTTCTTGCCAGATAATGCTTTGGAATAAGCCAACTGGGGCACCGCTGTCGACGTACAGTCCACCCCTTCGGCGCCGGCGCGAACAGCTCGGTCCCGCTCGCGTGCAAAGCGTGCCCCGTGCGCATGTCGAACGCGTCGTTGCCGTATAAGCACCGCTCGCGGTGAAGGCTTGCAGCACGGTATCTTCGACGAGCTGCGGCGTACCGCTGAGGCTACCATCGACGCCGGTTGCGTGGCCACTGGGTAGCTGGCTTCCCATGAAATGAGACGCCAAAACTAAGCGGTTGATGCAGACGCTAACGGACGCCGGATCGCTCGCGACTTCCGGCGTCGCCGGCGCTCACCCGCATGACGACAGTCAAGAACACGGCCACGATCGCTGCAGTGTGAGCGAAAATCTTAAGTCCTAACTTCGGCATGTCAGCGACTCCTTCAGGGTATTTCGTTTCACGGAAAGCACACGTCCCGTACCTTGCGCTTCTTGGGAGGCCGGACTGCAGCCCGCAGTGCGAACTCGCTAGTGTCTCGCCAAAGTAAGGTACGTACGTGATGTGACTCCCGGGTACCAGCGTTAGCCCCGGCGGCCACTTCAAACTGTACCAGGCGTGGCCACTTCAAACTGTACCAGCCCGAGCGAAGTGGATTTTGTCGTAGATTAGTCTAGGCCGTAGCCTTCGCCTTCCGGTTTCTTGCGGAGAGGCTGTGCTCGTGGAGCCGGTAGCTCTTCCCGCGGATCTCGATGAGATGTGAATGATGCATCAGCCGATCGAGGAATGCGGCAACGGCAGGCGTGTCGCCGAAAAGTTTTGGCCAGTCGTCGATTGGCCGATTCGACGTCAGGATGGTCGAGGTTCGCTCGTAGCGGCGCATCACGATTTCGAGTAAGTCTTCTGCGGCGTTCGCCGGCAATTTTCGCATTCCAAGGTCGTCGACGATCAGGAGCGGAACTTCGCTCAATGCGGCAATCGCTTCGGTTCGTTTGCCGGTCGCGCTCGCGAGTAGCAGGTCCTCGAAAAGTACGTGCGCTTCGCGATACAACACGCGGAAGCCGGCATGAATTGCCGCCATGCCGAGCGCCTGCGCGATGTGGCTTTTGCCAACGCCGGCGTTGCCAAGCAGCAAAATATCCTCGTGCTGCTCGATAAAACGGCAGGTGGCTAGCTCGAAGATGAGCGCTCGGTCTAAGGCGTTGAACTTGAAGTCAAAAGCGTCGAGCGTTCGTTGGTCGCGAAAACCTGTCCCCTTAATGCGACGGCCGATAAGACGATCGCGTCGCCGTTGCATCTCGTCGTGGACGAGCAAGCCGATGAAATCCAGCGGTCCAAGGCTTTCGGTCCGAGCTTGTTGGGCGCGGACGGCAAGCGCATCGGCCATGCCGCCCAAGCGTAGTTGGCGCAGCGATCGGTCGAGTTCGTCATTCGTCATACGGGTGCTCCTTGCGTTAGCGTGGCGAAGTGGTTAGCGTACGTCGTAATCTCCGGGATGATGCGGTGCTCTTCGCGTAGCCGCAGCGGCTTCGCGTGATGCGAGAGATACGTGCGTAGGAACTTGAAGCTGGCAATGCCGGAGGACGCCGCGAAGGCGCACGCACCGTCGACGGCGGCAGCATCGTAGCGTCGCAGCAAATCGAGAATGCCGTAGAGCGCGCGCAGGGCCAGCGCGCCGCGCTCCTCGACGAGGCGGTCAGCGAAGGCTTTGCATCCCGGACCGGCGCCGGCGATGCGGGCGGCAAGCTGCTCAACTTTGATCGGCGTCTGCTTGGGAAGATACGCATCGACGATCCGGCGTTGCCCTTTTCCGGTGACATCATGCTCGCGAATAAGCTGCTGCGTTACCGGATCAATAATTCGGATCCAAAGTCGGCCGATGTGAACGGCGACCTTCGTTCCGGCGCGCTGCGGCGGGGCATGGTAATAGGCGCCGTCAATTTCGATGAACCCATCAAAATGAACGGTCCGCTCGCCAACGCGGTAGTACTCGAATCGGATCGGCGGTAATGGTTGCAGGAACGGCTGCTCTTGGTCGAACATGGCCCGCACCTGACGTTTCGTCGTGCCGTGAATGCGCGTCATCGCCCACCGCTCGTCCCAGTGATCGAGGTGCGCATTCTGCTCCTCAAGGCTCTCGAAGCGGCGCCCTTTCAATGCCGTGTCTTGGGTGTAGCCGACCTCCGATTCAACCTTGCCTTTGAGATCGGGCGCATACGGCCGACAGGGAAGCGCGATCACGCCGTAATGATCGAGCATTTTGACGTAGAGCGGATTGAGCTGTGGATCGTAGATGTCGGGCTTGATGACCCCTTCTTTGAGATTATCGAGGCGAATCGTTTGCGGCGCGCCGCCGAACTTGGCAAACGCCTCTTCGTGCAGCTTACACCAGACTTCACTTGACGATTCCCAGACAACTTTGCGAAAGCTGCGGCGGCTATTGCTCAGCTTCATGATGAAGAGTCGCGGACGACGATACTTACCGGTCTTGGGATGACGCGTCAGTGCGCCTTCACCGTAATCGACTTGCGCTTCTTGACCCGGAGCCGTTTCGAATCGGCAGCTGATTTTCGGGTTGTTCGGCGGGCGTAGCTTTCCGACGAAACGTTTGACGGCGTTGTAGGCGCCCGTATAGCCATGATGCTCGACAAGATCCTGGTAAATCGCGACCGCGTTACGGCCCTTGCCGACCTCGGTCTGAATGAACGCACGGTGCGGTTCGCAGGCACTGCGCGATCGCGCCGAGTCGGTGGCCACTCCGGGCGGCGTGGTACATTTTGGCTCGGCGACCACCGCGGAGTCGGTGGCCACTTCGGCCTCAGTGGCACGTGTAGAAACCTCGCCAGCCAGCTCGCCCGCGATGCGCCGGACCGTCGCTCGATGAAAGCCCGTTTCTCGTGCGATCCGTCGCTGCTTCCAGCCCAGCCGCAGGAGCCCAATAATCGTTTGCCGCTCGTCCATGCTCAGTCGGTTCATAAACGGCGCCTTACGACGCCGCCCTGGCATGCTCGGGCTAGATTACCTCACGGACGGTACACTTTCACGCCGGAAAGTGGCCACCGATCCCCGGTACATTTTCAACCGGCCACGGGTGGTACATTTTGGGTGGCCGCCGGGGGAGTTTGCCCGGCGGTCGCAATTGCAGCCCGTTATTGCGATAGATGCAATGGACACGCTTGTGATTGACGGCGAGCTGTTCTCGGCGCTAGCAGGATCGTGAACCGGCGATAATCGGACGTCGCTCAGCGGCAATCGCCTGAGCCGCTCAACGGGGTTCGGAGCCATGGAGGCGACGAACGCGGTATTGCGCGACCGATCGTGGTCAACCGCTGATTCCAGACGCGGTGCGTTGGGGCGCGTCCGGCCGGTGGGCCGTTCTCGTTGATTTCGATCGGCGTGCCGATGGCGCGCGGTCGCGCCGAGCGAGGACATTCCAGGCGGCATAAAAGACCGCTGAGGCCAGTACCAGCCCGAGCACCGCGAGCGTCATGGGGTCAGTTCCCGCCGGCGCACGCACGATTCCTCGGATCAGGTGTGGCTGTCCTGAGGAACCGGAGTAGGTTGTTCGGCGAGTCATCGGTGCTTCGTAAAACGCACGGAGGGAGAGGTTTCGGCCTGCCCGCGGCGGTTGCCATCGAGGGCAACAACTTACGATTTTTTGAATCCGTGCAAGCACGGTGGCGAAAGTTGCCGACGGCCCGCAAAAGCCTACACTACGGTTTTATTGACGGGTCGGTCGGCGGAAGTATCACCGAGACGTGCCTTCTGGTGGTGGGTCCGCCCACAACGGGCCCCCGCAGAAATGGCCGCACCGCGACTTACCAAACGGTTAGCTCGTCGCTGAAAAGTTGCTAACTATCACCGACTAGGCGAACGGATGGGCAAGCAATGCGCAGCGCGCCTCTAGTACCGCGTCCGCGGCGGCGACGCCCCGCTCGGCCCTACTGGCAGTCCGCGGGGACCCGCCGGAACGCCCCGAAATATTTCTTAACTTTTTTGCCGACCACGAACGATGGCAGCAGCGTAACCCGTCAGCGGCGCGGAGCGCAACGGACATCTTTAATTAAATATAATTTGCGGCTCGGAGCCTTAAAATCTCAGTTTTCCGGAGCGCGCTGATTCGCTTTTGATCGGCGCCGATGGCGCACCCTCCCGTCGATTGAAGTCGCTGCATCGTGCCGACTTGCTCGGCACAGACGACCAATCGAAGAAAAGCCGCTAACCGTTGAAGCAGCAAACAGCCAGGGGTGAAATTTCTGCAAGGCGAGGTCCTTACCGAAACGCCGAAAGCGGTCGCGGCGATCTAGCCGCTAGACTGCGCCCTGAATCTAGCTATTGCTTACCTCTGCTGAATCGAAGCTTCACGCTTCCTGATGCAACCCTGGGCCTGACCCGGTTCCCCGGACACTCTTATAACGCCGTCGAACGGCAGACAGGGTGTCATGACCAAGCAAAGACGTATCTTCAGTAGCGAGTTTAAATCCGACGCCGTGCAACGCTGCGAGGGCGCAGGGCGGACGTTAACGCAGGTCGCTCGGGAACTCAACGTCCATCCGTCTCTCCTACAGACGTGGCGACGAAAAAGCAGGGCGACCGTCGCTGGCACGACGAGGGCGCCGGACGCCGCTCCAACGTCGCTTGATGAGGAAGTTCGGCGGCTGCGGCGCGAGAACGCCGAGCTGCGCGAAGATCGGGACATTTTAAAAAAAGCCGCAACGTTCTTTGCGAAGCAGTCTCGGTGAGATACGCGTTCATCGAGGGGCAAAGAGCGCTTCATTGCGTGCGGCGGCTGTGTGATAACCTCGACGTGTCGCCGGCCGGTTACTACGAATGGCGATCGCGTCCGGCAAGTGCGCGTTCCGTGGCCGATACGGAATTGACGGCGACGATTGTTGAGGCACATAGGAACAGTCACGGTCGCTACGGTCGACCACGAATCCACGCCGATCTGCGAGACTTGGGATTCAGCGTTGGCGCAAAACGCGTTGCACGCTTGATGAAAGCTGCGTGTATTGAGGGACTTCGACCGCGGCGCTTCAAGAAAACCACAGACTCCGCGCATTCGCTGCCGATCGCAAAGAACGTGTTGCAACGGAAGTTTGCCATCGCCCAAATCGGCGCACCGAACCGCGCGTGGGCCGGCGACATCACATACCTTGCGACGCGTGAGGGCTGGCTGTATCTCGCCGTGGTCCTTGACCTAGCGACGCGCAAAATTGTCGGCTGGTCGATCGCTTCCACCATGGAACGCAGCTTAGTAATCGACGCGCTCAAACCCGCGCTAGCAAATCGCCGACCCGCTCCCGGCCTGCTGTTCCATTCCGATCGTGGAAGCCAATATGCAAGCGGCGACTACCGTGCGCTGCTCGAGCAATTCTCCATCACAGCGAGCATGAGCGGGAAGGGCGAGTGTTGGGACAACGCTGTTGTCGAAAGCTTTTTTGGCAGCATGAAAACCGAACTTGGAAACCCGATTTGGGAAACGCGCGAGGCAGCTCGAGCAGCGATATTCGAGTACATCGAGATCTGGTATAATCGCAAACGACGGCATTCGACTCTCGGCTACGTTTCGCCAGAACAACATGAACGAGCCCTACTCAATGCAGCTTAATTCACTGTCCGGAAAACCGGGACAAGCCCATTACCGGCTCGAGTTACTACCGCTTGGTCAACGCCACCTTCAACGAGTTGGCAGATCGTTTCTTGCAAGCAAAGGCGATGGAGCGAGAAGCGACGACCGTCGCATTATACGAGCGGATGCTTCGCCATCATATTCGGCCGATCGTCGGCCGGCTGCGGCTAGATGCAATGAAACCCGCGCACATTCAGGATATCTTAACCGGAGCCAAGAATCTCTCGCGCACCGCACTTAACGGCGAGCGTCTCGGAGCGTCCACTACGCGCAACGTCCTCATTTTAACTCAAGCCGTGTTCGAGTGGGGAGTATCAATGGAATTCATCTCCCGTAACCCCGCTCGCAATATCCGGCCACCAAAAGTCGAGCACAGAGAGTCGCCGAACGTCGATCCCGAAAGCATTCGACGGATCCTCGAGGGCGTGATCGGCACCGCGCTAGAGACGATCATCCCTTTTGCCCTGGCGACCGGGCTGCGTCGCGCGGAGCTTTGCGCGTTGCAATGGAGAGACGTCGATTTTGATCGAGCAATGGTTTCCGTTCGGCGAGCCGCCGCAATCATCAACGGCAAGGTCATTATCAAATCGCCAAAGACCCGAAAATCGACTCGGACCGATGCCCTTCCGGCATTCATCGTCGCCATGTTGCAGAAGCACCGCATAGAGCAGGCTAAGCGTCATCTCGCGCTCGGACTGGGCCGACCCGCCGGCGAGCAGTGGGTGTTTGATCGAGCAGATGGTTCCGGGTGGAATCCGAATCGATTGTCGCAGGAGTTCTCCCGCATCGTTCGCCGCAAGGGTTTACCGCGCGTACGTCTGCATGACCAGCGCCACGGTTACGCCAGCTTATCATTCGCTGCGGGCGTTCCACTGAAAGTGGTATCAGAATCGCTCGGACACTCAGGCATTGGGGTCACGTCCCAGCTCTACGTGCATCTGATGGACGAATCGAAGCGCGAGAAAGCTACCCGTCTCGAGGCGTATTTCGAGACTGTTTTAGCGCCCGACGCGGAGAAGCTGCGCCGCAGCTCGTGAGCAATCCGTGATCATTTTGGTCTCGAGCAGCACAAAAACCGTTAATTCACGGGCTTTACTAACCGTTGGCGGGAAAGTGTAGGAATCGAACCTACCAGCCCCCTTGCGAAGGCCTCAGCGGTTTTGAAGACCGAGCGGACCACCAGATCCGTACTCTCCCACGATCGGGGAAACCTTATGGCAGAAGGGTTTCTTGGCCTGACCGTCCTCGGCGGCCGGCTGCGGATGAGCTTTTGGGTCCCCTTTGGGTCCCCTCGGCTTTCGCGAGAGGTACGCTTACGCACTCGCGGCGCCTGCTAGCGGGAGGTGCAGAACAGCGCCGAGCCGCTGGGCGGCCTCGAACTGAAGAGAGGGAATCGCGTGCTGTAGAGGTCCATCGGATGCTGACGCTACTGTGCCCGAGCATCTCTTGCACGATCTTGGGATGGACGCCCAGACTGAGCAACATGCTGGCGCAGGTATGCCGCAGCGAGTGAAACGTGATCTCGGCGGGCCGCGTCGGATTCTTCGCCCGCGGCTGCAGGGCCGCAGCCCGGCGCGCCGATCACGTCGTCGGACGAAAACGGACTCGCTGCGGCGGCACGAGGCCCGCCTTGCGTGCGAGTTCGCGAAAGCCGCCGAAACTTGGTGGGGTGCCCACGCCGCGCCGCCATCTCCGGCGATGACATACCGCGGCCCGCCGATTCGTCCGATGCCGTACGTGTCGGCGTCGGCCAGGCGCAGGCGACGCAGCGTTTCGACAGCGTCTGGCATCAGGGCGATCAGCCGAGCCTTGCCGTTCTTGGGCAACTTCTCCCGGATGCCGCCCAGCCTCGTCTGTTCGATGGAGCGGCGAATGGAGACCGTGCCGCGCGCGAGGTCAACGTCATCCCACTTGAGCCCGAGTAACTCACCCCGGCGGGCGCCCGTTGCGAGCGCGATCGCGATGAGCGACACGAAACGCGTGCCGGCTGCGGCCGTAAAGATGCGCTCGATCTCGTCGGTGCTCAGGAACCGCATCTCGCGGCGTCGCGCTTTCGGCTTGAGCTTCTTGTCAATGCTCCCGGCGACGTTGTGTTTGATGAGCTTTTCGCCTAGCGCTCGCGCGAGCATCCGATGCAAAACGCGATGATGGTAAACGACGGTCTGACCGCTCAGACCGCTCTCGCGCCACTCGGCGTAAACCTCAAGCAGATGCGATTCGGTCAGATGTGCAGCACCACGTCGCCCAGCTTTGGAATGACGTGCACGCGGGTGATGCCCTCGAACCGCTCCCACGTCTTGCCGGCGTAGTCGGGCTTCGAAACTTTCAGCCAATGGGGTACATATTGGCCGATCGTCATCCGATCCGGTGCGACGAACGAGCGCTTGTTAATCGACTCGATCGCCGTGTTGAGCGCCTTCTCGGCGTTTTTCTTGTTTCCGATGAACGAAAACCGATGTCGCCGGCGTACGCCATCCGCACCGCGTGGAAGCGGCAAGCAGGCCGACCACACGGTGCGACCGTTCTTGACGCGCCGCTTACTAAGTCGTTTATCTGCCATATCAATGTCCTTTCTGATGCTGGACGCTAGTGCGCCCTAGGCAGTCGAGCCAAGAAGCGACGGCGCGATTGACGCCGTTTTGAACTGCCGTGTAGCTGTGGTGATACGGTCGACGACTGAAGAGAGCTGCCTCAAGCAGAAGCCACGCTTCGTACAGTCCCTCCGACGCGGGCATGTCTTTCGGAGGCGTGGCCCGGCGCGGGAGCATCCCGTTGCGCTGGGGCCATGCAACGTCGATTGCCTCCGCGAACTCGTCGTATTCGGCCGGTTGGACGCGGGCAATACTCGGTGCTGATTCTTTGTAGCCGTCGCCCCGCGTGAAGATCGTTCTTGCTTGGCGATATGCTCGTTTACGGTCCCCGGCTTTCCACATTGCATGAATGAGACACAGCGCATGTTGCAGGTAGCCGACCTCGCCAAGCCCGGCGATCCAATCGACTCCGAGCCCCTCCAACGTATTTCGCACGAGTTCTGGGTCCGGCACACGCTCGCCGGCAAGCCACCGATTTAGGTTGCGCGCCCAACGTCGAGCGCTGAGTTTCGTTGGAGCCTGGCGACCCGGCGCGGTCGCAGCTGTCCCATAGGTGCGCTAGGCGCGCGGTTCGGCCGCTGAGTGCTTGCTCGCAAGAATCATTCGCTGGCGCTGCAGCTCACGGTCGCAGCACATCTGGCAGGTAGTCCGTGCAGACCGCGCCGGGCGAATGGTGCAGACGGTGCAGATACCGAGGGCCCGAGCAGCTGCGCGGCGACCCCGTATTGTCATCCGCCTACTTACAAACGTTAGAATCTAAATGGACAAGCCGGTTTTGCTAACACGCGTCTCGACGAACCCTAAACGTTCGGCGGCGCACAATTTGCCTTCAGCGATGCCGACTACGGCGTCGGCGATCAACTGGGCTGCATCGTCGAGTCCAAGCGAGCCGAGAAGTGCCTGCGAGAGATCCACGTCGACGTGCTCGGCCATCGTGGCCATGCTCTGTGGGTTCGCGCAAACTTTAAGCGTTGGCGCTAGCGGGTTGCCCGTCGGATTTACACTCCCGGTCGTGAACACGATAATGTTCGCCCCGCCCGCGGCCAGTGCCGTCGTGTTCTCCACCCCGCCCGCGGGGGCGTCCATCAGCCATAGACCGCCGCTCGTCGGCCGCTCGCCGTACTGCAACACACCCTCGATCGGCGTGCTCCCGCTCTTGGCGACGGAGCCCATCGATTTCTCCTCGATCGTCGTCAAGCCTCCGGCGATGTTGTCGGGCGTTGGATTGTTGCCGACCAAGTCCACACCCGCGTCGCGCGCTATCTTCTCGTACCGCGCAATCGAACGGCGAATCGCGCGTGCGATTTCCGGCGTTCGCGCGCGCCGATCCAGCATTGGCTCGCAGCCGGTGAGCTCGATCGGCTCTGAAAAGATCGCGGTTCCGCCGGCGGAAAGCAAGGCGTCGGCAACTTTGCCGAGCGCCGGGTTCGCAACCAGGCCCGACGTCGCGTCAGAACCTCCGCACTCGAGGCCGAGCACGACTTCGTTGGCGCCCATTGGTTCTGACTGAACTTCTTTCGCTTCGGCCAGCCAGCGCTCGAGCAAACGCGATGCGGTCTCAAGCGACGCCGTCCAGGATCCGGTTGCAAGCATTGATAGTTCTTCGCATGGCCGTCCTGCATCGCGCGCGACGGCGGCGATCCGGGCCGCCGACTCGGGTTCGAACGACACGACCAGCGCGCGATAAACGTTGGGATGCGATGCTAAGTGTCCCATCGTGCGGATCGTTTGCGCGAAATCCTCCCCGATCTGCCCGCGTCCGAAGGTCGCCGGTATGGGGACGATCGGATGACGGCGCGCGAGCTCGTAGACCAGCGGATTAACGTTGTCGGCAGCCGATATGACGGCGACGTGATTGCGGATTCCAAAGCGACCATCTTCCCGCCGGTATCCGCGCAGACGTTGTGCCGCGATCATGCCGGCATGCCCAGACCGCGCGCCTCCGCTTCGGTGCGCAACGCGCGAACCGTCGCCGGGTCGAGCGGGATGCCGTCGCGCAAACGCTGAGCGCGCAACCGCCACCTTCGCTCGCCCGGGTAACGCGGGACCAGCGCTCCGACAGTCCGTGGCACGCCGCGCATCCGCTCAACGAGATCGCGCAGACGCGTGCCGAACGCGGAACCGCCGGGGAAGGCGCGCACGTCGATAGTGAGAGCGACGTGCGACGTTCCTTCGATCGCGTGCGCGCGCTCTTTCGAAGCGACCTCGTCGGCGACGGCGCCGCCGCCGAGCACGCCGGCCAATAGCTCGACGCCGAAGAGGAGCGCGAACCCTCGCTCACCGCCGAAGGGCAGCATCGTGCCAGCGAGGGCGGCCGCCGGGTCGTCGGTCGGAAGTCCGTTAGGCCCGAGCGCCCAGTCGGTCGGGATCAACGTCCCGCGTTCGTATGCATGGCGTACATTCGCGCGGGATGTCGTCGACAGCGCGAGATCCACTTCAACGACGAGATTCCCGTCGGCGGCCGCAATGGCCAGGGGATCGTTGCTAAAAAAGGGACTGATCCCGCCCGGCGGCGCGACGCACGGGGTACCATTCGAACTGCAAAGCGCGAGCAGACCCTGCTGTGCAAGCAGGGTCGCGTAGTAGCCGGCAAAACCGAAATGATTGCTGTTGCGGACGGCCGCGATCTGCAGCGGATTATCGGCGACCCCCGCTAGCAGTTCCTCGCACGCTCGGCGCATCGCGTGATGGCCGATAGCGTTACGCCCGTCGACGGCGATGACGCTACCCGCCCGCACGATCGCCGGCGTCGCCCTGCCGTCAACCGCGCCGGATCGGATCCTCTCGAGGTACGGAAGAAGTCGCTCCATGCCGTGCGTCGAAACGCCGCGCAGATCAGCTTCAACCATCGCGTCGATCATATCGCGCGCCGCCTCTTCAGAAGCGCCGGCCGCGCGCGCGAGCGAGAGCCCGAGCGTACGAAGTGCGTCGGCCGCAAACCGCTGAGGATCTTCAGGCGCCCTTCCCGCCACACCGCTCAGATTGTGCACGTGTACGTGGTCGCCAGCATAAACTGCGGCGGTTAGCGTGCCGATCGGAACACCGTACTTATGGACTCGCGCACCGGCCTCGAGTTCGTGCAACGCCATCTTATGCGCGAACGGAATGGCCGTTCGCGCGCGGACGGTGCGCCGCACGGCGCCCTCGATGGTGACCTCGTCGCCCGCCTTCGATGTGGCGAGCAGATTCGCGACGTCGTCGCGCTCGTGCAGCGCGACGGCCCTCACAGCCACGTCGAGGCCGCTTCGTCGGCTATGCCATAAACTTTGGATCCGGCCTCGACTATCCCGGAAACGCGCGTGAAAAAGAGCGGGCCCGAACAGGGTGCGATCAACTCTGCGAGCACGTCAAAGCAGAAAGGATCGATCATGCGCCCGAGCAGCGCGCCGCGCTCGATTCGCGTATGGAGCTGCTGCGGGGAGTCCACGTACGACTCCAGGTAGCCGCCGCACGTCGGGTTCACCTCAATACGTGCCTTGCGGTCGTAGAGCAATTGCCGCCCAGACCACGGCGGCGCGTCAGAGATCATTCCGAGAGCATGTGCGACCCGCTTCAATCCATCAACGCCCAGCTTTTCGAAATGCTGGGTCGATTGCGGATCGAGATAAGCGCCCCCGCACTCGACGTTGACGGTCGGTACGCCTCGAGCATTGCAGTATGCGGTCGCGGTGCCGGCGAGATCGTTCTCGTGCAGCAGCGACGACCCAAACACGCGGCACAGTTCGACGATGCGCCGGCGCAATTCACCCTGCGGGCGATAGTCGAAGTCGATCCGAAACTGGAGCCGTCCGCCGCTGCCGCCGGAGTGCAAGTCGATCAAGGCGTCGACGCGATCGAGCAGTGCGTCCGTGATCGTGCGCGCAATCATCTGCGTCATCGTCCCGCTCGCGCTTCCGGGGAAATTAGCGTGCAGGTCGGTGTTCCCGTGAAGCTCAGTCGTATAGCGGGAGAAATCGAAAAGCGCCCGGGGGCTCGCGACCGGAATCGCAAGGATCGTTCCCGCAAGCGACTCGAGAGCGACACCCTCGAGGAAGTGGCGGACCATTGGAATTGTCGCGAACTCGTCGCCGTGGATCGCGCCGATGATCCCCAGCGTCGGACCGGGGCGAGCACCGCGGATCTCATGAAGTATGATCTCCAGCGGGCTGCCGAGAAGCGTTTGGGTGACGCTAAGACGGTGGATCAAAAGTTCAAGACTCCCCGAGGAACTGCATGTAGCGCTTCATGCTGCGATCGGTGACGTAGCGGAAGGCGCGATCGGTCGCCGCTCCTACGACGCTAAGCGTGAGGAGGCCGACGAAAAGCTGATCGGTCTGCAAGAGCATTTGGGAATTCATGATGATGAAGCCGATTCCCAGTTTCGCGCCGATCAGCTCCGCCGCGACGACGCCCATGAAGGCAAAGCCGAGCGCTACCCGCATTCCGGTCAACACGTAGGGCACTGCCGAAGGCATCACAACCCGGGTGAAGACTTGCGTCGTCGTCGCGCCGAGCGAAAGCGCCGCGCGAATGCGCGTTCGGGGCGTCTGTGCAACGCCGGCGGCCGTGTTGAGTAGTACGACGATTACCGTCGCGTAGCTGATGACGAAGTATTTCGACGTCTCGCCAATCCCGAACCAGAGCATGGCGAGCGGGATGATCGCGACAGGCGAAATCGGACGGATCAACTCGAGCAGTGGATCCGTGAGCTCACGTACGAGCGCGACCCGCCCAATGATCCCCCCGAGGGCGATTCCGAGCGTGCAGCCGATCGCGTAGCCGACGAGGATCCGTAGCAGGCTGATCTCGACGTTTGCCTGCAGATCGCCGGTACGAATCATTTGCCACGCAGTCGAGAACGTCGTGGCGGGACTGGGAACCAGGCGCGGGTTGAACCAATACTGGTCGGCGAGTTGCCAGAGGACAATAAACGCGCTCAGAGAGATCGCCGCCATCATGACCCTCCGTGGCGTTCCCGCGAGCGCAAACCCGGGCTGCGGGACCGCAGGCCGGCGCACCGGCGGCGAGCCGGAGACGCTCTTGCTGCGAATCATCCCGCGACCGCACCGCGCACGGAGTTTACCTCCTCGTCGATGAGCCGCTCCAAATCGCGCACATGCCGCGCCAGCGCAGGGTCCCCGACGTCGCGCGGACGCGGAAGATCGATCGCCACCTCAGCCTTGATGGTCGCGCGCGGTCCGGCCGTCATCACCGAGATGCGCGTGGCGAGCAAGACCGCCTCGACGATGTCATGCGTTATGTAAACGACGGTCTTCGAGGTCTCCGACCAAATGCGGACTAACTCGTGCTGCATGGCGCGCTTGGTGATCGCGTCCAAGGCGGCCAGGGGCTCGTCCATCAGCATCACTTCCGGATCCATCGTGAGCGCGCGGGCCACTTGCAGCCGCTGACGCATACCGCCGGAAAGCTCGTACGGAAACTTGTGCGCGTGTTCGCCGAGCCCGACGAGCGCGAGGTTGGCGCGGAGCCTGGGCTCGATCACCCTGCCTGCGATTCCGTGCAGGCGCGGCCCGAATGCGACGTTCTCCCAGACATTCAGCCACGGAAAAAGCGCGGCGTTCGCATCTTGAAAGATCACCGACCGATCTGCACCCGGCCCCGCGATGCGCCTCTCCGATGTCGAATCGCCCGCGGAAGAGAACGCGATCGTCCCTGCACTGGGTTCCTCGAAGCCGGCGATCAGATTCAGCAACGTGCTCTTGCCGCACCCGCTCGGTCCAAGAAGGCAATGGAAGCCGCCGCGTTGGATGACGACGTCGACGTTGTCGAGCGCGACGTACTCGCCTCCGCGGGAATCGCGATATGACTTGCCAACGCCACGCACGGCCAGCGACGACCAGCCGGCGCTGCTTACTGCTAGCTGCACCTTATCAGGCGACGAGCGACCTGTTCGCCGCGCGCAGGTACTGCGAATCGAACATTGTGTTCCAATCGATCTTTGCCTTGATGAACGCCGCGAGCAGTTCCATATCGGTGCGGAACTTCGGCGTGTACGTGAGATTCCAATTGATCTGCGCAATCATCCGTTTCACCAGCTCGAGGTCCTTGGTCCGAAGCGCCTCGGCGACAACCTGAGACGCCTCATCGACGTGACCAGGGATCCATTTGCCCGCCGCGTCGAGACCCTTGATGAACGCGATGAGTTCAGGACCGTGGGAAGAGGCGTAGTCTTTGCGGGTCGTTATCATCTCCCATTCTTGAAAATATGGGCCGGCGTCGGTGACGATATGCACGCCTTTGATCGTCTCCACCGCCTTCCACCCGAACGGTTGCCAGAGAACGAAACCTTCAATGTCACCGCGATCGAGGCCGGTCACCATCTCCGCGGGCGTCAGATTCACGACGTCGATGTCCTTCATCGTCATCCCGCCTTTCGCGAGATACTTGCCGATGAAGTACTCGGAGGTCGACCCGAGCAAGACGCCAATCTTCTTTCCTCGCATGTCGGCGGGGCTCTTAATAGCGTCGCGCGCGACGATGACGCCGAGATCGTAGTGCGCCTGCGGCGAAATGCCGAAGCCGTCGCCGGCGGTCCACAAGCGCAGCGCGGGCAAGTCGCCGCAGACGACGATGTCACCGCGACCAGTGCGGAACGCCTGCGTCGCGGCAGTTCCGCTAGTAAAGTAGGTAATCTCCGCCGGCAAGCCGGCCTGCTCGTAGAAACCCTTCACCAACCCGACGATCACGTTGCTGAACTGAGGCGTCGTTCCAAGAAAAATGTCCATCTTGCGTAGCTTCGCTTGGCTGCGCACCACGTTGAAAGGTGAAAACGCGGCGCCGACCGCTGTGGCAGCTCCGGCGGCGATGACTTCGCGCCGATTGATTCTTGTCATGTTGTGGCTACCTCCAAATCGACTGCTGGCATCGGCTTTCGGTCGCGAATGAACTCCGAGCGATCTTGCGAACAGATCTCGAGTGCCGTCGCGGCGAAGACCCTGGCGGCAGTAACAACGTCATCAATGAACACGTATTCCCCGTCGATTGCCCGCGCGTCGGTAGTCATCTCGGCGTGACCTTTTGAATCAGCCGCCGCTCGCGCGCGTCCCCCAGCGCCGTAAACGACGGTCGGGATACCGAAACGGTTGCTGTCGATCGCGTCGGTACAGAACGGCGGCGCGAACGAGACGTCGGCGGTTGCGCCAGTGCTCGCGCGGTGCGCGTCCGCCACGGTGCGAACCACCGGGTGGGTCGGAGCGAGCAGCGTCCCGGGGCGCGACATGTAGAACTCGATGTCGATCGGCATCCGCTCGCGCGCCGCAATGCCCGAGACGAGGTCGCGCAACTCGAGCTGCACATCCAGCGGGAAAGTCTGCGGGGGAATGCGGACATCGACGTAGAGCCGACAGAGGTTCGGCGTGCGGGCGGCGCGCCAAGGTAGTCCGCCGCGGATTGCCGCGATGTTGACTTCCGGCTCGACGCCCATAAAGGCGTTGCGCCGCTTGTAGTCAGCGCTCCACTCCTCGAGTGCGCCGATGACCGGCCGCATGCGTTTGATCGCGCTCGGCTGCGTGGCCGACCAGGCGGTGTGGGCAAAGGCGCCGTGAGTCGTGATCTTCGTCCAAACGGTTCCGAACATGCCGACGTGCACGCGCAGGCCGGTCGGCTCAGGAAGAACGTGGACGTCGGCGGCGACGCCGTGTCCGAGCAGATGCCACATCCCGGTTCCGTATCCGTCGTAGTCGCGGCCCTCGAACTCGTCGATCGGTGCCATTTCGATCTCGCCGGCGGTGCCCGCGAGAATCACGTCGCCGGGTAGCCGGACCCCGCAGGAGCGCAGCGCGACCAGCGCCGCGACGAAGCTCGCGAAGCCGTTTTTCATGTTAAACGCACCGTTGCCGTAGAGCCAGGCGCCGTCGACGATCTGGGCATGATTCTTCCAGCCCGAGCCATGCAAGTAGTCTTCATCGCCGCGCACAGACGTATCGAGATGACCGCTGAACAGGAGGGTCGGCCCACCGCCGGTCCCCTGCCAACGGCCGACGACGTTATAACGCTCCTCGTAAAGATTCTGCAGCCGTGTCTCGAGTCCGTATTCGCGGAAAACGCCGGCGAGCAACCGTGCGATATCTGCCTCGTGACCCGTCGGGCTTGGCGTGTCAACCAAGCGCGTCAACAGATCGACAATCAGATTGCGATCGACGGCGGACGCCACGCGTTCGGCGATGTCGGGCATGATCAGGTCCTCCCATGCTCTTCGGGCGATGAGTGTAAGATCGCGATGATGTCGTCACAGGCGCGCTGAAGATGCTCACCCATCATCTCCCCGGCCGCTTCGTCGAGCTCGAGAATCGCGCGGCCGAGGCGTGCGTTCGCCCGCAGCGAACGCTCGACGCGATCCCGGCGGCGCAAATTGATCCGGCGAAATCGCCGGATCGGCCCGACGAGGCTCTCGTATATCTGTGCGAGCGTCCCATTTCCCGAAAGCCGCATGATTGCGAGGTGGAACGTGTCGAGCGCGCCGGCGTAGGCGTCGAGCGATCCTGCGGATGCACGCAGCGCGCCCAGCGCTTCACCGAGCTGTGCTTTCCCGACTGCGGTCAATCGCCGGATCAGCAGCTTCACCGCGAGGACTTCAAGCGCAATCCGGACCTCGTAGATCTCCTTGACGTCCTGCGGCGTGATCGCGCGGACCGATGCGCCGATGTGCGGTACCATGACCACGAGACGCTCGTGCTCGAGTTGAACGAGCGCCTGCCGGACCGGGGTCCGGCTGACCGACAGGCGGCGCGCGACTTGCGCCTCGGAGAGACGCGTCCCAGGACGCAGCATGTCGGCGATGATGGCTTCGCGAAGCGCCACCGCAATCGCCCCGTCCAACAGGTGTCCGTCGCTTGCCGGTAGAGTGATGACAGCGAGCGGATCGTCGCACTCGTCAATTGATGCTACAGCCGTTTTGCCCTCAGCGTGCTTCTGGGCGGTTGCCAAACCCAAGGCGCAGTGGTATGCACAGTATACCGTGCCGACAGTAGCCGTCAAGAGCGCACTCGACGAACCGATTGCGATCATCGAGGAAACCGGCGATTCCTGGGACTCGAACGTCCTGACGTGGCTCCGGCGCTGGATCGTACCGCTGCTCGTCCTGGCAATCGTTTGGGAAGCGATCTCGCATTTGTCGGGGATCAACCCGGCACTCTTCCCGCCAATCGAGGTTGTCGCACGAACCTTCTGGGAGCTGCTGCTCAACGGCGTCCTCGCCCAAAACGCGGCGGGAACTCTGGGCCGGATGTTTTTTGGCTGGGTGATCGCCAGTGCCGTTGGGTTGGTGCTCGGATTCGTGATGGCGCGTAACCGTTACGTCGAGGACCTCTTCCTTCCGATCATCGGAATTCTGCTGCCCATCCCGTCGATTGCCTGGATTCCCTTCTTCATTCTCTGGTTCGGGCTCTCGAACACGAGCGTCGTCGCCCTCGTCATCTTCTCGGCGGTGCTACCGACGACGCTAACCGTCTGGTCAGGGATGCGCACGATCAACCCCGTGTGGATTCGTGCTGCGCACTCGCTCGGAATCACAGGCTTCGGGCTCTTCCGCAAGGTGATCTTACCGGCGTCGCTGCCCACTGTCATGACCGGGCTGCGGATTGGGATTGCCCAGGCGTGGCGCGCGGTCATCGCCGGAGAGATGCTCGCCGGGACGGCGCTCGGACTCGGCGTCTTAATCTTCAACTCGCGTCAGTTTCTTCGCACCGACGTTATGCTCGCCTCGCTGCTCGTGATTGGGCCGCTGGGATTCCTCATCGAGAAGGTGCTCTTCGAAACGATCGAGCGCAAGACGATCGAACGGTGGGGAATGACGGGACGTGCGTAGCGCGATGGCGGCGAGCGAACCGGCGTCTGGGGGCGTCAGCGTGCGCGGGCTCTCGGTGCTCCTCGGCAAGAAGCGCAAGGTACACGTCCTGGACGACGTTAGCTTCGAGGTCACTCCCGGCACGTTTTGCTGTTTGCTCGGTGTCTCGGGGTGCGGTAAGTCCACGCTGCTCAACGTGCTTGCCGGATTCGTGCAGCCGACCCGGGGCGAGGTTCGCTTGGGCGGCTCGCTGCCAGGCCGCCTTAATCGTAGCGCGGTAGTCTTTCAAGAGTACGCGCTCTTTCCGTGGATGACCGCAGCGGCGAACGTCGCGCTTGGGCTCGAGAGCCGCGGCATCGTCGAAAACGCGCGCCAGCGCGCGATCGAGTATCTGGCCATGGTCAACCTGGCCGAGTTCGCCGACGCGCATCCGCACGAGCTCAGCGGCGGAATGCAGCAGCGCGTCGCCATCGCCCGCGCACTCGCCTGTGAACCGGAGTTTCTGCTGATGGACGAGCCGCTCGGCGCGCTCGACGCGCTGACGCGTGAGCACCTAAAGGCGTTGATCGCGCGGCTCTGGGCACAATTCAACCAGACCGTCGTGTACGTCACGCACGACGTCGGCGAGGCGGTCTATCTCGCCGACCGCGTCGTCCTCTTCTCGCCGCGGCCCGGGCGCGTCAAAGAGATCGTCGAGGTAACGCTGCAGCGGCCCCGGCGCGTAAGCGATCCAGCTTTCGTCGCGATGGTAGCAAGCTTAATGGAGGTGGTCATTGGCCAAAGCTAGGCGCAAGACGGTGCTGCAAGGGGCGCAGCTGATCGACGGCAATGGCGGCTTCATCGAAGGGGGTGCTGTCGTCGTGCTGGACGGGACGACGATCGAGTCCGTCGCCCAGGCGGATCGTGCTCGCATCCCCGAGGGTTCGGACATCGTCGATCTCGGTAGCGCGACGCTGATGCCGGGGATGATGGACTGCCATCTCCACCTCAATCAGTACAATGCGCTCACGTTCAAGAACTATCGTGCCGCAGCGTTTGAGATCACGCCGCAGCTGCAGATGCTCTACGCGCTGCTGCACGCGCAGATCTGCATGGAGATGGGCTTCACGACGTTGCGCGACCTTGGGGGCTACGGATACGCCGGGCACGTAACGGCGGAGATGTGCGCGATCCGTGACGCGATCGAATCCGGGATCGCTGCCGGACCGCGGCTGTTCTGCGCGGGTTGGGCGATTATGACGAACGCGCACCTCGACTGCATTCTTCCTCGCAATATGCCACGCGTCGAACTCGCGACCGCCGACGGTCCCTGGGAACTGCGCAAGCTGGCACGGACTCAGCTGCGGATCGGCGCCGATCTTATCAAGACCTGTTGTTCGGGCGGAGGCGGAACCGACAAAGAGGAGCCGGACGTCCGTAACATGACCCAGGAAGAGGTCGACGCAATCGTCGATGAGGCGCACGCCTTTGGAAAGCGCTGCGCCGTGCACTGTTTTACGCCACAGTCGCAAAAGATGGCAATGCGGGCCGGCGCCGATACCCTCGAGCATTCGGTGTTCACCGACGATGAAGCGATCGCGATGATGAAGGAGCGCGATATCATCCTCACGCCAACCCTGCAACATCGCAGCGATCACGCCATCGAACTGCGCCGTCAGATGGGGACCCCCGAGTTCACGCTTGCGAAGATGAAGAAGATTCAGCCGCACACGAAAGAGACTTTCCAGCGTCTGCACCGCGCCGGGATCACGATGGCACTCGGCACCGACACGCAGCTTGATCCCGAGATGGGCAGCCAGGCCGGCGAGATGGCGATTTACGTTGAGTTCGGTATGACGCCTGAAGAAGCAATCGCCACCGGCACGAAAAATGCTGCCGCGGCAATTGGCATCGCCGACCGCGTGGGGACGCTCGAGGCCGGCAAGTGGGCCGACATCGTCGCCGTCGACGGCAACCCGCTCGCCGACATCACGGTGCTCGGAAAGAAACAGAACATTCTGCTGGTGATGAAGGAAGGCAAGGTTTACGTCGATCGTCGGCCTGGCCGCAGCGAGCGTTTGATTCACGACGCTTCCTGGTCGTGGAAGATACCGATGTGACCCAAGTTGCGCTTCCGGCATCCGATCTGGTCGTTTCGCGGCTCGGGCTTGGCTGCAACGCGTTCGGGACGCGCGCCGATCGGGCAGCAGCGAATGCGATCGTCGATCGGGCGATTGAGGCGGGGATCACGCTGATCGACACCGCCGACACGTATGGAAACGGGAAGTCCGAAGAGATCCTCGGTTTCGCTTTGCGGGGTCGGCGCGACCGCGTGGTGCTTACGACCAAAGGTGGGGGCGCCGGCAATTCGGCTGCGCCGAACGGCGGCTCGCGGGCGCACCTGACCGCGGCGCTCGACGCCAGCCTGCGTCGGCTGAATACAGACTACGTTGACCTTTACTATGTTCACTACCACGACGGCGCGACGCCGGATGAGGAAACGCTCGAAACTCTTGATGAGATGTACCGAGCCGGAAAGATTCGCGCGGTCGGCGTCTCCAACTACGCTGCGTGGCAGGTTTGCCGCACTTTGTGCTACAGCCAACACCACGGCGTCGTGCGCGTCTCGACGGTGCAGGCGAGTTACTCGCTCGTCGATCGGACCGTCGAGCTTGAGATGCTGCCCTTCGCTCGCGACGAAGACGTCGGCTTTTTCGCGTTCTGGCCGCTCGGGGGCGGAATTCTGACGGCAAAGTATCGGCCCAAGGGGCCGCCCCCGGCTTCGTCGCGCCTGCTGACGCAGCCGATCTTTGCGCAAAGCGTGACACCTGCGCGGCTCGTGCTCGCCGAACACGTGGCCGCGCTCGCGCGCGATGCCGGCTGCACGCCGGCCCAGCTCGCGCTCGCGTGGGTGCTGGCGCGTCCCGGCGTCACAGGCGCACTTTGCGGCGCGACGACGACCGAGCAACTCAACGAAAATCTCAGCGCCCTCGACGTCCGCCTCTCGGAGGCGGTCTTGCGCCAACTCGAGGAACTCTCGGCTGATGCACGCTGGACGCCGTTTCGGTGAACGGCGAACTCGACGGGAAGGTCGCGGTCATCGCCGGGGCAAGCAGCGGGATCGGTTTCGCGGTCGCGCAACGCTTCCACGCTGCCGGTGCCTTGGTCCACGCGCTCGCTCGGCGAGTGACAACCGGCATCCCCGGCGACCGCTTTCGCTCGCACCAGGTTGACCTCACGCAACGGGCGGGGGTCGACGCAGCGTTCGAGACGATCGCCGGCGAGCGCCCGATTGACGTGCTCGTGTATTCGGCCGGACACAACGTGCCGAAGCGCCGGCTTGCCGAGCTGCTTCCGAGCGATTGGGATACGATTTTGCGGGTGAACCTCGACGGCGCTTATTTTGCGACGCGGGCCGCGCTCCCGTCACTCCGCACCACACAGGGAACCGCGATCTTCATTTCGAGCGCTTCCGCGGTGTGGCCGAACCTCTCGGGCGCCGCCTACCAAGCCGCAAAGGCAGGACTGCTCGCGATTGCGCGCGCCGGCGCGTACGAAGAGCATCGCAGCGGCGTACGATTTTCGGTCATTCTCCCGGGGGTCGTCGATACGCCACATCTCGACCGGCGGCCGCGGCCGCCTGATGCGTCGACACGCGCCGCAATGCTGCAGCCGCGCGACGTCGCGGCCGCGTGCCTGTTCCTCGCGGCGCTCCCGGCACGCTCGTACGTCCCGGAACTCCATTTGCTTCCTACCGCGTTGCAGGCTCCCGGTAAAACCGAAGAAGAGTCTCTTGAAAGGAGATCGTGATGCGTCGTAGTTCGTTCGCGCTCGGCACCGCAGCAGCTCTCGCCTTAGGGCCGTCGAGGCGTCGAGCGAATGCTGCGGTCGATTCGACGCAGATTCGTTTCGCCTATCAAGCGACGGTCTGGGGGGCGGTCGCTATGGTCGCTGACGACCTCGGGGCATGGGCGAAATACGGCGCGAAAGTCGACAGCCTGCGGCTTACCGCTGGAGCGGCCGTGCGCGACGGAATGATGTCGGGCTCCATCGACGGCGGCTCTGTCGGCGTTACGCCGTTGATCGTCGGGGCCGCGCGCGCCAACCTTCAAGCGGTCGCCGTCAACGCCTACACCGGAAAGACCCTCGCGGTCGTCGTCCGTAAGGACTCGAAGTATCAAACGGTCGCAGATTTACGCGGCGCAAAAATCGCCAGCACGCTCGGCTCCGCGACAAATGAAGGTTTCGTTGACAAGGTCGGGCCGAAATTCGGTCTTTCGAAAGACGACTATCAGCTCGTCAACATCGCCTTCCAGGATATGCCGGCAGCACTGCAGACTGGGCAGGTCGACGCCTTTCTTGGTACCGAGCCGTATCCGGCGTTCACGGTCTACGGCGGGTACGGGCGGATTCTCACCGATTATTCGAAGTACGATTACGCGCCGGTGTTCGTCGTCTTCCGCGGCGCATATCTTCGCGAGCATCGCGACAACGTCATCGCCGCGATGCGCTCGTGGCTCGACGTGGTTGCGCTGCATGCGCGTAACCGCGCGCGGTTCGATCAAGTACTGTATGATGACTTCAATAAGCACGGATCGTCAATTCCGCTCGCGGTCATCAAAGAAGCCTCCGCGCGATTAGAGACGATCCCGCAATATCGCCCAGACCTCCGAGCCTACATGCACGAGCAAGCGCAGGTTCTCATTAAGCAGAACGCGATTCCCTCTGAGCCGGATTGGAACACTGTTCTGCGCACCGACATCCTCGCCGCCGCGCAGCGCGCTCGATAGCGTGCGAGCAATGGTGCTGCGCGCATTCGCGCAGCCGCTAGCGCCTGAAGAACGGCCGCTGCCGCAAGTGGGCGCAGGGGAGGTCCTCGTGCGGGTCGGCGCTTGCGGGGTCTGCGGAACCGACGTGAAAGCGTCGCTCGGGGCGGTCGCCGCGGTCGAGGTTCCCCGCGTCCTCGGCCACGAGGTCGCAGGGGAGATCATCGCTGCCGGCAACGGTAGCGCCGAGCGCGTCGGCGAGCGTGTCGCACTGTATCTTTATCGCGGTTGCGGTGCGTGCACCTACTGCCGCACCGACCGCGAGAACATGTGCGTAAGGCCCGGCGCGCGTATCGGCTTCGAGCGAGATGGCGGCTTCGCAGAGTACTTGACCTGTGCCAGTGACAACGCGCTCGCGATTCCGAACACCCTGCCATTTGACACCGCATCCATCTTGTGCGATGCGGCAGCGACCGCACTGCGTGCGGTCACCCGGGCGGGAGTGCAGCCGGGACAATCGGCGGCAGTTGTGGGCATCGGCGGGCTCGGCTCGTTTGCCGTACAGCTTGCTCAACGTGCGGGCGCGCGCGTCGTCGCGGCCGACGTCGTGACTGAAAGGCTTGAGTCCGCCGCCGAGCTCGGCGCAGAAACACTGATCGACTTACGGTCGCAGACATTGCCCGGCGGGCTCGATGCGGTCCTCGATTTCGCCGGAGTTACCGCAAGCGCATCGGCTGGCTTTAAGGCGTTGGCGCCGGACGGCGTTCTGGTCGTCACCGGCTATGATCCGGGGGCCGTCTTCCCGGTCGCGACCCAGACCCTCGCGCGCTCGCAACGGCGTATCGCCGGCTCGCGCGGATCGACGCGGGCCGACTTACAAGTGGTGATTGACCTCGTCGCGACCGGACAGCTTCGCACTGTTGTGGGAGACCGTTATCTACTCGAGGAAGCCGGTGCGGCGCTCGAACGGGTCCGGAAGTCCGAAGGCGTCGGAAGAGCCGTGCTTATGGTTGCGAATTCTCGTTAGTGAGCGATTCAGCATGGGCGGACGACGCGACAAAGGCCAGATCCTCAAGAGCGCGTAAATGCGCGACGCGTACGACTTGATCTTCCTAGCGACGAATGCGAGCGTGCGACGGCAACTCTTCGGGCTAAAATCGTTACCGCCGACAGAGATCAGTGGAAAGACCAACTTTCCAACGATGACATCGCTGCGGTGCTCACCTACATCCGTTCAGCTTGGACGAACAAAGCCGCGGTCGTCACGCCCGAGCAGATCGCCCTCGCTCGCAATCCGACCGCGCTTAGCGGCCGGCAAATCTTCGCTGCGAAGTGCGCTAGTTGCCATCAGTCACGCGGTCAGGGCACGAGCGGGTATCCGCCGCTCAACGGGAATCCCCATGTCGGCGCGACGGACCCCAAAGAAATGATCGCGACCATTGTCAACGGCCGGGCCGGGCGCTCGCCGTAAACGGCACGACTTACAACCGCAAGATGCCAGCCTGGAAAGGCCAATTCTCGAATGCCGACATCGCAGCAGTCGCGACGTACGTCCGGTCCGCGTGGGCAAACAAAGCGCCGGGGTGACCGAGCAACAGGTGGCGGCCGCAGGATCGTCCGTTCTCAGCACCGTCGGCGCGTCAATTTACGCCACGAAGTGCGCGGCCTGCCACGGAGCCAGCGGTCAAGGGGGAGGTCACGGCACTTTCCCTCCACTCGCGGGCGACACGCTGGTAAACGCAAGTGATCCGGCTGGCATGATCGGGCTCATCGAGCATGGACGAAGCATGATGCCGTCGTGGAAGGGTCAGCTCTCGCCCGGAGACGTCGCGGCCGTCGCGACCTTCATTCGTTCTGCATGGAGAACCAGCGGGATGTGAAGAACGGCACCGAGCCGCTGGACTGCCTCAAGCTCGCGTGGCTGTAGAGGCCCATCGTGATGTTGATGCTGCTGCCCGAACATCTCTTGCACGATCTTGTCTTCACCGGGTCCGCGCGAGTCGCGGCACCCGTTCCAGAAGTGAGCGCGACCTTCGTTGAAGCGCAGTGTGAATCGGACGCCGTCATGCGTTGCGACCTTCGACCAGCCCTAGGGGATCTCAACGCGATAGCCCTTGCCGATATAGGTCACAAATGATTGGGTGTCGGGGATGTCGCCGGCCGGTGGCCGCTCCTGTGCGAGGATGGTCGTTGCGATTACAGAGGCGAGCAGCAAAGTATGCGTCATTTTTCCTTCCACGCCGCCCACAGGGCGCACAGTCGTTGCAACAGGTACCCAATTGCGATGCCGCCGAGCACGTCGGAAGGCCAGTGGACGCCGAGCACGATCCGACTCAGCCCGATCGCCGAAACGAGAACGAGGGCGACGACGATGGCCAGCGTTGCTCGAGCCGGTGCAACGGCCTGCACCGCGGCGACAAGGTAAAGTATACCGCCGCCTACTCCATTGCGTGCCCGCTGGGAAAGGCAAACCCGCGAACGGGCGCGTGCGACCACAACTCCGGTCGCTCCCGGCCGAATGCGGCCTTCAGTGCAAGATCGACGACCGCCGCACCGACGGTCACGAGAACGACACCCCACGCCCAGCGTCACGCGCCCCGTGCCGCGAGCAGCGCCGCGCCAATCGCGCTGGCGGCGAAGACGACTGCGCCGTTGCCTAGCACTGTGACGGCGCGCGCGATCGCGTCGAGCCAGGGGCCCACGTCATGCAGCGCGAGCGGCAGCATGCGATCCAGTCCAAGCGGCTCGCGTTCGGCGACCTCGCGCGAGATCGCGACAGCGCATCCGCTCGCCGCTACGAACGCGCCGAGATCCAGGGCGTTACGTCGCCGGATCGAGAGCATGCGCCGGGCGCTGGATGGTGGGCGGTGCGAGGTCCTCGTGTTTGAGCGTCTTCGTCAAGTACGCGACCAGCGCAACGATAATGACGAGAAAGATCGCACTGGTGACGGTTGTCCCCAGGCCCAGGCCACCCGCTTTCGGGGCCTGTGCCAACAGATCGCCGGTTGATGCGCCAAGCGGCCGCGTCAGGATGTACACGATCCAGAACGCCAGGACGCTGTTGATCTTGAAGACATAGTGAGCGAACGCGGTCAACGCGATCATCGAGCCGAAGATGAGGAGCGCAAACGCGTAGCCCGTGCCCAACTTTTCGGCCAGCAAATCGCCGGCAGCCGTGCCGAGCGCGAACGTGAACAGGATTGCCGCCCAGTAGAACGCTTCCCGTCGAGTCGTGGCGATCCAATGAACGGAGAGCGTTTTCTCGCTGAGGTACCAGAGCGCGAAGACGACGGCCAGCGCGCAACTGAACGCGATCGTGGTCGCCTGCAGCCCGAACCCGAGTTTGTCGACAAACGTATCGGTAACAAGCGTCCCGACAACGCTGATGAGCACGACGACGGTCCAGTAGATCCCGGGGATGTAGCGCATGCGCGTCATCTGCACGGCGAGTGCGATCAAGAATAGCGCAGCGAGCACGAACGAAGTCTTAATCAGCCCTAAACCCAGGTTCGTGGCCAGAAAATCGGCCAGGGTCTCGCCGACGGTTGTCGCCAGGACCTTGATGATCCAAAAGAAGATCGTGATCTGCGGGACTTTGTTCAAAAAGTTGGTCAACGTCAATCTGCCCTTTCCGTGCCGGGGGGAGCGCTCGGCGTCGTCGCCCGTGCGTTACGCCAATAGATGCGCTCCGCGTCGGCTGGCCAAACACTGGCGAGATGTGCTTCGTTTGCGAATCGCTAGTCGGGCTTGTCTCCAGGTTCGGGGGTGTCGGGCGTTTCGGGACCGCCGGCGGTCTCGCTATCGCGGTCGACGTTGCCCGGGCCGGCCTGGACGTGATCTCGATCCGGGCCTTCATTGGCTTCGGGGGCCTCGTTCGCTTCCGAACCTTCGCTCGTTTTTGCTGCGTTGTCGGCGTGCAGCGCGGTCGCCGGGGCCTTCGCGCCGGCGGCTGGGGCGGCGGTCGCCGCGTGGTTTGTGTTTTGTGCCGATGCGATCGACACGGCGGCGATGCCGGTCGGCAGCGCGAGGGCTGCGGCGAGTGCCGCGATACGGGTCTGAATGCGGGTCATAGATCCTCCAAGTGGATTGTTTTGCGCCGTGACGGCGTAGTTCCAGAGTAATGGACCAACCTGACGGGAACCTGACGTGCGCGCCTTAGTCGTCGAGGATGATGCCGCAGTGCGCGACGTGATCGTCCGCGCGCTCCGCAGCGGCGGCTACGAGGTCGTCGCAGCGGCGAGCGGAAGGGAAGGGGACGAGCACGTCGCCGACGGGATGTTCGATGTGGCGGTCATCGATTGGAATCTTCCCGGGCTGCAAGGCGTCGACGTCGTCCGGCGTCTGCGCGAGGCGGGCGCGGACATCGGCGTCGTGATGGTTACCGCGCGCGATGCCGTCGACGATCGCGTCGGCGGCCTGGACGCCGGCGCCGACGACTACCTGGTCAAGCCGTTCCACGTCGATGAACTGCTCGCGCGTGTGCGATCGGTCGTGCGACGAAAGGGGATGCGCAGCGCGGTGCGCCTTGCCGAAGGCGATGTCGCGCTCGACGGTGCCGCACGCACTGCATCGGTCGCCGGTCGGCCAATCATGCTATCGGCGCGCGAGTACGCGCTGCTCGAACACCTCCTGCGCAACACCGGGATCGCGCTCGCCCGCGAGGACATCGAAGCGCGGGTCTGGGGCAACGCCTTCGACGCGAACTCGAACGTTTTGGAAGTGATCGTCGGGCGGCTGCGCCGCAAGCTCGGCGCGCACGCCGGCGCGATCGAGACGGTGCGCGGCTACGGTTATCGCTTCAAACGCGCGACGGCAGACGAACGGTGAGGCGGGCGCCACCCCCCGGCGCATCGCCGATACCGATCGTTCCGCCAGCGACTGCGGCGATCGCCGACGCAATCGCTAGGCCCAGGCCGGTACCCGCACTGCGGGCGCTGCCGGTGCGTTCGAATCGACGGAACACTCGCTCGCGCGCCTCGATTGGGATACCCGGCCCGTCGTCGTCGACGGTGACGACGGCACCGTTGATGTCGTGCGCGACGCGGACGGCGACGCTGTAGTGCGCGGCCTGCGCAGCGTTGCGGACCAGGTTGGAAAAGAGATGGACCGCGAGCGGCGCGGGGATGCCGATCGAGGTCGGCTCAGGCTGCAGCTCGACAGTTAGCGCGACGGCGGGAAACTGCGCACGGATCGCATTGGCAGCTTCGGCGACTGACTCGCCGACTTCGCTCGTTCCACTGCCGAGTGCACCTGCGTCGGCGCGCGCGAGGATGAGCAGGTCGTCGATGAGGCTATGTAAGGCGCGCGCCTGTGCGTCGATGCGTTGTAGCGCGTCGCGCTGGCGCGCGGGATCGTCGCTCTCGCGCAGCGCGAGTTGCGCCTCGCCGGCGATTGCCGTGAGCGGCTGGCGCAGTTCGTGTGAAACGTCGCCGATGAAGGCGCGCTCGCGCTCGTAGGTTTGCTCAAGGCTTGACAGCATCGCATTGAAGGTCGCGCCGAGGCGTCCGAGTTCGTCGGGCCTCGCGATGGCGAAGCGCGTTGAGAAGCGCCTTGTCTGCGCAACGTCGGCGGCTGTGCGCGTCAGCCGGTCGATCGGCAAGAGCGACCGGCGAGCGAGGAAGTAACCGGCGACCACCGCGAGTGCGACGAGCGGGATCGCGATGGCGAAGAAGGTCCGCTGCATGCGCTCGACTTCTTCGGTCACCGGATCCTCTGAAGCGAAGGCAACCACGCGGAGGGTGGGCGATTCATTGACTGCGTGGGCGACGACCCGGTATCGCTCCTCAGCGGCAATGGTCACCGCAAGATCGGGCGGGACGGAGCCGGCGCGGGCGAGGGCGACCGGCGAGGGCTGTCGTCCCAGAACCTGAATTGCAGTCGGCCCGCGGAACAACACCAGCGCCGAATCGGCCAACGTGAGCTGCGGGAGGTCGATATCGATCTTCGCCGAGCCGCTCTTCACGCTCGTCGCGGCGACGGCAGCCGCGGCCAATAGTCGCTGGTCGAGCGCAACCTGAGCGCTGCGCGCGTCGAATGCGGTTGCGAGCGCGGCGAATAGGCTGAGCGCTGCCACCAAGAGCGCGGTCCACAGAGCGGTGAGTCGTTGCGTTATACTGAGTCGCATCGGCGCCGTCGGCTACGGAGAGGGGGAGATTCGAACTCCCGAGACGCTTATCACGTCTGCTCGCT
>JRHI01000331.1_pt1 | contig 53842 bp, 40 predicted proteins | sample 215371 | NCBI WGS metagenome assembly JRHI01 (sample SAMN02929681, study PRJNA255918) | sediment metagenome | biome: cave system; feature: Ice Cave; material: Sediment; isolation source: sediment from deep within a dark volcanic ice cave with no known source of... ...
GCTCTCCGCCTGGGCCGGCACCGAGACGATCCACAGGCTGAGCACAAGCCACGCGGCAATAGTCCAACGCACCGACCTCAAGCGAGGCAGGTTCGACGACCAAAGAGGAGGAGACCACCCCACGGACTATCTGGCTAGTTTGGACGATGATTTTGGCATTGATGCCTGCATCGCATGCTGCAGCTTTTGAGCGCTGCACCCCCCTTTTTGCGCGATTCGCCAACAGTGAGTGTGGAGAAGTGGAACGCGCTTGGAAATCCGGACAAGGGGGGGCCGGGCAAGAAGACACTTGAAAAGCTCTTCTAGATGCACGCGGAACACTGAATTCGGCAGGTTGCCGCTTCAATTCTAGTGCGGTGCTCCGGCAACCTATTCGGCGTCGCCCGACGAATCGGGTTGTTAACTGTGCGATGCAATGACCCGCCGCGACAAGCGCGTGCATACGGTATGTCTCCCGGCAGATTCTACGCAGGAGCACGCATGCGCTTTGAGCGCACGGAACTGGATGGGGCCTGGCTCATTGCGCTCGAGCCCGCCAGCGATCAGCGAGGCTTTTTTGCGCGCACCTTCTGCACGCGGGAATTCGCCGAGCACGGTCTCAAGACCATGTTCGTGCAGCACAGCACCTCCTACTCGACGAAACGCGGAACGATCCGCGGCATGCACTTCCAACGCGATCCGGCCGCGGAAGTGAAGGTCGTCAATTGCGTGCGCGGAGCGATCTACGACGTCATCATCGACCTTCGCAGGGGCTCGCCAACCTACCGGCGCTGGCAGGGCTTCGAGCTCTCGGCCGAGAATCGCCGGCGCCTTTACATTCCGGCCGGATACGCCCACGGCTTCCAGACGCTGGCCGACGATGCCGAGGTGGAATACCTGATCTCGGAGTTCTACGACCCCGACAAGGCGGCCGGCGTGCGCTACGACGATCCGGTGTTCTCGATCGCCTGGCCCCTGACGGTAAGCTCAATCTCCGACAAAGACCGGTCGTGGCCCGACTACGTCGAGGCCGCCCGATCCTGATCGGCCTTGCCGAGCAGGCCGTGCGCAAGGAGAAGATCGGCCGCAGCCCGGATCTTGGTGAAGGGCAGGCTAGCGCGCTCCGCGATGTCGAGCAGGGAGTGCCCGCCGTCGGACAGGTTCAGCACCCAAAGCATCGCCATCTGCTGCTCCGGCGCATCTTTGTGTCCGCCTGCGGTGGCGTATAAGCCTCGCCGGCCGAGCTGCGGCTCGCATTTGGGATTGAGGTTCAGGAAAGAGCCATCCCTCTCGAATATGTCGATCACCGCCAACAGAATCTGGCACGAGAGCTCCAGGTGCTCGGGCTGGATGAAATCGAGATTGTCCGCGCTCGTATGATATTCGGGGAATGTCGCGAACTGGCTGCGCTGGAGCAGCCCCACCGGCAGATTGAATCCCGGCGAGCAGAACTGACGCTCGTCATATCCATAGGGCGAAAACTCGACGATGCGCGCGGCGGGCGCCAAGTGGCGCAGCACGTGCGTCATGGCCCGATCGACCAAAGCGTCGCCTCTGCGGCTCTTCTTGTAGGTGGGCCCACCGGCATCGCCGACGCATGAGACCGCGAGCCCTCCCTTTATGCGGTCGACGCGCGCCTCGTTCCGCGCGAGCCACGTGATGGCGCCGATAGTGCCGGGTGCGAACAGGAACCGGTAGCTGTATCGCGTCGACATGTAGCGCAGATGCTGCGCGACATAGGCCAGCAGCGCCAGGCCCGAGCAGTTGTCGTTTGCAAGCGACGGGTGGCAGATGTGCGCTGTCAGCAGGATTTCTTCCGCCCGCTCGCCTTCGTGCAGAAACTCGGCGTACGTCAGGTGTCCGTCCGCGAGCGTCGTATCGATGACGACCTCATAGTCGCCGTCGACCAGTTGTGCGAGCCCGTCGTGCGCGATGCAGAAACCCCACGATTCCGAATAGTAGGAAGTGCGGTAGGGGATGAGGCGCGGTTGCTCGGGGAGCGAGTGAAGGTGTTGCTTCAGCTCGTCCAGCGAAAGAGTGCGATGCACCGGAACGCTGTAGTTCACGACCTCCAGGTTCGACCGATGGAAGTCGATCACCTTGCGGCCGGTGGGGTCTTTCACATAGGCGTCGCGGATGTTCCATTCACGAGGAACCGTCCAATCGAAGACCTGCGTCCCCGTTGGCACCTCGTGCACGGTCAGGGGAATATGCCGTCCGAGAATGTCGAGCGACGCGCGCACGCCGTTGCCGGTGATGCTGCGGCAAATCGGATAGAGCTGCGAAGCGATGTCATAGATGATGGCACCGCTGCCTTTGGCGTCGCACTTCCACGAATTCTGTGACGTTTGCTCCATGGCTCGCGCGCCGGTCACCGTTACGCCGCCGCAGACCCCGTATGCCGCAACTCGCTATCGAGCAGGCCTTCGCTCATCAGCATCTGGATATGGCTGATCCGCTGGTAGCGCGGTCCCTCGAATTCCTCGAGCGTCAGGCCCGAGCTTCGGTAGGCCGCGTAGACTTGCTCCGCACCCTTGCGCACGTCCCATCCCGGCTTGAAGGAGGGAAGCAGCTTGGCGATCTTCTCGAAGCTCACGCGATAGGATCGCGTGTCGGGGCCCGCATCCTCGGCGAACTCGAGGCGCGCGCGTGGCACCACCTCGGCAACGACCTGCGCGATCTGGCGAATGCGGTAGTTATGCGCGGTCTGGCCCACGTTGAAGGCCTGGTTCGAGACGACTTCGATCGGCGCCTCGAGCGCCGCAATGAACGCCCGAGAAATGTCCTCGATATGCACGATCGGCCGCCAGGGTGAGCCGTCGGATTTGAGATAGATCTGGCCCTTCGTGGTCGCCCAGGCGACGAGGTTGTTCAGCACGATATCGAAGCGCATGCGCGGCGAGAGCCCATACGCCGTTGCCGGCCTGAGGAATGTCGGCGAGAATGTCTCGTCGGCTAATCTGGCGATGTCACGCTCGGCCGCGACCTTGGATTGGCCATAGGCCGTAACCGGATTGACCACTCCGGTTTCATCGATCATCCCTTCCCCGGCCTTGCCATAGTTGCTGCACGAGGAGGCCAGCAGGAATCGCTTGACGCCCTGCTTCTTGGCGAGCGCTGCCACATGCACGCTGCCGCGGTGATTGATATCGAGCGTTACCTCCGGATTGAGGTTTCCGAGCGGATCGTTCGACAGCGCCGCAAGATGGATCACCGCCTCGATGCCCTTCAGGTCGCGCTCCGTGAGGTCGCGCACGTCCTTCACCAAGGACGGCACCGGCACGATGGAACCGCCGGCTTCGAATGTGCAGCGCTCATAAAGGTCGCTGTCGCAGCCGACCACCTCGTGACCGGCCTTGAGCAACATCGGCACCATGACCGAGCCGATGTAGCCGCGATGCCCAGTGACCAGAACTCTCATTTGTCCGCTCCCATATCTATCGGCGGCAGCGCTGCCGCCTCCACCCGCTCGTCTTTATGGAGAATTGGCGAATGCTTCCGCCGCCCCCAATGCCGTCCTGAACTCCGCTTCACCCTTCGCAATTGGGGCCCGTGAGCTGGTTCGTGATGTAGGCCACCTCGGTGCGATTTTTCGCCTTGAGCTTTTTCATGATGTTGCGGACGTGCACCTTCACGGTGCTCTCCTTCATCTCCAGCTCGTAGGCGATAATCTTGTTGGCCTTGCCTTGGCACAACGCCTTGACCACTGCCGCCTGCCGCGCGGTAAACAGTCCGTGCGAGCGCGCCGGAAGCGGCCTGGAGGATGGGTCGGCAGGCGACCGCGGCGGGCCGATGATGCACGCGGCCGGTAGAAACTGACCACCGGCCTTCACGAGCCAAAGCACTTCGATCGCCACATCGAGCTTCATCGCAGTGGAAATGTAGCCACGCGTCCCCGATTGCAGGAAGCTCAGAGCGCTGTGCAGATCCTCGCTGTCGGAGAGGATGACGATTGGAGTCTGCGGCAGCGCCTGCGCGGCGCGACGAAGCGTCTTGCGCGTCTCCTCGCTGTTTGGGTTTCCCGCGATGCTGACAATCACCAGAGATGCCTCGGCACCGCCGCCTTCAAGATACTCGTCGATTGATGCCGCGGCGACGATTTCCAGGCCCGCTCTCTGTTTGAGGGTGCACGTCAGCAGCTCCCGAATGAGGGGGCGTGGCTCTACTACGATAGCGGTAGCCGCAAGTGATTGGGCGTGAGGACGGCGCCGGATGGCGACGGTCTCGGCTACGGGCTTTGATACCGACTTTGGCGCATCGAATTCCTGCCGGCGGTGTGCTGCACTTCTCGACATGGATCAGCTCCCCGCTGAATTCCGGCCGCGTTCTGTTTTGGATTGTGATCTTTGCCGCATCCAAAAACATTCAAAGAATACTAAAAATACTTTGGCCGAATCTAGTCTTCGTCAGCCAAAATGCTTCGTTAATACTAATCGTAAAATTGCGCGGTGATTGCGCGCGTACGGAGACGATGCGCTCGCTGAGTAAATTGCTTCGTCGCCGCCCGATCTATCGTGGGTCGGCAAGGAGCCGCGGCCCGCGGTCACCACCTCAAAATCCGTACACCTACTTCTTTCGGACTAGCGCCTCTCAACCTTTTGTTCAGCATCCTTCCCGCGCGCCCCGCGCGTATGTTGCTCTGCAGCACGTGCAATTGCCGCAAGACCGGCCTCGGGCCTCATCGTTCGCCGGTCCGCAGATGGACTTTCTCGATGTTCGTCAATCCGGTTGATCACTTTTTCAACGCCGCCGGGGCGGCCCCGCCGCCGCCCCTCGATGGCCGCAAAAGCTCTCCCATTGCGCCGGACCTGGTCGCGGAGTTCATTCCGCTGCTGTGCGCTGCTGCGGTCTTCACGGCGGCGCTGCTCGTCCACTTCGCCAATCAGCTATTTGGCACGCACCAGGCGCAAGCACTTTCGGCAACTCTCGGCCTTGCGAGCGTCGCATCCATTGTCACTTACGTGGTGTTCCGGCACGGAAAGCTGATCATGCGCTCCAAATCCGGCGGCGGCACCGTGGACGGACGCGCAGTCTTTTCAGCAATTGCCATTGCAGTGCTCGTGGTTTCATTGCTGCTTGTCCTCCTCGGCGCCGAAGACCGATACAACGCGTTTTTCTTGAGCCTTTGGCTCGGCACGAGCGCCTTGCTGATCTTTGGGGCGGCAAACCTTTATGACCGCCTGATCGCGCGCAAATCGAGATTCGCCCAGCGGGTGGCCATCTATGGCGATGCCAGCCCGGCCGCCGAGGTGGCGAAAATACTGCTCGAGAGCGAGTTAGATAGTTGCGTGGTGGAAATCTTCGGAGATCTTCCCTCCAGCCATCCTTGCGCCTCGCAAGGCCGCATCGACGACCTCGTTGAACGCGCGCGCAGCGGCGGCTGCGACCGCATCATCGTCGCCATGAGTGCGGGCGATCATGAGCGGGCAATCTCCGTCGTGAACCGCCTGAAGGCGGTAGACGTCGACGTGCAACTCTATGCCGGACACGTGCCGGAGTTGTTCAAGGTGCATGGTGCCTTTGCGCAAGGCTCGATGCTCCTCGTCAATGTTCAAAGGCGTCCGCTCGACGCCAACGGCCTCATCATTAAGGCCGCGATGGATTATGTTTTGGGAGCGACTGCGCTCGTCTTGCTGTCGCCGCTCATGGCGGTGATTGCGCTGGCCATCAAGCTCGACAGCGCGGGGCCCGTCTTTTTCGTGCAGGGCCGGACGGGCTATCGCCGGGTCGTCAACGTCATCAAATTCAGAAGCATGACGGTGCTGGAAAACGGTCCCGTTGTGGTCCAGGCCCAGCGTGACGATCCGCGCATAACGCGGGTGGGTCGCTTCTTGCGTCGGACGAGCCTCGATGAGCTGCCACAGCTGTTTAATGTTCTGAGGGGCGAGCTCTCGCTCGTGGGACCGCGGCCCCATGCCGTCGCTCACGACGAGCACTACGCCGCGCTCATCGAAGAGTACGTCAACCGCAGCAAGATCAAACCGGGGATCACGGGATTGGCGCAGGTCAGTGGCCTGCGCAGCGAGACGCGCGATCCGGAGCTCATGCGTCTGCGTGTTAAGCACGACCTCCATTATATCGACCATTGGTCGCCGTGGCTCGATATCAAGATACTCGTGCGCACCGTCGGCGTCGTCTTCTGGGACCGACACGCCTATTGAGCGCGTCGTCCGCGCATCCGAGGCAATATCGACGGTTGCTTACAGGCCCCGCGCACCGGCACCAGAACCGAGGTGGAAAATCCGTGTTACGTCGAAACACAGAATTGGATTCCGTCGCCGAAGCTTCTCACCGGCCGGCACCGATTGATCTCGCGTTCCTGCTGGGGGCGCTGCGCCGTCAGGCGCGGCTCATCGCCCTCGTAGTTGCGGGCGGTCTCATTGCGACGCTGCTGGTGCTCTTTTTGATCACGCCTCGCTATGTGGCGATCGCGAGCATACTCGTCGATACGCAATCCGCGACGCCTTCGGGCAGCCCCGCTTCCGAGGCGAAATCCGATGTGCTTATCGAGAATGAAGTGGAGATTTTGCGGTCTCCACGTATCGCCGCGCGGGTTCTGAGCCAACTGGAGTCTTCGGGCGCCGAGGAGGGCAGCATCCGCTCGAGTTCGTGGTGGTCGAGCTTTTTCGCCTCGAAGCCCGAAGGGGTTCAGATCGCGAACGCCAGCCCCGGCGACGGTCGGCAAGCCACCGACGCGGCGACGATGCCGGCAAATGTTCCGAATAAGATCTCGCTGTCCGCGCTCAACGCGCTGATGCGCTATGCCGACATCCAACGCAAGGGACACAGCTTTGTTGTCGACGTGTCTTACATCGATCCGAGCGGCGAGCGCGCGGCCTCGGTCGCAAATGCGTTCGTAGAAGCGTATTTGGCCGATCAGCTCCAGGCGAAACTCGATGCAGCGCGCGGCGAGAACCAGAGCCTGAAGGCGCGCATCCTCGATGTCCGCAAGGAGATCAATAGTATCGAGCAGCGCCAGCAGGCCTACCGGGCGAGTCAAGGCCTCGTTGAAGTCGGTGGCCTGACCTTGATGCAGAAGGAAATATCCGACTATGCCGAGCAGCTCGCCTCGGCCCGCGCTCGTGCAGCGGAGGCAGTGGCTCGCGTCAACCAGGCGAAAAGCCTTGCCGAAAATCCGCAGCAGCTACTGTCTCTCGACACGGCGCTGCAGTCCACGGTCATCAGCGAATATCGGCGACAGGCGGCCGAGATACAGCGCAGAATTGCCGACAACGTCAGTCGGTACGGCGATCAGCATGCCTCGTCCGTGAGCGCGAAGGCCGAGCTCATCAACCTCAATATCGAGATACAGAACGAAATCAAACGCATCGTAGAGAGCTTACAGCTCTCATCCGAATCCGCTGCGGGTAAAGTGAAGCTGCTGGAGGACGGACTGGCGAAGCTCAAGGAGAACGCGCTCGCCTTCCAGGGCGACCAAACAAAGCTTTCCGAGTTCACGCGCGATCTCGATGTGTCCACCAAGCTCTATGCCACTCTTCTCGCCCGCTATCATGAGACGGGAGCGGAGGCACTCCTGAGGCCAGATGCTCGGGTTTTGTCCTACGCAGGGGCACCTACGCGTCCATCGAGCCCGAAGAAGACCCTGTTGTTGCTGCTCGCAAGCGTAGCGTGGCTTGGGGTAGGTGCCGGACTAGGTCTGATGCGCGAGCTGACGCACCGGCCGTTGCGTTCGCGAACGGAGGTCGAGCGTGCGCTCGGGCTGCCGTGCCTAGCGGAGATCCCTGTTGTCGACCTTACCGTCGATGAAAGCACCGGCGCGTCGGCGCATAACTTATGCACGCCCGTTTACTGGAAGGTGCCCGAGGAGGACGGCGGGCGCTTCAATCAGGCGATCTTCGTCCTGAGGCAGTGGACCCAGAGCAGCAGTGCGCGACAGTCTCGGGTAATTGTCGTCGCCGCGACGCACATAGGCGAAGGGTGCAGCACGATCGCCGCTCAGCTCGCTCGCTACGCAGCGAGCACCGGACTGCGCACCGTTCTCCTAGATGCCGACCTGCGCGCTCGCGGGCTGTCCGATGCCCTTGGCGTCGAGCCTTCGACCTCCTCAGGGGAAAGTGAACCCGGCGCAGCCGCCCAATTTCCTCCGGTCATCCAGCTGCAAGACGGACTGGATTTCTGTGCGGCCCCCGCAAGCAATTGCCGTCCCCTTGACCTGCTGGGCTCGCACGCAATGCCAGCATTTCTCGACCGCCTTCGCGACGACCACGAGCTGATCGTCATCGACACTCCCGCGCTTGCGACCTACGTCGATGCGGCTGCGCTCGTCGAGCACGCCGACGCATTGCTGCTGGTGGTCAAGGCGGCACAAACCGACCAGCAGGACGTGATCGATGCGCTCACGCGCTTGGACGCCGATCCGCAACTGCCGATCGGCGTCGTCCTCAATATGGCCGGCTAGCGATTCAACGGATGAGGCCGCCGGGCGCCAGGCGGGTCGGAGGATCAACTCAGTGCGCGTAGTCCACGTCGTGCGTCAATTCAATCCGGGCATCGGAGGCCTGGAGAACTTCGTCCTTTCGCTCGCCAAGCAGCAGCGCATGGAAGGGGTCAACGCGGAAGTGGTGACGCTCAACCGCTTGTTCTCCAAGCCTTCAACGCGGCTGCTGCGCCACGACAGCGTCGAGGGGGTGCCGGTACACCGCATCGGTTTCTTTGGCTCCTCCCGCTACCCGATCGCGCCGGAAGTCCTCTCTTGCATAGAGCCTTTCGACATCGTGCACGTGCATGGCATCGATTTTTTCTGCGACTTCCTTGCTGCGACGCGCCTTCTGCATCGAAAGCCGCTGGTCCTCTCCACCCACGGTGGCTTCTTTCACACAAAATTTGCGGGCCTTTTAAAGCCAGTGTTCTTCCACACCGTCACGCGGGCGTCCTTGCGGCAATACCGGCGCGTGTTTGCCTGCAGCGCCAACGATGAAGCCATTTTTCGCAGAGTGGCAAAGCGCCGTTTGCGGCGAATCGACAACGGTGTCGACACCAGTAAATTTGCGGCCGCCGCTTCTCGCAGATTCGTGCCGACGCTCGTCTATTTCGGCCGCTTTTCCTCTAATAAGGGTCTCGATCGTCTCATCGACGCCTTCGACGTCCTCCGCGATGAGGTTCCGCGGGCGCGACTGCACATAATGGGCCGTGACTGGGACGACCTGCTGCCCAGCCTAAAGGAGCGCATCGGCGCAGCGCGCCACGGCACAGCGATCACGGTTCATGAGAACCCCACCGACGACGACATCAGGCGCATGATCGCCTCGAGCTCCTTCTTTGTAAGCGCATCGCAATACGAGGGGTTTGGTCTGACGCTCGTGGAGGCGCTAGCCGCGGGGTTGCTTCCGATGGTGAGCCCCATCCCAAGCTTTGCCAGCATCCTCGGCGGCTCCGAAACGGGGGCGCCGATAAAGTTCGAGGACGCCGAGGCCGCCGGCAGGGAGATGGCCACCTTCATAACCGAATCCGCGAAGGGATATGGTGCGCGGCGGAGCGGAGCGATGCAGCTTTCCGCGCGGTATGCGTGGCCAAAGGTTGCTCGCCGCTTCGTGCGCGAATACGAGCACATTCTCGGCTGGCGGGAGCGCGAGATCTGCGGCGTCCGCATCCGTCCGCTGACGCGCACGCGGGCTTTGTCGGAGATAGAGCGCGCGTTGACATCCGGCCAACGACTGAATGTCAGCTTCGCGAACGCGCACACTCTCAACATTGCCAGCGCCAACGATCAATTTCGCGCCGCTTTACAGAGCTTTCTCGTCCTGAACGACGGAGTCGGCGTCGACATTGCCAGCCGATACAAGTTTGGGCGGCCCTTTGCAGCCAATCTCAACGGCACGGACTTCGTTCCCGACTTTCTCGCGTCCACTCACCATCGCTTGCGGGTCTACCTCGTCGGAGCTTCAGATGCCGCCGTCAACAAGGCGGCAGAACGGCTGCGCGCACGCTACCCGCGCCACGTGCTGGTCGGTTGTCGCAACGGCTTCTTTGCCGACCCTGCAGACGCCGAGGAGACCTGCCGCCAGATCCGCGCCGCACACGCCGACTGCGTGCTCGTTGGCATGGGCAATCCGCTGCAAGAGCTCTGGATCGACCAATTTGGCGCCAAGACCGGAGCAAGGCTCCTGTTCGGGGTCGGCGCGCTGTTCGATTTCGAGGCGGGAAGCGTGCGCCGTGCGCCGTCGTGGGTTCGGCGGTTGCGCTGCGAGTGGATCTACCGCTTGTTGCAGGAGCCGCGGCGGCTGGCCCGCCGCTACGTGATCGGCAATCTCGGTTTCCTGTTCCGCGTTGTTGCCGAAGCTCGGCGCGTGCCTGTCTATAACCAGGAGCGCTAACGGCCCGTCACGGGTCGCGCAGCGCCGGCTATCGCGACGGTGCGGCTGTTGAGAGGTAAGGGCGGAGCGCGAGCATCTGTGGCGCATCCCCGGACCGCGGCTCGATAAGGGTGAAATAATCGCTGGGCCACCAGGGACCCGCGGCCCAATACGTCCAGCCCAGATAGATGTCCGGCCGCGAGTGCATGCTGTCCGACATTGCCGCCAGAGCCGCAAGACACACATCGCTTCGTCCCGCCCCGAACTCGCCAATGAATCCGAGCTTGTGGTGATCGCTGAGCCAGCGTGCGAACGGCTGCAGCCGCTCGACGCCGATCGTCTTGCTGACGCAGGAATCGCTCGTGCCGGAGGAGTTGCCATCGAGGTAGAGGTGTGCCTCGAACACCACCTTGTCCAACGGGTCGGAGATGTCGAGCAGCGCCTCGGCATTGGGCTTGCCGTAGGAGCTGTCGTACCACTTGGCCGCCGAACTCCAGGCGTTGCCGGGCACGAGGATGAGGTTCGATGCTCCGGCGGCGCGAATTGCGCCGATTGCGGCATTGGCCGCGATGACCCATGTCTCGGTGGACATGTCGTGCGGCTCATTCATCAATCCGAGCAGCACCCGGTCCTTGCCTTTGAACAGTCGAGCGATACGTCTCCAGACATCGGCAAAGTCGGCGACCTTGACGGTGTCCGACCCGATCAATGAGTCCTCGTAGCGCGCGTAGTTGTGCAGATCGATGACCACCCACGCGCCGAGCTTGAGCAACTGGTCCGTGGCTTCGACGAGACGTGCGGTTTCACCCTCATCCAGCGGGCCGCCCAGCTTTGGCTGCAGACGCTCCCAGAGAAACGACAAGCGGAATGCGTTCATACCGTTTGAGACGAAATAGCTGGGGGAGGTGTAGCCGGGAGCGAAGGGCTCAACGGGGTACACATAGTCTATGCCGTGGCGGCCGCGCCCGCCGCCCTTGACGATGCGCTCGCTGCCAAAGCCCGCGCCCGCCAGGTTCACGCCGGTCAAGAACGGTCGATCGACGGCCGACACCGCTTTCGGCGGCGCCAGAACAGACACGCTTGCGATGGCGGTCAGCCATAAGGCCGGCCGCAGCAGCTTTGCGAACCTGCGTTGATAGCCGCGTTTATGCATCATTCGCCCGGTACTCCCGTGGATCGCATCGGCACCTTCCGCCACCGGGCCGTGGGGCCCCTCGCCAGGAGGCTGCGGCCGGCGCTCAGTAGCGGCTTCTCGAGCCATTTGTGAACCGCAATGCCGACGACAACGCTTGCGCTTAGCGCAACGCCAAACCACAGCAGCGTCCATTGGGGATTATCGACCGGAACGCCCGCCTTCGCCCAAATCACCCGCAACGCGCCGAGCGTGAACAGATGACTGAGGTAGAGAGCATAGGACGCATCGCCCATCAGTTGGAGGAGCGGCGAGGTTGTCGAAACGAGCAGCCTCTCCATGGCGAGGGCCCCGGTAACAATGAGCGCAGCGGGAAGAGCCCACGGCGGTATCTTTCCGAGCTGCAGCATCGGCAGGGCTGGCGAGATCGCGAGGAGCAGTACGCCGGCCGGGAGCAGAATGCCCAGGCCTGAGAGACCTTTTAAACCCATGTCCAAGTAAAGGCGGGCAAGCAGCACGCCGAAGAGAAACTCCAAAAGCCTCAGGTCCGTGTATGACTTCAAGGGCGCGAGGTGAGGGTCGAACAGCAGGCCGGCCACAACGAGAGTCCCAAGTGTCGCGACGAGAAAGAGCAGGAGACGTTCGCGCGCGACCAAGAGACCAACCGCGAACACGAGGTAGAAGAACATTTCGTAGTTGAGGCTCCAGCCCGGCACGAGCACGGGCCAAATCTGATCCGGAAAGGCCGCGCTGTAGGCTGGAACGAACAACAGAGATTGCGCCACGTTCTGCGCGGTCACGGTGGTCGTTGCGAAGAGCCTTGGCGCGACGACAGCGACGGCGACAACGGCGAGCGTCGCGATCCAATACAGGGGCACGATCCTGATGATGCGGCGCTTGAGGAACTCGCCGGACCCGAGCCGCCCATTGGCGTTGCTCAGATATATGACGAAACCGCTGATCACGAAGAAGATGTCGACGCCGGCCTGGCCGAACTCGATGTGTGCGTAGTGTTCGCGCACCGGCGCCAACTGAATGATGCTGTGATGGAATACGACGAGCAGCGCCGCAAGTCCGCGCAGGTAGTGGATGCTTTTCACCTCATTTGGCATGCGCTGCATCCGTCCGGCCGCCGGCGAAGTCGCGCTGGGCCCGCGAACGTGCGCGGTTGCCCCAGCGGTCCCTCGATGAAGCGATGGATTTGGCGGCGGGTACCGCCCCTTCGTCCAGCTGCAACGAGCCGTAGATGAACCAGAGCAGGCCGGCGGTTTTGATGGTGAGAAACGCGGCGCCCACCATCATGAACAGCGAAAGCCACAGAGAGGTCGAATGGTAGTAGCGGATCTGCGCTGGCGTATCCGCGCGGGAGCCGAGGCTAATGTAAGACCAGAGGATGATGACGCCAAAAAGCGACTGGCTGAGGATCAAGTAGGCCAGGCCCGCGTCGGCGGCGGGGCCTAGTAGACCGTTGGAGGCGCCCAGCAGCTCGGATACGTCGAATCTGCCAAAGAGATGGGTCGAAAGCGCGAGCCTGCCACCGAAATTGTCGGCGTCATATTTCAGGCCCGCGCAATAGACCAGGAGCGCAACCGCCAATGTGATCGCGGGAAGATAGAAGAGTGGCAGCGCGCGGGGGAGTTTCGGCGCCACTGTGCAGAGCGCCAATATGATGCCCGACATGATGAGCGCAAGCCGCCCGTCGGTTGCGACGATCATCAGCGCGGTCGCCACCACCAGCCCGATCAAGACGGCGCGGCTGAGACGGTCGTAGCATGCGCAAATGAACGTCCACACGATTATGCAGAAGGTCTCGGATGCGACCGGCTCGAGGAAGATCGACGACATCCGGTGCAGCTCGACGATGTTGAAGAAGCGGCCTTCAGGACGGGTGGCGCTCGCAAAAAGCGGCGAGTCCTTGTTCCAGAAATCGCTCTCCGTGAACCCGCGCGTGTTGATGTAGTAGTCCTGGATCTTGAACACCCACGCGTAGCTCGCCGTGCTGATCGCCTCCAGCAGCATGAACGCTGCGTAGATCGCGACCACCGTGACGATGAGTGTGGGCAGGCCGCGCGGCTTGAAGGTGATGCCGAGAAGGATGAAGGTTGGGATTAGCAGGGCGTCGCGGAGCAGCTTGGGGTCGAAGCCCTGCGTGAGCAGGCCGCGAACAAGCGCGATGACGAAAAGGATGCCGATGAGGACGTACCAGCGCTTCATCTGCGGCTGATAGTTCTGGAACGCGATTGCGTGCGCCGCGAGCACGAACATCATCTCGGCGGCGATAACCATGGATTGCGTGAGCGGAACAAGGTGACCGTTCACGACCGCGAGCACCGCATTGAAGATCACCGCTCCAATGACGATCAGCGCGGGAACCCACTGCCCTCGGAACGTTGCAAACGTCACCGGCCATGCTGCGGCCCGGGGTGCCGGCGCGTCGGCGCTCCGATAGAGCGATGCCCGGAACTCAGCGGGTGCGATTGCTGTGCGCATGCTCACGCGTCTCTTGCAGGAAGTCTTCGAACTCTTCCGCGATACGGGGCAGGCAGTATCTTTCTGCGTGCTGTCTCGCCGCGGCTCCCATCTGCTTCAGCAGCCGTCGGTTCGCTGCAAGCTCGCTGATATGGCTTGCGAGGCTCAAATGGTCGTTGGCATCGAAGCTGAACCCGGTCTTGCCCTCCGCGATGTTCGCGGGGAGTCCTCCTGAGCGGCCAACCAGCGTGGGCACTCCGAAGGACTGCGCTTCAATGCTCACGCGTCCGAACGGCTCCGCCCAAATCGAGGGCACAACGTTCACGTCGATCTGCGGGAAGAAATCATCGGCACGCACCCAGCCGACAAAGCGTGTATTCGCGCTGGGAAAGCTCGTGCGCAGGCGCTGCGTGTAGCCGGGATCGCCGTCACCCGCGATCACGAACTCGACAGTGGCGTCGGCAGCGATCGCCCGGGCCGCCCGGGCAAGCGTTTCAATGCCTTTGTTGGTGCTGTGCAGCCCGATGAAGCCGACGCGCAGGGGAGCCGTGTCTGACAGCACGGTGGCCGTCTGCGGCAGCTCTCGGATCGCGCCCGGGACCACGCGCGTGATCGCATTCCCGAAATGGCCGGCGTTCAGGTGGGTATTGAGGACAGCCTGTGACTCGCCCATGACGCCGTCGACGTACCGCGACATCAGCTTCTTGCCTGGCGATGAGGCAACGCAAGTGGCGCAGCGCTTCTCGCAATTGCGATCGCCGCGAAAGAGCGTGCCGCGCCAGCACATCAGAAAGTAGCTGTAGATCACGTGCGCGACGGGCGTCCGCTCGAGCCGCGCTGCAAGCCAGCTCGCAACGTTTATGTTCTCAATGCTGATGGTGGCGACAACATCGGGTTTGTATTCCCGGATCTCGCGGCGCATGCGCAAAAGCGCGCGCGGATTGAAGTTCTCGAGTGCGTGCCACGCGAGTTTCGCGGCAATGGGGTTGGGCTTCCAGTAGTTCCAGTAGACGTTGGGCGATCTGATCGTCTGGACCTCGATGCCGCCTTCGTCGCGGAAGTCCTCCGCGTCGCCGACGGTCAGCACCCGAACGACGTTGCCGCGATCGGCAAGCCCGCGCGCCAAAAGCTGCGATGACACCGGGCCGCCACCCTTGCCGAGGGGCGGAAAGGCCGCGCAGATGAGAAGAACGCGCATTGCAGATCAGCCTCGGTCAGTCGAAAGCGCGTCCGCTCCGTGCTGCCACGCGTCCGCTAGGAAGGGGATGCCGGTAGCGGTAACAAGTGCGAGGGCAGCGCTCATTGCCCTTCTTTGCCGGTTTCTTTGGCGCTGACGCGCAGCACGTCGCCCGGCTGTAGCCTCGTCGTCTCGGTCGCCGCGATCGTGTGAAGCTCGCCATCGTCCGACTTGCGCAACAGCACGAAGTGGAGCTCGGGGTCCTGCTCATGCGTCAGCAATCCCGCGGGCATGCCCGAGATACGGTTGATGACCCGGTCAGCTACGTTGATGATCTCCCGCTGCTTCTCGAGCTGCTGCTCGATGTCCTGCAGTTCCTTGCCGATCGCCTCGTTTCTCTCGAGCGATAACATCGCAAGGTCGCGCTCGGCGCGCGCCAAGCTCTGCCGGCTGCGCGAGATGTTGGCGATCGCGTACTGGGCGTCGCGATCCACGGAGGTGAGCATGATCTCGCTATCGGTGAGACGCTGTAGCGTCGTCAACCCCTTGTCGGACAGGGACTTCAATCGGTCGAGCGTTACCTGCCGGAGGCGCCTCTGCTCGCCGATGTTCGCGAGCTCCTTCTCGAATGCGTCAAGCTCGACCTTGTTCTCCTTGATCGAGGCCTCAAGCGCCGTTCGCTGGCGGTTCCTGACTTCGCGTTGATGCTTCAGAGCTTCCTTCTCGACGTTGATCACCTCTTCCGCGGGATCGTTACCTGCGAGCTTGACGAGTTCCGGCGGCGTAGCGATTTCGTCCTTGCCGTCCCGTTCCGTGAGCAGGCGAGCCCTGCGCGCGATCAGGTGCTTCATGTCCGCCCTGGCGCCGCGGATTTTCGAGCGCTCGCGTAAAGCCTCGGTCGGAAGCGAGTCACCGTTCGAAGCGGTTCCGCCGGCCAGCACGGTTGCATGAATGACCGCCATGCCGGACGTGAACCGGTAGGCGCCGGGCTTGGCGACAAGCCCGGTGACGAAAATCGGCTGCCGCTCGATCACGTCGACGGCGACGTTGCCGGGACGCTGCAGGATATGCTCGAGCCCCTGTCGAATTGCTTCCTCGAGCTCCGCCGGCATGCGCTTGGCCGCGTCGAAGGCTCCGAGCGTGGGGATGCGGATCTGTCCCTGATCGTTGACGCGGTACTCGGCGGTTAGGTCCTCGCGGCCGTAGATCGAAATCTTGAGCCGGTCACCAGTTTCGAGCTTGTAGGCATCGTTGTCGCCGCTGGGCGCCGGGGAGGCGGCAGGCGGCGCTGAGTCCTCGAGGCGCGAGACGTGGGCGTCTGCGGGACCCGGCTGGGCTGCGGGGCGGTCGGTGATATCGACCGGAAGCGCCGCAGTGGGAACGCCGTCCGCGGGCGTCGCGGCAGGTGTTTCCGCCGTCGATTGAGTTGTTTGGCTGAGGGCGAGCGTGGGGTCGCCGCAGAGCAAAATGAGACACGCTAGCAAAAGGCGTGTCACGTGCATCGTTTTGGTACGTATCATCTCGGTTCTGCTCTCGCGCCGTTGCCTATCGAGGAGACGAATGCGGCTGTTGGTTGCAGAAAGCGACGGACGGCGATCTGGCGGCTGTTGGAGCGCAAAGCCATCAAGGCTCGCGTCTCGATCGACAGCGATTGAAAGTATCTGCCGCTTGGCGAAACCGTCCTGTCCACCCCAACGTTAGCCGATCGCATGCACATCACAAGGATACACCGATACTCATTTCGATCTCCGATCTGCAGGGATCGTGCCTAACGCTTAGGGTAAAGGACGGCCGACCCCATCTCCTTTAGAGGTACGCGCAAGATCCATAATCGATTTGAAGTCCCTGATTGCTGCGCGCGTCATGCGCTCGCTCATTGCGATCCACGCTGTTCGGCCGCCGCCCCGAGAGGGACACGCGGGTGCGCGGTTTCAATGAGCATCTTCACGGCAAAGTCCAAGCATCGCAGACTTTCGACGACGCGACCCTTCGGAACGAGCTTCACGCCGACCTTCAACGCATTCAACGCCACCCGCCTCGTCATTCTCCGTTGCTCCCTGCCGGCGCCCGGAACGGCGGCACCCTCGTGCAGGAAGAAATGCTGGAAATTGTTGAAGCGCTCGACGAGGTCGTACATCAGGTTCTCGCGGTAGAACTCTGTCATCTGCGCCTCATGCAGGCGGCGTAACGCCTGCACGGACTTTGTCTCCGCCACCGGACCCAGCGTCGCCAGCCGCAGCCACATGTTGAGGTCGATGGCGTGCTTCAGCTCGGGTGGGTAGTAGCCGATCTCCTTCTGCGCGGAGGTTCGCCTTACTACCGTCTCGCAGCCGACGAGATTGTATCCCGTCGCGCATATTCTACGGATGAATGCGAGCCCGCTTTCGATCCGCCAATCGTATTGTTGCGCCGAGGCTGCCAGCTCCAAGGCCGGCATTGCCTCGCCGGCAAACTCTCGCTCGGCACCGTGACAAAAGACGAGGTCTGGTTCGCGATCCATGATCGAGACGGCGCGCGAGAGACACCCCGGCGCCAGCAGATCGTCGGCGTCGAGGATCATGAAGCATTCGGCGCGCGCCCAGTCGATCGCCTCGTTGTAGCTCGCATGCTGACCGCGATTGGAGGCATGCAGCACGAGTTCGACCCGCGTATCTCCGCGCGCGATCTCCTGGGCCACTTCAGCACTATTGTCCGTCGAGGCGTTGTCGATAATGAGAACGCGGAGCTGATCGACCCTTTGCGACAGGATGCTGCCAACGCTGTCACGAAGAAAGCGTCCGTATTGGTAGCAGGGCACGACGACGTCGATGCCACCCATGACCTATTCCTCCGGTATCTACTGACCACAGCGATGTGGCTGCGCACGCTCTATCCGATGCATGCCTTAGGCGTCGCATCTGAGTGTGTTCGCGCTCCTCCAACATCAAAGGGGGCTTTTCGAAATTCAATTGTCTGCCCGGTCATCTCGAGCGTCGGATGGCACAGTCTCACGATTAGGGGGCCTAGGCTTGCAGGCTGGGTAAGCGTCATCCGATCTTCCCCAGGCACAGCGGAGGCGCGCATTGTGTCGACCGCACCCGGATCGACGAGGTTTACTCGTACTCCGCCCTCCTGCGTCTCGAGCGCATATGTCTTCGCCAATGCCTCCAGGACCGCTTTCGAGATCGCATAGGCACCGCGCTTTGGCTTTAAGCGGGTCGCGGCGCTCGAGGTGAGCAGCACCACGCGGCCCGCCGGCTCGCTGATCGCGAAAATCTCATCGCGACGATACTGTCGCGATCGGGGAGCCGTCCATCGCTCGTTGCCGATTAAGTAAACTCGATTAGTTTACGGAGCCGCCCGGGAGACCGACACGGCGCCAATGGTGGTAGGCGGCGCTGCGCGCGCTACTACATTGTTTGTAGGGAGCGCGGCAGACGCTCTACACTTACGAGCGGTATTGGCAAACAAACATAGCCGTTCCGCCTCCGCCCTCAAGGCTCAATACGACTTGAGCATTGGCCTGATGCTGATGTCCGTGACCTCTGCTGTCCAAGGAAGGGAAAGTGCGTTGACGACGACACTGGCGATGTCTTCCGGCTGCAGCAGCACTTCGGGCTGAAAGGGCCGCCCCTCGAGTTCGTGGAGGCTTGCAATCCGCGGCGTGGCCGTGCGCCCGGGGAAGACGCTCATGACGCGGATTCCGGCCGCGTTGACCTCTTCGCGGAGCGCGTCGGCCAGAGCTTTGAAGGCATGTTGCGTGGCGGAGAAATGGCCCGCGTTGGCGCGGGCCTTCAAGCCGACGCTCGAGTTGATGAAGACGATCTGACCGTGAGGGCTCTTCAGCCTCGCCAAAAGCCGCTGCGTTAGCATTAGCGGGCCGCGAACATTTGCCTGGTACTGCCGGTCAAGCGAACTCAAAGGCGCATCGGCTAGTGGCCCATGCTCGACCACACCGGCACAGTGCACCAGAATGTCGAGCCGCTCCCCGACGGCCGCAACTATATCGAATAGGCCGTCGATGTCTTCGGCCTTTGTCAGGTCGCGCGGGCTCGTCAGTACGGTCTGCGGGCCGCTTGGCAGCTTGCGGGCAGCGGCATCGAGCTTCGCGCGATCCCGACCGACCATGACGATGTTGGCGCCGGCGCGGCTCAAGCCCTCGCAGATCGCGGCGCCGATACCACCGCTGGCCCCGGTCACGAGAGCCCATTTGTTTGCCAGAGCCGTCACGCGCTACTCTTCGAGACTGCGGCAGCCCCACGCACAGATCGAAGCGAGCTGCCACGACATCGCGAGAGCCCGCCCCCGAGAGCGCCATCAATGAGCTTGTCGCCGAAGTAGAGCACTCGATCACCCTCAGCCGTGTCGTCGTCGTGAAGCGCGACGGCCTCCTCGGGTAGGGGAGCAAGATCTGTGGCGCGGAGAAAGTCCCTGATGCTTGTCCCGGTGCAGCGCGAGTCGATGTTCGGCGCACCACGACGCGCGACAACATCGTCGTAGTGCACCGTTCGGAAGTCGATGCTGTAGCGCGCCACTTTGGTTGTGTTGGGAACAGACTCATGCAACTGCGCGCCCGAGAACACGATGATGCCCCCCGGCGGAGGCAGGAAGCGCACCGTCACCGGCTCTGGCGGCTGCTTGGCCTTTGGCTGCACGCGCGTGTCGGTCTTGACGTGTTGAGCGGCGCTGGCGCGGTTGTTCGCATTCCACTCGTAGTAGTTGTAACCTTGCGAGCTGTTGCCTATCGGCTCCGAAAAGTACCGCGGATAGAAGCCCATGGCGTTGTCGGGCTCGATTGGGTAGATCGGCAGCCACCAATTCAGCTGGCACATCGGCGCCGAGTACCACGTGTCGCGAGGATGAAACGCGTAGGCAATTCCGGACGTGAGGAAGTGCGAGGGATACGCCGAGCGCATGCGCGGCACGTCGAAATACAGCTTCTCGATATCGACGCCGTGCTCCTCCATGATCTGCGGCACGATTTTTTTGCAGAATGGATGGTGAATGAACTGCGGTTTCAGCTTGCCGAGTATTTTCGCGACCTCTTCGGGGGTCTTGTGCTCGTGGATTGTTCTGGGATCGTGCGGCGCAAAGGCCTCTTCCAGCATTTGGCGAGCGAAATCGATCAGGGCGCGCGTTCGCTCCGTCGCCGACATGATGAAAATATCACCGGCGTAAAGCCGATTGCGACGTGCCTCGTCGCCGACTGGCGAATCAAAATAGACAGACCCCATGGCAAATCACCTCTCTCGTTTAGCTGAACAGCTCTCGCGAAAGTATTCGAGCACTGCATCCCACGCTTGGCTTGCGCCGCCAAGCTTTGTATCATGATAGCACTGCGCGTCGCTTTACGTCGCTTCGGGCGAGTTTCTGAGTTAATTTCGGTGCCTGTGAATAATTCCAATTTCGGCGACGTAGTCACCGGCTGTTATTTTGGGCCGGAACATCAAGCGGCGCGCTTCAGGCCCTGCAAAACCTCGAGATACTGATCCTTTTGTCCCATGACGAACAGCAGCGCTAAAGCGTACACAGTCGCCATCACGGATGCCGCAAGGAATAGGCGGACGATCGGAAACGGGATGCCGGCAGCTAACGTCTGCGCAATCATTGCGACGACAATGGCGGTGAAGCTGGCGAAGAACGGACGCCCTGCCGCCCGCACGAGGTCGATTGCGGCGACAGGAGTGCCGGCCACGGACCAGAGCACGTGGGGTATTAGCCATAGCGACATCGCCGCCGAGTATGCAAAGGCGACTCCGGAAGGCCCGTAGGGCATGCCAAGGAGATACGACATACACACGAGCGGCGCGATGACGAAGGCGATCTTGAGGCTCCGCTCCTGTAAGCCGATGGCCTGCAACAGCCAGCCGAGTGGATTGATGATGCTGAGGACGAGTATCGTCGGGGCAAGCAGCCGGAAGATTGGCACGGCCTCCTGCCATTTTGGCCCCAAGAGAACGAGGATGATATCTCCTGCGAAGGCCGCGCAGAAGATCGTAGACGGGACGGTGACCGTGAGAATGAGCGAGTATCCCTTGAGGAAATAACTGCGGAAGCGATCGGAATCGCCTTGCAGACGCGCCAGCGCCGAGAAGGCGACACCGCCGAGGGCGAGGTTGATAGCCTGCGTCGGCATGTTGACGAGCTGATAGGCTCGACCGTAGAGACCCAACGCGTCGGAGCCGAAATAGCGGCCGAGCAGCACCTTCTCGAAATTGTAGGCGGCGTAAACGACGAGCCCGTTCAGAGTGACGGTTCCACCGAAACGCAGCATCGACCCAATGCCGCTGCCACGCCGCGGCGCCCGCGGGATCCATCCGGTGGCAAGCCAGGCGCCGATCGTCACGCAGGCGGGAACCGCGATGACGGCGGCGACGAGCGACCAATAGCCGAAGCCGGCTAGCGCCATGCCGATGCTGACGGCGGCCGCCACGATTTGACTAGCGACCTCAATAGTCGAGAGCGTGATGAAGCGCAGGTGCCTTTGCAGGATCGCAATATGCTGCACGCCTAGCCCATTCATAACGAAGGCCGGCGTTAGCGCCAGGATAACGAGATAGGCTCTCGGCTCATGGTAAAATGCAGCAACCGCGGGCGCGGCCGCGAAGCAAAGAAGGGCGAGCACGACTCCGATGGCGACATTGATCCAGAACAGCGTTGATATTTGATCGTCAGTTACGTCAACCCTTTGCACGGTTGCTGCCGAGAGGCCGCCCGTGACGAGTATGTCGAAGATACCGGTAATCACGGTCACCATAGCGACGAGGCCGAAGTCGGCCGGATCGAGGAGGCGAGCGAGAACAACCAGTGACACGACCCGCAATAGGGTCCCGAGTGCTTGCCCGGCAAGCTTAGCCGCGCCTCCGCGAATAACCTTTTCCCTCAATCCCTGTCGAGCCGTCACGCCGTTCCCTCGCTGCAATACATCGGCAAGAAGTGCCGGCCCATCAATCGTCCAACTCGACGAGTTGCTTTCTTGAGCGTGCCGCCGCGTGCCCGCTCGCCTGTTCGGCTTCGCTCTGGTTCGGCTTCGTTTCGTCGACCCGTTCTAACCAGATCTCGCGCCACCAAGAACAAATGCTTCTTGGGCAGAACATTCGACATTGGCTGAACTGCGAGTTGCAGGAAACGCCCTCCAGGATCACTGCAGGCGTCTTCATGAACCGCATCCGGCCGGTCTTCTCATCGAGGAACTTTTCGACGCGGGCCTTCACGCGGAAGACGCGCCCGCAATAGGGCACCATCTCGACATCGAAGTAGAGGCCGCGGTGCCAATTGTGCTCGTTGATGGTGGTGAGGATCTCCTCGTGCGACTTCACGCGTACGAACTCGCCCGCCCGCAGCCCCAGGGTCATCGTCGGCACAGGCGCGCCGAGCGGAATCGCGCCGTTGCGCACCGGGCTCGGCGGTCCGCCGATGAACGATTGCAGCACGTCGTGAATGTGGCGCAGAAGCGGAATGCGCCGACCGCCTCTGCGACCGATCAAGACGTAGAGCGCGCCGTGCAAAAGGTCGGCGAGCGACACGTTGCCAGAGCGGTAGTCCTCGAGGTACTGCGCCGGGTTCCACCACCGGAGAGGCTTGGTGAACTCTGGGAGCTGCGTGGTCTGGCATGCGTAGCGTATGTCAGCCCCATCCTCGCCGGGCAGCGCTTCGACGCGCGTGGCTCGTTTGACGTCGGCCTCGGTGCATCCCGCCGCGCCTGACAGCCGCGCTTTGGCTGAAGCCGCGGCTTCCGCCGCCGCGGGCTTGAGCCACGCCTCTTTCCAGAACAGCAGGCACCCCGCTTGGCAGCCGCCGTAGGTCTTGCCGTCGCACCTCAAATTGAGGTGCACAGAGTCTTCAACGCTGCGGGCCGCCATCGTGTAGATGGGATCACAAGTCTTGTGTGCCCGCTTCTGAACCATGAAGCGCTTGCCGCAGTATTGGAACATCTGCGGCATGAAGGGCATCTGCTCGAGACGCCCGTTCTTATCGAGGGTCGCAAGGATCTCGTCCTTCGACTTGACCTCGATCCAGTCTCCCGCTCGCAGGGCCATGTGTGCTCTCCCGCAGTTAGCAGCTCACTCTGCAGCCTCTCGCCGGTCGTCCCGCTCAGGCAACGCGGATCTTGCGTGCCAGAAACGCTTCGGCGAAGCGGTCAGGTGCGCGACACTCCATGCCGCGCAGCCGGGCAAGGCCGCGGAACGTATCGGCGTCAAACCAATCCTTTGAGCGCTGCGAGGCGAAGCAAGTCTCGAGCAGCTTCGACTTGCGCGCGAATATCTCTTCCGTCATGGCCACATAGACATTGGGTTGTCCCAAGTCACCGTCCCATTTCGGGATCTCGTACTCGAGTACGAGATGGTCGCGGAACGCATTCCAAGTCAGGCGCGAGATCTCCCTATGATCCTGGTGCGCGTCTTCCTTGCGGTGCGTGAACACGACATCGGGATTGCAGAACGTCTTGATGTTCTCGATCCAGCTCTTGATCTCGTCGCCCTGGTAGGGGAAGTAGCTGTCGCGGAACTCCGCAAGCTCGATGCGGCGTGAGGCAGTCCCTTCGAGGATCGTTTCGGCTGCGGCCATGGCCTCCTGGCGCCGCGGCCCCTGTGCACTCAACACGCACCAGCACACGTCGAGCTTCACGCCAGCCGCGATCCAACCGAGGATCGTGCCTCCGACCCCGATTTCGATGTCGTCTGAGTGAGCGCCGAGGCAGAGTACTGAGAATCGCGCCCCGGGTTCGACGAGTGGAAGCGTCCTCATACCGTCTGCCTTTTGCGCGCGGGCGCGGGAGCCGGCGGCACTTCCGGGGTTCCCTCCGGATGTGTGCGCCAGGGCATGTTGCCCTGCTCGACCATGTCTTCCAGGATCTGCCGGTCGCTCAGCGTATCCATCGCCCGCCAGAAGCCCTGGTGCTTGTAGGCCATGAGCTGGCCCTCGGCGATCAACCGTGTGAACGGCTCGAGTACAAGCTCCTCGCCCTCCTTCAGATAGTCGAAGATTTCGCGGCGGAAGATGAAATAGCCGCCGTTGATCCAGATCTCGGAGCGGTCGGAGGTGCGGAACTCCTTCACGTTGCCGTCGGGGTCAATATCGGCCAGGTGGTAGGTGAGCGGTGGGCGGATGGCGAGGAAGCAGGCGATCTTCCCGCTCTTCTTGAACTCGTCGATCATCTCGTCGAGGTGCACATTCGTCAGTCCGTCGCTGTAGTTTGCGAGGAAGAACTCATCGTCCCCTACGTAATCGCGGACCGCCGCCAGCCGCTGGCCGATATTGCGCCAGATGCCGGTGTCGATGAGGGTGACGCGCCAATCCTCCTTGATCTCGGACAAGAGCTCGACGCTCGTACCCTGCTTGGAGACGACGCAATCGGCGAAGATCTGCGGCTTGTAGTTGAGGAAGAATTCCTTGATGACGCTCGCCTTGTAGCCAAGGCACAGGACGAAATCGCGGTGGCCGTACTGGCTGTAATAGTTCATCACGTGCCAGAGGATCGGCTGATGGCCGACCGGGATCATGGGCTTCGGGATGCTTTCGGAGTACTCGCGGATTCGGGTGCCGAGCCCGCCGCAGAACAGAACAACCTTCATTGATCTAGCTCCATGGGATCGATGACGGCGACCTCGGGAATGGGAACGATGAACTTCCCACCCCAGTCGGAGATGTGACGCATCTGGCGAATGATCTCGTCCTTGATGTTCCAAGGCAGGATGAGGACGTAGTCGGGTTTCGCGCTGTCGAGTGCTTCGACGGGTAGGATTGGGACATGCTGTCCCGGAGTGAAACGACCATGCTTGTAGGGGTTGCGATCGACGGTGAAGTCGAGGAAGTCGGGACCGATTCCGCAGTAGTTGAGCAGCGTGTTGCCCTTGCCCGGCGCGCCGTAGCCGCAGATCGACTTGCCCTCGTCCTTGGCCGCAATGAGAAACGAGAGGAGCCGACGCTTCGTGCGCCGAACCTGCTCATCGAACGACGTGTAGGTCGCAAGATCGCGGAAGCCGAGGCGCTGCTCGCGCTCGAGAATCGCCGCAACGCGCGGGCCCGGCTGACGAGCGGACTGCGCATGCGCAAGATAGACGCGCAATGAGCCGCCGTGGGTGCCGAGCTCCTCGACATCGATCAGCTTCAAGGCATGGCGACGAGCCATCTCCCCGATCGTCACGAGCGAAAAATACGAGAAGTGCTCGTGGTAGATCGTATCGAACTGGTTCTGCTCGATCAGCCTTTGCAGATGCGGAAACTCGAGCGTGATCACGCCCTCCGGCTTCAGGAGAATGCGCATGCCGGCGACGAAGTCGTTCAGATCGGGAACCTGCGCCAGCACGTTGTTGCCGGCGATGAGGTCGGCTTTCCGGCCTTCGGCGATCAGCTCCGCGGCGAGCCGCGTTCCGAAAAAGTCCACCTGGGTCGCAATGCCCTTGTCGATCGCCACCTTGGCGACGTTGGCTGCCGGCTCGATCCCGAGCACGGGCACGCCGAGCGGCAGAAAGTGCTGAAGCAGGTATCCATCGTTGCTCGCGAGCTCGACGACCAAGCTGCCGGCGCCAAGTCCGAGGCGCCCCGCAATCATCTCGCAATAAGCCTTGGCGTGGGCGACCCATGACGTCGAAAACGACGAGAAATACGCGTATTCATTGAAGATGTGCTCGGGCCGGACGTACTCGTTGAGCTGCACGAGGAAGCAATCGCCGCAGACGCCTGCGCGCAGAGGGAAATACGGCTCCATTGCATCGAGTTGATCGGGGAGAAGGAAACTCTCGCAGAGCGGAGACATTCCGAGATCGACGAACGTGTGCTCGACGTGTCCGCCGCATAGGCGGCACGAATGCGCACCGGCACGTGCGGCTTTCTCCTCAGCAGCGACGGCTTGAACATTCATACAAACACCTCCGCCCGGTCCGCGTGCGCGAATGGGCCCTCAAACGAGCAGATGAGCGTGCGGAAGCCCGGTCACCTGCGGCCTCGCGATGAGCGATGGACCGCAAGAACCGTGCCGCGCATTGCAATTCGCGTCGTGACTAGAGAAAGCAAATCGCGAATCCGCCACTCGCTGATCGGCCCCGGAAAATGCGCCGCGACGATGCTGCACCGGCGCTATGCCGTCCATCGCTCGTTGCCGATTAAGTAAACTCAGGAACAGTAAACGCGGTTAGCGGCGTGCAGACACGACGCCATAAGTGGTAGGGCTCGCCGCACGCTTACGTATTTTGAGGTAGGGCTCCCGGTACTGGGCGAGCCGTTACAGCTCACGTGCCAGCAGGTTTAAACCTGGCTTTACGTCTGCCGAGTTTGAGCAATTTCGACACGACTTCGCGAGTTCACCTACGTGCCCGCTCGCGAAGACGCGAAGCATCCGCTGCGGTGCGTGGACAGGGACCCAGAAATGAAAAAGCGAACGAACGAGATAGCCTCGTTCGTTCGCTTTGAGGAAACAGATGGACTACTTCAGCGGGACCACACAGCATCCTGGGTCGCCGAACTTGTATGCGAGTCCGACGCGCGCCACCCAGAACTGATCGTCCCAATTCGCAACCGACGTTCCAGTGCCGATGCCGGGGGCCGTGACCACATAGGTATGTGTCTCGCTGCCAAGATCGACAAAAAGCGCCTCCGCGCGAAGCAGCCAGTGGGAGTCATGCAAATATTCCACGCCGCCGCCGCCAGTCCACCCAACCTTCGTGTCGTTGTTGGACTGGCTAAATGGTCCCAAATTGAAGATCGAGTTGCCGCAGCCGACGCAGTTATCGCTGAGCTTGTGATCGACCTCTCCGTAGGCCAGACCGCCGGTGCCATAAAGCAACCAGCTGTCATGGACCACAACACCGGCGCGGCCACGAAGCGTCCCGAACCAATCCATCCTGCTGTTTAGCCTGGTAGTCTCGGTGAGACCGGTTGGTCCGGTCTCGACGTCGAACGCCGTGGGAGACGTGTTGAGAAAGTTGATATCCGTCTCAACGCCGAAGACGAGAGGGCTACAGCAGCGCTGCCAGTTGTAGCCGGCATACCCGCCAAACGTGACTCCGCTGTCGTTGTCTTTGAACTCGGTTCCGAGCGACTCGTTGTTGATGTCAACTTGTTGCTGCCCGTAGCCTAAGGCGGCGCCGAAGTAGGCGCCTGCAAATGGCGCTTCGCAGCAGGCAGCCGGAGCCGCACGCCGGACCATTCCATCTGCCCACGCGTTGGTTCCAAGCACGCTCAAAACGAAGGCCCAAAATACCAGCGTTAGCTGCCGCATCATCTGATGCCCCCCAAAATTGCACCGTGTAACGGTCACGGAGCCCAATTTGTTTAAGACCCCGCCAACAGATTGCTCAGGGTCCGTTCACAGGTTGTCCAGATCTAACGGAAAGATGATTCGCGGGCGGTCGTCGACCAGTGATGGCGTGAGCTACGCATGAAGACAGGGAGCCTGATGCTCCGAACACACAACTTTTTCAAATGTTGGAGGAGCAACTAGCCCTACGAGAGAGGTCGACGCTTTTCGACGTCGCGGCGAGCGCGCCGTCTTCGACGCTGCCGCCTCCACTCGCAGCGCTAGAGAAGCGACCACTGCTGGGCCGCGACGGCCCAGACCGCAATCGCGGCATTGGAGGCCATGTGCGCAACGATCGGATCGGACAGCCGCTTTGAGCGATACATCAGCATGGCGTAGGTGGCCCCGGCTAGGCAGGCAGCGAGCCAGCGTTCGTGCATCAACCCGAACGCCACCGTCGATCCGACGAATGCCAGCAGCCGAAATTCGCCGATCCCGACATTCTCAAATCGGATCGAGATAAGGGCCCGAGAGAGATAGCCGCGGAAGGCCAGCTCCTCGGCAATGGGTACGAGTGCGACCGAGCCGAGAACACGCAGGCCGAGCCAAATGAATGCGACCCAAACTGGCAGGGAAGCAAGCCACGCGCCGAGGGGTGACACGCTCCCCAGACCGGGGTCGGATGCGATCCATAGGACGCCGACGCCTAGTCCGATTGCAATTGAGCGCCATCGGGCGCCCGAGAGGAACGGAAGGTAGGCGTCGCGAAAGCACCATAGCGTTGCGCCGATCGCGGCCACCTTGACGGCGTAGAGCCACTGGTCATGCGGGGCAAAGGCCGACGCGAGCAAGCTCGCCGCGACCAAGGCCATGAACGGCGCAAGATATGTCAGCGCGGCGTGGTCCACGCGCCTCTTGTGGACACTGACATCGGGCGCGGCAAAGAAGGTCATTTTTCGCGAGACGGCTATGGTGCCGAGCGCAACGGCGAGAACGGAAACCCAACCCGCCACCGAGTGAAAGCCTTGGATGGCGACCGACGGCGAAACGTGCGAGCCAATGCTTACCAGCAGCGCGATGCGCAAGGCATTCAGAAACCAGATTGCCGCAACGCAAATCGGAAACAGCAACAGTGCGTTTGGAAACCGCAGATCGCGACGAAAGGCCCACAGGTAGATCGACAGAAACGCGAAAACGAATGCCGCGCCCTCGTAACCCGAGCAGGGCGCTAGTATCCGAACCTGGAACTGGCCGGCACCGAGAATTCGGTTCGCGCTGTCGAGTAAGACATCCGGCTCGTAGAGCGTCAAAAGCCAATGCGATAGCGAGAGCGTCGCGCCGGAAAGGGAGTCCCATTCTCCTTGGGCGAAGATTCCGCCCACAACCGCAAAGCTCGCGCCGATGAGCGCTATGGCTATCTCAGTCGGCGCTGACCTGAGAAGGTTCCGCCAGAACCCAAGCGGCGCAGCTAGGAGGCCAATTGTAGCGCCGGTTGCAAGCAGAGCGCCCGAGCATGCAGCGAGTTGGTATGTCGATGGCTCCGCTGTCCGCGAAAGATCGAACTTGAGCAGGAGCAGCGTTATGAAAAGCGCCAAATTCCAGGTCAAATACCACTGTGACCCGTCTTCGGCGGTGGCCTGCCTGTAGGCCTCAACGATCGGCTGCCGCTTTGGCCACAGGACCAAGGCCAGCAAGAAGGCGGCTACGACGAGGATCTTCGCGACGGTGTTCGCATAGATGATGGGGTTCTGCCAGTTTGTCAGACCGCGCGGCAGCGCGAAGTCGAAGAGAAGGGATTCAAGGAGGATCTCGGCGGCACCGACGAAGACAAAGATGCGGAAGCGAGTGAGATGAAAAAGTCGCCAGCTCCGTTCAGAGCCGACGACGAACCCGCTCAGTAGTGCGCGCATTGTCCGTTCCGGCTGCGAGAAGTATGTCGCTCGACCGCCGTGCTAGAAGGGGTGCCGACGAAAGTGCTCGACGACCCTTGGGTCATCAATTCTTCGACCCACGGAAAAAGATGGCGCCGATGCTCGCCAACAGCGCCAGCGCTGCAAGGCTGCCTGGGCCATCAAGTTCTGGCACCTCTGGCGTAATCACGAAGAAGCCAGCGAAGGCATGGTTTGCCATCACGAGGCTCATTAAGAGCGCTAGCGCGCCCACGTTGAACTTTGTGCTCATGATCCACTCCCAATGCGCAGTACGAAACTTCACCCGGTACTAGTCGCTTCTCGGGATCATTGAGCCTGCGCGCTACCTGCGCCTAGCTCACCATTAGGAGTAGATTTTCCTGCTCCGCTCGGCCGCTCGTCGATACGTCGACCGCAGAAAGGCGGAAACATTCATAGATGCGATGAAAAACAAGGCCGCCTGCCAGCAAAGAACGGGCAGCCTAAAAATCGCAACGTGGTTAAAAACAGGGCGAGCTTAAGGCTTCACGGGCCGTTGAAAGCATAGGTAAGGACTGTTGTTCTAGGGCCGCACACAGTTGTGCCGTTTCGTGGTCGCGATCAATTTGGCCGTTCGTGGTAGGGCGGCTTGTTCAGTGTTACTCGGCAGGGGAGGCCATGGCCGTCGCCTGTGCGCGGTGCCGCCGACCTCGATCGGCCGCCCTACGGATTGCAACGTAGAACAGGGGCGTGAAGATGAGCCCAAACAGCGTCACGCCGATCATGCCCCAGAACACGCCGGTGCCGAGCGCGATGCGCATCTCCGCGCCGGCGCCCGTCGCCAGGTAAAGCGGCACAACGCCGAGCGTGAAGGCGAGCGAGGTCATCAGGATCGGGCGCAGGCGCAGGCGCGCGGCCTCGACCGCGGCGGAAACAGTATCGCCGCCCTTATCCTCGAGCTGGCGCGCGAACTCGACAATTAGGATTGCGTTCTTGGCGGCAAGTCCGATCAGCACGATGAAGCCGATCTGCGTCAGGATGTTGATGTCGCGGCCGTGCAGCACTGCGACGCCGAGCAACGCGCTCAGTAGGCACATGGGCACGATGAGGATGATGGCGAGCGGCAGCGACCAGCTCTCGAACTGCGCGGCGAGCGCGAGGAACACGAACACCACCGAGAGGATGAAGATGTAGTAGCCGGTCGTCCCCGCCTTCACCTCCTGGTAGGAGAGATCGGTCCACTCGTAGGTGACGCCCTCCGGTAGCTCGCGGGCCGCGAGGTCGGCCATGATCTTGATGGCCTGGCCGGTGCTGGTCCCCGGCGCCGTGCTGCCGTTCACCTCGACCGTCGGGAACAGATTGTAGCGCGGCATGCGGTCGGGCCCGGCGACGTTGCGAAACGTCACGAGGTTGCCGATCGGCACCATTTGGCCGGCCTCGTTGCGCACGCGGATGCGCGCGACGTTCTCCGGATCGACGCGGAATTTGGCGTCGGCCTGGGCGGTGACGCGGAAGGTACGCCCGAACATGTTGAAGTCATTGACGTAGGCGGAGCCAAGGTACACGCGCAGAGCCTCGAAGACGGATTCGAGCGGCACCTTCAGCATCTGCGCCTTGTCGCGGTCGACGTCGACGTAGACCTGTGGCGTGCCGGTCGAGAAGGTCGTGAAGACGTTGCGGATGCCGGGCGTCTGGTTTGCCGCCTTGATGAAGTCGTTGGCCACCCGCTCGAACTGCGGCGGGCTAAGGTTCGCGCGGTTTTGCAGCCGCATGGAGAACCCGGTCTGTCCGCCCATTCCGCGCACGGGCGGCGGGATGAACACGGCCGTCTTCGATTCTTCGACCTCGTTGAGGCGCGCGGTGATCATCTCCGCGATGCGATCGACGGTGAGGCCCTCTGCCGCCCGCTTGCGCGGGTCGTCGATGATGGCAAAGATCGCCCCGACGTTGCTGGAGTTGGAGCCGGTCGATCCCGAGCGTCCCGAGTAGGTGGAGGTGTGGGCGACGCCCGGCACCTCGAGCACCATCGCATTGGCTCGTCGCACCACCTCGTCCGTACGCGATAGCGAAGCGCCGGGCGGCAACTGCAGCGAGACGGTGATCACCCCGCGGTCCATCTTGGGGATGAACCCGGTTGGCGTGTGCACGAGGAGCCAGCCGGCCGCGGCAAGCAACACCGCGTAGATCGCGAGCATCAGCGGTGTGACCCCGATGAGGGCGCGCACCAGCGTGCCGTATCCCGCGGCCAGCCGGTCGAAAGCGTGGTTGAACGCGCGGAAGCCGGCGTGCACCGGCCGCATAAGCAGGCTTTCCTTGGCATGCCCGTCGTGCGGCTTCAGCAGCAGCGCGCACAGCGCCGGGCTCAAGGTCAGCGAGTTGAAGGCGGAGATGATGGTCGCGGTCGCGACCGTCACGGCGAACTGGCGGTAGAACTGCCCGGCGATGCCGCCGAGGAAGGCCGTCGGAACGAACACGGCGGTCAGCACGAGCGCGATCGCGATCAGCGCGGTGCCGACCTCGTCCATGGTGACGCGCGCAGCCTCCGGCGGCGATAGCCCCTCGCGCAGCTTGCGCTCGACGTTCTCGACGACGACGATTGCGTCGTCGACGACGATGCCGACGGCGAGCACGAGGCCGAACAGCGTCAGCATGTTGATGGAGAAGCCGAGCCCCTCCATCACCGCGAAGGTGCCGACGAGCGAGACGGGAATGGCGGCGAGCGGAATGACGGTCGCGCGCCACGTCTGCAGGAAGATGACGACGACGATGACGACGAGTGCGATCGCCTCGAGTATCGTGCGGTAGAGCTCGGCGATCGAGACCTCGATGAACTCGGTCGGGTTATAGACGATGCGGTACTCGAGGTCCTTGGGGAACCGCTGCGACAGCCGCTGCATCGTCTTCTTGATCGCATTCGCCGTCGCGATCGCGTTCGAGCCGGGCTGCTGCGTGACGATCAGCACGGTCGCCGGGTTGTTGTCCTGGTAGCCGTAGGTGGTGTAGCTCAGCGCGCCGAGCTCGACACGGCCGACGTCCTTCACGCGCACGACGCGGCCGTCCTGTCCCGTCTTCAGCACGATGTTCTCGAACTCGCTCGGGTCGAGCAGGCGACCCTTGAGCTGCAGCGACAGCTGGAAGGCGCCCATGTCGCGCTGCGGCGGCTGGCCAAGGGAGCCGCCGGCGACCTGGATGTTCTGCGCGCGGAACGCGGAGAGGACCTCATTCGCGGTCATGCCGCGCAGTGCGATGCGCTCCGGGTCGAGCCAGACCCGCATCGAGTATTCGCGCGACCCGAACATCGAGACGTCGCCGACGCCGGGGATGCGGGCAAGCTCGTCGCGCACGTTGAGCAGTGCGTAGTTGGAGCTGTAGACCTGATCATAGGTCTTCTGCGGCGAGACGAGGTGCACGACGAGCAGGAGGTCGGGCATCCGCTTGTTGACGACGATGCCGTTGCGACGCACCTCCTCGGGCAAGCGCGGCTCGGCCACGGCGACTCGGTTCTGCACCAGCACCTGCGCCTTGTCGATGTCGGTCCCGACCTCGAACGTGACGCTGAGCGACATGGTGCCGTCGTCGGTCGACTGCGAGTACATGTAGATCATGCCCTCGACGCCGTTCACCTCCTGCTCGATGACGGAGGCGACGGTATCGGCGACCGTTACCGCGTTGGCGCCTGGGAACGTCGCGGTTACTGAGATCGTCGGCGGCACGATGTCGGGGAACTGCGAGACGGGCAGCGTGGAGTAGGCGATCGCGCCCACGATGAGGATGATGAGCGACACGACCGAAGCGAAAATCGGACGGGCGATGAAAAAGTGGCTGAAGCGCATGGTTATGTCCGCCCCTCAGGGCTTGCTTGCGGTGGCGCTTCCGTCGTGGGCGTCCGATACGGTGATCGGCGTGCGCTTCGGGATGATCTTCTGGTCCGGCAGAACGCGCTGCTGGCCGCGGATCACGACCCAGTCGTCGGGGCCGATCCCCTTGCGCACAACGCGCAAGCCCTCAACCAGCGGGCCGAGCTCCACCGTGCGCCGCTCCGGAACGTCGTTGCTTCCAACGACGTAGACGAAGCGAGTAGCCTGATCGGTGCCAATCGCCTCGTCGGGGAGCAGAAGCGCCTGATAGTCGGGCGAGCCCTGCAGGCGCACGCGGGCGAACATGCCTGGCGAGAACAGCCCCTCCGCGTTGGGCACAACCGCGCGGGCGCGCAACGTGCCCGTGCCGGCGTCGAGCCGGTTCTCGAGGAAGTCGAGCTTGCCCGTGTGCGGAAAGCTCTGCTCGTCGGGCAGGCCCACGCTGACGGCCGCTCCGACCATGCCGGAAGCGCCTTTGCCCGAGGCCCGCGTGAGCCGCTGGTACTTCAGCGCATTGTTCTCACTCACGTCGAAGTAGATGTAGATCGGGTCCTGCGTGACGATGGTGGTGAGCAGGGTGCCGCCGGTGTCGTTGCCGCCGCCGCTCACGAAGTTGCCGCGCGTCACCAGCGTTCGGCTGATGCGCCCAGAGATCGGCGCGGTGATGCGGCAGAAGCTCAGCTCCAGCTCCGCCGTCTTGACGCGCGCCTCCGCGACCTTCACGGCGGCGGTCGCCTCGCGCACCAGGTTCTCGCGGTCATCGAAGGTCTTCTTCGAAATGGCCTCGCTCTTGAGCAGCGGCCTGCCGCGCTCGACGTCGAGGCTCGAGTTGCTGACGCGGACGCTGGCCTCGTCGAGCTGGGCTTTGGCCTGATCGAGTGCGCGCTCGAAGGGACGCGGGTCGATCTGGAACAGGAGGTCGCCGACCTTCACCTCCTGGCCGTCGGTGAAATTCACCTCCGTCAGGTAGCCGCTCACACGCGCACGTACGTCCACGGCCTCGACGGCATCGAAGCGGCCCGTGTACTCGTCCCATTCGATGGTCTTGCGCACGGCGGGTTGGCTGACCGTGATCTCAGGGGGAGGAAGCGCAGTGTTGGTCGCCCGCGATGCGGGTGCCGTTGAGCCGGATAGCGCCGCTGTCAGCGTGCCGGTGAGATCGTTCAGCGTCTCCTCGATGCTGCGGCCACGCAGAGGGCCCATGAGGACGAGCGCGGCGGCCGCCACGAGAGCCAATCCCAGAACGATGTACCTAGGCCGCATCTGCGGTCCTTGTTTCCTGCGCCGAGGCCCTGAGCGGCGCGCTGCGATTTGGTAACCACGTTGGCGGCAGCGCGCGGAGCCTCAGCCTGCCTTTAGGCGGACTATACATCGGTTCGGTTGCAGCCCGGTCAATGCCGGCTGCGGCTGCATCGACGGCAAAAGCGGTCAGAAATCGTGAGAAAGCCCTGGATCAGGCCTATTTCTGCCGTGCCGCGTCCACGCTGAAGGCTCCAGGGCCAGCGGCGACGAGATAAAGAAAAATGAAACAGAACAAAATGGCGGCATCGCCGCCGTTGAGCGCTGGATAGATCGCTTTGGGCGCGTGGACCATCCAATAGGCGACCGCCATTTCGCCGGCGAGCAGGAACGCGATGGGACGCGTGAACAGGCCGATAAGGATGAAGAAGCCGCCCACGAGCTCGAGGATGCCGGCGGCGCCGAGCAGCGACAGGAGCTCGGGCGAGCCGTGATCGGAGGGCGGGAAGTCGAGCAGCTTCTGCGCGCCGTGCTCCATGAACAGGATCGCGGTGACGATGCGCAAGAGCCCCAGCAGGCGCGGGCTCCATGCGGCTTCGACTTCGTTGAAGTTCATGCGGCTCCCCTGCGATGGCGTTACGCGTTGTCGGGAGAGCTTAACAGCCGGAGGCGCGGGGCTCAACGACGCGTGGGGCGGTGCTCACCAACGCAGGAAGCGCTCGCCGATCGCCGCGCCGAGCATGGCCATGAAGCCGGATGCGATCACGTACCAGGTGCAAACGAAGAACGGACTGTCGTCTGGGCAGTGCGTCCCGTAGAGCGTGGCGCCGATACCGACCGCAACGAGGCCGGCGACGGCGCCCGCAAGCCTTGGATGACTCGGCGCACCCTGACGCAGCGCCAGCAGGAGCGCCGCCAACGGGAGGGCCGACAGCATTGGGATCAGCACCACGCACATGAAGGAGTTGGAGCCCGTGAGCCGGTGGCCCCAGTCGGCTACGGGTACGGTGAGCATCTCCGCTACGGAGCCAATTCCGAGCAGCGCCGGCACGGCCGCAAGCGCCAGGAGCCACCCCACCGGGATCGCGCCGGGGCGCGCGAGGTTCCAGAGGAGCCCCAAGGCGGAGGCCAGCAGGCTGAGCGTGATGACGAACTTGAAGAGGAACCGTGGTGAAGTGATCGCCGTAGCTACGTCGGGTCGCATGCCTAGCATCACCGCGAACAGGATCACGGCGCCGATAGCTCCGCCGGCAACCGCAATGGCGAGTGTACGCCCGATGGGTCGCTCTACGGTCTGCGCGTCCGCAGCTAATGCTGCGATCAATTGATCGGTCTTCATTCCTCGTCGCCTCTCCGGTGCAAGGCGGCGAGCGCCTTGAGACCGCGATGCAATGCGACGCGCACCGCGCCTTCATTCATTCCCAAATTCGCCGCGACATCGCGGATCGATTTCCCTTCGACGCTGATCGAGCGGACGATCGTCTGCTGGCGCCCGTTGAGCTCGCCGATGAGCCGCTGGGCATCCTGCCGGTCGAGGTCGCTGCGCGCCTCCTCGGCGGGAAGAAAATCGATGACCGCCTCGATGGGTATCTCTATGCGGCGGCCGCGGCGGCGCAGCGCGTCGATCAGCTTGTGGCGCGCAATCGCCCGCACCCAGGGACCAAGCGGCTGGCTCGCGTCCCACGTATGGCGCTTCAGGTGAATTGCAAGCAGGGTCTCCTGCACCACGTCCTCGACATCGTTCATCGCGGCGCCGAACTGCGCAAATCCGCGACGGGTGGCGGCGCGAAGGCTGTACGACAGCTGATCGAGCAGCCGCCGATACGCTGCCGCGTCGCCAGCAATGGCTGCCCTCATCAAGGCCGCCCACTCCTCTTCGCGATTCAGCTGAGCCACTGGCTCCTCATCGACCGTTCGCCCCCTGATCCCGGTTTGTTACACTCAAATCGAGCGGAGTGCTCCGGGCTTGCCGACGCAGAGCCCACCTTCAATAAAAAAATAGTGAAGGCATCTTGAAACGGTGCGCCGCCGGCTTCCGTATCAGCCGATTGCAGGTCGAGCAACGATCTGCGGAAAGCCGAGCCCATCTCGCGGGCCGGGAGGGCAGGAAAAGGGCAGCATTTTCCTGCTGCCTTCTCGGAGAAAGCCGCGAGGCAGTCTCCGTGCCTTGTCTTCGGTTTCAAACTCAGTTGGAGGTTATCATGAAGATCGACATCACTTCGGGTGCGGCGATTGCTGCCGCTGCGGCTGCTCTGCTCATCGCCGGCACCGCCCTCAGCGCGCCGATGAAATTGGCCGCCGACGACGCCAAGGGACACTGCATGGGCGCGAATGCCTGCAAGGGCCAGAGCGCATGCAAGGGCGCCAGCAACGCCTGCAAGGGCCAGAATGCCTGCAAGGGCAAGGGCTTCACCGAGGCGACGAAGGCAGAGTGCGATGCCGCCAAAGGCACTTTTGAACCCTCCAAGAGCTAAGGCTTTCGGTTGCTTTGTTAGGACCTAGATCAAAGCGACCCGGCGGCCGCCGCTGCCGGGTCGGCCCCATTGCAGCTCGGCCGTAACGCTTGAATTTGTGGGTAATCGAATGTCGGATCGCAAGAAGGGCGCCACGGGCGGGAAATCTGCCCGGCAGGCAAATCGCGCAGCAAGCCATGCAGCAAATCGCGATGCCGACAAAGGCGGGGAGCGTCCGCCCTACCTCGGCTTCGGGCTCGGCCTGCGCCCACCGCACTACCGCGACATCCTCGACGGCAATCCCAACGTCGACTGGTTCGAGGTGATCTCGGAGAACTACATGGTCGCCGGCGGACAGCCGCTCGCCATGCTCGACCAGATCGTCGAGCGCTATCCGGTGGTCATGCACGGCGTCTCGCTGTCGATTGCCTCCACCGCGCCCTTCGATGAGGACTATCTCGACGGCCTCAACAAGCTCGCCAAGCGCACGCAGCCAAAGTGGATCTCCGATCACCTGTGCTGGACCGGCGTGCATGGCGTTAATCTGCACGACCTCCTCCCCATCCCATATACGCGTGAAGCCCTCGATCACGTCGTCTCGCGCGTCGACTACGTGCAGGAGCGGTTGGGCCGCCGGCTCTGTCTTGAGAACGTGTCTACCTATGTGCAGTTCGACCAGTCGGAAATGATGGAATGGGAGTTCATCGCCGAGCTAACGCGCCGCACCGGCTGCTGGCTCCTCTTTGACGTGAATAATGTCTACGTCAGCGCCTTCAATCACGGCTACGACGCCCGCGCCTTCTTGAACGGCATCCCTGCGGATCGCGTGGTGCAGTTTCATCTCGCCGGCCACAGCGACATGGAAACCTACGTCGTCGACACGCACGACCATCCCGTGCGCGAGGAGGTGTGGGACCTCTACACGGCTGCGCTCGAGCGCTTCGGCCCGGTGTCGACCATGCTCGAGCGCGACGACGACATCCCCCCGCTGGCCGACATGCTGGTCGAGCTCGATCATGCGCGTGCGCTCGCCGAGCGTGCGCTAGGGTCGAAACGCGCGGCTCGCCCCACGGCGGCCTGATTCGATCTAGATCGCCACGCCACCAACGGAGGCGTCGTTGAAGCTCAAGGACTTCCAGGACAAGTTCCAGCGCGCGATTCTCGCGGGCGACGACGCTGTCCTGAAAGATATTCCCGACGGCCCGCACGAGACGAAGGAAAATCTGCTCGGCATCTACCGCGACGCCTACGTGTTGCGGCTGATCGATGTAATCGCGGCCGACCACGAGCGCCTCCACACCTATCTGGGTGACGACAGCTTTCGGGCCATGGCGCGGGCCTATATCGCGACCAACCCCTCCCGCCATCGCAACGCTCGCTGGTTTGCGCAGCGGCTGCCCGAGTTTCTGCGCAGCCACGAGCCTTATGTGAAGCAGCCGGTCCTGAGCGAGCTTGCGGCGCTCGAGCGAGCGCTCAACAACGCGTTCGACGGCGCCGATGCCCCCGTTGTGAGCATGGCCGATCTTGCCGCCCTGCCGCCGGAAATCTGGGGCGGCATCTCGTTCGTGCCGCACCCTACGGCGACGAGCTTCGAGGTTTCGACCAACGTCGGCGCGATCTGGACCGCGCTCAAGACCGGCAACGAGCCGCCTCCCGTGCATGGATCGGAGACATCGACGCTTATCCTCGTCTGGCGGCACGAGACGACGCCCATGTTCCGCGAGATGGGCGCGGAGGAGAGAATGATGTGGGTGGAGGCAGGCAAGGGCGTGCGCTTCGCCGACCTGTGCACGATGCTTGCCGTCTACAACGATCCGGGGAGTGCACCGGCGCGAGCAGCGGGCTTCCTCAAGGCGTGGCTCGACGCCGGGCTCTTGACCAGGGTCGTCACCGAACGGATCGGGGCTCAGTGAACCTGCGGCTCGGGCGCACCGCTCAGCGCACCCGAGATGGCATCGGCGTCGGCTTCCGCTTTCCTGCGGCCACCGAACCTGCGGTGGAGCCGGTCGAGCAGCAGGTAGATAACGGGCGTGGTGTAAAGCGTCAGCACCTGCGACACGAGGAGCCCGCCGACGATGGTGATGCCGAGCGGGCGGCGGATCTCCGAGCCGGGTCCGGTCGCGATGGCGAGCGGGATAGCGCCCAGCAGCGCCGCAAGCGTCGTCATCAATATGGGGCGGAAGCGGGCGAGGCATGCCTCGTAGATGGCGATCGCGGGCTTCAAGCCGCGCTCGCGCTCGCCCTCGAGCGCGAAATCGACGAGCATGATGCCATTCTTCTTGACGATGCCGATCAGCAGGATGACGCCGATCAGCGCCGTCATCGACAGCTCCATGCCGGCGGTGCGGAGCGCGATGAGCGCGCCGAGACCCGCAGGCGGCAAGGTCGAGATGATGGTCAGCGGATGCGCGAGACTCTCGTAGAGCACGCCCAGCACGATGTAGACGGCGATCAGCGCCGCGAGGATGAGCAGCGGCTGCTGCGAGGACTGCTGCGCGAAGGCCGCCGCGTCGCCCGCCGCCTCGCCGCGCAGTCCCGGCGGCGTATGCATCTCCGCCATCGCATTGTCGATGTCCTTCAAGGCGTTGTCGAGCGTGTTACCGGGCCCGGTATCGTAGGAAATGGTGACGGCAGGGAAGGGCCCCTGGTGGTTGACGACGAGCGGGGCGGTGTCCTTCGTCGTCTTGATGACGCTCAGCAGCGGAACCTGCGCGCCGTTCCGTCCCGGCACGTAGACGTGGTCTAGATCGGACGGGTCGCGCTGCAGCCGCGGGTCGACCTCGAGGATGACTCTGTATTGGTTGCGCGCGGCGTAGATCGTGGAGATCTGGCGCTGCGAGAAGGCGTTGTTGAGCGCGTTGTCGATGGCATCGATGCCTACCCCGAGCCTTGCCGCGGCATCGCGATCGATCTTGACGTCGAGCTGAAGTCCGCCGGCCTGGCGGTCGTTCGATACGTCGACAAGCCCGGGAATGTGCTTCATGCGCTCGAGGATCTTCGGCGCCCACTCGAAGAGCTCGTCGATGTCGGGGTCCCAGAGCGTGAACTGGTACTGGGAGTTGCCCTGCCGCGCACCGACGCGGATATCGCGTGAGGCGACGAGGCGCACATCGATGCCGCGCAGATCGGCCAGCTCTTTGCGCATCCGGTTGATCACCTGCGTGGTCGTTTTGCCGTTGCGCTCGCGGAGCGACTTGAGGCCGACGAACATCCGGCCTTGGTTCACGGAGGCGCTGAATCCCGAAGCGCCGACCGACGAGCCGACGTGATTGACGGCGGGGTCCTTCAGGATGATGTCCAGCGCCTGGCTCTGCAACTTGACCATCGCCTCGTAGGAGACGTCGGCCGCAGCCTCGGTGTTGGCCATGATCAGGCCGGTGTCATCGTCGGGGAAGAGGCCCTTAGGTGTGATGGCGTAGAGATGCATCGTGAGCACGATCACGCAGAGGAGGGTAAACAGCGTGACGGCCTGGTGGCGCAGCGCCACCGTGAGCGTGCGCGCATATCCCTTCACCAGGGCGTTGAGGGTGCCCTCAACGACGCGATCGAAAAGGCTCGGCCGTGCATTCGATTCAGGCTTCAGGAAGTGCGCGCAGATCATCGGCGTGACGGTGAGCGAGACGACGACCGAAACAGCGATCGCGGCGACCAATGTCACGGAGAACTCGCGCAGAAGCCGGCCGACGATGCCGCTCATGAACAGCACCGGAATGAACGCCGCGATCAGCGAGATGCTGATCGACAGCACGGTGAAGCCGATCTGGCGTGCGCCCTCGAGCGCCGCGGCCATCGGCGTCAAGCCCCGCTCGAGGTTGCGGTAGATGTTCTCGATCATAACGATCGCGTCGTCGACGACGAAACCGACGGCAATCGCGAAGGCCATCAGCGTCAGGTTGTTGACGGAGTAGCCAAGCGCCCACATCACCGTGCAGGTGCCGGCCAGCGACAGCGGCACCGTGATGCCGGCAGCGGCCGTCGGCGTTAGGCGCCGCAGAAAAACGAATACCACCAGCATGACGAGCGCGATGGAGATGGTGAGCGTGAGCTGCATGTCGGCGACGCTGGCGCGGATTGTGGTCGTGCGGTCCGACAGCACGCTGATGTCGATGCCCGCGGGGATCCAGCGCTGCAGATCGGGGAGCAGCGCCTTCACGCGGTCGACCGTGTCGATGACGTTGGCGTCGGGCTGCTTGCTGATGATGAGCAACACGGCCGGCTGGTGATCGAACATGGCGGCAGAGCGCGTGTTGCGCGAGCCCTGCTCGACGGACGCCACGCTCGACAGTCGTACGACGTCTCCGTTGATCGTCTTTATCACCAGCGCGCCATAGTCTTCCGGCTTGCGGAGCTGGTCGTTGGTCGAGAGCGTGATCTGCTGCTTGTCGGCCTCGACAGCACCGACGGGTGACAGATTGTTGGTCGCATCGATCGCGCTGCGCACGTCCTCCATGCTCAAGCCCATGGATTGGAGCAGCGTCGGGTTCACGCGCACGCGCACGGCGGGTTGCTCCGCTCCACTCACCTGCACCTGCGCCACGCCGTCGACCTGCGACATGCGCTGGGCGATGACAGTATCGGCGACGTCGTAGAGCGCGGTCGGGGCAAGGATCTTCGAGGTCATAGCAAGGATCAGCACCGGCGCGGCGGAGGGATTGAGCTTGCGGAACGTCGGTACCTGCGGCAGGTCGCTCGGCAGATCGGCGGTAGCCGCATTGAGGGCCGCCTGCACGTCGCGCGCGGCGCCGTCGATGTTGCGGCTCAAGTCGAACTGGATGGAGATGCCGGTCGTCCCCTGCGAGCTCACCGAGGTCAGCTCGGTCACGCCGGCGATCTCACCCAGCCGACGCTCGAGCGGGGCAGCGATGGTTGCGGCCATCGTCTCCGGGTCGGCGCCCGGGCGGCTCGCCTGCACGCGCAGGGTGGGGAAATCGACGGTCGGGAGACTCGCGACGGGGAGGTTTACGTAGGCGACCGCGCCCAAGAGGAACAGGCCGGCCGCGAGCAGGGCGGTGCCAATGGGACGGAGGATGAAGGGGGTGGAGAAGCTGGAAAAGCCGGATGACTGCATGGGGCGCTACTCCGCCGGCTCGCTAGCGATCCCGAGGCTCGGCGGCAGCTCGTTCGTCCCCGGCGTCGTGCGTGAGGTGCCGGCAAGCCGCGACCTGACGCGCTCCATCGCGAGGTAGATGACGGGCGTCGTGTAGAGCGTCAGCAACTGGCTCAGCAGCAGGCCGCCGACGATCGTGATGCCGAGCGGGTTGCGCAGCTCCGAGCCGGTGCCGCTCTCGATGGCGAGCGGCAGCGCGCCGAACAGCGCGGCAAGCGTCGTCATCATGATCGGGCGGAAGCGCAGGAGCGCCGCCTCGACAATCGACTCGCGCGGGGTGAGACCGCGGCCACGCTCGGCCTCGAGCGCGAAGTCGATCATCATGATGGCGTTCTTCTTGACGATGCCCATCAGCAGGACGATGCCGATCAGCGCAACGAGCGACAGATCGAGACCCATGACTTTGAGCGCCAGCAGCGCGCCGATCCCGGCAGAGGGTAGCGTGGTCAGGATGGTAAAGGGGTGGACGAAGCTCTCATACAGCACACCCAGCACGATGTAGATCGTCACGACCGCAGCGAGGATGAGCCAGGGCTGGCTGGCGAGCGACTTCGAGAATTCGCTGGCATCGCCGAAGAAGCTTCCTGTCACCGACGTCGGCATGCCGATCTTTGCCTCCGCGGCGGAGATTGTGGCGACGGCATCGCTGAGCGCTGCGCCCTGCTCGAGATTGAAGCTGATGGTCTGCGCCGGGAACTGATCCTGGTGGCTGACGGCCAGCGGCGCAGTCGTGTATGCGATCTTGGCGAGCGAGGTGAGCGGCACTTGCGCGCCGGCGCTCGAGGGGACGTAGATGCGCGAGAGCCGCGAGGGGTCGCTGCGGTACTGCGGCATAGCCTCGAGCACGACGCGGTATTGGTTTGCCTGCGCATAGATCGTTGAGACCTGACGCTGGCCGAAGGCGTCGTTCAGTGCGTCGTTCACGGTCTGCAGGCTCACGCCGAGCCGGCCGGCGGTCACGCGATCGACCTCGATCTGGGCGCGCAAGCCGCCGTCCTGCGTCTCCGGTGTCACCTCTTTCAGCTTGGGCGATTGCTTGAGCTCGGTCACGAGCCGCTTCGACCATTCGTCGACCTCGGCCGCGTCGGTGCTGACGAGCGTATATTGATACTGCGCGCGGCTCGTGCGCGTCGCGATCTGCACGTCGGGCACCGACTGGAAGTAGACGGTGACGCCGGGAACGGCGTTGGCGACCTTGGTCAAGCGCTTGATGATCGGGCCGACGAGCTCCGCGCGCTCATCGCGAGGCTTCAGTATGATCTTGAGGCTCGCGACGTTGGGCGTCGTGTTGAGCGTGCCGACGCCGGCCACAGCGACGACGCCGGCTACCGCCGGGTCCGTCTTCACCGCATCTGCAACCTGTTGCTGCACGTTGGACAGCTCGGTGAAGGAGACCTGCGGCTCGGCCTCGAGCACGGCAGTGACGAGGCCGGTATCCTGATCGGGTAGGAAGCCCTTCGGTGCGATGATGTAGAGCCAGACTGTGATGGCGAGCGTCAAGCAGGTGACGAAGAGGGTCGCCCGCTGATGCCGAAGCACCCATTCGAGCGTGATCCGATAGAGCTCGACGATGCCGTCGATGCCCCAACTGAAACCGCGCGAGACCGCGGGTTCCTTGGGCTCCACGTGCCCCTTCAGGAGCTGGGCGCACATCATTGGTGTGAGCGTCAGCGACACGATGGCCGACACCACCACCGCGATGGTGAGCGTCAGCGCGAACTCGCTGAACATGCGCCCCACGAGGCCGGTCATGAACAGGAGCGGTATGAACACCGCGATGAGGGACATCGTCAGCGAGATCACCGTGAACCCGATCTCGCGCGCGCCGTCTAGGGCGGCCCGCATCGGCTTGGCGCCCTTCTCCAGGTGACGCACGATGTTCTCGATCATCACGATGGCGTCGTCGACCACGAAGCCCGTGCCGATCGTCAGCGCCATCAGCGAGAGGTTGTCGAGGCTGAAGCCGCAGAACCACATCACACCGAAGGTTGCGATGAGCGAAACCGGCAGCGCGACGCCGGCAATGATTGTGGCGCGCGTTGAGCGCAGGAAGAGCAGCACGACCAGCACGACGAGCCCAACGCTCAGGCACAGCGTGAACTGCACGTCGTGGATCGACGCCCGGATGGTGCCCGTGCGGTCGTGCACGAGCGTGAGCTTCACGGCCGGCGGCAACGCCTTCTTGAGCCGCGGCAGCTCCGCCTTAAGCCGGTCGACCGTCTCGATGACGTTGGCGCCGGGCTGGCGCTGGACATCGACGATGACCGCGGGCGTGCCATTGTACCAGCCGCCGACGTTGATGTTCTCGAGGCCCTCCTCGACGCTGGCGACGTCTCTCAGCCGCACCGGCCCATCGTTGCGATAGGCGACCACAATCTCGCGATAGGCTTCCGCCGACTCGATCTGATCATTGGCGGCGATGGTGTAGGACTGCAGCGCCCCGTCGAGCGATCCCTTGGGCCCGGCGACGTTGGCGCCGACGATGGCGTTGCTGAGGTCGGTCATGCTCAAGCCGTAGGAGGCGAGCCGGGTGACGTCGGCATCGATGCGCACGGCGGGGCGGATGCCCCCCTCGACCGAGACGTGGCCGACGCCGGTGACGGTGCTCAGGCGCTGGCCGATCAGTGTGTCGGCGAGGTCGCTCAGGTCGCGCATCGAGACCGAATCCGACGTGAGCGCAAGCGTGACGATGGCCGTGTCGGCCGGATTGACCTTCGAGTAGGTCGGCGGATAGGGCAGGTTGCGCGGCAGCGTCGAGCCGGCGGCGTTGATCGCCGATTGCACATCCTGGGCGGCGGCGTCGATGTCGCGGCCGAGATTGAACTGCATCGTGATCTGGCTGAGGCCGTAAACGCTCGTCGAGGTCATGGTCGAGAGCGCCGGGATCTGTCCGAGCTCGCGCTCGAGCGAGGCGGTCACCAGCGTGGACATCGTTTGCGGGTTGGCGCCGGGAAGCTGCGTCGACACCTGGATGGTCGGAAAGTCCACCTGCGGAAGCGAGGACACTGGCAAACTGAAGTAGCCGAGCGCGCCGCCGAGAACGGTGGCAAGTCCAAGCAGCGATGTGGCGATCGGCCGGTTTATGAAGGGACTGGAGACGCTCATGGGACGCTCATGGCGTGGTGCTGGGCGCGGCTCCGGGCGTGCTGCCGGGAGCAGCGCTCGCGTCCTTTCTCTGTCCGCGGTGCGTTCCGTCGCCGTGCTTGTGCCGGCCTTGGCCACTCGTGCCCGCGGCCGGCTGCGGCTCCGTTGCGGGAGCGATGGAGGCGGTATCGCTCGCCGGCGTGAGCCCGGATGCGTCAGCCTGCGGCTCGCCCGGCGTGGCCGCAGCGCCGGGAGCCGGGCCCGGCGGCGCGACCTTGACCTCCGCGCCGTCCTTGAGGCGCGCGAAGCCGGCGGTGACGATCAGGTCGGCGGCGGCGAGGCCCTGCGAGATTACGGCGTTGGCATCATCCTGCTGGACGAGGGTGACGGGTCGCATGCCGACCTTGTTCGCGTCGCCGACGATATAGACGAAGGTGCCGTCGGGGCCGCGCTGCACGGCGGAGGTCGGAACGACGACGACCTGCTCGAGCGTCTTGAGCAGCAGCCGCACGTTGACGAATTGACCGGGCCAGAGCTGCAAATCCGTGTTGGGAAAATCGGCCTTCAGCCGGATCGTGCCCGTCGTCTGGTCGACCTGGTTGTCGATGACCTGCAGCTCGCCGGTGTCGAGGACGGTCTTGTGGCCCGTCTCGAGTGCTTCGACGTGCAGCTCCTTGCCGACGCGTGCCTTGTTGATTTCGGGGAGCTGTTGCTGCGGCAGCGTGAACATCACCGAGATCGGACGGATCTCGGTGAGTGTCACGATTGGCGTGTCGGAGGTGCGCACGATGTTGCCGACGTCGATCTGGCGCAGGCCGGTGCGCCCGTCAATTGGCGCGACGACGTTGGTGTAGCCGAGAATGGCGTGCACGTTGTTGATGGCGGCCTGGTCGGATTTGACCTGCGCCTCCTGCTGCGCGACGAGTGCGCGCTGGGTATCGATCTGCTGCTGCGAGATGGCGAGCGTGCCGACCTTCGTGTAGCGGTCGAGGTCGCGCTTCGAGTTGGCGAGCAGCGCCTCATCGAGCGCCTTTTTGGCCACGGCCTGATCGTATTGCGCCTGGTATGTCACCGGGTCGATGTGCGCGAGCACGTCGCCCTTTTTCACGTCTTGGCCTTCCTTGAAGTCGATGGAGAGGATCTTGCCTTCCACCTGCGCGCGCACCGTGACCGTATTGCGCGCCTTTGCCGTGCCGACGCCTTCGAGCCACACCGGCACGTCCGCGAGCCGCGGCTGGGTGGCGACCACCGGCACCGGGCCGTCCGCGCCGGCACCCCGCCGGCGCTGGGGCTCCTGCTGGACGCCTTCGGTGAAATGGATGGCGGCATAGGTGAGCGCGCCGATCACGAGGATCGCAACCAGCGATTGGAAAAGGTTTTTCACCCTACCGTCCTGTCCCTACCGATCCCCAGATCAGACGGCGCAAGTAGGCGATTATGCGGCGTCTGAGGGGAAAACGAAGGACCTGGGCAAAAGCCGTCGCCTCACCCCCACATTTGGGGCCATCTTAGGGGCCGTCCAGCCGCTCGGCAAAGGCGGGCGGCGCCCGTCACAAAAATGCGAACTTAAGGACAAAGAGGGCGGCGAGCCCGGCGATCGCCGCTGAAAGCTCGCCGTGGCGCCCCGACAACAGCTTCATCGCGGCGTAGGCAATGAAGCCGAAGGCGATGCCGTCTGCGATCGAATAGGTGAGGGGCATCAGCAGGATCGTCACTGCCGCCGGGACGTATTCTGTCGCGTCCTCATAGTCGATCTCGCGCGCCGCCGCCATCATCAGGCAGCCTACGAAGATGAGCGCCGGGGCGGTGGCGTAGGCGGGAATCGATCCGGCGAGCGGCGCAAGGAACAGCGTGGCGAGGAACAACACCGCGACGGTGACCGCGACGAGCCCCGTGCGTCCGCCGGCATTCACACCGGCTGCGCTCTCGACGTAGCTCGTCGTCGTAGAGGTGCCGAGCGCGGCGCCGACCATGGCGGCGGTCGAGTCGACGGCGAGCGCCCGTCCGATGCGGGGGAGCGTCCCGTCGGGAGCCATGAGGCCGGCGGCATTGGCGACGCCGATCAGCGTGCCGGTGTTATCGAAGACGACGAAGAAGAACGTGAACACGATCGCCCCGAGTCCGAGGTCGAGCGCGCCGGGGATGTCCATCTGCAGGAGCACGGGCGCGATCGACGGCGGCATCGATGCGACGCCGGCAAAGGGTGTGAGACCGAGCGCGAGGCTCGCGATGAACGCGGCGAGAATCCCGATCAGGATGGCGCCGCGAACTTTGAGCGCTTCGAGCGCTGCCATCAGCATGAACGCGGCCACCGCGATCCCCACTTGCGGCGTCTTCAGATCGCCGAGCTTCACCAGCGTCGTGGGATCGGCGGCGACGATGCCCGCCGCCTGCAGGCCGATGAACGCCAGGAAGAATCCGATCCCAACTGAGATCGCGAGCTTCATCGACTTGGAGATGCTGTTGATGACCCATTCGCGCAGCGGCGTGACGCTCACGAGAAAGAACAGCACGCCCGACAAGAAGACCGCTCCGAGAGCGGTCTGCCAGGGCACGCCGAGGCCCTTCACCACAGAGTAGGCGAAGTAGGCGTTGATCCCCATGCCCGGCGCGAGCGCCACGGGATAGTTCGCCCAAAGGCCCATGAGTGCCGAGCCGAAGGCCGCGGCGAGACAGGTCGCGACGAATACCGCACCTTTGTCCATGCCGGCAGCGGCAAGGATCGTCGGGTTGACGAAGGCGATGTAAACCATCGTCAGGTATGTGGTCAGCCCGGCGATCAGCTCGGTGCGGACGGTCGTGCCGCTGGCTTCAAGATCAAACATTCCCGCCCCCCAGGTCGCACGAGCATCTTAGCTCAGCAGCGGGCGCTGCGGGCAACACCGCTCAGGACGACTTGTGGAGCATCGTTGGGGCGTGTGGGGTCAGGAGAGCGCCGGGCCCCCGCGGCGTGGTCTCGAGCCGCCGGTTTCGGACCAACGCGCCGATCGATATCGACGGGTGCGCGACCTCTTCTCGAGGACGGAAGCGATCTGCGCGCTCTCTGCGGGTGTCACCGGGCTCAGCAGCGCCGCCGTCGCGTCGATCGCCTCGTGCATGCTGATGAGCTCGACCCGGTTGCGTCCGCCGTTCTTCGCCGTGTAAAGCGCGCCGTCGGCGCGATGGAACAGCCGTTGAGATCGCAATCGATGTCGTCGCTGGCGGCGCAGCCGATGCTTACGGTGCCGGCCACGCGCATCCCGTCGAGCACCTCCGCCGCGCCGGCAAAGGCGGTGCGGATCTGCTCCGCGGCGACGCCAGCCGTCGCCAGATCGGCGCCGGGCAGTATGGCCGCGAACTCCTCGCCCCCGAGCCTGCCGACGATGCTGCCGGTCTCGAGCCGTTTCGACATGGTGCGGGCAAAGAGCTGCAGCACGCGGTCGCCGAAGCGGTGGCCGAAGGTGTCATTGATCTTCTTGAGTCGAAGACGAGCACCGAGATGGGGTCGCCCTTGAGATACTTGCTGTGCTCGCGCAGCCGCTCGGCCGCCGCAAACAGGGCGCGCCGGTTCGGCAGTCCGGTCAGCGGGTCGGTCAGGGCATCGATGCGCTGCTTGAGTTCCTCGCGCTCCTTGACCAGCGCAAGCACGACGAAGGCGAGCGCGACGCGCTCCAGCGTCGCCACCAAGATCACCCAGGGCATCCAGGTGCTGGCGAACACGAGGCCCGCCTCGTGGACCGGCATGCGTATGCTCAGCGGAAGCCACGCCAGATAGCCGATGGCTGTAGCGATGAGTAAGACGACGGCCGGCCAGCGCGAGATGAGCCGCTCGCTGCTGTTGCGCCCAAGCTCATATGCGGTTGCCAGGCTGAAGGCGGCCATCACGGCGCACACTGCGGTCAGCCGATGGTCGAAGGCGTCGAGGTAGTCGCCAAGATCGGCAAGCATGAAGATTGCAGGTGCCGCGAAGACCCACAGCGCACGCACGCGACGGCCCTCAAACGAGCGCGCGGCCATCCACATGATGGCGGCCGACAGGATCATACAGGCCTGCCCGAAGGCGTGGATATCGTTGTTGCCGATGATAGGCGCGGCGACAACGATGATGATGCCGAGGCTCATGACGAGCTGCGCAAGACCCCACCAGCCGGCGAGCGTGCTCGTGGCCTCCTGCCACCAGGCGAAGACGAGAATGAAACCCAGTATCGCCGTCACCGAGATGGAGACGAGCGAGACGGTCGGCATGTCGAGGAGCATTGATTACCTGAAGCAGCTTGAAGGGCCCACGTGTCAACGGCTGCAGCGTTAGGGCGCCGTCTTTACGGGTGCTCTAAAAAATTCGATGACATTCGATGGAATGGGCAGCGTGCGGAGGAACGCCGCACCTTTGCCATATTTCAGCTCGTTCGCCGTTCATCTGGCATTCATGTGCGGGCAAAAAACGCGCGTCGAATTTTCACGCGTCGCAATCGTGCTCGGCTCGATGATCACCCCTGGGCGTGTGCTGGAAGCCATCCCGTCGGTCTGCGCCGGGAGACGCGTTCAAATGCCAGTGCCTCCCAAACTTTTCGGCCGTCGGACATAGGCTCCCATGGCGGCGGTCCTCTCAGCGGGCATCAACCCAAAGGGGATGCATAAGGTCCGCTAACGGAGTAAGCTCATCTCTGCAGGGCACGCTACCTAGCGCTAGCCATTGCGGGGGTACTCCAAGGAGGAGTGCCATGAAAAATATCAGAAGAGTATTCCTGATCCTGACCGCGTTGTTGCCCGTCACGGTGCTTGTCAGCAGCGCTTCATCGGCCCAAACCAAACTCGAAGCGTCTATCTTTTCCTATGACGGGAAGGACCTTGTTCGAACCAACACGACCTTGACGGACAAAGGAAAGTCCGCCGTCAACACAAAGCTCGAGCAGAATAGCGCGGCTTACAAAGCTCTGATGGAGAAACGCTCCTACACAGGGCCCGCGACCGTCTTTGGCCAAAACTACGACGCCAACTACGCGCCGCTCGTCGGCGCAGACGGCAAATTGACGGGTGCGTTGTTTGTGGGGGTCCCAAAGTAGTTGACGCTGACCGCGCGCCCAGTAATCGCCGTTAAACCGATCTAAGCGCGGTGACTTCCGAGTGAGGGTTGGCGCGAACGCCGATCCAAAACCTCTCAGCCTTAGCCCCGTCGCTCTTCGCCCTACGGCGGGGCTCTTTATTGTCTCGATAGGGGCCAGCCAATGTCGCCTAATGGCCCATCGCCGACAGTCGGCACGACAATGATTTGCGACTGCTCTTGAAGAAATACCTGAAGACCCCGCCGCGCCGAGCCGGGTCGTTCTGCGCCCCATTTTCCATGGGCCTGTTCCGAGCCTAAGGCGCGGCGCGTATCGTATGGGTTATTGAAAAAATTGGCTGGGGGACTAGGAGCCGAAATTTTCGGTGCACTAACCTGCTGCGGCCGCGAGTTTTTCTTGAACCACGGGCCTCAGTGTACTAGCAGCGTGTACTAGCAGCGTGTACTAGTGCTGTGTGCTAGCGCGGGGCTGGAACGTGGCCGATTTTCGTTACCTGAAACAGCGGCGGCAGGGTTGGTATTTCCAGATCGCGGTGCCTCAGAGGGTGTTGTCACGTTGCTAGTTGACGGCCGCAGATGTTTGCAACGACTGCTCCTGTTAAACCGCAGCGGTCACTGCCCGCCATTTCCTCATAGCTTCGCTGCGAAACTGGCGAAGTGTCTTACGGCAGATCAGGTGACGCTGAACGTTGAAAGTATTGTAGATGGCGGCGTGTGTTGAAAGAAATCTCTGGGCTGAACCGGCTGACTTGAAGCGTTGCATGCGTCGTTCTCTCTGCCGAACCGGCAGGTGAGAGTTCTCTGCCCGGTTATTGCTGCGTCCGCCCGTGATGTGTTTGCCTTTCATTCCGAGATCGCTCAGCGCGGCACCGTAGGATGGCAGTTTGTCCGTCACCACTGCGGTTGGAGCGAAGCCCTGTGCCTTGAGCAGTTTCCGCATCAGTTTCAGTGCGGCGCTCTTGCTTCTTCGGGATTGGATCAGGAGATCCAAAACCTCCCCTTCACAATCTACGGCGCGCCACAGATACATATTCCTGCCATTGATCGAGACGAATACCTCATCGAGATGCCAGCGTGTGTCTGCGGGTGGATGCGATCTTCTGAGCCTTCTGGCGTAGGCAAGGCCAAATTTTACCGACCAGCGGCGGACGGTTTCATAGGAGACATCGATGCCACGTTGGGCCAGCAGATCCTCKACATCCCGAAAGCTCAGAGGAAATCGAAAATACAGCCAGACGGCATACTGGATGACCTCGGCTGGAAAGCGGTGGCGGTGATATGAGAGATTGCACATCGGCGATTCATAGCAGGCCCAACGCCGAGATTAGTGTGACAGCGCCGTTGGCTAATATGCGCCGTTGCCCCGGTCGCCGGATCAATGCACCGCGATACTTACTTCAGCCCAATGCCAGATAAGGAACGCGACGACGCCACAAGCAATGGCGCTTAACGCAGTGATGACCAGAGAGATATCGCTGTTAGGCCCTAAGAGACGTGTCGTGACCATTCCGGCCCTCACCCCACCAGCGACGGCCGCAATGAGGCAAACTACGATTTGCAGTAGTAGGATCATGTTCGTTTGTCCTGCCCAAGCTGGCCCATCCGTTTAGCGGGGGCCGCCCGCATCGCCTTGGCGACCTTTGTGGACTGTTGATGTACCACGGCCATCGCGGCCTTGATCCGCTGAACGGTGCTCGCTCCAACACCAATCATCCTCCTAGCATTCGATCATCGCCTTCACGCTCTTGGCCGCAAATGGCCTCCCGAACGCGTTGAGATGGCCCTGAGCGGCGAGTTCGGCGGATATCTGCCTCAGCGACCGGCGCTTGCCTCGCGCCAAGCGTTTGGCGAGCGCAACCGTCTCGGGCCGCAAATGAGCATGGCCGCGCTGTCCTCCGGCGTAACCACCGGCGGCGCGCTTCCGTGCTCGTGCAGCGGCGAGCTTCTTCACTAGACGAGTTTTCTCGAGTTGCGAGAACACGCCCATGATCTGCCGCATGGCGACGCGGAACTCATCGTCGCTATCGGTAAGATCATCGCCGCTCGAGGTGAGCACACGAACGCCGAGCCCCACGAGCAGCGCAATCCCCGCCTCTTGCGTGAGTAGGTGACGGGCGAAGCGGCTTGCATCCTCCACAATCACCGTTCGCACGCCGTTGCTCACTATCCGCTCGAGAAGAGCTTTGAAGCCCGGACGAGTATCGATCGGGTCTGAGCCCCTCACAGCCGGATCATTGAACCACTCGACCACCTCGAGGCGTCCACGCTTGGCGAATGCTTCGATCGCAGCGCGCTGGCGCTTCTCGCTATCCTTGTCGGCGCCTACGTTTGCGGCACTCGATGTGCGCAAATAGGCGATTGCTGGTTTCATCGTGTTTACCTGGATTTCCTAGCATTTCTAATGTTAAGCGTAACGCGTGCTCCGGCATGGATTACAAATTGCGCTGATTTTAGCGATTTGCAATAGGGCACACAATTGCGCTACCAACCTTCCAATCATTTGCTGGCATATCCCCCCGCCGAACTTTCCGGCAGTGTCCGCGCCCATGCACGGCTCGGCAATGGCCAAAGGAACGCCGACCATCCCGAAAGCGGATCGCGTTGTCGGTCAAGTGTTCGGGCGATGGTTGGCGGCGAATAGGAAAAAACGAAAGCTAAATGTACCGGGGGCACCCATGCCGGCACCCATGCCGAAATGCTCATTCTGATTCAATTCCAGAAGCCTTTCGTCACGCGGCGGCTTGAAAACTCAGAACGTAGATACAACCATGGAAACTCCTACTTGACTTAGAACATTGAGCAGTCAAACAACGAGTTACCGATGGACGCTCAGAGTACATTTCATGAGAAAGTCGCAGCCGCGGAGGAAATTCATCGTCTGCGCAGCATTCAAGCGCGCGCATTGCTTTCTTCCGAGGAAATCCGCGCACAAGCAGAGTACTACCGCACGTTTGAAACCGTCGGATGGTATCGAAACGCTTTCAAGGTTTATCGAGCCGCGATGGCTTTTGCCGAGGGCTCCTATGATCAGGCCGTGGTTGGAAGCGTCAGGATGAAGTATACGGAGATCATCACGGCATGGGTTGAGTGCCGATGCAGCGCGCAATGGGACGATACGCACGAGGCTAATCGCTTTGGTTCTGCGGCTTCGCCATTCTCACGCTTTTGTGGGGCGTTGGGCCGATCGTTTGAAGTGGGAAAGACGGTGTAAGACCGGCGTCGAGAATCGGCGCCATTGGTGCCTCGAGGTGGTACACCACGTATCTTTGAATTTGTTTGCCCTGTCGCGCCCGACTTACTTCTGTAACTTTGTTTACTCTAGAAAACCGGTTGGCAAGCTCGCTTGAGAGATCGAGATTGGCGTCCGCAATGTACAGGCCGGATTGAGATGAAAAGTTGGGCTGAGGTTGTTCTAATGACAGCCAGCGTACGCGTTCGTTGAATTGCATGATCGGAATAGCGCGTGGGGTATAGTACGCTAGCTCGCTCGTCAGTTTGTATGACGACGCGAGGATGTAACCCGCTCCTTCGCGGCGAGCAATGCTATCCACGGTCTCGGCTAGATCGGACCATCCTGAGACTACTGCAATCGGGTCCACTGCCGGATTGATGGGGATAGGCGCCGCCAACGACTGCAGATAGGCAATGCCGGCAACGCTGAGCCCGACAGGTACTGAAAAGCGACGGGAGAGGGTGATCAACGGTCTTAGTCGTTCGCCGAAACTCGGAATTGCAAACGCGGCCTCGGCGCCCAAGATAGCGAACACAGGGTAGGCGGGGGCAAGCCAATTTCCGTGAACCCTAGCGTGTAGGCTGTGAAACACAAAGTAGAGGAGGAGCGGGGCGAGGTGCCGTCGCGGAGTTGGTAGGAATTGAGTGTGGCGT
>JRHI01000332.1_pt1 | contig 53694 bp, 58 predicted proteins | sample 215371 | NCBI WGS metagenome assembly JRHI01 (sample SAMN02929681, study PRJNA255918) | sediment metagenome | biome: cave system; feature: Ice Cave; material: Sediment; isolation source: sediment from deep within a dark volcanic ice cave with no known source of... ...
TCGGCCATGGCCACCAGCATCTTGCGGATGTTCTCCGCCTGCACCTGCTCGCGGCTGCGCATGTGGATCTTGCCGAGCTTGGTGACCCCGTTCACCAGCCGGGCGACGTGGTCGCCGAACTCCGCCCGAAGCCAGTCGAGGGTCACGTCCGTGTCCTCGACGGTGTCGTGGAGGAGCGCGGCGGCGAGGGTGTCGGCGTCGAGCCGCAGGTCGGCGAGGATGCCGGCCACCGAAAGGGGATGCTCGATGTAGGGCTCGCCGCTGAGCCGGAACTGCCCCTTGTGGGCCCGTTCCGCCACCTCGTGGGCGCGGACCAGCACCTCGCGGTCGGCATCCGAGAGGTACGAGGTCTTGGGCAGCAGTTCGTTGAGTGGCATCGCCCGGTTGAGTGTACCCTCCCCCACGCGCGGGGCCACCTCGACCACAGCCTGACCTGCCAACTGTCACCTCCCGACCGGCCGTCCTCCCCTCCCCTCTCGTGGGCAGATGGAACGGCGGGACGTGCCGGGCGGTTTCGGACCAGTCAGTAAGCTCGGGCGATCATCGCGAAGTGCTCCGCCGGGGTGGCGCAGACCAGGCAGGGCCGCCCCTCGCCGGAGCGGTCGGAGCGGAGGCAGCGCACCGTGACCGCGTGGACCGCCGCCTTCACCGCCACCTCGCACTCGGGCCGGTCGCAGAAGGGCGCGTTGGCGAAGACCGGGCCCTCGTCGAAAGCGGCGCGCAGCTCGTCGAGGGTGGACACCTCGCGGCTGCGCTCCTCGAGCAGCCGCAGCGCCCGCTCGCGGAGCAGCCCCTGGGCCTCGTCGAGGAGGCCGGGGAGCCTCTCCCCCACCTCGGCGAGGGGCACCCGCCGCTCGACGCCGTCGAGCCGCCGCATCACGCTCACCGAGCCCTCGGCGAGGTCGCGGCTACCCACCACGATCCGCAGCGGCACCCCGCGCAGCTCCCAGTGGGCGTACTTCTCGCCGGGTCGGATGCCCTCGCGGCGGTCGACCTTCAGCCGCACCCGGCCGGCGGCCTCCTGCTCGAGCCGGGCGCAGGCGGCGCGGACGGCCTCGGTCCCCTCGGGGTCGTTGCTGCGCTCGATCGGCACCACCACCACCTGCACCGGGGCCACCCTGGGGGGGAGCACCAGGCCGCGGTCGTCGCCGTGGGCCATGATCACCGCCCCGATGATCCGGGTCGACAGCCCCCAGGAGGTCTGGAAGGGGTGCTGCACGGTGTTGTCGCGGCCGGTGTAGGTGATGTTGTAGGCGCGGGTGAAGTTCTGGCCGAGGTGGTGCGAGGTGCCCGCCTGCAGCGCCAGTCCGTCGGACATGATCGCCTCGATCGACATGGTGTAGTCGGCGCCGGCGAACTTCTCCGACTGGGTCTTGCGCCCGGGGACGACGGCGAGGGCCAGCCAGTCCTCGGCGAGGGTCCGGTAGCAGCCGAGCATCTTCTCGACCTCCTCCGCGGCCTGGTCGGTGGTCTCGTGGAAGGTGTGCCCCTCCTGCCACCAGAACTCGGTGGTGCGCAGGAACAGCCGGGTGCGCTTCTCCCACCGGACCACGTTGGCCCACTGGTTCACCAGCACCGGCAGGTCGCGCCAGGAGTGGATCCAGTCGGCGTAGAGGGTGCAGATGATGGTCTCGCTGGTGGGCCGCACCGCGAGCCGCTCCTCCAGCTTCTTCTGGCCGCCGTGGGTGACCCAGGCCACCTCCGGAGCGAAGCCCTCGACGTGCTCCGCCTCCTTGGTGAGCAGCGACTCGGGGATGAACAGCGGGAACTGCATGTTCTCGTGCCCGGTCGCCTTGATCATCGCGTCGAGGGCGTCGCGGATGTTCTCCCAGAGGCCCCAGCCGTAGGGGCGCACCACCATGCAGCCGCCCACCGGGGTGTAGTCGGCAAGCTCGGCGCGCCGGACCACGTCGACGTACCAGCGGTCGAAGTCCTCGCTCTTGGGGGTGATCGCCTTGGGGTCGCGGGTGGCTGAGGGCATGGGCCGGGAGTATAGGCGGCGACGCTTTCTGATCCACGGGCTCCCCCGGCCCCGTAGGTGCTGGCATGAACCCTCGAGCCCTTCTCCCGCTCTCCGCCGCAGTCCTCGCCGGGGCCGCGCTCGCCGGCTGCGGCGGCGCCTCCACCGGCGCCACCACCGCGAGCACGACCGGCAGCGGCGCGGTCGCGATCAAGAACTTCGCGTTCGGCCCCACCCCGGTCACGGTGAGCAGGGGGACCGTGGTCACCTGGGCCAACCAGGACGCCTCGGTCCACACCGCGACCGCCGTCGACAGGTCCTTCGACACCGGGAACATCGAGGCGGGCAAGAGCGCCAGCCACACGTTCGACACCCCGGGCACCTTCGCCTACCGCTGCAACATCCACCAGTACATGACCGGCTCGATCGTGGTGACCGGCTGAGGTGGGGGGCACCTCCCGCCACCGCCTGCTGCTCGCCTGGCCACATGGCCTGGTCCGGAGGAGCCTCACCGGCGGCGCCCGCCTGGTGGGCGCCGGCCTCCTGGTCGCGATCGGCCTCGTCCACCTGGTGCTGGCGCCCGTGTACTACGGCGCCGCCGCCTACGTCGGCGTGCTCTTCTTCCTCACCTGCGCGGCGGCCTGGACCACCGCGGTGGGCGTCGCCGCCGGCGTGCGCGGAGCCTGGCTCGCCGGCGGGCTGATCGCCGCCGGCGCCCTGGCGGCGCTGGTGGCCTCGGTGACCGTCGGCCTGCCCGGCTTCACCGACAGCCTGTCGGCCCCCTGGGCGATGCTGTCACTGCTGCTCGAGGGCGCCTTCGTCGCCGTCTACCTGGCCCTCGCGGTGCTCCGCCGCAACCTGGTGCTCGAGGCCGCCCGGCGCTGAGCAGGCCGCCGAATCAGTCGCCCCGGACCACGCTCAGCGGCTTCAGCGGCGCATCCCCCAGGCCCACCGGCAGCGGCTTCCCCTGGGCGAGCAGCCGGGCGTCCTCGTCGGCGATCGCCTCCAGGCGCTGCACCAGGGCGTCGATCAGCTCCGCCTCCGGCAGCGTCGCCACCACCCGGCCGGACATGAACAACGCCCCCTTCTGCCGCCCGCCGGCGATGCCGATGTCGGCGTGCATGCCCTCGCCGGGGCCGTTGACCACGCAGCCCATCACCGAGACGGTCAGCGGCCGGCGGACCCGGCGCAGAGCCTCGTCGACCCGGGCCACCATCGGGTTCATGTCGATCTCCAGCCGTCCGCAGGTGGGGCAGGCGATCAGGTTGGGGCCGCTCGGGGTCTCCTCGAGGCTGGCGAGGATCTGCTTGGCGACCCGCACCTCCTCCTCGGGGTCGCCGACCAGCGAGACCCGGATGGTGTCGCCGATGCCCTCGGCGAGGAGGATGCCGATGCCCATCGCCGACTTGACGCTCCCCGATTGGATGGGTCCAGCCTCGGTCAGACCCAGATGGAGCGGGTAGCCGTTGCCGAGGGCCGCGAAGCGGCGGTTGGCGGCGAGGTTGGTGGGCACGTCGCTGGCCTTCAGCGAGACCTTCACCATCGACGGCCCGACGCCGTGCTCCTCGAGGATGCGGATGTGGCGGAGGGCGGCCTCGACCATCCGCTCCGCGGTCTCCTCGATGGTCGAGCCGCGGCCGCGGTCGAGGTCCTTGCGCTGGGGGATGCTCCCCGAGTTCACCCCGATGCGGATGGGCACGCCCCGCGCCTTCGCCTCGGCCGCGATGTCGCGGATCTTGGTGGGGTCGGAGATGTTCCCGGGGTTGAGCCGCAGGCACTGCACCCCGGCCTCGAGGGCGAGCAGCGCCAGCGGGGCGTCGTAGTGAATGTCGGCGACGATCGGCACCGGCGATCCGGCAACGATCTCGCGCAGGGCGGTGGCGGCGTCGCGGGTGTCGCAGGTGACCCGGACGATGTCGGCGCCCGCAGCGGCGGCGCGCTCGATCTGGCCGAGGGTGCCGCTCACGTCCTCGGTCTGGGTCTTGGTCATGGTCTGCACCGAGACCGGCGCGGCGCCGCCGATCACCACGGAGCCGACCCGGACGGGGACGGTGCGGCGGCGGTTGGCGGGGATCACTGGTTGCCCCGGATGTCGTGGATGGTCACGAAGACGACGAAGGTGAGGATGAGCATCAGCCCCGCGTAGTGGAAGGCCATCTCCAGCTGCGGGCGCACCCGGCGGCGGCGCAGCGCCTCGATGACGATGAAGACGAACCGGCCTCCGTCGAGGAACGGCACCGGGAGGAGGTTGACGACCCCGAGGTTCACGCTCAGGAGCGCCATCCAGCCGATCAGCTCGCGCCAGCCGTCCTGGGCGGCGACATTGGTGAAGCGGACGATGCCGACCGGGCCGCTGACCCCGTTGGGGCCGAGGAAGCCCCCGCTGTTCGGGGTGGTGACCAGCGAGTAGACCCCGGTGAAGATCCCGGTCACCTGGCGCGGCACCTCGGTGACCCCGAAGGCGATGGCGGCGGGCAGCGAGCGGCCCTGGGCGCCGGCGCTGACCCCGAGCTTCCAGGAGGCGCTGGCGCTCCCCAGCGTGGGCACGGCGCCGTCGGTGACGCCCGAGATCACCTTGTCGGTGAAGGTCTGGGTGGGCACCCCGAGCAGGTGGCCGCTGACGTGCACCGGGCGGCCGCCACCGAGCACGGCGGCGGGGTCTCCGGTGAGCGCCGGGGTGGAGCCCTGGCGCTGCGGCCTGCCGTCGACGCTCTCGACCACCAGCGGACCCTGGGGTGGCGCGGTGGCCCTCTCGGAGTCGGCGGGGACGCGCTCGTTGTCGAGGACCAGCAGCGGCGGCACCTCGATGGTGCGCTCCCTGCCCTGGTCGTCGCGATAGGTGATGGTGATCGGGCGGCCCTGGCTGCTGCTGGTGGCGTGGCGGAGGGCGTCGGTGGCGCGCCGTGGGTCGTGGGGGTCGACGGTCACCCCGCTGACCCGGAGCAGCGCCTCGTTGACGGTCACCCCGGCGGCGGCGAGCGTGCTGTCGGGCTCGACCACGCCCGGCGTCGAGGGCATCGACACCAGGGCGTAGAGGATGGCGGCGAGGATCAGGTTGAAGATCCCGCCGGCGAGGATGGTCGCCGCCTTGCGCGGGATGGTGGCGCGGTAGAAGTTGCGCTCCCCGGCGTCGGCCTCGCCCTCGATCCCCATCATCCCGGCCATCCGGACGAAGCCGCCGGCGGGGATGAGCCTGATCGAGTACAGGGTCTCGCCGACGTGGCGGCCGTAGACCTTGGGGCCGAAGCCGATCGCGAACTCGTCGACGCGGATCCCCGACCACTTGGCGAAGAGGTAGTGGCCGAGCTCGTGGATGGTGACGATCACGAAGAGCACGAAGAGGATCGCGGGGATGGTCTGCCAGCCGAAGCTCATGAGCGTCCTCCGGTGGCCGTGGCGCAGGCCCGGCCCACCTCCTCGCGCGCCCAGGCGTCGAGGGCGACGAGCTCGTCGAGCGACGGCGACGCCGGCGCGGGGGCGGCGTCGAGGGTGCGCTCGACCAGGGGCACGATCTCGTCGAAGCGGCACCCCCCGGCGAGGAAGGCGGCCACCGCGGCCTCGTTGGCGGCGTTCAGGACGCAGGGGGCGGCGCCCCCGGCATCGCCGGCGCGCCGGGCCAGGCCCACCGCCGGGAAGCGCCGCGGATCGACCTCCTGGAACTCCAGCGGCGAGGCCGACGCCAGGTCCACGGGGGCGCAGACGCCCTCCAGCCGGCGACCGCCGCTCAGCGCCAGGGCGATGGGCACGCGCATGTCCGGCAGCCCGAGCTGGGCGAGGGTGGCGCCGTCGCAGAACTCGACGCAGGAGTGCACCACGCTGGCCGGGTGGATCACGACGTCGATGCGCGCGTACGGCATGTCGAAGAGGAAGTGTGCCTCGATGATCTCCAGCCCCTTGTTCATCATGGTCGCGGAGTCGACGGTGATCTTCGGCCCCATCGACCAGTTGGGGTGGCGCAGCGCCTCCTCGACGGTGACCGTCGCCATGGTCTCGAGGGGACGCTGGCGGAAGGGCCCGCCGCTGGCGGTGAGCACCAGCCGCCGGACGGTGGCGGGGTCCTCGCCGCGCAGGCACTGCCAGAGTGCGCTGTGCTCGCTGTCGACGGGGATGATCGTCGCCCCGGCGGCGGCGGCCCGGGCACGGACCAGCTCGCCCGCCATCACCAGCACCTCCTTGGTGGCGGTGGCGACGTCGGTGCCGGCGTCGAGGGCGGCGAGGGTGGGGCGCAGCGCCGCAGCGCCGCTGATGCCGACGCAGACGACGTCGGCCGCGAGCGCGGCGATCTCGCAGGCCGCCTCCAGCCCGGTGGCGCAGCCCTCGGGCAGGACGGCCCCGGGAGCGGGGTTGACGACCGCGCTGCGGGGGACGCCGAAGCGGCGCACCACCGCGTCGAGGGCGGCGGCGTCGCTGCCCGCGACGACGCCGACCAGCTCGAAACGGTCGGGATGGGCGGCGACGATCTCGCAGGCCTGGCGGCCGATCGAGCCGGTGGCGCCGAGGAGGACGACGCGCCGCCGGGCGCGGGAGGTGGCGTCGGGCTGCTGCAGGATGGCGCTCCAGTGGGGCTCAGGAGAGGGCGAACGCACGCAGGTAGCAATATACGACCGGCCCGAGCAGGACCAGGCTGTCCATGCGGTCGAGAAGGCCCCCGTGACCGGGCACGAGCCGCCCGCTGTCCTTGACCCCGGCGCCGCGCTTCAGCGCGGATTCGACCAGGTCTCCCCCCTGCGCGGCGACGCTGAGCAGCGCGCCCAGCGCCACGCCGTGATACCAGGGAAGGCCGAGCAGCCAGGCGCCGGCACCGGCGAAGAGGCCGACGGTGGCCGCCATCGAGGCGATCGCCCCCTCGACCGTCTTCCCCGGCGAGATCCGCGGCGCCAGCTTGTGGCGCCCCAGCGCGCTGCCCGCGAAGAGCGCGGCGATGTCGCCGACCATCGCCGCCGCCAGGGTGGTGCCGACGATGCGCAGCCCGTGGTGGTCGCCGGGGCTCACGTGCCAGCCCAGCACGGCGAGGTAGTAGCCGAGGGACAGCCCCAGCCACACCGCCCCGGCCACCGCCAGCGCCCAGGCGACGAAGCCGGATCCCTCGAGAACCAGGGTCCCGAGCAGCCCGGCGACCACCGCCAGCCCCAGGCCCCACTCCAGCGCCGGCACCTCCCCGGGGAGCAGGAAGCGGTAGAGCAGCCAGGCCGCCAGCGGGTAGAGCAGCCAGGCGGGGGGCCGGACCCCACCCGCGGCCTGGGCCAGCCCCGCGTACTCGTACAGCCCGGCGGCGGTGGCCAGCCCGGCGACGAGGTAGATCGGAGGCCCGCCCTCCCAGAGGGCCGCCGCCAGGATCGCGGCGAGGACGACGGCGCTGGCGACCCGCGCCCCCAGCCTCACCCCCCGTGGGACGCCGCCGGCGCCACCTCGTCGGGCGGCTCCGGGGGCGTCTGAATGGCGCCGAAGCGGCGCTCGCGCTCGGCGAACGCACGAAGCGCGTTCTGCAGGTCCTCCCCGCCGAAGTCCGGCCAGAGCGTCTCGGTGACGTAGAGCTCGGCGTAGGCGGCCTGCCAGAGCAGGAAGTTGCTGATCCGCAGCTCGCCCGCGGTGCGGATGATGAGGTCGGGGTCGGGCAGCCCGGCGGTGTAGAGCGAGCGGGCCAGGTCGGCCTCCTCGAGCAGGCGCAGGTCGGCGCCGCTCTCGGCGAGGTCGCGCACCGCGTCGACGATCTCGCTGCGCCCGCCGTAGTTGATGGCGACGTTGAGGATGTTGCCGGAGTTGTGCGCGGTGCGGGCCTCGGCCTGCTCGATCTTCGCGCGCAGCCGGTCGCCCAGCTCCTCGCGGCGGCCGAGGATGCGCAGCTGGATGCCCTCGGCGTCGAGCTCGTCGATCTCCCGGTCGATGGTCTCCGAGAAGAGCCGCATCAGTGCCGCCACCTCGGTGCGCGGCCGCGACCAGTTCTCGGTGCTGAAGGCGTAGAGGGTGAGGATGTGCACGCCGAGGCGGTTGCACTCCTCGGTGACCGGGCGGATGGTGCCGACCCCGGCGCGGTGCCCGGCGATCCGCGGAAGCCGGCGGCGGCGCGCCCAGCGACCGTTGCCGTCCATGATGATGGCCACGTGGCGCGGCAGCTCCGGCCGGGAGGGCGGCGGGACGGCGGCGGGACGGGGGGGTCGCTGCATCGGGGTCACACCTCGAGGATGTCGACCTCCTTGCGGTGGGCGATCTCCTCCACGCGCCCGATGAAGCGGTCGGTGATCTTCTGGATCTGGGCCAGCCCGCGGTCGATCTCGTCGATGCCCGCCTCGCCCTCCTTCTCCATCCGGCGCACGTGGTCGACCTCGTCGCGGCGGATGTTGCGGATCGACACCCGCGCGTCCTCGGCGTGCCGCTTGACGAGCTTCACGAAGTCCTTGCGGCGCTCCTCGGTGAGCGCCGGCACCGGGATGCGGATGAGCTGGCCGTCGTTGCCCGGGTTGAGCCCGAGCTCGCTCTTCTGGATGGCCTTCTCGATCGCGACGATGGCGCCGCGGTCGTAGGGCTGGATCACCAGCAGCCGGGCCTCCGGCGCGGTGATCGAGGCGAGGCTCTGCAGCGGCGTCGGCGACCCGTAGTAGTCGACCAGGAGGCGGTCGATGAGGGCGGGGGTGGCGCGCCCGGTGCGGATTCCCTGAAGCTCCTTGTGCAGCGCTTCGAGGCTCTTCTCCATGCGAACCTCGGCGTCCTTCAGCCAGTCGTCGATCATCACCGCCACTCCTACGATTCCTCCGGCTGCGCCTCAGCGAGCGTCCGTGAAGCCACCATCGTCCACGAGCGTGCCGATGTCCTCGCCGAGGATCACCCGCTCGATGCTCCGTTCCGCCATCAGGTCGAAGACGACGATGGGCGTGCGGTTGTCCATGCACAGGGTCAGCGCGGTGTTGTCCATCACCTCGAGCCCCCGATTGAGCACCTCGAGGTAGGTGAGGTGGGGCAGGCGCTCCGCATCGGGATGCTTGTGCGGGTCGGCGGTGTAGATGCCGTCGACCTTTGTGGCCTTGAGCACCACCTCGGCGCCGATCTCCGCGGCACGCAGCGCCGCGGTGGTGTCGGTCGTGAAGAAGGGATTGCCGGTGCCCGCGCCCATGATCACCACGCGTCCCTTCTCGAGATGGCGGATCGCCCGGCCGCGAATGTACGGCTCGGCGACCTGGTGCATCTCGATGGCGGTCTGCACCCGGCAGTCGAGCCCGCGCCGCTCCAGCGCGTCGCGCAGCGCCAGGGCGTTGATCATCGTCGCGAGCATCCCCATGTAGTCACCGGTGACCCGGTCGACGCCCTGGGAGCTCACCTCCAGGCCGCGGACGATGTTGCCGCCGCCGACCACGATGGCGACCTCGACATGGTGGTTGGCCACCACCTGCTCCACCTGCCGGGCCATGAACCCGAGGGTGGCGGCGTCGATGCCGTACTTCGAGCCGCCCATCAGCGCCTCGCCGCTCAGCTTCACCACCACGCGCCGCCAGCGCGGGATCGGACCCTCCTCGCCGGCGGCCGGTGGCTCGATCAACTCGGCGACGCCGCCGGCACCGGGTTCGGCGCTCAGGACTCGGACGGCGCGACGGCGCCGTTCCCACCGGCCTCGGCGCCCTGACCGCCCCCGGCGACCTCACCGACCTCGAATCGGGCGAAGCGGGCGACGCTGACCTTCTCGCCGAGCCTGGCGGTGGCCTCGGTGACCAGCTCGCCGATCTTCTTCTTGCGCTTCTCGTCCTTCACCCAGACCTGGTCGACGAGGCACACCTCGCTGTAGAAGGCCTCAAGCTTGCCGTCGACGATCTTCTCGACGATGTTCGCCGGCTTGCCGGCCACCTGGGCGCGGTAGATCGCCTTCTCGCGCTCGACGATCTCCCCGGGGATCTCCTCACGGCGCACCCAGCGCGGCCTGGCACCGACCACCTGGAGGGCGAGCTCGCGGGCGAGCGCCTTGAAGTCGTCGGTCTTGGCGACGAAGTCGGACTCGCAGTTGAGCTCGAGCAGCGCGCCCTGCCTGGGGGCGGCGCCCCCGGGGCTGTGCAGGTACGCCTCGATGATGCCGTCGCTGGCGGTGCGGCCGGCCTTGTCCTGGGCGCGTGCCATGCCCTTCTGGCGGAGCCAGTCCTTGGCCTTCTCCACGTCACCCTCCGCCTCGGTGAGGGCGCGCTTGCAGTCCATCATCCCCGCCCCGGTCATCTCGCGAAGCTGCTTGACCTGGGCGGCGCCGATCTCGGCCACCTACGCCTCCTCCGTGCCTGCGGTCGCGCCCGCCATCTCGGCCTCCTGGCCGGCGGCGTTGGCCGCCGCCGCCTCTGCACGCGCCGCCGCCGCAGCGGCCTCGGCGGCCGCCTCCTCGGCGGCCTGGCGCTCGCGCATCTCGCGCTCGCCGAGCATCTGCTGGCCCTCGACGATCGAGTCGACCACAAGCCCGGTGATCAGCCGCACCGCGCGGATGGCGTCGTCGTTGCCGGGGATCACGTGCTGGATCAGCTCGGGGTCGACGTTGCTGTCCGCGATCGCGATGACCGGGATGTGCAGCTTGTTCGCCTCGGTGACCGCCAGCCGCTCCTTGCGGCAGTCGACCACGAAGAGCGCTCCGGGGAGACGCTTCATCCCCGCCATGCCGCCGAAGTTCCGCTCGAGGCGGTCGAGCTCGTCCTGGTTGACGTTCGCCTCCTTGGCGCCCATCCGCTCGAAGTCGCCGCGCTCGTGGGCGGCGCGGAGGTCGGCGAGGTTGCGGAGGCGGCGCTGGATGACCCCGAAGTTGGTGAGCATTCCGCCCATCCAGCGGTGGGTCACGTAGAACTGTCCGCTGCGCTTGCAGCCTTCCTCGATGGTGTCCTGGGCCTGCTTCTTGGTGCCCACGAACAGGATCTTCTCGCCGCCGGCGACCAGGTCGCGGGCGAACTCACAGGCCTCGTCCAGCATCGCCTGCGTCTGCTGCAGATCGATGATGTGGATACCGTTGCGCGCCGCGAAGATATACGGGCGCATCTTGGGGTTCCACCGGCTCGTCTGGTGACCGAAGTGAACTCCGGCCTCCAGGAGCTGGCGCAGGGTTGCCACATGCACGTGCCTTCTCCTCCAGGGTTGTTTGCCTCCCCCCGGCGTCCGTGTGCCGGCATACCCGCGCCTCGACGGCCGGGCACCCTAGCCGGCGACCACCGGGGGTGTGTGATGGCCGCAGTTTACCCGTCGGAGACGGATTCCACGCGGGGGGTCGGCCTGCCGGCGAGGGGGCTTCGTCGGCGTCGGGTTCTCACCGGGGGAGTACCTCCCCCCCTGACGTCGGGCCAGCGCAGCCGCCCCAAGGTGGAGCGACGTCGTCGCGGGTTCTTCAGAAGAGAAAAAGATGCGCCGCAGGCGCTCCACCTGGTACCTCGGCCGGTGCACCAAGGACGAAAAGTGAGCGAAGCGAGCGTCGCCGGCGAGTGCCGGCGTGGAGGGGGCGCCGCTCGGCATCGCGCGAGCGAAGCGCCGCGCGATGTCTTTGCGGCGAGCGGGGGAGGCGTTGCCTCCCCCGAGTCACAACCGGTGGCAGAGCTGCCCCGAACCTCAACCGGCGGCAGAGCGGCCGGCCGTCAGAGCACGTAGCGCCGCAGATCCTCGTTCCGGACCAGGTCGCCCAGCCGGGCCCGCACCATCTCAGCATCGACGGTGACAGTGGTCCCGGCGAACTCGTCGGCGCGAAAGGAAACGTCCTCCAGGACCTTCTCGAGGATGGTGAAGAGGCGGCGGGCGCCGATGTTCTCGTCCTGCTGGTTCACCTGGGCGGCCTGATGGGCGAGCTCCTGGAGGCCGTCGGCGCTGAACTCGAGGGTGACCCCCTCGGTGCCGAGCAGGGCGGTGTACTGCTTGGTCAGGGAGTTGCTGGGCTCGACGAGGATGCGCGCGAGGTCGGCCTCGTTGAGCGGCTTCAGCTCGACCCGGATGGGAAAGCGGCCCTGGAACTCGGGGATCAGGTCGCTGGGCCGGGACATGGTGAAGGCGCCGGCGGCGATGAACAGGATGTGGTCGGTGTGGACGGCTCCGTACCGGGTGTGCACCGTCGACCCCTCGAGCACCGGGAGGAGGTCGCGCTGTACCCCCTCGCCGCTGACGTCGGGGCCGTGCTCCGAGCCCTGGCCGGCGATCTTGTCGACCTCGTCGATGAAGACGATGCCGCTGTCCTCGACCGAGCGGATGGCCTCGTCGTAGACCCGGTCCATGTCGATCAGGCGGTCGGTCTCCTCGTCGACGAGGGCGGTGCGCGCGTCGGCGACGGTCATCCGCTTCATCCGCTTGCGCGGCGGGGCGAGCTGGGAGAGGAAGTCGGCGAGGGTCGCGCCCATGTCCTCGAAGCCGGCGCCGGAGACGTTCTCCACCATCGGCTGGTATGGCTCCTCCACCTCGATCTCGACCACCCGGTCCTCGAGCTGGCGGGCGCGCAGCCGCTGGCGGAGGCGGCGACGCTGCAGCCGGCGGCGGCGGCGCGCGGTCTCGCCCTCCGGGGCCTCGCCGTCGGGGGCGGCCTCGCCCACGGCGGCGGTCGGATCCGTGGCCCCGGCGGCAGTCTCGGTGCTCGCCGCTGTCTCGGTCGCGGTCGCGACATCCGCAGTGGGCGGGGCCGTGGCTGCGGGCGGGGTGGCGGCGGGCCGGGCGCGGGTGCCCCGGCCGGGCTTGGCGCCCTCCTGCGCCTCCCGGGCCTCGGCGTCGAGGAGGGCGTCGAGGATGCGCTCCTCGGCGGTGTCCCGGGCGCTGCCCTCGACCTCGGCGACGCGGTCGTTGTGGACCTCGGTGATGGTCTGTTCGAGCAGGTCGCGGATGATCGCCTCGACGTCGCGGCCGACGTAGCCCACCTCGGTGAACTTGGTCGCCTCCACCTTGATGAAGGGCGAGCGGGTGAGCCGGGCGAGGCGGCGGGCGATCTCCGTCTTCCCCACCCCGGTGGGGCCGATCATCAGGATGTTCTTGGGGATCACCTCGGCGCGCATCGCCTCGGGGAGGCGCTGGCGGCGCAGGCGGTTGCGGAGCGCGACGGCGACGGCGCGCTTGGCACTGTCCTGGCCGACGATGAACTCGTCGAGGCGGCTGACGATCTGCGCCGGACGCAGCTCGTCGACGCTGGGCGGGGTCTCGGCGGCGGGCTCGGCCGCGGCGGCGCCGCCGCCCGGGGTGGTGGGCGCGGGGGTGCCGGCGGGCGCGCCGCCGCCGGGCGGAGCCGTGTCGACGGGCTCGGCACCCTCGCGCTCGCCGCGGGCGGCGGGCGTCAGGGGCGCCTCACCGTCGGGGACGTGGGCGGGTGCGCCACCGGGGCGGGTGTCGCTCATGGAGGGCTCTCCGCAGCCGTCTTCTCGCCGGCGGTGCCCGCGGGGGCCTCGTCGATGGTGTCGAGGGTCTGCACGGTGATGTGGTCGTTGGTGTAGATGCAGAGGCTGGCCGCGATCTCCAGGGCGCGCCGGGCCACCTCGGGGGCGGTCAGCTCGGTGTTCTGCACCAGCGCGCGGGCCGCGGCGTGGGCGTACGGCCCGCCGCTGCCGATGGCGGCGACGTCGTCGTCTGGCTCGATGATCTCACCATCGCCACTGAGAAGGAGCAGCTGGGTGGCGTTGGCGACCAGCAGCATCGCCTCGAGGTGGCGCAGGTAGCGGTCGGTGCGCCACTCGCGGCTGAGCCCGACGGCGGCCCGGAGGAGGTTGCCCTGGTGTTTCTCGAGCTGCTGCTCGAACTTGTCGAAGAGGGTGAACGCGTCGGCGACCGCGCCGGCGAAGCCGACGATGATCTCGTCGTGGAAGAGCCGCCGCACCTTTCCGGCGCGGTGCTTCATCACCACGTCGCCGACGGTCACCTGCCCGTCGCCGGCGATGGCCACCTGGCCTCCCCGCTTGACCGCCACGATGGTGGTCGCATGCGGCCGTGCCGCGCTCATGCTCACCCGGCGGCGGAGCGTGCCGCCGTGGCCTTGGGCGGTCGGTATTTGCAGTTCGGGTAGCCGGAGCAGCTCACGAACGGGCCGAAGCGTCCCTGGCGGCGAACCAGGGGACGCTCGCAGTCCGGGCAGGCGCCGAGCTCGGGGTCGAGCACGACCGGCGCGACCGGGGCCGCGGTGGCGGGGGCGGCGCCGTCGCCTGATGCGCCGTTGGCGGGCGCCCCGTCGGGGGGGGCGTCGCCCTTGATGTGGCGGCACTTGGGATAGCCGGAGCAGCCGACGAAGGGGCCGCGGCGGCCCATCCGGGTGACCAGCGGCTTGCCGCAGTCGGGGCAGTTCTCCCCGGTCGGCTGGGCCGCGGGGCGGCCGCCCTGCTCGCCGCTCCCGCGCGGCTGGATGTACTTGCAGTCCGGGTAGTTGGAGCACCCGACGAAGGGTCCGCGACGGCCGCTCTTGCGCGCCAGCCGCTTGCCGCACTCCGGGCAGGCGCCGAGCTCCTCGGCGGCCGCGTCGCCCTCGGCGCCGGCGGGCTTCGCCGCCTCGTCGCGCAGGTACTTGCAGTCGGGATAGCCGGAGCAGCCGGTGAAGGGACCGCGCTTGCCCTGCCGCACCACCAGGGGACGCCCGCAGTCGGGGCAGGCCTCGCCGGTGGGCTCGGGCGCCGGCCCGTCCTTCTTGATGTACTTGCACTCGGGGTAGCGGGAGCAGCCGACGAACTCGCCGAAGCGGCCCTCGCGGACGACCAGCCGGCCCTCCTCGCACTCCGGGCAGGGCTCGCCGGTGTCCTTGGTGGGGATCCTCACCCGCTCGAGGTTGTTCTCGGCCTTCTCCAGGGTGTCGGCGAAGGGCGTGTACCACTCGCGGATGGTCGACTCGAAGCCGGCATGCCCGTCCTCCACCCCGTCGAGCCGCTTCTCCAGGTCGGCGGTGAAGGTGACGTCGACGATCGCGGGGAACTGGCTGCGGAGCACGCCGTCGACGGTCTTGCCGAGCTCGGTGGGATGGAGCCGCCGCTCCTCCTGGCGGACGTACTTCCGCTCCTGGATGACGTCGACGGTGGGCGCGTAGGTGGAGGGCCGGCCGATGCCGCGCTCCTCCATCTCCTTGATCAGCGAGGCCTCGGTGTAGCGGGGCGGCGGCTGGGTGACGTGGCCCTCGCGGGACAGCTGCTGCAGCGCCAGCAGGGCGCCCTCGCTCAGCGCCGGGAGGCTGCGATCCTTCTGGTCGTCGTCGCGCCGCAGCACCCGGGTGAAGCCCTCGAACCGGAGCACCGACCCGTTGGCGCGGAAGACGTAGTCACCCGCGTTGATGTCGACGCGGGTGGTGTCGAACCTCGCCGCGGCCATCTGACTGGCGACGAAGCGGCGCCAGATCAGGTCGTAGAGCTTCAGCTGGGGGGCGCTCAGGTGGGCCGCGACCGAGTCCGGGGTGCGCTCGGGGTCGGTGGGGCGGATCGCCTCGTGGGCGTCCTGCGCGGCCACCGGCGCCTTGGTCTTCGACACCCTGGGTGTGCCCCGGCCCACGTACTCCTTCCCGTAGGCCGACTCGATGTGGGCGTGGGCGGCGGCGCGCGCCATGTCGCTGATCCGGGTCGAGTCGGTGCGCATGTAGGTGATCAGGCCGACCGGGCCCTCGCTGCCCAGCTCGATCCCCTCGTAGAGGACCTGGGCGAGCTGCATGCTCTTCTTCGGCGCCATCCGCAGCCGGGTGCTGGCGTCCTGCTGCATCGTGCTGGTGGTGTAGGGGTTCGGCGCCGATCGCGTGGACTCGCGGGCGGTGACCCTGGCGACCTCGAAGGGCGGCACGCCGGCACCGGGGCGGCCCTCCTCGTCGACGCCGAGCGCGGCCAGCACCTTCAGCGCCGCCGCCTCGTCGGGGAGGCGGAGCTTGGTGTCCCCGGGGTCGGCGGCCTTGGCGGAGACCTCCTCCTCCTCCCCCTCGGCCTCGGCGGCGTCGCCGCGCTGGGCGTAGAGGCGGGCGGTGAGGGTGGCCCCCTGGTCGGTGGCCAGCTGGGCCTCGACCGTCCACCACTCCTCGGGGACGAAGACGTCGATCTCGTTCTCGCGGTCGACGACCAGGCGCACCGCGACCGACTGCACCCGGCCGGCGCTCAGGCCGGTGCGCACCTTCTTCCAGAGGAAGGGGCTCAGCTGGTAGCCGACCAGGCGGTCGATGACCCGGCGCGCCTCCTGGGCCGCGACCAGGTCACGGTCGATCATGCGGGGGGCGAGCAGCGCCGCCTCGACCGCCGCGCGGGTGATCTCGTGGAAGACCACGCGCTGAGGGTCCTTGAGGCGGAGCGCCTCGGCGAGGTGCCAGGCGATGGCCTCGCCCTCGCGATCGGGGTCGGAGGCGAGGATCACCTCACTGGCGCCCTTGGCCGCGGCGCGCAACTCCTTGATCGCCGCCTCCTTGGTGACCTCGTACTGGGGGGCGAACCCCTTCTCGAGGTCGACGCCGAGCTTCGACTTGGGCAGGTCGCGGACATGACCCATCGAGGCCTTGATGGTGTAGCCGGTACCGAGGAACCGGCTGAGCGTCCGCGCCTTGCTCGGTGACTCGACGATGATGAGGCGGTTGGCCATACGCTGCAGTCTCTCCGCGGTCGCTGCCAGTCAAACTCGCCGGCCGCGGCGTGCGGCCGATCATAGCAGCGGTCTCGCGACCGCCCGGATGCCCGTCACCGTCCGGCGACCCGGCTGACCCCGCCCCCGGGGAGGCTGCGGACCCACCCCCCGAGCTCCAGGGCGCAGAGGCGGACGGCGATCTCCGCGGCCCCGGCACGGGTGGCCTCGGCGAGCTGGTCGGGGTGCACCGGGTCGGCTCCCACCAGTTCGAGGAGGGCGCGCAGGACCGGGTCGCCGGGGGGCGCGGTGGGGCCTGTCGCCGGCCGCCGCGGGCTCGCCAGCGGCAGCTCGGGGAGCGCCCCGGCGAGGTCGTCGAGCTCGAGCAGAGGAACCGCGCCGTCGCGGATCAGCCGGTTGGTGCCCCGGCTCTGGGCGCTGCGGACCGACCCCGGAACGGCCAGGACCTCCCGCCCCAGGTCGGCGGCGTGGCGGGCGGTGCTCAGCGCCCCGCTGCGCTCGCCCGCCTCGACCACCACCACACCCAGGGCGAGGGCGGCGATCAGCCGGTTGCGGCGCGGGAACCTCCAGGCGACCGGCTCGGTGCCCGGAGGGTCCTCAGAGATCACCGCGCCGGCCCCGCAGACCGCCTCCAGCAGCCGTTCGTGCCCGGGCGGGTAGCACAGATCGACGCCGCAGCCGAGCACGGCGAGGGTGGGACCGCCCGCCTCGAGGGCGCCACGATGGGCGGCGGCGTCGATGCCCCGGGCCAGCCCGCTGATCACCAGGACCCCGGCGGACGCGAGCTCGCGTCCCAGCTCGCGCGCCACCTCCATGCCGGTCAGGGTGGCCGCCCGCGCTCCGACCACCGCCACCGCCGCCGCCGGAGGCGGCCAGAGCGCGCCCCGCACCCAGAGCGCCGCGGGAGGCATGGCGAGGTGCTCGAGCGGGGCCGGCCAGCCGGGCCCTCCGCGCGCCACCCGGCGGCAGCCGCTCACGCCCCGACCTCGCCGCGATGGCGGAGCGCCTCGGCCACCGCATCCTCCCCCACCCGGTCCTCGGCGGCGAGGTCGGCGACGGTGCGGGCCATCCGGAGCACCCGGTGGAACCCGCGGGCGCTGAGCCCCAGCCGCTCGCCGGCGGCGGCGAGCAGCCGGGTGGCCGCGCCGGTCGGCCGGGCCGCCCGGAGCAGGCGGCGGGCGTCGAGCAGCGCATTGAGCGAGGCGCCCACCGCCTCCTCGCGGTCGCGCTGCCGGCCCCGGGCCGCCTCCACCCGGGTGCGCGCCGCCGCGGAGGGTTCCTCCGGGGTGGCGTCGAAGAGCCGGCCGTAGGCCTGGCGCGGCACCCGGACGACCAGGTCGATCCGGTCGCGGACCGGCCCGCTCAGCCGCGCCCGGTAGGCGGTCAGCGCTCGAGGCTCGCAGGAGCACAGCTGGGACGGGTCCTCGTGGTGACCACAGGGGCAGGGGTTGGCCGCCGCCACCAGCGCGATCGACGCGGGGAAGACGACCGCCCCCCGCACCCGGGCCACGGTGATGGTCCGCTCCTCCAGCGGCTGGCGCAGCGCCTCGAGGTGACCGCGGGAGAACTCGCACAGCTCGTCGAGGAAGAGCACGCCGCGATGGGCCAGGCTGATCTCGCCGGGCCGGGCGAGGCCGGGGCCGCCGCCGACCAGGCCGGCGCGCGAGATCGAGTGGTGGGGGGCGCGGAAGGGGGGGCGCAGCGAGGCCGCGGGACGGTCGCGCAGCGCCCCGCGCAGCGAGTAGACGGCCGCGACCTCCAGCCCCTCGTCCACCGCGAGGTCGGGGAGCAGCGAGGCGAGGGCGCGGGCGAGCATCGTCTTGCCCGACCCCGGGGGGCCGACCATGAGCAGGTTGTGGCCCCCGGCGGCGGCGATCTCGAGGGCGCGCTTGGCGGTGGCCTGTCCCCGGATGTCGGCGAGGTCGACCCCCTCCCGGGGCGCGGGCGGCGCCGGCCCGGGGCTCGCGGGCGGCAGCGGGGCGGTGCCGTCGAGGTGCCCGACGCAGGCGCGGAGCGAGGCCGGGGCGACCACCTCGAGGCCCTCGACCAGGCAGGCCTCGGCGGCGTTGCCCGGGGGCACCACCAGCCGGCGCACCCCGGCGGCGCGCAGGCAGCGGGCCATCGGGAGCACCCCGGCCACCGCGCGCAGCTCGCCGTCGAGGGCGAGCTCGCCGAGCAGCGCGGTGCCCTCGAGGCGGAGCTCGCGGCCGCCGCAGCGCAGCACCGCGACGGCGATCGCCAGGTCGAAGCCGGTGCCCTCCTTGGGGAGCTCGGCGGGAGCGAGGTTGACGGTCAGCTTCCGGGTGGGGAAGTCGAGGCCGGAATTGCCCACCGCCGCCCTGACCCGCACCCGCGCCTCCTGGATGGCCCGGTCGGCGAGGCCCACCACGGTGAAGCCGGGGAGCCCGTTGCTCAGGTCGGCCTCGACCGTCACCGGCACCCCGGCGATCCCCTGGACGGCGCAGGAGGTGGCGCTCGCAGTCATACATCGGAGTATATGCCACCGCCCTGTGGTATTGCGTCCGCACGGGCGTCCCGCAAGAAATCACGGGAATCCGTGATGTTCCGCGCCCGGCAGCCGCCTACGCTGCTCCGGGGATCCGAGCCGAGCGGCCCGGTCCTGTTGGAGGACGGCCATGACTCCGGAGATGGCGGGAGTGGGACGGTGCGCGCACTGCGGCGCCATGTGCCGCAGCCGGGATGGCGCCGGGGTGTGGCACTGCGGCACCGAGCACCTCCTGCTGGCCCGGCTCGGGGCGCCGGCGATCGCCTCCGCCCCCGCCGCGGGCGCACCCCGCCGGCCGCCTCCGCCACAGACCTCCCGCTACGCCAGCCTCCGGGCCACCCTCGCGCAGGAGGCGGTCAACCAGCGGCGTGCCGCGGTGCTGCGCACCGCTGCGCGCCGGGTGCACCTGCTCCGCGGGCACCTCGAGGCCGGGCTCGACCTGCTCGCCGGCGACCGCCGCGAGGAGAGGGTGGTCCGCGCCGTGCTCGTCCACTCCGAGGTGCTGGAGGCGCTCGCCGAGATCCTCACCACCCTCGGCGGCCCGCCCACCGCACGGGAGGCGGTGGCGGCGCCCGGCGGCGGCGGCACACCGCGCCGCGCGCTCGCCCTGGTCCGCGAGCTCGAGGACGCGCTCGCCGCCACCGGGGCGGGGCGGCGCGGCGCCCCGGCGCCGGCCCGGCGGGCTGCGGTCGAGCTGCTCGGCTACGTGGGCTCGGAGCTGCGCCGCTGCGGCCGGCGCCCGGAGGCGGCGTAGCCGGGGCGCAGGTCGACGAGCAGCTGCTGGGCGGCGGCGCTGACCGCCTCGACCGCGGCGTCGAAGGGCTCGCGGTTGGCGGCCGACGGGGCCCGGTAGCCGCTCACCTTGCGCACGAACTGGAGCGCGGCGGCGTGCACGTCGTCGGCGCTGGCGGGGGGTTCGATCCCGCGCAGCGTCTTGATGCTGCGGCACATGGAGCGTCCTCGGAGACGGCCGGTGATCGGCCCATGATGGCGCGCCCGGGCAGTCCCACGGCCTCCCGGAACACGCCCTCACCCTGCCCACCGTCCAACCCGTAGAGTGGCGCGATGCGCAGGGTCCCCCTCGCGGCGGTCACGGTCCTCGTGCTCTTCGGCGCCGCCTGTGGTGGGGGGCCGTCCACGGCGCAGGGCACCCCGTCGGCGGCCGCGACGATCAGCTCCACGAGCTCGCGGAGCACCGCCGCCAGCGTCTCCTTCGGCACCCCGGTGCCGGCGACGCCCACCGCGCTGGTGACGACGCGGCCCACGACCTCGGCCACCCTCGCCGCCCGCACCGCGGCGCCGACCGCGCCCCCCGGGGCCTGTGCCCCCGGCGACGTGAGCATCACGACCAGCACCGACCGGTCCCAGTACACGCCGGCCCAGGTCGTCAAGGTCCGGGTGGTGGTGCGCAACCTGAGCGCCAACGGCTGCGTCTTCAGCGCCCCCGGCGACTTCGCCATCGAGCCCGATCCGTCGGGAGCCGCGGTCTACGCGGTGCACCTCGCCTGTCCCGCCGCCGGCTGCCAGCCGCTGGGGCCTCAGGCGGGGACGCTCACCTATCCGATCGACTGGAACCAGATCCCCAACCAGGGTCCGGCGACGCAGCCGCAGGGTGCCCTCCACGCGAAGGCGTCGTTCACCGGCTACCCGGTCTCGACCTCGGCGCCGTTCACGATCACGCCGTAGAGCCGTCACCGACGGCGTTGGGGATGTGCTGGCAGCGGGTGACCTGCAGCCGGTCGTCAAGGATGAGTCCGAGCACGTCGATGCGGCACTGCTGGCGCTGCCGCTTCGTGGCCAGGCGATAGGTCTCCATCAGGGTGCGGAGCTTCTGCTGCTTGCGGGCGTCGACCGCCTCCGCGGGCAGGCCGAAGCCGGTCCCGCGGCGGGCCTTCACCTCGATGAGGACCAGGGTCTCGCCGTCCTCCGCGACGATGTCGATCTGGCCGGCACGCGCGCGCCAGTCGCGGGCGAGCACCGTCCAGCCCTGCTCGCGAACCCAGGCGAGGGCGGCGGACTCGCCCGCCTGCCCGACCCGGTCCTTGAGCGGGCGGCCGGGAGGAAGCGCGTCGGGGGCGGGGCGCTCCCGCCTACTCGTCAGCGTCCTCCTGCGCGCCGGCGCCGACCTGCTCGAGCTCGGGCTCGGGCTCCGCGACCCCCGGGGCCGGCGCCGCGGCACTGGCCAGCGCCGCCGCGGCGGCTGCGGCGCGCGTGGAGCTGTTCCCGCCGATGGGCTCGCGACGCTCACGGATGCGGGCGCGCTTGCCGACCTTCTCGCGCAGGTAGTAGAGCTTGGCCCGGCGGACGTCGCCGTGGCGGAGCACCTCGATGCGATCGAGCCGGGGGGAGTGGAGCAGGAACCGGCGCTCCACGCCCACGCCATGCGAGATCCGGCGCACGGTGAAGCTGGTGCGCGCCCCGACGGTCCCGTTGACGGCGATCACCACCCCCTCGAAGACCTGGATGCGCTCGCGTGTCCCCTCGACCACCTTGACGTGGACGCGGACGGTGTCGCCGCTGCGCAGCTGCGGCACCTCGGGCTTCTCCTGCTCTCGCTCGAGCAGGTCGATCACATTCATCGCGGTCCTCCAGCAGGGGATGTGAGCGGTCCGGACTCTGCCGGGACCGGGGAACGGGGGTCGGGTTCGGGGCGATGCCGGAGGCGTCGCCGCGCCTGGTCGTGGCGCCACTGCTCGATGGCGGCGTGGTGGCCGCTGCGGAGCACCTCGGGCACCTCGCGGCCCTCGAAGACCGCGGGGCGAGTGTAGAGGGGAGGCTCGACGTGGGAGGCGCCCTCGGAGAAGGTCTCGCCCTGGAGCGACTCCGGCGACCCGAGGGTGCCGGGCAGCATCCGGGCCACCGCCTCCACCACCACCATGGCCGCGACCTCGCCACCGCTGAGGACGAAGTCGCCGACCGAGAGCTCCTCGCCGATCTCCTCGCGGGCGCGCTCGTCGACTCCCTGGTAGCGACCGCACACCAGCAGGAGGTGGTCCTCGGCGGCGAGCTCGCGGACCACCTCCTGGGTGAGCCGGCGCCCCTGCGGCGAGAGCAGGATGGCGCGCACCGACGGATCCGCCGCGCGGGCGGCGCGCACCGCCCGCACCAGCGGCTCCGGCTTCAGGACCATCCCCGGGCCGCCGCCGAAGGGGATGTCGTCGACCTGGCGGTGGCGGTCGTCGGTGTGGTCGCGGAGGTCGTGGGCGTGCAGCTCCAGCGTCCCCGCCTCGAGGGCGCGGCCGACCACGCCGACGCCCAGCGGCCCGGGGAAGACGCCGGGGAAGATGGTGAGCACGTCGACGCGCACCTCAGGCCTCCTCCCAGGGCCGGACCACCAGCACGCCGCCGGCGAGGTCGACCCGCTCGACGAAGGCGCGCACCATCGGCAGCCGGCGCACCTCGGCGCCGTCGCGGATCACCAGCACCTCCTGGGCGGCGTACTCCTCGACGTCCTCCACCACGCCGACCGGAGCCCCCTCCGGGGTCACCGCGCGCAGCCCCACCAGCTGGTGGATGAACCACTCGTCGGCGCCGAGGGGACGGGCCTCGCCGGCCTCGACACAGAGGTAGGCGTCGCGCAGGGCGTCGGCTGCCTCGCGGCTGGTGACGCCCTCCAGGGTGAGCAGCAGGTCACCGTCGCCGGTGGGCCGCGCGGCGGTCACCACCAGGGCCCGGCCGCCGTTCTCGACGCGCAGCCGCAGCCCGCTCCCGAAGCGCGCGGCGTCACCCCCCAGCGGCTCGACGCGCAGCTCGCCGCGCACGCCGTGGGGACGGCGCACGTGGGCGGCGCGGATCAGCGGTGGAGTGGCCTCGGCGGGGCCGGTCATGACGATCATCGGCTACGCGACGTCGACCTGGACGCGCTGACGGTGGCGCAGCCCGGCGGCCCGCACCACCGCACGGATGGCGTCGATGTTGCGGCCGCCCTTGCCGATGAGCTTGCCCATGTCGTCGGCGCCGACCTTGATCTCGACCACGGTCTGGCGGCCGCCGGGGCGCACCCGGACGCCGACCGCCTCCTTGTCGACGACGATGTTGGTGGCGATGAAGCGGGCGAGGTCGCCATAGTCGGTCACGCCTCGTCCTCCGTCGCGGCGGGCTCGGCAGCCCTGACCGGCTCGGCCGCGGCCGGGCTCGCCGGCGCCTCCGGCTCCGCGACCGCGGTCGCGGCGGCGGCGTGCGGACGCGGCGCCCGCTGAAGCACGCCCTGCTGCTCGAGCAGCTTGCGGGCGATGTCGCTGGGCTGGGCGCCCTTGCGCATCCAGTCGCGCACCCGGTCGGCGTCGATCGTCACCCTGGCCGGGTTGGCGATGGGATCGTAGGTGCCCACCTCCTCGATGAAGCGTCCGTCGCGAGGACTGCGCGAGTCGGCGACGACCAGCCGGTAGAAGGGCCGCTTCTTCGCGCCCATCCGCTTCAGGCGAATCTTGACCAAAACATCTCCTTTACAAGGCTGGGACTGTCGGGTTGGGGTCAGAGACCCAGCTGGCTGGTGTCGATCCCCTTCAGGTTCTTCAGCATGCGCATCTTGCCGCGGGTGCCCTTGGTGCCCTTGCCGCCGCCCAGCTGCTTGAACACGGCCTGCATCTGGTCGAATCCCTTGATCAGCCGGTTGACCTCGGCGATCCCGGTGCCGCTGCCCATGGCGATGCGCTTGCGCCGCGAGCCCTTGATGATCTCCGGGCGCCGCCGCTCCTCGGAGGTCATGGAGAGGACGATCGCCTCCATGTGGGAGAGGTCGCGCTCGGTGGGCATCGCGCCCGCCGCCTGCTGGACCAGCTTGCGGCCGCCGGGGAGCATGCCGAGGATGCTCTCCATCGAGCCCATCTTGCGCATCTGCCGCATCTGCTCGAGGAAGTCGTCCATGGTGAGCCGGCCGGCGAAGAGGCGCTCCTCCATCGCCGCCGCCTGCTTCTCGTCGACGTGCTGCTGGGCGCGCTCGATAAGGGTGAGCACGTCGCCCATCCCGAGGATGCGCGAGGCCATCCGCTCGGGATGGAACGGCTCGAGGTCGGCCGGCTTCTCGCCGACGCCGCAGTACATGATCGGGACGCCGATCGTCTCCCGCATCGACAGCGCGGCGCCGCCGCGGGCGTCGCCGTCGAGCTTGGTCATGATCACGCCGTCGACCCCCACCTGCTCGGCGAAGGCCTTGCCGACGTTGACCGCCTCCTGGCCGGTCATGGAGTCGACGACCAGCAGGGCGTCGTGCACCTGCACCTGCCGGCGGACCTCCTTGAGCTCGTCGAGCATCCGCTGGTCGATCTGCAGCCGCCCGGCGGTGTCGAGGATGACGACGTCGCAGTTGAGCCGGCGGGCCTCGTCGACGCCGCGCCGGCAGAGCTCCGGAGGCAGCGCCTTCCCGTCGGGCATCGCCACCGGGACGCCGTTGTCCTTGCCCAGCCGCTCCAGCTGCTGGGCAGCCGCGGGACGGTAGGTGTCGGCGGCGACCAGCAGCGGCCGGTGGCCCTCGCGGCGCACGGCCAGGGCCAGCTTCACCGCGGTGGTGGTCTTGCCCGAGCCCTGGAGGCCGAGGAGCATCACCACAGTGGGCGGCTGGGGCTGGTAGGTGAGGCGCTTCTGCTCGCTGCCGAGCAGCGCCACCAGCTCGTCGTTGACGATCTTGACGATCTGCTGCCCCGGGGTCAGCGACTCGAGGACATCCTCGCCGACCGCACGCTCGCGAATGCGGTCGACGAAGGCGCGCGCCACCCTGAAGTTGACGTCGGCCTCGAGCAGAGCCATGCGCACCTCGCGCAGGCCCGCCTCCACCTCGGCCTTGGTGAGCCGCCCCTTGCCGGTGAAGTGCTTGAAGACCTCGCCGAGGCGGTCGGACAGGGAGTCGAACATCTAGGCGGCTCCCGAGGTGCTGGTCGCGGCGACGCCCTGGGCGAGCAGCCGGGATCGGAGCTCGGCCTCGAGGGCGTCGCGGCGGGCCAGCTCGGCGGCGTGGCCGAGCCGGTCCTCGTAGTGCTCGAGCTGGGCGAGGGCGCGACGGACGAGGTCGTAGGCCCCGCTGCGGGTGCAGCCGAAGGTCTCGGCGAGCTCGCTGTACGACCAGTCCTCGTCAAGGCGGAGGCGGCAGGCCTCGCGCTGGTGGTCGGTGAGCAGCGGTCCGTACACGTCGAGGAGGCGTTGGAGGTGGCCCACCTGGGCGGCCAGCGCAGCCAGGGGGTCGAGGGGTGTCAAGGGCAAAGCCTGGACATCCTAGCAGGTGGCCGCGGACGGCGAAGGGGCCGCAGGCATGGCGATCGGGCCACCTCGTGGAGCGACCACACCACGGGCGACCACCGGGTGTGCGACTGCCCGCACGAGCAGGACACCACCGAGCCTCGCCTCTGAGGGACGGGCGCTCCGCTCAGCTGTGGACCTGGAGGACCCCCGCGAACAGGGCGTCGAGGTAGGCGCGGGGGTCGAAGACGTTCAGGTCGTCGATCCCCTCCCCCATCCCCACCAGCTTCACCGGGATCCCCAGCTCCGCCTCGATGGCGAGCAGGGTGCCGCCCCGGGAGGTGCCGTCGAGCTTGGTGAGCACCAGGCCGGTCACCCCCAGGGCGTCGTGGAAGGCGCGCGCCTGGGTGAGCGCGTTCATCCCCGTCGGCGCCTCGAGCACCAGCAGGGTCTCGTGAGGCCCGTCGGGCACCAGCCGCTGCACCACGCGCTGGATCTTCTTCAGCTCCTCCATCAGCGGCGCCTTGGTGTGGAGGCGGCCGGCGGTGTCGACCAGCACCGCCTGCACCCCGCGGGCGATCCCGGCCTGGATGGCGTCGTAGACCACGGCGCCGGGGTCGGCGCCGTGCTGATGGGCGACCATCGGGGCATGGGCGCGGTCCGCCCAGACCCGCAGCTGCTCGATCGCGGCGGCGCGATACGTGTCGGCGGCGGCGACCAGCGCCGATCCCCCGTCGCTGCGCAGACGGTGGGCGAGCTTGCCGATGGTGGTGGTCTTGCCGTTGCCGTTGACGCCGACGATGAGCACCACGCTGGGATGGCCGTCCAGCCGCAGGGCGCGATCCCGCGCCTCGAGGATGGCGATCATCTCCTCCTTCAGCGCCTCCAGCGCCGCCTCGGCGTCGGGGATGCGCTCGACCAGCACCCGGCGGCGCAGGATCTCGACCACCGGCTCGGCGGTGAGCATGCCCACGTCGGCGGCGAGCAGCACCTCGAGCAGGTCGTCGTAGAAGCTGTCGTCGAGGTCGCGGCGGAGCAGGACGATGTCCTGCACCTGCTCGGCGAACTGCTCCGAGGCCTTGTCCATGCGACGCGACATGCGCCGCCACCAGGCGAGCTTCTGCTCGCCGGCGTCCCCCTCCTCCGACGTCTCCGCACGAGGCTCGCGGTCGCCCCGGTCCGGCCGCCGCTTCGGCTCGGGCTCGGGCTCGGGCTCGGGCGTGGGCTCCCAGATCTGGACCCCGGGGGGGAGCCCGCCGGCGACCTGCTCCTCGTCCGGCTCCCCTGCCTCGACCCGGTCCTCGACCTGCTCGTCGACGCGCGTCGCGGCCCGCTCCCGCTCCCGGTCCTTCTTCCGGCCCCGTCCGAACACCATCAGCCCATGGCGGCGGCGACCGCCTCCACCCCGCGGGCCTCGGGTTGGGGCACGGTGCGGTCCCCCTCGAGGCGAACGCTGAGCAGCCGGCTGGTGCCGTCGGCGTTGGAGGTCACCCCGTAGAGGACGTCGGCCGCGGCCATCGTCGCCTGGTTGTGGGTGACCACGAGGAACTGCTGGGTGGCGGCGAGCCTCCGCAGCAGCCGGTTGAAGCGGACCACGTTGGGGTCGTCCAGGGGGGCGTCGACCTCGTCGAAGACGCAGAAGGGGCTGGGGTTCACCTGCTGGACCGCGAGGATGAGCGCCAGCGCGGTGAGGGCGCGCTCGCCGCCGCTCAGCAGCCTCAGCGCCTGGAGACGCTTGCCCGGCGGCTGGGCGAGGATCTCGATGCCCTCGGGCTCGGCCGCCCGGGCCGGGGTGCCGTCCTCGGCGCCGTCCTCGACCGGCGCCGGGGTCTGGAAGCGTAGCGTCGCCCGGCCGCCCGGGAAGAGCTCGGCGAAGAGCAGGTGGAAGTGGTACGCGACCGCGCCGAAGACCGCCTCGAAGCGGCGCTCGATCTCGTCGGAGAGCACCGCGGCGAGGGCGCGCAGGTCGCGGCACGCCGAGGCGAGGTCGTGGTGGTCGGCGCGCAGCCGCTCCAGGCGGGCGAGCAGGGCGCCGTGTTGCTCGGGCGCGAGGGCGTTCACCGGCCCCAGGGCGGCGACCCGCCGCTCCAGCCGGGTGATCTCGCGCTCGGCCCGCTCGGCGGCGTCGGCCTCGGGTTCGGGACCCTCGTCGCAGTCGTCCTCGCGCACCGCTTCGGCGAGCTCGCCGATCCGCGCCTCGCAGGCGGCCAGGTCGGCGCCGGCGGCGGCGTGCTCGTCGGCGGCGCGGGCGGCGATGACGGCGACGTCCGCGCGCTCGGCGGCGAGGGCGGCGACCGCCGCCTCGGCCTCGGCGACCGGGCCGGCGACGCGCTCGAGCTCGGCGGCGCTGCTGCTCAGCAGCGCGTTCACCCGCGAGCGGCGCGCGGCGGCCTCGTGGCGGCGGGCCAGCGCGGCCAGCGCCTGCCCCTCGGCGGCGAGCCGGCGTAGCGCCGCCGCATCGGCGCGAGCCCGCGCGGTGGCGAGCGCCTGCCGGGCGGCGGCGGCACGGCCGCGCAGCTCACGGGCTCGCGGCTCGGCCCGGGCCAGCTCGAGCTCCTGGGCGCGGAGCTCGATCTCGGCCCGTTCGCGCCGCCCCCGCTCCTCGGCGGCGCGCCCGCGAGCCCGCTCCAGCAGCTCCGCCGTCGCCGCCAGTGCGGCGGCGGCGCCCTCCTCCTCGACGGAGGCGGCGGTTGCGGCCTCGCGGACGGCGGCGCAGCCGGCCAGCCGGGTGGCGCCCTCGGTGTCCAGGGTCGCGGCCCGCTCCTCCTCGGCCCGCGACGCCGCGGCGCGGCTCGCCGCCGCCTCCGCCGCCGCGGCGGCCGCGAAGCGGGCGCGGTCGAGCTCGGCGACGGCGGCGGCGGCGCGCGCCTCGACATCGCGGAGGACGGCGGTGGTCCGCTCCGCCGCAGCGGTGGCGGCGCGCTCGGCGGCGCCGGCGGCGGCTGCGGCGGCGGCGGCCTCGCGCTCGGCCCCGGCGAGGGCGATGGTGGCGCCGGGGCGCCCGCCGCCACGCACCCCGGCGGGACCGGCGACGGTGCCGTCGGGGAGCACGCAGCGGCGTGCGCCGGCGGCGAGGGCGGCACCGGCGGCGGCGAGGTCGGCGACCAGCACCACCCCGTCGAGGCAGTGGGCGAGGGCGCCGGCGGCGCCGGCAGAGGCCTCGACGGCGTCGACCGCGCGGCGAGCGGCGGGCGGCCCGGGGATCGCCGGGGGCACCTCCAGCCCGGCGGCGAGCACCTCCTCGCGCAGCTCCTGGCCGGCGAGCAGCGCCCGGGCGCCCTCGAGGTCGGTGACCAGCCAGGCGGCGAGGTGCGGCTCCAGCGCCGCCTCGACCGCGGCCTCGTCGGCGGGGTCGAGCACCCGCACCCGCTCGACCAGACGGACGCCCTCGACCCGGCCGGCGCTCACCGCGGCGGCCACCGCGCCGCCGCCCAGGGCGCCCTCGAGTCGGCCCCGCACCGCCGCGGCGCGGGCGGCGCTCTCGCGCACCGCGGTGTGGGCCGCGGTCTCCGCCGACCGTGCCGCCGTCGCCAGCTCGCGGGCGCCCGACACCTCGGCACGGACCGCGGCCAGCGCCGCCCCGGCCGCCGCCGCCGCGCCCGCCAGCCCGGCGGCGCGCTCCGACGCGGAAGCCGCCTCCGCCGCCAGCGCCACCGCGTGCTCGCGGGCCTGCGCCGCCTCGGCGACGAGGCCGGCGGCGGTCTCCTCGAGCAGGCCGGCGCGCATCCGGTGGTCACGAGCCGCGGCGGCGGCGGTGGCGTGGCGCCGCTGTGCGGCGGCGAGCTCGCGCTCGGCGGCGGCGAGCTCGCGGCCGGCGGCGTCGGCGGCGCTCGCCGCCGCGCCGTGGGCGGCGCGGGTGACGGCGAGCCGCTCGTCGAGCTCGGTGAGGAGCCGTTCCGCCACCGACTCGGCCTCGCCCAGCTCCTCGATCAGGCCGCCCTGGACCGCGGCATCGGCGGTGGCCGCGGTCCACTCGGCGCCGGCTGCTGCCCGGGCGAGCGCGGCGGCGGCGGCTCCGTCCGCCCAGCGGCGCAGGTCGCCGGCGGCGCGCTCGGCGGCGAGGCGGGTCTGCTCGAGCCGCTCGGCGGCGGCGCGCTGCGCCGACCGGGCCGCGGCCAGGCGCTCGCCCTCGGCCTCGAGCCGGGTGGCGAACCCGGCCTCGGCCTCGCGCGCCGCCTCGGCGCGGGCCATGGCCGCGGTCACCCGGGCGCGGGCGCGCCGTGCCTGGGTCCGGGCCGCCCGCCAGGCCTCGCGCGCCAGGCTGCCCCGCAGCTCGCCGAGACGCGCGACCAGCCGGCGCTGCTCCAGCGCAGCCTCGACCTGCGACTCGAGCTCGGCGAGGCGCGGCTCGGCCTCGGCGAGCAGGTCGGCGAGGCGGAGCAGCCGGGTCTCGGTCGCGGCGACACGGCCGATCGCGTCCTCGCGGGCGGCGCGCAGCCCGCGCACCCCCGCGGCCTCCTCGACCAGGCTGCGGCGCTGCGCCGGGGTGGCCTCGATCACCCCGTCGACGTCGTTCTGGGCGACCACCGAGTACCCGTTCTGGGTGAGGCCGGTGGCGGTGAGCAGGCGCTCGAGGTCGCGCAGCCGCACTCGCGAGCCGTTGAGACGGTACTCGCTGTCGCCGTTGCGCGTCACCCGGCGGGAGATCGAGACCTCGGTGTCGTCGACCGGCAGCCGGCCGTCCTGGTTGTCGAGGACCAGCTCCACCTGGGCGACCCCCATCGGCGAGCGCCCGGCGCCGCCCGAGTAGATCACCTCGTCCATGCGGGCGCCGCGCAGCTCGCGGGCGTTGGTCTCGCCCAGCGCCCAGCGGATGGCGTCGACCAGGTTGCTCTTCCCGCTGCCGTTCGGCCCCACCACCGCGGTGACCCCGGGGTCGAGGGCGGCCTCGGTGCGGGTCGCGAACGTCTTGAATCCGCTCAGCCGGACGCGGCACAACCTCATCCGGTCGATTCTCGGGCGGCGGCCGGGTAGCCGTCAACCGGGGGTCCCCACATGCTGGGCCCGTCCGCCGGACGGAACACAAGATGTGGGGGGGACGACCTCACTCGGCCGGAGGTCCCTGATCGCCGGCCGGGGACGGGCGGCGTCGCGAGCGGCGGGCGCGGGGGGCACCGGCGCTCGCCGGAGCGGCCGGCTCGGCGGCCGGCGCCTCGGGAGCGGCATCGGCGGCGGGCGCGGCCGGCCGGCGGCGCGAACGCCGGGCCGGAGCGGCGGCGGGGACGGCCGCCTCGACCGGGGCGGGGGGGACCTCCGCCGGCGGAGNSTCCGCCGCCACCGGGGCCGCCGCCTCGCCCGTCCGGGGGCGGGGACGGCGGGCGCGCGGCGCCGGCGTGTCCGGTGTCGCGGCGGCGGACGCGGGCTCGGGCGGGGGCTCGACGGCCGGCACCGGAGCCTCCGGCGCCTCCACCGCGGCGACGTCCGCCGCCGCCGGCCGGCGGCGCGGGCGCCGGGCCCGGCCGGACGCAGGCGCGGCCGCCGGCACCGCGGCGGGCTCGACCGGCTCCAGGACCTCGGCCACCACCTCGTCGGCCGCCGCCGGCACCGCCGCCTCCGCGGCCTGGCTCTCGCCGCCGCCGTTGCGGCGGCGGCCGCGGCCGCCACGGCGGCCGCGCCGCGACGGACGCCGCGCCGCCTGCTCGTCCTCTGCGGGGGCCGCACCGACCGGTTCGGCGGTCTCGCCCGGCGGAGCCGGCGGCGGCGCCATGCCGGGTTCGTCGCCGGCCTCGGGCGGCCGGCCCACCAGCGCCTCGGCCGCGGACCGCAGCGAGGTCAGCAGCCCGCGGCGGCGACCCTGCGCCGCCGGCGTCGCGGGAACGGCCCCCACCGCCGCGGCGGCCGCCTCGCCGGTCGCCCCGGTGGCGGCGGCCGCCGCTGTCGCGGGCGAGCGGCGGCGGCGGCGGCCGCTCTCGGGTGCGGTGGAGGTCTCCGCGGCGGCCTCAGCGATGCGGCGGCGCACCCGCACCGGCTGGGTGGCGGCACCCTCGGCGGCCTTCTGCGCGGCCCCGACGGCACGCGCGGCGGTACCGGTGGGGCGCCGCCGCTTGGCGCTCAGCCGCTGCACCGCCTGGCGGGCCGCGGCCTGCTCGGCGGCCTGCTTGGTGGTGCCCGTGCCGGTGCCGTACACCTCGCCGGCGACCACGGCGTCGGCGCTGTACATCCGCCGGTGACCGGGACCGCCGACCGCGGTGACCCGGTAGGTGGGGGTGCTGCTCAGCTTCTCCTGGGCGACCTCCTGAAGCTTGCCCTTGTGGTTCTCGTCGCTCCAGTCGGCGAGGTCGCCGATGTTCTGGAGGAACACCCGGGTGGCCACCCGGTAGCCGTGGTCGAGGAAGATCGCCCCGATCAGCGCCTCGAAGGCGTTGGCGAGCAGCGAGGGGAGCCGGTTGGCGCCGGTCTTCGCCGCCCCCTTGCCGAGGAGCAGGGCGTCGCCGAGCCCGAGCCGCTCGGAGAAGCCGGCGAGCGACATCGTGTTGACCAGCGCGGCGCGCAGCTGGGTGAGCTGGCCCTCGTCGTAGCCGGGGAAGCGCTTGAACAGGTACTCGCCGACGACCAGCTCGAGGACGGCGTCGCCGAGGTACTCGAGGCGCTCGTTGTCGTGCCCCGGACCGCTGGGACGCCCCTGCTCGTTGTTCCACGAGGCGTGGGTCATCGCCTCGCGGAGGAGCTCGGGGCGGCGGAAGCGGACGTTGATCCGCTCCTGCAGGGCCTGGAGGCCGGACTCCTCGTCCGCCGCCAGCGGATCAGCGCCTAGCTTGCGATCCCCAGCTTCTCCTGGACGTAGTCCCAGGCCTGTCCCACCGTTCCGATCTTCTCCGCGTCCTCGTCCGAGATCTCCATCCCGTACTCCTCCTCGAACGCCATGATCAGCTCGACCAGGTCCAGGGAGTCCGCGTTCAGATCCTCCACGAACGACGCTTCGAGGGTCACCTGATCCGCCTCGACGCCGAGCTGGTCGACCACGATCGACTTGAACTTCTCGAAGCTGGTGTCTGGCATCGGTGCTCCCTTGGTGTGTGTCGGTCGCGTCCACCGCGCCTGCGGCGGTGACAGTCTGACCGGAGTCTGCGGGGATCGGGGGGGCCCAGGCGAAGGGTCCGGAGGCCCCGTCCCGGATCGGAGGCGGCGCCTCCCCCTCGATGGAACTCCGGGACGGCGAAGCGGTTTCGGGTTGTCCGCTCCTCACCAGCAGGGTGGGCAGGGGAAGCTCGACCGACGCGACCGCATCGGCCACGGCCTGGGCGGCGGCGCTGCGCAGCCGTCTCGAGCGCGGCCGCGGGGCCGGAGTCTCCGCAACGGCCGGCTCGGCCGCCGGCGCCCGCCGCCGCGACCGCCGCGCGGGGGCGGCGGGCGTGTCGACCGGCTCCGCCGCGGGCGGCCCGACCACCGCCACCTCCGCGGCCGGCTCGGCGGCGGTCTCGCCGGAGCGGCGCCGGCGCGATCCGCCGCGGCGGCCCCGCCGGGTGCGCCGCGCCGGCTCCGCCGCGTCGTCCTCGGTCACGCCGCCGGCGTCGACCGCCTCGCCCCCGCCGGCGGTGGCGTCGACCACCGCTGGGGCGGCCTCCGACACTGCGGGCGCGCCGAGAGCCTCCGGGGTCACCGCTGCGGTGCGCGGGCGCCGGGCGGTGGCGCGCCGCCGGGCGGGCGGGCGGCCAGGTGCCGGCACGGGCTCGGGAGGTGCGCCGGAGGCTACGTCAGGTGGGCCGAGTTCCGGCGTGAGGGACACGATCGTGGTGGATTCTAGCGACGACGTGCCCGCGCCCTCGGCGGCGGGGGAGCCACCGGGTGGCACTAGGCGGCCAGACCGCCATCGACGTGGAGCACATGACCGTTCACGTAGGCCGCCTCCGGCGCGGCGAGGAAGGCCACCGCGGCGGCCACCTCGTCCGCCGTCCCCAGCCGGCCCGCGGGCACGATGGCCACCGCGCGCTCGATCAGCGCCGGCGGCAGCCCGGCGGTCATGTCCGTCTCCACGAAGCCGGGGGCGACGGCGTTGACGGTGATCCCCCGGCCGCCCACCTCCTTGGCGAGCGCCTTGGTGAGCCCGATCAGCCCCGCCTTCGCCGCCGAGTAGTTGGCCTGGCCGGGGTTGCCCACCACCCCTGCGATGCTCGAGATGTTGACGATCCGGCCCCAGCGGGCGCGGAGCATGCCCCGCAGCGCGGCCCGGCAGAGGGTGAAGGCGGCGGTGAGGTCGACGGCGAGAACATCACCCCAGTCGGCGTCGCTCATCCGCACCGCCAGCCCGTCGCGGGTGAGGCCGGCGTTGTTGACGAGGATGTCCACCCGCCCCAGCGCCTCGACCGCCCGGGCGACCAGCCCGGCGGCGGCGGCCGTGTCGCCGAGGTCGGCGGCGAGCAGGGCGGTGCCCACCCCGAGCGCCTCCGCACCGGCGGCCACCTCGCGCGCCGCCGCCTCGGAGGAGCCGTAGGCGATGGCGACGGCCGCGCCCTCGGCGGCGAGGCGCAGTGCCACCGCGCGGCCGATGCCGCGGGAGGCGCCGGTCACCAGCGCCACCCTGCCCTCGAGCCGCCGCTCAGCCACGGAGCACCCCGGCGAGCGCGTCGACGAGGCCGGCGGCGGCGGCGGCGCTGGGCACCTGCACGGTCCGCAGCGAGGGGTCGATCCTCCCCGCCAGGCCACTGAGCACGGCGCCCGGGCCCACCTCGACGAGGGCCTCGGCGCCGAGCCCGGCGAGGCCGGCGACGCAGTCGCTCCAGCGCACCGGTGAGGCGAGCTGGCGGCGCAGCCGGTCGCGGATGGCCGCGGCGTTGCGGACCGGGGCGCCGTCGACGTTGCACACCACCGGCACCGCGGCGTCGACCAGCGGCGCGGCGTCGATCAGCCGCCCCACCTCCTCGGCGGCGCCGGCCATCAGCGGAGAGTGGAAGGCGCCGCTCACCCGCAGCGGCATCGCCCTGCGGACGCCGCGCTCGCGTGCCAGCGCCGCCGCCGCCTCGAGGGCGCGCCGCTCGCCGCTGATGACCACCTGGCCGGGGCCGTTGAGGTTGGCGACCACCACCACCCCGCCGCCGGCGGCGCCGACCTCGGCACAGACCGCGGTGGCCACCTCCTCGGTGGCGCCGAGAAGGGCGGTCATCCCGCCCTCGCGCATCCCCGCCATCGCCAGCCCACGGGCGGTCACCAGGCGCATCGCGACCTCGGGCTCGAGCACGCCGGCGGCGACCAGGGCGGCGTACTCGCCGACGCTGTGCCCGGCCACGCCGACGATCTCGATCCCCTGGGCCGCGGAGCCCAGCCGCAGCGCCAGCACCGCCTCGACGAACAGCAGCGCCGGCTGGGCCACCTCGGTGGGCCGCAGCCCCTCCTCGTCGCCGGCGAGCGCGCGGCGCAGGTCGATCCCGGCCGCGGCGGCGGTGTCGAGCAGCGCCGGTGCGGGGGGGACGTCGAGGAGATCGGCAGCCATGCCCACGGACTGGCTGCCCTGACCGGGGAAGACCAGTGCGACCCGGGTCACTCGGTGACGAGCACCTCGCGCCCGTGGTACGTGCCGCAGCTCTGGCACACGTGGTGGGGGCGCTTCGGTCGCCGGCACTGCTGGCAGGGGACGAGCGCCGGGCGCGCCAGGGCAAGGTGGGCGCGGCGCCGGTCACGACGCGCCTTGGGGACGCGTTCCTTGGGGACTGCCATTGCTGCTCCGGTGAAGTGCGTGCTCGCGAAGCGCGCTCGGCCGCGGAGTATAGCGGTGCGTGACCGCTTCTCAGCGCTTTCGGCGTCGCGACTCCGGGGCCGGGAGGCTCTCGATGCCCTTGCGGACGGTCTGCACGGTGCGCTGGAGCTGTCCCTCCAGCGTCTCCATCACCTCGCGCGCATAGGCGTCGGCCTCGGTCGCCACGTGGGCGGCGCGCTCCTCCGCCTCGTCGACGAGGCTGCGCGCGCGCTCCTCGGCGGCGCGGGTGACGGCGTGCTGGCTCACCATCGCGGTGGCGTGCTCGGTGGCCTCGCGGCCCAGCCGCTCGGCGTCCTCGCGGGCCGCGGCGGCGAGCCGCTCCGCCTCCTCGCGGGCGGTGGTGGTGGTGCGCTCCGCCTCCTCGCGCGCCTCCTCGACGAGCGCCTCGGCGGTCTCGCGGGCCTGCGCCAGCAGCCGCTCCTGCTCGTCGATGACCCAGTGGGCCTGCTTCATCTCCTCGGGAAGCTGCATCCGGGCGCGGTCGATGAGGTCGAGCGCCTCGTCCTCGTTGACCACCACGTTGGGGGTGAAGACGATCCGCTTGCCGTTCACCACCAGGCTCTCGAGCCGGTCGAGCAGGTCGATGACCGATGGGCTCTCGGCGGCGATGTCGCTCACGTCCGTTCCCCCTGGAGTTCCTGAATTCCGCCCTCTCTGCCGAAGCGCCGCCGCATCGCCCGCGCGCTGGGCGGGGGAAGGACGTCCTCGACGCTGCCGCCGAAGCGGTAGACCTCCTTGATCAGAGAGGAGGAGACGTAGACGTTGGAGAAGGAGGTCATCAGGAAGACGGTGTGGATCTCGGGCGCGAGGCGGCGGTTCATCAGCGCCATCTGGAACTCGTTCTCGAAGTCGCTGACCGCCCGCAGTCCGCGGATCATCGCGGCGGCGCCCACCCGCCGGGCGTACTCCACGGTGAGCCCCTGGAAGGTGTCGACCTCGACCCGGGGGTTCTCGTTGACGCTCTGCCGGATCAGCTCGACCCGCTCCTCGACGGTGAAGAGCCCGGTCTTCGAGGGGTTCTCGAGCACCGCCATGATCACCCGGTCGAAGATCAGCGTCGCCCGCTCGAGCACGTCGAGGTGACCGAGGGTCACGGGGTCGAAGCTCCCCGGGTAGACGGCGATGCGGGTCATCCTCTCTCCCGTTGGTCCCGAGCGTCCCCGGCCCCGTCCTCCGCAGCCGACCGGCGGTAGAAGCTCAGCCGGGTGGTGCCGTAGGTCGCCTCCCGGACGCGTTCCAGACCCCCCGCCGCGGCGGGGAGCCGCGCAGCGCGGTGATGTTCGCACACGACGAGGGGCGGGGATTGCGCTCCGAGCGCGTCGAGCACCGCGGCCATCCCCCGGTCGCGGTACGGGGCGTCGAGGAAGACGACGTCGGCCGCGGCCAGCTCGCCGGGACGGCCCCGGACCCAGGGGAGGACGTCGGCGGTGACCAGCCGGCAGCGCTCGGTGCACTCCAGCCGCTCGGCGGTCCGGGCCACCAGCCGGAGCGTGGAGCGATTGCGCTCGACGAAGGTCACCCGGGCGGCTCCCCTGCTCAGCGCCTCGAACCCCACCGTGCCGGCGCCGGCGTAGAGATCGACCACCGCGGCGCCGGCGACCTCGCCGAGGATGTTGAAGAGCGCCTGCCGCACCAGCGAGGTGGTGGGCCGGGTCTCGAGGCCCTCCGGGGTGTCGATCTGCCGCCCCCGCCAGGCCCCCGCGGTGATCCGCGTCGCCGCCATCAGTCGAGGTCGAAGACGTCGCGGAAGGCGGTCATCGCCTCGGCGAGGGGCGGATGGAGGCTGAGGGTGGGGTCGACGTCGAGCCAGCGCTCGGCGGCGGCGCGGGCCCGCTCCATCAGCGCCTGGTCGAGGAGGTCGGCGACCCGCATCTCGGGGAGGCCGTGCTGGCGCAGGCCGATGACGTCGCCGGGGCCGCGCATCCGCAGGTCGAGCTCGGCGAGGTCGAAGCCGCTCTGTGTCTTCGCCACCGCCTCCAGGCGGGAGTGCCCGGCGGGGTCCGGGGCGCCCTGGAAGAGCAGGCAGTGCGCGGCGTGGACGCCGCGACCGACCCGGCCGCGGAACTGGTGGAGCTGGGCGAGGCCGAAGCGCTCGGCGCCCTCGATCAGCATGATCGTGGCGTTGGCCACGTCCACGCCCACCTCGACCACGCTCGTGGTCACCAGCAGGTCGGCCTGGCCGGAGGCGAAGCGGCCCATCCGCTCCTCCTTCTCCCGCGAGGGCATCCGGCCGTGGAGCAGCTCGACCCGCAGGGTGGGGAAGACCTCGGTGCTCAGCCGCGCGTGCTCCGAGGTCGCGCTGCGCACCCCCAGGGTGTCGGACTCCTCCACCAGCGGGCAGATCACGAACGCCTGACGGCCCTCGGCGACCTGGGAGCGGACGAAGTCGTAGGCGGCGGCGCGCCCCTCCGGGCCGACCACGCGGGTGACCACCGGGGTGCGCCCCGGCGGCATCTCGCGCAGCTCGCTGTGGTTGACGTCGCCGTAGAGGGTGAGCGCCAGCGAGCGCGGGATCGGGGTGGCGGTCATCGCCAGGAAGTTCGGGATGTCCGCCGACTTGCGCCGCAGCCGCTGGCGCTGGGCGACCCCGAAGCGGTGCTGCTCGTCGACCACCACCAGGCCGAGCGCGACCGGACGGACCTCGTCCTCGGTGAGCGCGTGGGTGCCGACCAGCAGCGTGTCCTGCCCCGAGGCCACGCCGCCGAGGATCTCGCGGCGGGCACGCGCCGGGGTGGCGCCGATCAGCAGCCGCACCGACACGCCGTGGGGGGCGAGGAGCGCGTCGAGGGTGGAGTGGTGCTGCCGCGCCAGGATCTCGGTCGGAGCCATCACCAGGGTCTGGAAGCCGGCGTGGTGGGCCATCAGCGCGGCCATCGCCGCGACCACCGTCTTGCCGCTGCCGACGTCGCCCTGGAGCAGCCGGTTCATCGGCCCCGGCTGGGCCATGTCGGTGAGGATGCCGTGGGCGGCGCGCCGCTGCCCGTCGGTGAGCCGGAACCGCAGCGAGTCGGCGAAGCCCCGGGCCACCTCGGGGTCGTACGGCACCACCACCCCGGCGCCGCTCAGCCGCCGCCGCCGGGCCCGCTGGGCGGCGAGCTGGAGGAGGAGGATCTCCTCGAAGCCGATGCGCTCGCGGGCCCGGTCGACCAGCTCCGGGGAGCTGGGAGCGTGGAGCGCCCGCAGCGCCTCGGCCAGGGTGAGCAGGCCCTCCTGCTCGCGCAGCGCCGCGGGGACAGGGTCGGGGAGCAGGTCGGCGAGCGGCAGCAGCGGCTCGATGCGCTCGCGCAGGAAGCGCGAGGTGAGCCCGCCGGTCTCGGGATAGACGGGGGCGAGCCGGCCGACGTGCAGCTGCCCGTCGGAGACCCGCTCGAAGTCCGGGTTCTGAAGCACCGGGCCGCTCCGCTCCCACTTCACCTTGCCGCTGAGCAGCAGCTCCTCGCCCGCCCGCAGCTGCCGCACCAGGAAGGGCTGGTTGAACCACACCGCCGACGCGGAGCCGGTCTGGTCGTCGAGGACCGCCTCGACCAGCACCATCCGCTTGTAGGGGCTGCGCCGCGACCCCACCCGGCGCACCCGGGCGCGCACCGTCTGGACCTCGGCGCCGGGGGCGAGCGACGCCAGCGGGCGCACCTCGCGGGTGTCCTCGTAGCGGCGGGGCACGTGGAGGAGCAGGTCGCGGACGGCGTGGATGCCGAGCTTGGCCAGCCGCGACGCATGGCGGGGGCCGACGCCGGCGAGCCGCTCCACCGGAGTGTCGAGCCCGGGCGAGACCGCCGGCCCGGCCGGAGAGGGGTTCGGGGACACCTCGGGAGTCTAGGCCGAACAGCGGTTCGGGGATGCGCTGACAGCCGTCCCCCTAGCCGGCGCGGAGGCAGGCGACGCCGAGCGCCCGGGGGCCGGCGTAGGTGCCCACCACGGGGCCGATCTCCCCGCTGCCGAGGTCGAGCTCGGGGTAGGCCGCCACCAGGCGCGGCCGCACCTCCGCGAGCAGCTCGGGGGCGCCGCTGTGCATCGTGCCCACCGCCTCGAGCGGGCCCGCCTCGGCGAGCAGGGCGAGCATCCGGTCGATCCCCTGGCGGCGGTTGCGCACCCGCGCCTGGGGATGGACCTCGCCGGCGGCGACCCGCAGCAGCGGCTTGACGCTGAGCACCCCGCCGAGGAACGCCTGGGCGGCGCCGATGCGGCCGCCGCGGTGCAGGTAGGTGAGGGTGTCGAGGAGCACGTAGACCACCACCCGCTCGCGCCGGGCCTCGGCGTTGCGGACGACGGTGTCCACATCGGCGCCGGCGGCACGGTCGCGCAGGGCGCCGCGCACCAGGAACTGGATGCCCATGCTGACGCTGCCGGAGTCGACGACGGTGACCCGCCCCTCGTGCTCGCGGGCGGCGAGCGTCGCCGACTGCAGGGTGCCGCTCAGCTTCTCGGAGATGTGGATGCTGAGCACCTGGTCGTCGGGGCCCTGGAGCAGCTCCCGGTAGACCGAGGCGAAGGCCTCGGGTGAGGGCTGCGACGTGGTCGGCGAGGTGCCCCCACGGGCCAGCCGGGAGTAGAAGCCGTCGGCGTCGAGGTCGACGCCGTCGCGGAACTGCTCGTCGCCGAAGCGCACCGTGAGCGGCACGACGGTGACCCCCAGCGGCGCCGCCTCGTCGGGCAGGAGGTCGGAGGTGCTGTCGGTGACGATGTGCAGCACGGTCACTCCAGGGAGAGGATGAAGGGGTAGTGCTCCTGGCCACCGTCGTGGACCTCGAACTCCACGTCCGGGTGCTTCTGGCGGAGCGCGTCGACCAGGGCCGCCGCCGCCTCCTCGTCGACCCCGGCGCCGCGGTACACGGTGATCAGCTCCGGCTCCCGTCCGGCGGCCTCCAGCACCCCCTCGACCACCGAGAGATTGTCCTGGCCGACCTGGGTGATCCGGTCGTCCACCACCGCGATGACGTCGCCGGCGCGGATGTCCTGGCCGTCGGCGGTGCTGTCGCGGACTGCCCGGGTCACCTCCACGGTGATCACCCCGGCGATCGCCTCCTGCATCCGCGCGCAGTTCGAGTCCAGGCCGGCGCCGGGGTCGAGGGCGAGCAGCGCGGTGATCCCCTGGGGGAGGCTGCGGGTGGGCACCACCCGCACCGCCACGTCGGGGGCGAGGGCGTCGACCTGGAGGGCGGTGAGGATCACGTTGCCGTTGTTGGGCAGGATGATCACCGAGTCGGCGTGGGCCGCCCGCACCGCGTTGAGCAGCGCCTCGATGGACGGGTTCATGGTCTGGCCGCCCTCGACGATGCCGTCGGCGCCGAGGCCCTCGAGGATCGCGCGGAAGCCGGCGCCCGGCGCCACCGAGACCACTCCAAGCGTCTTGCGGGGGGCCGCGGGCCGCTGTGCCTCCTCGGCGGCGGCGCGCTCGAGGATGTCGTGGTGCTGGGTCGACATGTCCTCGACCTTGAGCTTGCTCAGCCGTCCCCGCTCGGCGGCGCGGGTGATCAGCACCGCCGGGTCGAGGGTGTGGATGTGGACCCGCACCAGCTCCTCGTCGCCGACCACCAGTGAGGACTCGCCGAGGTTCCCCAGCTCCCCGCGGAGGGCGTCGACGTCGAGCCCGGGGCCGCCGATGAGGAACTCCGTGCAGTAGCCCCAGCCCTCGCTGCGCTCGGCGACGGCGGCGGCGCCACGGCGCTCGCCCGGAGCCGCCGGCGCCCCCGAGGCCGGGGGGGCCCCGCCGGGACGGCGCAGCTGTGGCTCGCCGACGCGGCGCCGCCGGGTGAGCTCGGCGATCGCCTCCTCGCTGTCGCTCAGGTCGCCCTCGAGGGCCCGGGAGAAGCCCTCGAGCACCACCGCGAACCCGAGACCGCCGGCGTCGACCACCCCGGCGTCACGGAGCACGGCGAGCTGGTCGGGGGTTCGTTCCACCGCGGCGTGGGCCTCGGCCACCGCCGCCTGGAGCACGTTGCGGATGTCGTCCGACCCCTCGGCGGCGCGCTTCGCCGCGGCCGCGGCCTCGCGGACCACGGTGAGGATGGTGCCCTCGGTGGGCTTCATCACCGCCTTGTAGGCCACCGCCGAGGCCTCGCCCAGGGCCGCGGCCACCCCGGCGGCGTCGACCCGGGCACGCCCCTTCAGCCCCTGCCCGAAGCCGCGGAACACCTGGGAGAGGATCACCCCGCTGTTGCCCCGCGCCCCCATCAGCGAGCCGTGCGCCGCCGCCTGCATCACCACCGAGGCGGAGCCCGGGTCGGCGGCCTTGCCGGCGTCCTCGACGGCGCTGCGCAGGGTCAGGTACATGTTCGACCCGGTGTCGCCGTCGGGCACCGGGAAGACGTTGAGGTCGTTCACCACCTCCTGGTTCGCCTGCAGCCAGGCGAGCGCGCTGCTCAGACCGGCGAGCATCTGGCGGCCGCCGACGTCCTTGAGAGGCTGGCGCTCCGTGGCCACGCCGCCCGCTCCTCCGCTCACGGCGTCGCGCTCAGCGCCGTCCACCCTCGCCCCCGTCCTCCAGGTGGATGCCCTGGACGTTGACGTTCACGGCGATCACGGGCAGGCCCAGCATCCGCTCGACCGCGTACTTCACCGCGCTCATCAGGTTGTGGGCGACCTCGCTGATCCGGGTGCCGTACTGCGCGATCACGTAGAGGCCGATGACGATGCCCCCCTCACCCACCTCGATCTCGACCCCGCGGTGGAGGTTGTCGCGGTTGAGCCGCTCGGCGATGCCGTCGCGCAGGCCCCGGGCGGCCATCCCGACGATGCCGTAGCACTCGTTGGCGGCGTGGCCGGCGATCGAGGCCACCACCCGCGGTGAGACCTCGATCCGGCCCAGGCTGTCGGTTCGGGTGAGGGCCTCCCTGGCCCTGACCTTGGTGGTCGGCACGATATCCCCATAAGTCGCCGGACGGCGCTGTGTTATCCTCGGCGGCCGGTGCACGAGGCCGGTGCACACGACCGCGGCCGGCCGGAGAAGCGCGCCATTCTAGTATGGGCATTCCCGGGCACGCCGCGGTCCGGCATGGGGACGAACGATGGCACAACGGTGTGAGCTCTGCGGCAAGGGCCCGATGTCGGGCAACAACGTCAGCCACTCGAAGCGGCGGACGCGGCGTCGGTTCATGCCCAACCTCCAGCGGGTCCACGTGCTGGTCTCCGAGCGCTCCGTCCGCCGGCTGGTCTGCACCCGCTGCATCCGGACCCAGTCGAAGGTCCGTTAGCCGACCGTTAGCCGGGATTCACCCAGGCCGCGCCCTCGGGCAGCGGCGACCCGGGCTCGGCGCGGAGCACCGCGGCGAGGATGCGCAGGCCGTCGACGATGCGCGGACCGGGCCGGTTGAAGTAGCCGGAGCCGTCCACCGCCGCCACCCGGCGGCTGCGCACGCAGGGCAGATCGGCGAAGCCGGGACGGCCGGACAGGTCCGCGACCGTCTCCATGCTGCGCTCCAGGCCGAAGCCGCAGGGCATCAGCACCATCACCTCGGGCTGGGCCTCGAGCACCCGCTCCCAGGGCAGCTCGGCGGAGCGATCGCCCGGCTCGCCGAGGACGTCGCGGCCACCGGCGCGGCGGACCATGTCCGGCACCCAGTGGCCCCCGGAGAACACCGGGTCGGTCCACTCCAGGCAGGCGGTGGCCGGCGGCGCCGGGGCGCAGGAGGGCAGCGCCTCGACCTCGGCGATCGCCGCCCGCATCCGGTCGGCGAGAGCCTCGGCCTGGCTTCGGTGGCGCGTGGCACGGCCGAGGATCAGGGCGGTGGCGATGATCCCCTCGAGGCTCTCCGGCTCCAGGGAGATCACCGGGACCTCCCCGCCGAGCCGCCGCGCCGCCCCCTCCACCTCGCGGTAGGCGACCGCGCAGACCTCGCAGAGCTCCTGGGTGACGATCAGGTTGGGGCGGAGCCGGGCGAGCAGCTCCTCGTCGAGCCGGTAGATGCTCGACCCGGTGTGCAGCGCCCCGCGGATGTGGCGGTCGATCGCCGCACAGCTCTGGCCGGCATGGTCGATGGCGCTGGCGGTGAGCCGAGGCAACGCCGCCGCCTCGGCCGGGAAGTCGCACTCGTGGGTGACCCCGACCACCTCCGGGCCGGCGCCGATGGCGAAGAGCAGCTCGGTGGCGCTGGGCAGCAGCGAGGCGATGCGCACCGCGATGGGGCTAGCCGGCCGCGACCCGCCGCTTCGGCGCCGCGGCCCGCAGGGTGCGCAGCAGCGAGACCATCTCGACGGCGGCGAGGGCGGCGTCGGCGCCCTTGTTGCCGTGCTTGCCGCCGGCCCGGTCGATGGCCTGCTCCAGCGTCTCGGTGGTGACGATCCCGAAGGCGGTGGGGATGCGGGCGCGCATGCCGATGCCGCCCACCCCGCGACTGGCCTCCCCGGCGACGAAGTCGAAGTGGGGGGTCTCCCCGCGGATGACCACGCCGAGGCAGACGATGGCGTCGAACCGGTCCTGGTCGGCGATCTCCTGGGCGGCGAGCGGGATCTCGAAGCTGCCCGGCACCCAGATCACGGTGATGTCGTCCTCGGCGGCGCCGTGGCGCACCAGGGCGTCGACCGAGCCCTCCAGCAGCCGCTGGGCGACGAAGTCGTTGAACCGTGCCACCACGATCGCGACCCGCATCCCGGTGGCGTCGAGCTTGCCCGCGATCACGTTCACAGGGCGATCCTGACAGAGTCGCTCATCCCACCGGGGGTCCCGATTCGGGGTCGAGGGCGCTGAGCAGGTGGCCGAGCTTGTCGCGCTTGGCGCGGAGGTAGCGCTCGTTGTGGGCGGTGGGAGGGATCAGCAGCGGGACCTGCTCGACCACCTCGAGCCCGTAGCCGGCGAGCCCGTAGTACTTCCTCGGATTGTTGGTCAGGGTGCGCAGCTTGCTCACCCCCAGGTCTGCGAGGATCTGGGCGCCGGTGCCGTAGTCGCGCTTGTCGACGGGCAGCCCCAGCCGCTCGTTGGCCTGGACGGTGTCGAGGCCCTCGTCCTGCAGTGCGTAGGCACGCAGCTTGTCGATGAGGCCGATGCCCCTCCCCTCCTGGCGGAGGTACACGATCACCCCCCGGCCCTCGTCGCCGATCAGCGTCATCGCCTTGTGGAGCTGCGCCTGGCAGTCGCAGCGCTGCGACCCGAAGACGTCGCCGGTGAGGCACTCGCTGTGCACCCGCACGAGCACCGGCTGGCCGTCGGCGACGTCGCCGAGGACCATGCCGACGTGGACGGCGCCGGTGATCAGGTCCTCGTAGCCGTGCACCGTCCAGGTGCCCGACGGGGTGGGCAGCCGGGTGCTCGCGCCCCGCACCACCAGCCGCTCGGTGCGACGGCGGTAGGCGATGAGCTCGTCGATCGAGACCATGCGCAGGCCGTGCCGGGCGGCGAAGCCGTCGAGGTCGCTGCGCCGCGCCATGCTGCCGTCCTCGTTCAGGATCTCGCAGATCATCCCCGCGGGGAAGCGGCCGGCGAGCTTGCAGAGGTCGACCATCGCCTCGGTGTGGCCGGCCCGCTCGAGCACCCCGCCGGGGCGGGCGCGCAGCGGCGCGGTGTGGCCCGGCCGGGCGAAGTCGCGGGGGGTGGAGTGCTCGTCGCAGAGCATGCGGATCGTGGTGGCGCGGTCGTAGGCGCTGATGCCGGTGGTGACGCCGCGGCCGATGCCGTCGACGCTCACCGTGAAGGCGGTGGCGTGGTGCGAGGTGTTGTCGTCGACCATGGCCGCAAGCCCGAGCTCGTCGAGCCGCCACCCCTCCATCGCGACGCAGATCATCCCGCGGGCGTGGGTGAGGGTGAAGTTGATGAGCTCGGGGGTGATGCGGTCGGCGGCGATCGCCAGGTCGCCCTCGTTCTCACGGTCCTCGTCGTCGACGATGACCACGAAGTGCCCCTGGCGGATGTCCTCTATCGCGTCCTCGATGCGGTCGAGCGGCATCGGTTGGTCGGTGCTCCCTGTGGTGGCTACGCGGGCGGGACGGTGCCGAGCGCGGCCAGGCTGCGCTCCACGTAGCGGGCGATGAGGTCGACCTCGAGGTTGACCAGACGGTCCGCCTGCCAGCGGCGGGCGGTGGTGACGGCGACGGTGTGGGGGATCAGCGACACCGTGAAGCGGTCGTCGAGCACGTCGACGACGGTGAGGCTGACGCCGTCGACGGCGACGCACCCCTTGTCGACGAGGCGGCGGATGACCAGCGGCGGCGCGGCGATCGTGATCCAGCGGGCGTTCGCCTCGTCGCGGCTCTCGCACACCGTGCCCACCGCGTCCACGTGCCCGGTCACCATGTGGCCGCCGACCCGGTCGCCGTAGGCGAGGGAGGCCTCGAGGTTGACCGGGTCGCCCGGCTCCAGGATGCCCAGGTTGGTGCGGCGGGCGGTCTCGGGCATGACGTCGGCGGTGAAGCCGTGGGCGTCCGCGGCCACCACGGTGAGGCAGCACCCGTTGACCGCGATGCTGTCGCCGACGGCGACGTCGCGCACCACCTCCCGGGCGGCGACGCGCAGGCGGCCCCGCGCCTCGATGGCGTTCTCCGCCACCTCGCCCAGCTCCTCGACGATGCCACTGAACATTCCACTCCACACAGTACGCCGTGCACAGCGCCGGGCGGCCTCAGCGGTCTCCGCCGTCGGGCGACGAGGGCTCGAGCCTCCGGTGGTAGATGCGCAGATGGCCGGGCGTCACCAGCAGCGGCACCAGGTGCGGGTACTCGTCGCCGAGTTCGCCGTGGCCCACCACCCGGTAGCCGAGGCGCGCGTACCAGCGGTGCATCCGCTCCTTGTGGGGATGGGGCGGGCCGGTGGGAACCAGCAGGTCGAGCCGCATGGTGTCGAGGCCGCGGGCGCGGCTCAGTCGCTCGGCGTGCTCGATCAGCAGCCGCCCGAGCCCGGAGCCCCAGCACCGCGGCGCGGCGGCGAGCATGCCCAGCTCGCCGGTCCGGCCGTCGAGCCGCCGGACCCGGACGCAGCCCACCACCTCCCGCTCGAGGATGGCCACCACCAGCTCCCCGGCGCCGATCAGGCCGGCCATCTCGGCCGCGGTGACCCGGCGTGCGCCGTCGCGCCAGATCCCCTCCTCGCCGAGCGCGTACGCGGCGTTGACCAGCTCGGTGATGGCGGCGACCAGGGCTCCGTCCGACTCTGACCCGGGCGGCGGCAGGCCCACCACGACCCCGGCCGGCGTCATGCCCCCGCCGCTCATCGCTCGCAGTAGCCCGTGACCACCAGGTCGGGTCCGGCCCTTCCCAGCTCGACCTCGCGCAGCGGCAGCGCCGCGGCGAGCCGGTCGACGCCGTGGCCGCCGACGGCCCCGGGGGAGCCGCTCCCGCCGATCACCCGGGGGGCGACGAAGGCCACCACCCGGTCGACCGCACCGGCGTCGAAGAGGGCGCCGTGGACCTCGGCGCCGCCCTCGACGAGGAGGCTGATGCAGCCCCGGGCGCCGAGGTGCTCGAGGAGCGCGCGGGGGTCGACCCGGCCCTCGGCCTCGGGCAGCGTCACCACCTCCGCACCGGCCGCCTCGAGCTCGCGGCGCCGCTCGGCGGCGGCACGGTCGGTGGTGGCGATCAGCGCCCCCGGCAGACCCGCCCGGAGCAGCCGGGCGGTGGTGGGCAGCCGCAGCCCGCTGTCCACCACCACCCGCAGCGGCGAGCGGCCGCCGCCGTCGGGCAGCCGGGTGGTGAGCTCGGGGTCGTCGCGGAGCGCCGTGCCCACCCCCACCAGGATGGCGTCGTGGGCGTGGCGGAGCCGGTGGCCCTGGAGCCGCGCCTCCGCCGAGGTGATCCAGCGCGACTCGCCGGTGGCGGTGGCGATCCGCCCGTCGAGCGACATCGCGAACTTGGCGGTGACGAAGGGCCGGCCGGTGGTGATGTGGGTGACGAAGAACTGGTTGAGGCGGCGGGCCTCGTGCTCGCGCACCCCCACGTCGACCTCGATGCCGGCGGCGCGGAGCGCGGCGGTGCCGCGGCCGTCGACCCGGGGGTTGGGGTCGGCCATGGCGATCACGCAGCGGGCCACGCCGGCGGCGATCACCGCCTCGGAGCAGGGCGGGGTGCGGCCGTGGTGGCTGCAGGGCTCGAGGGTGACGTAGAGGGTGGCGCCGCCGGCCCGCTCGCCGGCGAGGCGGAGCGCCTCCACCTCGGCGTGGGGCCCGCCGGCACGGCGGTGGTGGCCGCTGGCGACGATCTCGCCGTCGCGGGCGACCACCGCCCCCACCATGGGGTTGGGGCTGGTGGCGAAGTCGGCGGAGGCCGCCGCCGCCAGGGCCGCGTCCATGAGCCTCTGGTCGAGGGTGCGGTCCGCCGCGGCGGTCACCGTGCCGGGCGGGCGGCCGGCCGCGGCGGAGCCAGGGTGCCGTCCGGACGCAGCGCCCTCCGGGGCTCGAGGCTGGCGCGAAGCTGGCCGCAGGCGGCCTCGGTGGCGGCGCCGCGGGTGTCGCGGACGGTGGTGCGCACCCCCCGCAGCCCGGCGAGGAAGCGCCGGGTCGCGGCGCCGTCGGGCGGCCCCCAGGGGCTTCCCTCGATGTGGTTCATGGGGATCACGTTGACGTGGGCGCGGGCGTCGTGGGCCAGCCGGCGGAGCCCGGCCGCCTGCTCCTCGGAGTCGTTGACGCCGCCGATCAGACACCACTCCAGGGAGAGGCGGCGGCCGGTCGCCTCGGCGTAGCGGCTCCCCGCCGCCATCAGATCGGCGATCGGGTGGGCGCGGTTGAGGGGCACGAGGCGGTCGCGGAGCGCGTCGTCGGCGGCGTGGAGGGAGATCGCGAGGGTGACCGGCAGCCCCTCCCCCGCCAGCCGGTCGATCGCCGGCACGACCCCGCTGGTGGACACGGTGATCCGGCGCGGGCCGATCCCCGCCTCGCGGGTGAGCAGCCGCAGCGAGGCGACGGTGGCGTCGTAGTTGGCGAGCGGCTCGCCCATCCCCATGTAGACGGCGTGGGTGACCGGGCCGAGGCCGCGCCGGTGCAGCGCCGCCGACGCCGCCCGGACCTGGTCGACGATCTCCGCCGCCGAGCAGCTCCGCCGCAAACCCGCCCGCCCGGTGGCGCAGAAGGGGCAGCCCACCGCGCAGCCCACCTGGGTGCTCACGCACACCGTGGCCCGGCGCGAGCGCCCCGCCGCCGCGGGCGTCTCCATCGCCACCGTCTCGACGGTCAGCCCGCCCTCCAGGTCGAGCAGCAGCTTCACCGTGGCGCCGCCGTCGGCCTCGCTCTCGGTGGCCACCGCGACGGTGCTGAAGCGGAGCTCGGCGGCAAGCGCGCTGCGCGCCGCCGCGGGCAGCTGGCGCACCTCGTCGAGCGAGGCCGCGCCCGGCCGCCACACCGCCGCGTGGAGCTGGGTGCCCCGCCAGGCGGGCAGGCCGAGGCGCGCGGCGAGGTCGCGGAGGGCGGCCTGGTCGAGGGTGGAGGCGGGAAGCGTCATGGATCCGCCACCCATGGTACGGGGGGTAGGCTGGGGCGGTGCGCGAGGTGCTCAGCAGCCTGATCGGCGTGCCCGCCGCGATCCTCCTGGCCGCCGGCCTGGGGATCGTCGGGGTGACCCTGGTCAGCCGGGTGCGGCGCGCCGCCGGCCGGCGGCCGATCCGCTGGGCCCACCTCGTCCTCGGCGTCGGCCTCTGCGGCGCCGGCGTCCTCCTCCTCCAGCTCGAGGTCACCGTCCTCGGGGTCCGCTGACCCCACCCGCCTCGTCGAGGGCGCTCGCCGCCTCACGCAGCCGCCCGGCGGCGGCGTCGCCGGCGGCGAGCACCAGCAGAGCCGCGGGCGACCGCCCCGAGAGCTCGGCGCCGCGCTCCAGCAGCCGCACCCCCTCGGCGAAGCGCCCCCGGCGGCAGAGCGCCGCCCCGGCGTCGAGGAGGGCGTCCCACCGGGCAGGGTCGAGCTGGGAGGCGCGCAGCGCCGCGAGCCGGGCGGCGCGGGCCCGGCCGGTGCGGGCGGCGGCGAGGGCGGCCAGGCGCAACGTCTCGGGGTCCGGGCCCTCCTCCTCGAGCGCGCCGAGCAGGGCCGCCGCCGCGCCGGGATCGTCGCCGTCGAGCGCCTCGGCCACCGGCCGGGTCCGGGCGCTGGTGTGGGGGCCGACYGCGGGCGGCTCGGCCAGCGGCGGGATCCGGTCGACCCGCCGGCGCAGGGCCCGCCGGTCCATTGCGAAGGGGATGCCGGTGGCCAGGCCGACGGCGGCCGCCACCGACCAGAGCCTGAGCGGCGGCGGAGTCGCCGGCAGCAGGGCGGCGCCCAGCAGCGCCAGCGTCCCCGCCACCACCGCCGGCAGGGCGGCGGCGGCGAGGCGGTCGGCGCGGCGGGCGGCGGCGGGGGCGGACAGCCGCCACCGGTATCGGAGGCTGCGCGGCATCGGCAGCAGCGCCAGAGCCACCGCCAGGGGCCAGGTGCCCATCGGCTCAGGCCGGGGGTGGGGCCGGCGCCGGCGGTGGTGGCCCGCCCGGGTCAGGCATTGCTGAGGACGGGGATGTTCACGCCGGTCAGCGGGGCCGCCTCCTCCCCCACCAGCCAGGCCACCAGGGCGGCGATCTGATCGGGGGTGACCCCGGCGGTCAGATGCGGGGCGGCGCGCCGGAGCATCTCGGTGTCGACCGCGCCCGGGCTCAGCGCCAGGCAGCGGATGCGGTGGGGACGGCCCTCGAGGGCCACCGCCTCGGTGAGCGAGATCACCCCCGCCTTGGAGACGTTGTAGGCGGCGAGGCCGGGGAACTTCTCCACGTTCGCCACCCCGGAGAGCGAGGCGATGTTCACGATGACCCCGCCGCCGGCGGCGAGCATCAGCCGCCAGGCCGCCCGGCAGCCGAGGAAGGCGCCACGCAGGTTGACGCCGAGGACCCGGTCCCAGGCCTCCGGGTCGAGGTCGCCGAAGCCGATGCGGTCGGCGACGGCGGCGTTGTTCACCCAGATGGCGAGCTCGCCGAGGCCCGCTGCCACGGCGGCGACGCGGTCGACGTCGGCCTCGACGGCGACGTCGGCAACCACCGGCACCACCCCGGGCGCGGCCGCCGCGGTGACCTCCAGGTCCGACCCGGTGCGGGCGGCTGCGACCACCCGGTGGCCGGCCCCGGCGAGGCGCAGCGCGATCGCCCGGCCGATGCCGCGACCGGCTCCGGTCACCACGGCCACGCTCGCCGGGTCGGGGGCGCCCACGGGTGCATTGTGCCCGGTTCCTGCCACACCTGGAGGGAACCCGGCGGTCTGAAGCGCCGTCGGATCGCGGTCGCGTCCGCCCTCCCGGGCCGTCCGATTGACAGGTGGTCCCTGGGCGGGCTACCCTCTCGCCCCGAATCAGGTCGCACGTTCGTGGCAGACGGCGGCCGGTTCTCCGACCTACCTTCTCGGTCTCATCAATCCGCGTCACATCCTTGTATGGGGGTGCTGTATTTGCGGAGCGGTATCAAGCTCGCCCTGATCTCTGGGGTGGCGACAGTCCTCGCCGGGCTGTGCTCCTCCACGTCGTTCGCGACCACGTCCCACTCACCGCGCGACGCCGCCGACACCCGGCGCGAAGCGTTGATGGCTCAGCTGCAGGCGCTGTCCGGGCCGCGCAACCAGGCCCGCGACCAGCTCCTCGCCGCCGAGCGCCAGCTGTCGGTTGCGCAGGCCCGTCTCAACGCAGCACGGAGCCAGCTCACCTCCCTCAACGAGACGCTGCTCTCGCTCTCCCGGCGGATCGCCGACGACGAGCACGTGCTCACCACCGCCCGCTCGCAGCTGGCGGCGCTGGTGCGCTCCACCTACGAGGTGGCGGGCTCCGACGGCTTCGCCGCCGCCATCCTCTCCAGCGGCAGCTTCAACGAGGTGATGGACCGGTACCGCGGCGCCGAGCACGTCACCAACCAGGTGAAGCGGCTGAAGAGCACCGTGGAGGGCCGCGAGGGCGCCCTGCTCCAGGAGCGCCGCGACCTCGAGTCGCGATTCGCACAGGCGCAGGCGCTCGAGGACCAGCTCAGCCAGGACAGCAACCGCATGATCGCCATGGTGGCCCAGCGCGACATCGCGTTCCAGGCCATCGACGGGCCCCAGCGCCGGCTGGCGCGGGAGATCGCCGACCTCGACCAGCAGCTGATCCCGCCGGCCACCGGTCTGCTGGGCGGCAGCTGCGGCAACCACTTCGCCTTCGGCCAGTGCACCTACTACGTGGCGACCCGCCGCTGCGTCCCCTGGTTCGGTAATGCCAGCGAGTGGCTCGACCACGCGGCCGCGTTCGGCTTCGCGGTGGGACGCACCCCCCGCGCCGGCGCCATCGCCGTGTGGCGGCCCGGGCAGGGCGGCGCCAGCCGGGCCGGTCACGTCGGCTTCGTCGAGGCGGTGGGCCCGACCGACGGCGTCCCCGCGGGCTCGTTCAAGGTGTCGGAGATGAACTGGGGCGGCTGGAACCGTGTCAACTACCGCATCGTCGCCAACGACGGGGTCATGGGCTTCGTCTACGCCCGCAGCTGAGGCGGCGCACCGGTTGTTCGGTGCCCGCCCGCGTCCCCTCCTCTATCGATCGCCGCGGTGCTGGTCGAAGAGGTGACGGTCGAAGAGGTGGTCGCGCCGGAAGAAGAGGTCGCGGAAGCGGAAGCCACCGCCGAAGCCGTCGTCGTCGCCGAAACCGAAGCCGCACCGTGAGCCGAACAGGCCGCAGCGTCCGAACCTGTCGAACCCGCAGCCGGGGTCGAGGATCCCGCAGGAGCTGACCGGTACTCCCAGCCCGCAGGCGGGGTTCAGCAGGCTGCAGTCGAGCAGCGCGCAGCCCGGCACGAGGAAGCCGCACCCCGCGGTCCCGCAGGCCGTGCCGGAGCACCCGGGGGCCGGCGTCTTCCCGGCGCGGGCGAGCTCGATGTCCCGGAGCGAGGAGCCGCCCGCGACCACGGCGGGCCCGGCGGCGACGGGGCCCGCGGGCGCCGGCCGCCCCGCCGCCGCCCCGGCCAGGACGCGCGAGCCGGCGGCGGCGCCGGGTGCCCAGGCGGGAAGGGCGACGCCCTGCGCGACCCCCCAGCCGGGGTCCGACCGGTACTGGCTGGTCACGTCGACGTAGGTGGGATGCACCGCCGCGCTGGCGGGCAGCACCGCCGTTCCGACCCGCGCCATCGCCGCCGAGGCGAGACCGGAGCCCTCCAGCGCGATCGCCGCCGCCACCGCGATCGCGCCGAGGATCGCCAGTCGAATCCTGTGGGTCATCCCGTCCGCCTCCCTTCCGCCTCCCGTCGTGGACGCTCGCAGCCTGCCACGCCCGGGCGCGCCCGGGCAACTTCGCAGCGAAGGATGCGATCGGGGCGGGTGGCGGCGCGGGGCCCGGCCGACCGCCCCGGGGCGGAACCGGATGCCCCGGACCCGCCCCGGCGCCGCTCCCTATCCGCCGAGGACGTGGATGGAGAGGTTGTTGAGGCTGTTGTTGAGGACGTTGTTCAGCTCGATCAGGCTGCTGTCGCTGGAACCACTGTTGCTGTTGTTCGTGTTGTTGCTGGTGCTGCTGCTAGAGCTGCTGTTCGAGTTGCTGTTGCTGCCCGAGCCGGTGTCGTCCCCCCGATGGGTGCCACGGTGGTCGCCGTCGTGGCGGTCCTTGTCCGCCGGGGTGGCAGAGGTGGAAGCGACCGCGGCGTGGGCGGCCACCGGCAGGCCGGCCAGGGCGCTGACCCCCAGGACCGCGACCGCCAGTGCCGGGCGTCGTCTCCGAGTGCGCATCGTCCAAGCCTCCTGCGAGGGCGTTCCGCCATAAACCGTCAATATCCGGGACTCGACAAGAGTACAGCGGTGGCGGCTCCAGGTCGAGTTGTGATCGCATCCGCGCCCTAACTCGTCGGGGCGGAGCCTTGCTCCACAAGGCTTATGGCGCAAACGCCGCATACGTCGCGCTCGCGACCGACGCTCACCGCTCCCCGTTCACCAGCGCGCCGGAGCGTGGAGCGCCAGGGCGGTCGAGGGCGTACCAGACCACGTCCAGGTGGTGCCACCGCGCGTCGCCCCGCAGGGAGAGCCCCAGCTTCTCCATGACCCGCCGGGAGCGTGCGTTCCCCGGGGTCGTGATCGAGATCACGCGCGCCACGTCGAGATGGGCGAATGCCGCCTCGAGACTGGCGCGGCCGCCCTCGGTGGCGAGGCCCCGGCCGCGCGCCTCCGGCGCCAGCGTCCAGCCCACCTCGACCGGCGCCGCCTCCAGGGGCCAGTCGTGGTGGCACAGCAGGCCGATTCGCCCGACGAGGGTGCCGGTGGCGCGCTCCTCGGCCGCCCAGTGGCTGAACCCGTCCGTCTCCCAGCGCCCCCGGAACCGCGCCAGCTGCGACGCCGTGGCCTCTCGGTCCATCGCCGGCATGTGCTCGAGATAGCCGGGGTCGGCGTAGATCGACGCCAGCCGGTCGACGTCCCGGTCCTCCCACTGTCGCAGCCGCAGTCGTTCGGTGAGCAGCTCACGCGGGAAGGACACGTCTGCCACCGTAGCCGATGCTCGACGGCTGCTGCCGCCCACGTGTCGCTGCGATCCTGGGTTCGCCATGGTGCCGAGGCGGGGACTCGACGGAAGGGGGGTCCACCGACGTCCGCCAGCTTCCATTTTGAATACGGAACGAGCGGTCAGACGGCCGATTTCGTCCACCGACGTCCACCGAGATCCACGCCGGTTGGTGTCAACGGTTGGTGTCAATTTCCTCGGCACCACTCGGAGCCATCGGAAGGCTTCCGACCGCGTACGCTTGGACGGTCATGAGGCTCAACGTGGTCGTGTCCCGCACCGAGGGCTCCGAGCTCAACGTCGCCCAGTGTGTCGACGTGGACGTCGCCAGCCAGGGGGCCACCGTCGACGAGGCCCTGGCCAACGTACGGGAGGCTCTCGAGCTCTACTTCGAGGGCGAGGACGATGTGCCCGTCCCGGCACCATCGGTGGTTGAGTTGCGCTCGGTGGAGATCCCGCTCGCCTCGTAGTAGGTTCGGCAACGTTACCTGGCCCCACTTCGGGCTGAAACGGCAGAGT
>JRHI01000333.1_pt1 | contig 53691 bp, 60 predicted proteins | sample 215371 | NCBI WGS metagenome assembly JRHI01 (sample SAMN02929681, study PRJNA255918) | sediment metagenome | biome: cave system; feature: Ice Cave; material: Sediment; isolation source: sediment from deep within a dark volcanic ice cave with no known source of... ...
GGCGGGCTCGTCGGCGGCGGCGGGCTCGTCGGCGCGTGACTCTGCGGCAGGGTCAGCGGCGGCCGGAGTCTCCTCCGTGCCGCGCTCTTCGTCCTCGGGGCGCTCGAAATTGCTCAAAACTGAATCTCCATCGGTTGCGGCTGCTGGGCTGCGTGAGGATGCTCGGGACCGGCGTACACCTTCAGCTTGGTCAGCTGCTTGCGCGCCAGACGATTGCGGGGCAGCATGCCCTTGACCGCGAGGCGAATCACTTCCTCGGGACGGCGATCGAGCATCTCGGCCAGGGTCCGTGACTTCAGACCGCCGGGATATCCGGAATGGCGGTAGTAGCGCTTGTCCGTCAGCTTCTTGCCGGTGACCGAGATCTTCTTGGCGTTGATCACGACCACGAAGTCGCCCGTGTCGATGTGCGGCGTGTACGTCGGCTTGCGCTTACCCCGCAGGGCGTCGGCGATCTGCGTCGCGAGGCGACCGAGGGTCAGACCGGCTGCATCGACGATGAGCCAGTTGCGTTCCCGGTCAGACGGTTTAGCTACGTAAGTCTTCATGGCATGGACAAGCCGCGCATAAACGCGCGGCCTCGGGGCAATGATAGGCGATGCGTTCCGATCGGTGCCTTCGCGGGTCCGGGCGGCCCGGGGACGCCCGACGCGGACCGTCCCGCGCGGCCCGAGGATGCCCTACGCGGACCGTCCCGGTCGGCCCGACGCGCTTCCTATTCCCACTCGATCGTGCCCGGCGGCTTGCTGGTGATGTCTAGCACCACCCGCCCAACCGGCCGGATCTCGTTGATCATCCGGCTGGCGATCTGCTCGAGCAGGTCGTACGGCAACCGTGCCCAATCGGCGGTCATCGCGTCGTCGCTGGTCACGGCTCGGATCACGATCACGTTTCCGTAGGTCCGGGTATCCCCCTGAACGCCGACGGTGCGAATGTCCGGGAGCACGCAGAATGACTGCCAGAGCTCGCGGTAGAGCCCAGCCTTGCGGATTTCGTCCTGGAGGATCGCGTCGGCCTCCCGCAGGACCTCGAGGCGCTCGCGCGTGGCCTCGCCGCCGACGATCCGAATCGCCAGTCCGGGACCGGGGAAGGGCTGGCGCCAGACCAGCCGCTCGGGCAACCCCAGCTCGGCCCCCACCGCCCGCACCTCGTCCTTGAACAGGGCCCGCAACGGTTCCACCAGCTCAAATTCCAGGTCGTCGGGGAGACCGCCGACGTTGTGGTGGGACTTGATCGTCGCGGCGCCGGTACCGCCGCCGGACTCGATCACGTCCGAGTAGAGCGTGCCCTGGACGAGGAACTTCACGTCCTGCAGCTTGTTCGCCTCCTCCTCGAATACGCGGATGAACTCAGCCCCGATGCGCTTGCGTTTGTCCTCCGGGTCGGAGATTCCCTGAAGCCGGGCGAGAAAGCGCTCCTCAGCGTCGACCGCGACGAGCGGAACCCGGAAGTGATCACGGAAGGCGGCGATCACCTGTTCACCCTCGTTCTTGCGCATCAGGCCGTGGTCGACGAACACACAGGTGAGCCGGTCGCCGATCGCGCGGTGCACGAGCAGCGCCGCGACACTCGAGTCGACCCCCCCGGAGAGCCCGCAGATCACGCGCCCGTCGCCGACCTGCGCCCGGATCCGCTCGATCTGCTCGTCGATCACCGAGGCGGCGCTCCAGGTCCGCTCGCAGCCGCACACATCCTCCAGGAAATTCGTTAGCACCTGCTGGCCGTATGGGGTGTGGACCACCTCCGGATGGAACTGGATCCCGTAAATGCTCCGCTCGGCCGATTCGAATGCCGCCACGGGTGAGGCGGTCGATGACGCCAGCGCCGTGAAGCCCGGTGGCGGCGTGAACACGGTGTCCCGGTGGGACATCCAGCAGGTCTGCTCCGAGGGTGTGCCGGCTAGCAGACGCCCGGTCTCACGGACGGTCAGCTGAGAGCGGCCGAACTCGCCGACCTCGGCGCCCTCGACGTTGCCGCCGAGCTCCCGGGCGATCAGCTGCATCCCGTAACAGATGCCGAGGACCGGGACGCCCAGCTCCAGCAACTCTCGGTCCAGCGGCGGCGCGCCATCGGCATACACGGAGGCCGGGCCTCCGGACAGGATCACGCCCTTGGGACGGCGGCGAGCCACCTCCTCCGGGCCGACGTGGTGGGGCAGGAGCTCCGAGAACACGCCGCAGTCGCGGACCCTCCGCGCGATCAGCTGTGAGTACTGGCCGCCGTAGTCGAGCACGACGACCTCTTCGGTGGCGGCCGCCGGGGCGACCGGGCTTCCAGCGCGCTCGGACTCGACCTCGACCGAACTGGGACTAGTCGGCGACACCGACCGTCGCGGCCTTACCCGCCGTGCCCATGCCCACGCCCTGCTCGCGCTGCAGATGCTTGCCCTCGGTCTGCAGGGACGGAGCCACCATCAACTCAGCGCGATTGAACTCCGCAATGTCACGGTAGCCAGTCGTCGCCATCGAGGTACGCAGTCCGCCCATCAAGTTGAACGTCCCGTCGTTCTCCCGAGCCGGGCCCTTGATGATCTCCTCGAGCGTCCCGTTCGCCGTCGTCGCAACCCGCGTGCCCCGAGGCAGCGTCGGGTGGAAGGTCGCCATACCCCAGTTGTAGCCGCGCCCGGGCGCCTCGTACGCGCGGGCCAGGGCCGAACCGAGCATCACCGCGTCCGCGCCGCAAGCGATCGCTTTGGCGATGTCTCCGCCGTTGCGCATGCCTCCATCGGCGACCACCTTGACGTAGTCGCCGGTCTCCAGCATGTGCTGGGAGCGGGCCGCCGCGACGTCGGCGATCGCGGTCGCCTGGGGAACGCCGATCCCGAGCACACCGCGCGTCGTGCAGATGGCACCGGGACCGACACCGACGAGCACAGCGGCAGCGCCGGTGCGCATCAGATGCAGCCCCGTGTGGTAGGAAGCGCAGCCACCGACCACGACGGGCGTCGGAGCGAGCTCCCGGATGAACTCCTTGAGGTTCAGCGGTGGGCGGCTCTCATCGAGCGAGACGTGCTCGGCGGAGACCACCGTGCCCTGGATGACCAGGACGTCCAGGCCCGCCTCGAGGGCACCCTCATAGTGCGTGCGGACCTTCTGCGGAGTCAGCGAGGCGGCGGCGACCACGCCCTGCGCCTTGATTTCCTGGATCCTCTGCGCGATCAGCTCGGGCTTCACCGGCTCGCGATAGATGTCCTGCATCTCCCGCGTGGCGATGTCACGTGAGAAGCTGGCGATCCGCTCGAGCTGCGTCTCCGCGTCTTCGTAGCGGCAGAAGATGCCTTCGAGGTTCAGTACGGCGAGTCCGCCGAGCCGGCCGATTCCACCGGCGGTCTGGGGCGAGACGACGCCGTCGAGTGCGGCCGCCAGCAGCGGCAACTCGAAGCGATACGGCCCCAGCGTCCAGGAAATGTCGACGTCGTCAGGATCCCGGGTCCGCCGGGAGGGAACGATCGCGATGTCGTCGAACCCGTAGGCCCGGCGGGCCTTCTTCCCACGTCCGATTTCGACTTCCATTACGGCATCGTAGAACGCGACGCGGACGGGATCTGAGGAGTCGAACGAAGCGACTCTGAGAGGCCAACGAAGGCGGCAACCATCGTCGCAGTGATGCTAGCAGTGGGCCGCCGGAGCCTCCGGCCGCCGAGCGGCAGTGGCCCCGCCCGACGCGGGCCGCTCAGCGAATCTCGGCCCGAAGCTCGAGCCGCTCGGCCCGCACCTCGGCCAGCAGCTTGTCCACGCGCGTCGGATCGATGATGCCGGCGCCGAAATGCTGGGTCGACTCGGCTCCGCAGGCCACGCCGAAGCGCAGGCAGTCGACCGTCGGGCGGCCCGCATACCGGGCCGCCACGTAGCCGGCCAGGAAGGCATCTCCGGAGCCGATGCTCGAGCGGGCCTCCTGCTCCTCCACCTGGACGCGATAGACCGCTGAACCGGCTCCGTCGATGACCTGGGCATAGCAGCCGTCCGGCACGGTCATGATCGCCTCGGCGGCGCCGAGTCGCGTCATCTCGGCGACGGCCTGAGCGCGATCGTCGACGTCGTTGAACTCGTGACCGACGAGCTCCTCCCCCTCGAGCTCGTTCGGCGACACGACGTCCGGTTCGGCGCGCATGGCCAGCCGCAGCGGTTCGCCCTCGGTGTCGATCATCGTGACCACCCCCAGCCGGCGGACCTCCCGGATCAACCCCGTGTAGACGTCGGGATCCATGGCGCGGGGCAGCGTTCCGGCGAACACGCAGATGCTGGCGCCCTTGGCGAGATACAGCAGCTTCTCACGGAACAGCTCGAGCTCCATCGAGGAGACAGCAGGGCCACGCTCGTTGATTTCGGTGTGCAGCCCGGTGGTGGGGTCGAGCACGGCGGTGTTGGTGCGTGACTCTTCTCGGATCCGGACGAAGCCGTTGAGGATCGCCTCGCCGTTGAGTGCCTCGACGATCCGGGTGCCGGTGGACCCGCCCGCCAGACCGGTGGCGATCACCGGCTGTCCGAGACGCTTGATGGCGCGGGCGATGTTGACCCCCTTGCCGCCCGCCATCGTCGTCTGATCGACGGTGCGGTGACGGCGTCCAGGCGTAAAGCTTGGCACCTCGAGTGTCTTGTCGAGCGCTGCGTTGAGCGTGACGGTGATGATCATGCTGCCTCCGGGCCGGCCGGATGTTTCCCTCGCGCTGCACCTCGCCACATGTAGGCCATGGTGGCGAGTCCGATCAGCGCGACGAGCAACAGAAGCGTAGTCCCTCGGGTCAGGAAGCGAGCGGCGAGCGTCAATGGACTCACGGCTGACAGCGCGTGCGTGAGCAGCAGCGGGATCCGCGCGACCCTTCGGCGGCCGGCGAAGATGCTGACTGACCCGACTACCGCGTGCCGCTTGAGCGGGCCGGCCAGCTGGCGGGGGAGCTCGACACGGAGACCGACCGGCGAGGAACGCGCGAGCACACCGGTGAACGCACCCGCAGCGATAACCACGGCGTGGACGCCTGGACGATCGCGGACGCTCGGCCGGGCGAGCACCTCGCCGGCGCGCACCGGGGTCACGACGTGAAACGTCCTGAAGCCCCAGCCGAGCAGCGTCAGCGTGTTGGCGTCTCGCGAGGCCGGACTCGAGGTCCCGAGCACGGCGCTGATCAGCGTCATGCCGCCTCTGGTACCCGAACCGACCAGCACATACCCAGCGTCATGGGTGTGGCCGGTCTTGACGCCGTTGATCCAGGGAATGCTTCCGACCAGGTCGTTGCGGTTCGCCACCACCCGCGTATGGCTGCCGGTGTGGAGCACCGCCCGGGGCACGGCCACCACGCGGGCGAAGAAGGGTGAGTGGGTGAGCACGAAGCTCGCAAGCTTGGTCAGATCCGACGCGCTCGAGTAGTTGCCCGGCGTATCCAACCCGATCGGAGTCGAGTAGTGGGTGCGCGTGAGTCCGAGCTGCCGCGCCCGCGCATTCATCATCCCGACGAAGCGGGCTACCGAGCCGCGCCCGACGTTGAAGGCGAGATCCTCGGCCGCGTCGTCGGCGCTCGGCAGCAACATCGCCAGCAGCAGATCGTGGACGCTCATCCGCTCGCCGGGGACGAGGCCGATCTGAGAGTCGCCGGGCGCGGAGTAGTAGAGGTTCTGATTGAACTGCACATCCAGGCGCCGCACGTGCTCCAAGGTCAGGAGCGCGGTCATCAGCTTGGTCGCGCTGGCGATCGCCGATCGCGCGTCAGGAGCCAGTCCATAAAGCCGCTGGCCGGTGCTCTCCTCGATCAGCGCCGCCGACGATGCGCTCAGGCTGGGGGCGCCGGCCGCCGGCGCGGCACCGAAGCTCGCCAGCCCCGCGGAGGTGGCGAGCACGGCCAGGGCGACGCGCCTCACCTGCGAAGCCTCAGACGCTGACCGGCCTGGAGGCTGTTCGGGTCGAGATTCGGGTTCATCGCCTCGAGCATGGTGATCACGAAGCCCGTCTTGCGAGCGATGCTCGTGAGGTTGTCCCCCGGCTGCACGACGTAGAAGCGGGTATGGGCATACCGTCCTCGGGCCCGGCTGGGAGCTCTCACCTGCTGCGATTGCGCGCTCGGGTGCTTCGGCTTCAAACCGGAGTGCACGACCAGGTACGTTCCGCCGATCGCCGCAGCCAGCGCGATCGGCGCCAGGTAGCGCGCTCGATTCCGAGCCAGCATCGCGCCCCGATCATACTGGCGCCACCCAAGGCTGATCGCAGGATTGCACCCGTGCCAGGGGCAGGCGATTTAGCTCGAGAGCGACCAAGCCAGCTCCCGCAGGCGCTGGGCCTCAGCGCGCGCGGCGCTCGCCGGGTTCCCCCCGGTGCTCTCGTGCGCACGGACGATCCCGCGCGAGGCAGTGATGAGACCTCCCGCCGCTCCGGGGGCGAACGCCGCGGCCAGGTCCTCGACCCTCCCCCCCTGCGCGCCGATCCCGGGCAGCAGGAACACAGCGGCCGGCATCAGCACTCGCAGCTGTTCCAGGCGCTCCGGGGCGGTAGCCCCGACGACCGCCCCCACATCGGCCAAGCCGCTGGCTCCGACCGATGGCCCCCCGAGCTGGTCCACCAGGGCCGCGATGCCTTCGCTCACCGAGCCGCCGTCGGCGAGCGACTGCTCCTGAACGTCCGCAGCGCCCGGATTCGACGTGCGCACAAGCACGAACAAACCACCGCCGCCCGCCCGGGCGGCGGTGACGAATGGGGTCATCGAGTCGACCCCCAGCAGCGGGTTGACGGTCAGGGCGTCGGAACCCATTCCTCGGACGGCGCCAAACGGAGTTGGCGTCTCGCCGAAGAAGGCCTGGGCATACGCCGCGGCCGAGACGTCGATGTCGCCCCGCTTGGCGTCGGCTATCACCATCAGCCCGTGCTCACGGGCCCGGTCGTGGACCTCTGAAAGGGCCGCCCAGCCGGGAGCTCCCAGCCGCTCAAAGCACGCCACCTGCAGCTTGACTGCGACGCATTGCTCAGCCACCGCATCGATCGCCAGCGCGCAATGGATGGCGACGGCCAGCGACGCACGAACCGCGGGTGGGGCGGGCGGATCGCCGGCCCCACCCACTAGCTCGATGGCTCTCGGCCACAGCCGAGCGGGATCAGGATCGAGCCCCAGCACGAGCTGCGAGGCACGCTCTGCCACCCTCCGCGCGAGCCGGTCGCCGAACGTCTCGGCCCGCGAGTGCGTGACTGATGGACCGAATCCGGCGGCTGTCGCCCCCTCGGCGTCGTTCCCCATGGTCACGGCACACTGCCCGTGACCGGAGGATCCATGATGGTCGTCAGATCTACTTGACCGCCTTCTTGAGCCCCGCACCGGCGCTGAACTTCGGTACCTTCGACGCGGCGATCTGAATCTTCTCCCCAGTCGCGGGGTTCCGGCCCTCTCGTGCGCTGCGATGCGAAACGCTGAACTTGCCAAAGCCGGAGAAGCTGATGTCGCTGCCCCGCCTGAGCGCGTCCTCGATAGTCACCAGAACGGCATCAACGGCGTCACCGGCATCCTTCTTGCTCAAACCGGCTCGATCCGCGACCTGGTCGACGAATTCTGACTTGGTCACTTGCTCCCTCCTTCAAGGTGGTAGGAATCCCGACGCTAACACGCCCCACGGACGGCCTTCGGTTCAAATGGCCCGCGGGACGGCCATTCTGTCCCGTGAGCCAACCCGCCGCTCGGCCCTGTACGCGCCTTTCCCGCAAATTGCGGGAATCAAAACCAGGAAATCTGGTTGCGACGACCCGCGGCGGCTCTGAAGGGGGCCGATGATCCAGCACGTGACCCGCGAGGTGCTCCCGCAGCAACTCGACCAATCCGTGCAGTTCTATGGCGTTTTGGGCTTTCGGCCCGTCCCGGTTCCGCCGGGAATCGCCGGACGCGCGGTGTGGCTCGAGCGCGGCGAAACGCAGATCCACCTGATGCCGTGCGACGATGCTCAGATCCAGTCCGGACACATCGGCGTCGTCGCGGAGCCGTACGCCAGGACGATCGAGCAGCTGCGAGCCGCGGGGCACGAGGTCGAGCCCCGCGCCGCGCACTGGGGCTCGCCGCGGGCCTACGTGCGCGATCCCTCGGGCCATCTGGTTGAGGTGATGGCCTTCGCGCCAGGAGCCGGCAGATCCGAGCGTCCACCGTCGGATCCGGCCGGCGGAGCACCGTCAGCCTGACCCTGAAAGGCAGTCGTCGCCGCCGCGGGCGAGAATAGGGTGGTGGACCTCGCCCGAATCGGCTGGCTCGCAACGGTCGGCGTGCTGGTGATCGCTGTCCTGATCCTGGTTCTGCAGGGCTACCTCGGCTACGCCGCCGTGACTCTGGCCGTCGCCGTCTCAGCCGCCATCAATCTGCGCTAGCGCCTCTCCTTCCTCATCGCGGCCTGACCCATTACGCCTCGGGCCGAACACTCCGGCGGGGCCCACAGGGCTAGATCGCCTACGAGCTCGACCGCGGCTCCACCGAGGATCTGGGGCGGCCCGAGGAGAGGGCCTCGCCCGGCCGCACGCGGTCCTCGGGCTCGAGGTGGATCAGGACGTCGGCGCGGTGCAGCCGGGACGCGATCAGATCCTGTAGCTCGTGCGCCGTCCGATGCGCGTCCTCGAGCGACGCGCCAGAGCGAAACTGGACGTGCAGGTCGACGTAGCGCCGCGCGCCGGCGCGCCGAGTGCGCAGCTCGTGGTAGCCGACCACGCCTCGTGGGGCGAAGGCCTCGATCGCCACTCGGATGGCATCCACTTCGGCCGCCGGCAGCGCCTGGTCGACGAGCACCTGGGAGGAGCGGGCGAGCAACCGCACACCGGTGATCACGATTGCCGCGGCTACCACGAGAGCCACCACGGGGTCGAGCCACTGCGCGCCCGTGAGCTTGACCAGCGCCAGCGCCAGCAGCACGGCGCCTGAGGTCAGTGCGTCGGTGCGCAGGTGCGCGGCATCGCCTTCGAGGGCGGCCGACTCGGTCAGACGGGCGTTGCGGGCCAGGATCGTCGAGACCAGTGCGTTGACGACGATCGCGAAGGCGACCACGCCGATGCCGAGCCCGATCGTGTGGATTCGCCCGTGGCCGAGCAGGCGCCGCACGGCCTCGAACGAGATCGCCGCCGATCCCACGAGAATCAGGATTCCCTCGATCGCCGCCGCCAGGTTCTCGATCTTCTCGTGGCCGTAGCGATGGCTCTCGTCCGCCGGCTCGCCCGCTTTCCGGACCGAGAAATAGGCAACGATCGACGCGACCAGGTCGACGCTCGAGTGGACGGCATCGGTGAGGATCGCCACCGAGCCCGTGACCGTCCCCGCGATGACCTTCAACAGGATCAGCACCGAGTTTGAGATCACGGAAAGCATCGCCGTGCGCAACTTGATCTCGAGCACGTCCGCGCCGGATGGGTTCAGTGGGCCTCGCATCGGCTAGGAGCGAAGCCACTCGGCGAACGCCCGGACCGCGCGTCCGCGGTGGCTGAGTGCATCCTTCTCGGCCTCGTTCATCTCCGCCATCGTCCGCCCCGAGGAATCCTCATCGGGGATGAACACGGGGTCGTAACCAAACCCGTTCTCTCCCCGGGGCCGCGCGGCCATGCGACCGGTGCACTCCCCGAAGAAGACCTGCGGTTCGCCGGATGGCTTGACGTAGGCGAGCGCGCATCGGTACCGCAGCGCGCTCCCAGCCGGTACCTGGGCGATCAGCTTCTGGAGGTTCTCTCTGTCCGCGGCGCCGACGCCCGCGTAGCGCGCCGAGCGCACTCCGGGCGCCCAACCAAGCGCTTGCGCCTCAATCCCGGAGTCGTCGGCGATCGCCGCCCGTCCGGTCGCAGTGGATCCCGCCTGCGCTTTCGGCAGCGCATTCTCGGCAAACGTCTCGCCGTCCTCAGGCGGAAGCGCGATGCCCTCCGGCAGCGGATCGACCGAGATTTCGAGGGGTTCGAGGATCCGGCGCACCTCCTCCAATTTGTGCAGGTTGCGCGTCGCCAGCACCAAACGGCTCCCGCGCGAGGCCCCGACGGCCATTGCTCACCTCGCCGCGGCCGCGACCGCCTCGTCCTGGAAACCGCGAAGCGATTCGATGCCGTCGGCCGCCAACGCCAGCAGCTCATCGAGGTGGGCGCGTGATAGCGGTGTCCGCTCGGCCGTCGCCTGCACTTCCACGAGTCCGCCGTCGCCGGTCATGACGACATTGGCGTCGACCTCGGCCGCAGAATCCTCCGGATAGTCCAGGTCCAGCAGCGCCGCGCCGTCGACGATCCCACACGAGACCGCACCGACCGTCCCGGTGAGCGGGGAGTGCGTCAGCGCCCCCGTCTCGAGCAATCGCTCGCAGGCCAGCCCCAGCGCCACCATCCCGCCGGTGATCGAGGCGCACCGGGTGCCGCCGTCAGCCTGCAGCACGTCGCAGTCGACGTACACCGTCCGTTCACCCAGCGCCTCGAAGTCGATCACGCCGCGCAACGAGCGCCCGATCAGGCGCTGAATCTCCACCGTGCGGCCATCCGGCCGACCCTTGGTGACGTCCCGCGGCTTTCGCTCCCCGGTCGAGGCCGGGAGCATGCCGTACTCAGCCGTGACCCAGCCTCGGCCGGATCCGCTCAGCCACCGCGGCACACTCTCCTGCACCGACGCGGTGCAGATGACCCGGGTCTCGCCCATCGAGATCAGCGCGGAGCCGGTGGCCGTGCGGACGAACCCGGGATCGATCGTCACCGGGCGCAGCTGGTTCGGGCCGCGCCCGTAGCTGCGGGGCTGGGGCTCCGCGCTCACGCGCTCACCGGAGCGGGAAGGTCGACGTGCTCGACCTGTTCGAGGGGCATCTGCAGGAAGCGGGTGCCGAGCGCGTGAAACGTCTCGGGATCGCCCGTGCATCTGAAGCGGTAGCTGCCCTCATCGCGGCGCGGATTCAGCAGATCCCGGGCGCTCAGCGCGCGCTCGACGCTGCGAGCGACACCGCTGCCTGATGTCACCAGTGTGACGCCACGTCCGAGGGTCCGCTGGAGCATCGGCGCGACGAGCGGGTAGTGAGTACATCCCAGAATCACCGTATCGACCTCGGCCGCGCGCAGCGGCGCGCAATATCCGCGGACGGTTTCCACGATGTGGGAGTCAAACGGAGATCCGCCTTGGATGATCGGAGCGAGATCAGGACAGGCGACGCTTTCCAGGTGCACGTGCGGATCGGCGGCGCGCACAGCATGCTCGTACGCGGCCGAGGCGACCGTGGCCGGCGTGGCGAGCAGCCCGATTCGCCCGGTGCGGCTGCCCGCGACCGCAAGTTGGGTGGCCGGTGCGACGACCCCAATCACATCCACGCCGAGCCCGGACGCCTCCACGCGCCGCTCCAGCGCGTGCAACGCAGCCGAGCTCGCCGCATTACAGGCGACGACCAGCAGCTTCGCCCCCGAGCCCAGCAGGTGATCGGCGATCTGGAGCGCGAATGTCTGCAGCTCCTCCTGCGTCCGCTCACCGTAGGGAAAGCGGGCCGTGTCGCCGAGGTACAAATAGTCCTCGGTCGGCAGCGTAACCAGCAACTCATGCAGGACGGTGAGCCCGCCGACGCCGGAGTCGAACACGGCAACCGGCTGCTCGGGCGTGACGCTCATCACCGGGATGGTGCCAGAGGCGCTGGCGGATCCGGGATACGCTCGCCATCCGATGCGCTCGCTGGTCGTGACCAACATGTACCCCAGCGCTAGCCGGCCCGCCCTTGGAAGCTTCGTGCGCGACCAGGTCCGAGCGCTGAGACGGGTCTCCGGGGTCGAACTCGAGCTGTTCACGTTCCCCCCGGGCGGCGCGTCCGCCTATGCCCGAGGCACCACCGAACTTCGCCGCCGTTACCGCGGGGTCCGCTTCGACGTCGTGCATGCTCACTTCGGCCTGACCATGTGGCCGGCCCTCTGCGCACGGGGCACCGTGCGAGCGGTGACGCTGCATGGCACTGACCTCGTGCATCCCCGCTCCCGTCTGATCACCCTCGCGGGACTCCGCCTGATGGATCTGCCCGCCGTGGTGTCGGACCCGCTCGCGCAGCAGGTACCGTCGTGGTGTTTGCGCGCGGACCTCAGCGTGCTGCCGTGCGGAGTCGACACCGAGCGCTTCCGGCCGATCCCACGGGGCGAGGCGCGCGCGGCACTGGGCCTTGAGCCTGAAGGCCGGTTTCTGCTGTTTCCCGCTGACCCCCGGCGGCGCGAGAAGCGCTATGACCGGGCGCTCGCCGTCGCCGATCAGGTGCCGCTCCTCACCCTTGGCAACATCGAGCCCGAGCAGGTACCGCTGTGGGTGAACGCCGCCAACGCGGTGCTCGTGCCCTCCGAGCGCGAGAGCTTCGGGCTTGCGGTCTTGGAGGCGCTGGCCTGCGAGGTGCCGGTGCTCGCGACGCCGTGCGGGATCGCCCCCGTAGCGCTGGCGGGCGTCCCCGGGACCTTGTGCGCTGACTTCGATCTGCAGCGTTGGCGAGACGCGGTCGCTCAGCACCTGGCGGACGATCACCGAGTTCCGGGACGCGCCCGCGCGGACGATTTCTCCGCTGATCGGATGGCCCAGCGAGTCGTGTCCGCTTGGCAGGAGCTACTAGCGTGAGGCCGACCTGCCGCTGCTCGACAATCGAGCCCTGGGAGGACCGCCATGCCCAAGACTGACTTCAAGACCGATCGCAAGGACCTCTACGCGCCGCCGCATGGGCGATTCGTCGAGGTCACGGTTCCCATAATGAGCTTCGTGGTCATCGACGGCTGCGGTGACCCCAACTCATCCGAGGCCTTTCGCGACGCCGTCGAAGCGCTGTTCGCCGTGTCCTTCGCAGCCAAGTTCATCAGCAAGCGCGAGCTCGACCGTGACTACGTCGTAGGACCGCTCGAAGGGTTGTGGTCAGCGGAAGATCCAGCCGCGTTCGTGCTCCGGGACAAGGGCAAATGGTCGTGGACGATGATGATCAGGCAACCGGACTGGTTGGCACCCACGGTGATCGACCAAGCGCACCAGACGGCGGAAAAAAAGGGCCTGGCTGCCGCGCCGCTGATTCGCTCAATGACACTCGAGGAGGGCCGGTCGGTCCAGGCTCTCCACCTCGGCAGCTACGACGACGAAGGACCGCTCCTCGATCAGCTTCACCGCAGCTACCTCCCCACCCACAATCTCGTTTTCAACGGAAGACACCACGAGATCTACCTCAACGACCGTCGCAAGACCGATCCAGCCAAGCTCAAGACCGTGCTGAGGCAGCCCGTGGCGCCCGGGGAGAGCAGCGCCTGATCGCAGCCTCCCTGGAGGTGTACTCGACAACCGTGTCCTGGAAGACGTACGACAGCCGGTCGGCGGGCGAAGCCGAAGTGCTCAAGGGACCCTCCGGACGTGAGATTCTGCGCTACGCGTCGGGGTTGTGGGGTCACCGCCCGAGCCGACGCGACGCGAGAGCCCAACCCCGGCTGCCAGGACGCCTATACTCGGCCAGGCCTCGAGCATCATGAGCGGCCTGTTAGAACGCATCGTCCGCCGCCGCCGCGAGTCGGCGAGCAGCCGACTTGGTCCCCCGACGCAGAACGGCCACCCGTCTCCGTACGACGCCTCGTACCTGAACGGCCACGAGGCCGAGCTGGCGATCATGCACGTGAACGGGACCGCCGCTGGCTCGGTCGAGGTGCCCCAGGCGGGCGATCTTCCGACCGGGGCGGAAGCCTCCGTGGTTCCGGAGGCGGTTGAGACGCCGAAAGCGGTCGAGGCTCTCGAGGTGATCGAGGTTCCCGAGGTGGTCGAGACGCCTGCATCGGTCGAGGAGCCGGGAACGGAACCGGAGTCGGTGGAGGTCCCGGAGACCCCGCCGGAGGCCGGCGAGGCTTCGGAGGCCGCTGAGGAGCCCGGAGCGGAGGCGGAAGCCGTCGATGAGCCCGCACCGATCGAGGCCGAATCGCCGACCATGGAGCATCGGGTCGTCGTGCTCGATGAGCCGCGGGGGATAGCCGCGACCGAGGCTGGCCCGGTAGTCGCCCGTGAGCCGGAGCCGGAGCCGGAGCCGGAGCCGGAACCCGTTCTCCCCGCCGAGCCCCCGGTGCCGGAGCGGCGCTTCCGCGAACGGGGGCGGGTGCGGCGCCGAGCCCGATACCTACGCCGGCTGCGCGAGGTGCAGCTGCGGGATATCGGCGGGTTCGCGCTCGAGTTGCACCGCTTCGGACGGGAGCGCCCGGACCTGCTCGAGGCGAAGATCGCCGGCGCGGCTGAGACCGACGCCGAGCTTCGAGCGCTGGAGCACGCTCTCGGTCAGGACGAGCCGCTGCGGGAGCTCCGCGAGGCCGGCATCGGCGGTGTCTGCAGCAATTGCGGCGCGGTCCACGGCAGCGAGGATCGGTACTGCGCGTCGTGCGGAGAGCCGCTCGGGCGCAACTCGCGAGCGGTGGGACGCTCGCCCGAGTTCGGCGCTTTCTTCACCCAAGGATGAGCCTAACCGGCGAGATGCCGCGGGCCGGTGAGTCTGCCCTCGCGCCGGGCGAGTCCTGTGCGCACTGCGGCACGCCGCTGCGCGAGGATCAAGAATGGTGCCTCGAGTGCGGAGCCGCCCGGACGATCGTCCACCGATCGCCGGATTGGAGGATCGCGGCGGCGGTGATCGCGACTGTCGTCGGCCTGGCGCTGCTCGCGTTCGCGATCGCCCTGGTCAATCTCTCAGGCAGTGCCGATCAGGCCGCGAGCACCCCGGCTTCGGCTGCCCCCGCATCCGCCGCGACAGCCCCGTCCGTGATCGGCTCCTGGCCGGTCGGGCTGAGCGGCTGGACCGTCGACCTCGCCCGCAGTCAAAGCCACGCAACCGCCGACGCCACGGCCACCCGCTTCGCCGCCGCCGGCCTCAGGGTTGGCGTCCTTGACTCGAGCCAGCATCCGACCATGAAGCCGGGCTACTGGATCGTCTTCTCGGGGCGATATCCGGATCGCCCGCAAGCGGCGACGGCAGCCGCGGCCCTGGCCGGCAAGGTCCCCGGGACACCGGTGTCTCGTCGGGTCGCCCCGCCGGGTGGCCTCTAGCGTCGGTACGGAGCGGCGCTGGCAACATCGTCGGACATCGGCGCAGCCGGTCGCCGGGCCGCAGTCGCTGGGTCCGCGGAGTCCCGGCCGCCTACAGCGCCCAGAACTCCGCCAGCCGTCCCCGGGCGGCCTCCGCTAGCGGCGTCATCGGCGCCGGCCTGCCCGCCCCCGGGACCGGCGACATGTCCCCCACCAGCATCTCCATCGTCGCGGCCACCGACCGCGCCAGCGGTCCCAGCGCGTACCCACCCTCGAGCACGAACCCAAGCGGTGCCTCCAACGCGGCGCAGGCTCGCCGCAGCGAACCGGTCATCGCGGCGTAGCCGGCTTCGGTCACCTCACATTCCGCGAGTGGGTCCTCCCGGTGCGCGTCGTAGCCGGCAGACACGAGCACCAGCTGGGGCGAGAACGCCTGCGCCAGCGGCACCACGACGTGGTCGACCAGGGAGCGGTAGGCCAAGTCGTCTGACCCGGGCGCTACCGGCAGGTTGACCGTGAAGCCGGCCCCCGCACCCGACCCGACATCACCAACGCCACCGGTCCCCGGGTACAGCGGCGACTGGTGGATCGAGACGAACAGGACCTGACTGCTGGTGTGAAAGATGTCGTTGGTCCCGTTGCCGTGATGAACATCCCAATCGAAGATCATCACCCGCTCGAGGCCAAGTTCGCCGACCGCGTGGGCCGCTGCGACGGCAATGTTGTTGAACAGGCAGAAGCCCATCGCGCGGGCGGCCGGGGCATGATGTCCGGGGGGGCGGTGGACGCTGAAGCCGGTCGGGGCTTCGCCCCCGACGAGCAGCTCCGCGAGCCGCACGGCCCCGCCCGCAGCGTGCAGGGCAGCGCCAAACGAGCCGGCGCTCATCGTCGTGTCGAGGTCGAGTTGGCCCCCTCCCGCGGCTGAGATCTCCGACAGCGCGTTGATGTAGCGCTGCGGATGCACTGCCGAGAGCACGGACCGCTCGACTGCGGGCGACTGCGCCACTTCGAACCCGAGCCATCCCCGCGCCTGCAGCTCTTGCTCGATGGCGGTGATCCGGGCCGGCTGCTCGGGGTGCGGGCCGGGATCGTGCTGCAGCGAGGATGGGTGCGCCAGGAAGATCGGCTTGCCGGCCATCGTCGGTACCGTACCGGGCCTTGCTGGGTCTCCGAGACCGTTCCCCAGCGCCGACGCGCACGCCCCGCCAGCCGAGCCCCGCCACTCCGGCACAGATTCCGCGTTCGCTGTGAGTACGCCGGGGCCGGCGAGAAACCTGACTGTGGTCGGCGCAGGCGCAGCCGGCCTGTACACAGGGCTGTCGGCCGCGCGGCACGGGGCCCGCGTGACGCTGGTCTCGGCGACGCCGCTGGCCGAATCCTCGAGCTATTGGGCCCAGGGAGGGCTGGCCGCCGCGGTGTCCGACGAGGACAGTGCAGAGCTGCACCTGGCCGACACCCTGAAGGCCGGGCGCGGAGCGGTCCGGGAATCCGCGGCCCGCGTGCTGTGTGAGGAGGCGCTCCAAGCGATCGAGGATCTGGCCCGCCTCGGCGTGCGCTTCGATGCCGATCGGCACGGGAGGTTTGCCCTCGGGCTCGAGGGTGGCCACAGCAAGCGGCGGATCGTCCACGCCGGAGGGGCGGCGACGGGGCGGCGATTGATCCGCCAGCTGAGCGCTCTGGTGGCCGAGGATGCCGCCATCGAGGTGCTCGAAGACCGGCGGGCAACAGCGCTGCTGACCATGGACGGTCGTTGCTGCGGCGTCGCCCTGGCCGACGGCGGGCGACTTCTGAGCGCCGCCACGACCCTCGCCACCGGGGGCGCCGCGGCGCTGTGGGCACGGACGACCAACCCGATCGGTGCGACCGGGGGCGGTCTGCTGCTCGCCCACCGGGCCGGAGCCAGACTGGCCGACCTCGAGATGATGCAGTTTCACCCGACCGCGGTGGCCGCCACGGATGGCGCCGATGGGTTCCTGGTCACCGAGGCTGTGCGCGGCGAAGGAGCGAAGCTGCTCGACCCCGACGGTGAGCGCTTCGTCGACGAGCTCGCCCCGCGGGACGAGGTGGCGCGCGCGATCCAGCGGCAGATCAACGCGAGCGGCGTGGCGTCGGTCGGTCTCGACATGCGGGCGGTGGATCCGGCGCTGTTCCCCAACGTGGTCACGGCGCTGCGGCGAGCCGGGATCGATCCCGAGCGTCAGGTGGTGCCGGTCGCGCCGGCCGCTCACTACATGATGGGCGGCATCGCCACCGATCTGCACGGGCGCGCCAGCCTGCCCGGGCTGTTTGCGGTCGGCGAATGCTCCTGCACCGGCCTGCACGGCGCCAATCGTCTCGCGTCCAACTCACTCACGGAATGCTTCGTGTTCGGCGCCCGCGCCGCCCGAGCCGCGCTCGACGAGCCGCCGCCCCCAACCGAAGCGCAGCTCGGCCCGCCGCGCGCAGGGGACGGGCCGCCGGTCCTGACCGCCGAGAGCCGCGAGGCGCTGTGGCGCGACGCCGGCATCGAGCGCGACGGCGCCGGCTTGCAGGCGCTGACCGGGGACCCGCATCCGCTGGTGCGGCTGATCGCTCGCTCGGGACTGGCCCGGACCGAGAGCCGGGGAGCCCACGAGCGCCGTGACTTCCCGGAAACCGACCCCGCGTTCGAGCATTCTCACGTCACGCTCGAGCGCGACGGTGAGCCCGCGCGCGCCCGCTGGACCTGACGCACCAGGTTCCTGCTTAACGTGGGATTAACAATCAGCGCTTGTTGGACTTCACACGCGCGGGGAATACTCGGCCTCAGGAGGGACAGCGGCCGGCAAGGGAGCCGAAAGGAGAGAGCCTGCATGTACCGGTTTAGTCGAGCCATCTATCGAGAGCTCGCCGACGAGATCACCGAGGACCCGCACAGCTTCTGCCCGCACGCCAATCACGAGCGCGTCCTGCGCGCGTGCGAGTCGGCGGTCGAGCGCCTGGCGACCGACCGTCACTACTTCGCGCGGCCGGCGCGAACGCTGTTCAACGACGTCCGCGCGTACTTTCCGATGCGCTCGCAGATACGTGTGCTTCACGTCATCGAGCGCTACGTGGCCTTTGCCGACGAGTTTCTGGCTCGGCAGCCGCAGAACGGCTTCGACGTCTACGGCAATCCGCTTCAGTGCCGTGCGAGCACGCGCAAGGGAACGCCGTGCCAGCGGATGCCGCTGCCGCACAACGGCTATTGCCCGTCCCATCAGCATCTGGCCGAGACCGAGGAGATCGAGACGCCGCTCGCGGCCTGAGGAGGTCTATTGGGCCCGCATCCGCGGGCCCCGTTTTGTAACGTCGCCACATGCTCCTCGGCGTAGACGTCGGCGGCACCTTCACTGATGCCGTCGTCGCGGTCGACGGGCGGCTCATCACTGCCAAGGCGCCGAGTACCCCCGCGGACCAATCGGGGGGGGTGATCGCGGCGGTGGAGGCGGTTCTGGCCCGCGCCGGGCGTGGAGCCCAGGAGCTGAGCGCCTTTTCCCACGGGATGACCGTGGCCACCAACGCACTGCTCGAGGGAAAGGGTGCTCGGACGGCGTTCGTGGCCACCGAGGGGTTCAGCGATCTGATCGCGCTCGGGCGGCAGGCCCGGCCGGAGCTCTACCGGCTGTGCGCCGCTCGCCCGGCGCCGCTGGCCCCGCCCGAGCTGCGCTTCGGCGCGCCGGAGCGGATGACCCCCGACGGTCCGCTGCAAGCGCTCACCCCCGATACGGCCGGCTGGCTAGCCAGCCAGGTACGGGAGCAGGGACCCGAGGCAGTCGCCGTGACGCTCCTGCACTCATATCGCCATCCCGAGCACGAGCGCGTGCTGGGTGCGGCGCTCGCGCAGGCGATGCCCGAGGTTCACGTGTCGCTCTCCCACGAGCTGGTGGGGACCTTCCGTGAATACGAGCGCGCCGCGACCACCGAGATCGACGCTGCCCTCTCCCCCTTGCTGGCCGGCTACCTGCGACGGCTGGTCGAACGCTGCGAGCGGGCCGGGCTACCCCGTCCGGCGATCATGCAGTCCAACGGCGGCCTGATCGACCTCGCCTCGGCCGTCGGCCACGCGGCGCTGACGGTGCTCTCCGGCCCGGCGGCGGGGGCGGCCGGGGCGGCCTTCGTAGCCCGTGCGGCGCAGGCTCCGGACGCGGTCTGCTTCGACATGGGCGGCACCTCGTGCGACGTCTGCGTGATCAAGGACGGTGCTGTCCAGGAGCGCAGCGGCGGCGAGATCGCCGGGCGTCCGCTGGCCCTGCCGATGCTTGCCGTGCACACGGTCGGCGCCGGCGGCGGGTCGATCGCGTGGCGGGATGCCGGTGGCGCGCTGCGCGTGGGGCCGGCTTCCGCGGGTGCCGATCCTGGGCCCGCCAGCTACGGCCGGGGCGGCAGCGAACCGACCGTCACCGACGCCAACCTCTTGCTCGGATACCTGTCGGCGGACGCACCGCTGGCCGGCGGGGTGGAGCTCGACCTCGCCGCCGCCGAGCAGGCGGTGAACCGGCTCGCCGCCGAGCTCGAGCTCGAGCCGATCGCTTGCGCCGAGGGGATCGTCCGCGTGGCCAACGCGGAAATGATCAGGGCGCTGCGCGTGGTGACCGTGCAGCGGGGAATCGATCCACGCGGGCATGCGCTGCTCGCGTTCGGGGGAGCGGGCCCGCTGCACGCCACCGCGATCGCCGAGGAGCTGCAGATGACGCGGATCATCTGCCCGCGCGCATCCGGGGTCCTCGCCGCGCTGGGGCTGGTCGTATCTCAGCGCCGGCGCGATGTTCAGCGCAGTGTGTTCCTGGCCGGCGACGAGCTCACCGCGGACGGAATCCGCAAGAACGTCGAAGCGCTCGCCGACCAGGTGCGGCACGCGCTCGGGAACGCCGAAGGCCTGGAGCTGCAGGCGAGCTACGAGCTGCGCTACCAGGGGCAGGCGTTCGAGCTCCCGATCGAGGCGAACCTGTCGCCGGACCCGGCCGCGCTGCGGGCGGAGTTCGAGTCCGTGCACGAGGAGCGATACGGCTACCGCGATCCCCACGGCGCGCTGGAACTCGTGACGATCCGCGTCACCGGAACACTGCCGGGGGCCGAGGTCGCGCTGAGCCCCGAGCAGGAGGCGCGGGCGCCCAGCCACCACCGCCGGAGCGTTGTGCTCGATGGCAGCGAGTTGAGCCTCGACGTGCTCCGCGGGGCGCCGGCGCCCGGCACTGAGCTCGCCGGGCCTTCGATCGTCGAGCTGGACGAGGCGACGCTGCTGATCGCTGGCGGGTGGCGCGGGCAGGTCGACAGCGGCGGCAACATCTGCCTGGAGCGCGAACGATGATCGATCCGGTGGCGCTCCAGGTCCTGAGCGGGGCGCTGCGAGCGATCTGCGAGGAGATGGGGGCCGTGCTGATCCGCTCGGCCCACTCGGCCAACATCAAGGAGCGCCGTGACGCCTCGACAGCGTTGTTTGACCGGGCGGGCCAGATGGTCATGCAGGCTGAGCACATCCCGGTGCACCTCGGCGCGATGCCCGCCGCGGTCGCCGCCGTGCTCGACGAGCAACACTCGCCTGAGCGCTCCTGGATCCTCAACGACCCCTACCGCGGCGGCACCCACCTTCCGGACATCACGGTGATCACTCCGGTATTCGCCGATGATGAACCGATCGGCTTTGCCGCCAACCGAGCCCATCACGCGGACGTCGGCGGCCCGACACCGGGTTCGATGCCGGCCGACAGCCGGACGCTCGCCGATGAGGGGGTGGTGATCGAGCCCCGGATCCTCGACGACGCCGCCCTGGTCGAGCTCAGCGAGCAGATGCGCCGACCCGAGCAGCGCCGAGCCGATCTGCGCGCTCAGCTGGCTGCGGGCCGTGTCGGCGTCCGGCGGCTGCAGGAACTGCATCAACGCGTCGGCGCGCAGACGCTGCACGCCGCCTTCGATGAGGTGCTCGCTTACGCCGAGCGGCGCACCAGGGCCTGCCTGGAAGCCCTAAAGGACGGAACGCGCAGCGCTCGGGACGTGCTCGAGGCGCGCGAGGGGGACCTCGAGCTCCTGCTCAACGCCACCGTCGACGGGGATCGCCTGACGCTCGACTTCACCGGCACCGCCGCCCAGCACGAGGGCAACCTCAACTGCCCGCTGGCGGTCACCCGTTCGGCCTGCTACTTCGCCATCCGCGTCCTCACCGACCCGGAGATCCCGCCGAGCGCCGGCGCCTACCGGCCGCTTGAGGTGATTGCCCCGGAGGGCTGCCTGCTCAACGCACGACCGCCCGCTGCCGTCGTCGGCGGGAACGTCGAGACGTCTTCTCGGGTGGCCGACATCGTGCTCAAGGCATTCGGGCGCGCGCTCGGGCAGGGAACGATGAACAACCTCACCCTGGGCAGCGAGGAGACCGTCTACTACGAGACGATCGGTGGCGGCCAGGGCGCGTGCCCGGACGCCGCCGGACCGAGCGCGGTGCATGTGGCGATGAGCAACACCCTGAACACCCCGATCGAGGCGCTCGAGCTCGAGTTCCCGCTGCGGATGACGCAGTACAGCCTGCGCCAGGGGTCAGGTGGACGCGGCCGATACAACGGCGGCGAAGGGGTGATCCGCGAGTTCGAGGCGCTGGCCCCGCTCACCTACTCGCTGATCACCGAGCGCCGGCACCACGCTCCGCCGGGGGCGAACGGAGGTGAGGCGGGGGCGCGCGGGCGCAATCTGCTCGACGGGCTCGAGCTGCCCGCGAAGGCCATGGGCACGATCCAAGCGGGGCAGCGGCTGCGGGTCGAGACACCGGGCGGCGGCGGACACGGCGAGCCGCCATCATCCTGAGCATGGACGAGCGCGTCGCGTTTCTCGGACTCGGGATCATGGGATCGCGAATGGCGGCCAACCTGGTCCGGGCCGGGTTCGAGCTGACGGTCTGGAATCGGACCACGGCCACGGCGGAGGAATTCTGCGCGCAGCACGGGACGGCGCTGGCGCCGACGCCGGCGGCGGCCGCCCGCAGCGCCCACGTGATCCTGACAATGGTCGTCGACGGACCGCAGGTCGAGCAGGTCCTGCTCGGCGAGGACGGGGTCCTCGCCGCGGCCCAGGGCGACACGCTGTGTATCGACTGTTCGACGATCGGCCCAGCGGCGACGCAGTCGATCGCCGCTCGGCTGGCTGAGCGCGAGGTGCGGATGGTCGATGCGCCGGTCACCGGTTCATCGCCCAAGGCGCGGGACGGGACGCTGACGATCATGGCCGGAGGCGAGCAGGCGGACGTGGACCGCGCGATGCCGTTGCTGCAGGCGATGGGCAAGCTGATCGTGCACGCCGGCCCGCTCGGTCACGGCCAGATGGTCAAGCTGATCAACAACGCGGTGGCGGCCATCAACGCCTCCGCCCTGGGGCAGGCGTTGGTATTCGCCGACCGGGCCGGCGTCGACCTCGACGCGCTGGAGGCGGTGATGCGAGCCGGATCAGGCGGCTCGGCGATGCTCGATCTGAAAGCCGGGCCGATGCGGGCCCATGACTACAGCACGCTGTTCAAGCTCGACCACATGCTCAAGGACGTGAGCCTGTGCCTGGAGGAAGGGCAGGCGGCGGGGGCGCCGTTCCCGTTCGCCGCGCTGACGCGTGAGATCCTCACCGCGGCCAGCGGGCGCGGCTTCGGAGACGCGGACTTTGCCGCGCTGGTCGAGGTGCTGGAGGCTGACGCTGGTCGGCGGCTCGGCGAGTAGTCAGCCTTGCTGGTGCCGCGCGCTCGTGTCCCGATTCCGGACACTACGCAGCCGGCCAGCGGAGCTCGGTCCCGGCGAGCTCCTCGTAGAGACGGATCGGGCTCATCTCGCCGGCGTGATCTCCGTACCGCAGGCGCGCCCGGGAATGGATCTGCTCGACGAGCGCTGCCATCTCCACCGGCATCCCGACGTCACGGGCGAGGTCGAGGGCCAGAGCTAGGTCCTTCGTCGCGAGCGCCATCGCGAACCCCTCGTCGTAGTCACCATCGTCGAGCACCATGCGCACGTCCCGCTCGAGAAAGTTCGAGTTCGCCGGCGAGTTGACGAGCGCGGCATGGAGACGATCGAGGTCGAGGCCCGCCTTGACGCCGAGGGCCAAGGTCTCGGCGGTCGCGACGGCCTGCATGAACCAGCTGAGGTTGAGCAGCAGCTTGACCGCGTAACCACTCCCGTGCGTGCCGACGTGGAAGATCCGCTGAGGATCGCCGATGGCTTGCAAGATCGGGAGCGCCCGGGCGAACGACGACTCCTCACCGCCCACGTAGATGCTGAGCGTCCCGGCCTGCGCCCCGATCGTCCGCCCGGCCACCGGGGCATCGAGCAGCTCGACTCCGCGGGCCGTCGCCGCCTGCAGAACGCGGCGCCCGGCCGTGGGCGAGCTCGTGCTCAGCTCGATCGCGAGCGCACCCGGCTCGAGCGTCGCCAGCGCGCCCGGACCTCCGGCGCCGCGCAGCACCTGCTCGACCTGGACCGGCCCGGGCAGGCTGGTGAGGAGAAATTCGGCCCCGACGGCGCAGTCGGCGACCGTCCGAGCGGCCCTCGCTCCGGCGGTGCGAGCCCACGCCATCGCCCGCGCATCGAGGTCGAACGCGCTCACCTCGAACCCGGCCTCGATCACATGAGCACACATCGGCGCGCCCATGTGGCCCAGGCCGATGAAGCCGACCTTGGCGGCGGAGCTCACGCGAACCCACTCACGTTGAGACTCACTCCCCTCCGTAGAACGGGCTGCGCAATGAATCGCGGCGCTCCACCAGTGCGCTCGCCGCTTCGCCGTCACGGCCCCGCACGGCGACCGTGATCGCCTTCAGCGTGGCCACGCGGCTCGCGGCGCGCACGGCGGTTTCATCGGTGGCCGCGGGATCGATCCAGGCGGCGACGAACACCAGCACGTCATCATTCGGTGCGAGCAGCTCCTCGGCGACCGCGTCGAGCACGCCCTGCGCAATCCCAAGCTGGCCGGCGCCCCAGGTCATGCTCTCGTGCGAAGGCTCGGTCACCGTCGCCTTGTTGATCATGATCGTGGGCGGCCACACCGGCTCGTAGTGCTGCTGATCCTCGCCGACGACCACCAGGATCGGCGTGTGTCCGGGTGCGGGCGAGGTAAACGTGGTCAGCAACGCGGCCGCGGTGGCGCTCCCCCTCGCGGCGAGCACGACGTTGACGTGGCAACCGTTCGGGCCGACGCCGCCCCAGCCCTCTCCGATCCTCCCGTCGAGGTCGCGACTCACGACGGCAGCTCCGCGAGCAGCCCGGCGACGCCGAGCGAGCGCGCTGCGCCGCCGCATTCCGGGCGCTCGAACGCAGCTTCAATGCCGTCGAGTTCGGTCAAGCTCGAATCGTCCCACAGGAGCGTGACGACCTTCAATCGTCGCCGGTCGCGGCGCTGCCTCCATCGCACAAGTACGGGAGCTACGCCCGTGTAGCTGTCTGGAACTTCGGCCAATTTGCAGGGAAATTTGGGAATTTCCGAGTTCTCCCGTAGAATCGGCCCTCCGGTTGTCGCCGTCGCACTGCCGCGCGCACCGGGCATCCGTAAAGCCCCCATCTCCCCCCCCAAAATGACTATGCCGATTGCTTTCAAAGAATGGGCCGTGACCGTACGGGCTCTTGCCGAAGGCGAGCAGCTGCTCACCCTTCGCAAGGGCGGTATTTGCGAGCCCGACAAGCACTTCAAACTCGAATACGAGCGTTTCTTCCTGTACCCCACCTTCGACCACCAGCGGGCCGACCTGGTCCGCGAGTCCCACCGGCCCGAGCTGGCACGTGCGCTCGAGGAGGGCGTCTGGAGCGACGGCGAGCCGCCGCCCGCCGCGCTGCTCCGCGAGGGCGACGTCAGCCAGCCCGATCGGGTGCGGATTCGCGCCTGGGCAGAGGTCGCTGCGCATTTCACGGTCACTGACCGTCGCGCCGTCGATGCTCTCTCGCCGTTCTACGTCTGGACCACCGACTACGCGGAGAAGCGACTGGCCTGGAAACGCCGTCACCCCCTCCACGTGATCCTCCTTCGCACCTATCGCATCCCCCGTCCGGTGACGGTCAAGGTGCGCGACGAGTACGGCGGTTGCCGCTCGTGGTTGGAGCTGACGCGCGACCTCCCGTTCGAGGGGACGCCGGTCCTCTCCGACGAAGAGTTCGAGCGGGCGTCCGAGGAGATCGCCGCGGTGGCCTCCGACCGCCAGCCGGTACTCGTCTGAGTGGTGTGTTCCGCCGGCTCCGCTGAGAGCCGGCGGTAACCCCGTGGCCTGGGTCGAGTCGGTCTCGCCGTCGTTCCGCGCGCGGCACGATTCTGCGCACGCGGACGACGCGGATCGGATTCTCGATGCGCTCGAGCACACCCGCGAGCGGTTGGATCGGGTGTTTCCCCGCACGGTCAGCGATCTGACGGTGGTTCTGCATCGCGATTTCCGGTCACTGGCGATGTCCAACCCGCTGCTTCCGATCACCTGGCTGATGAGCGCCCCGGCGGCGCGACGCTACGTGGCCGGGTGGGCGGCCGGCGAGGAGTTGCATGTGCTCACGCCGGACGCGCTCGATGCCCGGGCTTCGAACGTTCCGGGTTCGCGAGAGATGCTCAGGCTGAGCGCCTCGGCTCTCTACGCGCGCCGGGTGGTCAGCGAAAACAACCACGATCTCCCGCGCGCGTTCACGCCGGCCCGCTGCTTGGCCGAGCGGCGCTGGGCCTGGCTGCTCGAAGGGGCCGCTCGGTGGTTTTCCGGCCAGACGGAGCACGCGCGCCCGGCGATCGCCCGGCGGCTGCGGGAGGGTGGCCGTCCCAGCTTTCCCCCCGGCGTGCGAGATGCGCCGCTGTTGGGCGGCACGGTGATCGACCTCCTGGCCCGCGAGGAGGGCGAGCCTGCGGCCGCGGCGTTCGCCTGTCGCCTGCACCCCCAGGGGGCTCGTGCGGCGCTGGCCAAGGCCTTCGGCGGACGAGCCTTTGTGCACACCGAAGGCGCCTGGCGCTCACATCTGACTCGCTTGGCTGCGGAGTCGAACATTCAGTCAGGGCGCGCCAGGTAGGAGAGAACGTCCTCCGCGTCCGCGCGCAACGCCGCCGCATCTTCAGCGGCAAGCTCGTCGAGCGGCTCGACTATCACCGTTCCGGCCTGCAGTCGCCAGGTTACCGCCGCGCGGCCCCGCACGAGCGCGAAGGGGCGGAACACGCCGTTGACGGTGAACACCACCTGATGGGCGCCGACGAGGAACTCCCGCGAGCACCAGCCGAGGAGCACCGGCTCAAACGCCCCCAGCAGGCGCGGAGGCGGACACGGCGCCGGCGCCCCCGTGCCTGCGAGCTCCAGCAGCCCGTCATCGCGCTCCACGAGCTCGGCGGCGATCGCCTCCAGCCCGGCGCGAGCGTCCCTCAGCGCCAGGCCCGACCACCGCGCCAGGTCGCGGTCGTCGGCCGGAGCATGACCGGCGAGATAGCGACGGGCCAGCTCGGCCAGCGACTGGTCGCGATCGACCCTCGCGGGCTTGCCCAACCACTCGCGCGCCAATACGTAAGCCTGCTCGGAGCCGTTCATCGGCCCGCGCACCGTCAGACCGCGCAGGCTCGCGAGCATCAGCACGTGGACCAGGGCCTGCCGCTCGGTGGGTACCCCGGCGGACTGGAGGCGCTCGCGCAGCTGGGCGCGGGTCAGCGGTCCCTCCCCGGAGAGTGCGCGCTCGATTACCCCCACGCCCCGGTCGGCGGCCGTAGGGCTAACGCCTTCCTCCGCCAGCCGCCTGGCGTTCGCCGTGAACAGTCGTGGCGCGGTCAGCGCGTGCAGCCAGGGATAGTCAACGGCTCTCACCAGGTGCAGCGTGCCCCGGTTGAGCCAGGTGATGAGCAGGGAACGCTCATCCGTCAGCTCACGTTCGAACTCGGTCACCGAGCCCGGTGGGGTACGAGCTCTGATCGCCAACCTGGCACCCCGCGGGTCCTGCGCCTGGACCGCCAGCAGCCGCTGGGTGGCCGCCACCGCGTCCGCCGCCGGCGGTCCCGCCAGCAGCTGCGAGGTCAACCGGGCAAGCAGCAATCCCGCCCCTAACGGGTCAGGACATCTGCGAGCCACACGAGCAGCAGGCCGACCGTCAGCGCCGCGAGCAGGCCCGCCAACAAGCGGCCGGGGGCGACCGGTCGACGGCTGGGCTCGCCCGAGATCAGCTCCGCCTCCAACAGAACCTCGCGCGCAGCGCTCACTCCGGCCTCGGGGACCAGCACGTCCCGGGGGCCCGCCGCGAGGAAATCCGGGACGTCGAAACCCGCGCTGCGACGGAGCAGGCTGGGCACGCCCTCCTCCAGCAGCAGCCCCTGGATGAACTCGGCCTCGGCCTGGTTGCTCGCGCCCGCTACGCGCACGAGCTCGCCCTCGGCCAGCTGCGGCTTGACCTTCCGCGCGCGCTCGTGGCGCTCGCTGAGCGCGGCGGCGGCCTTCAGCCCAGCCGGAAGCACGAGAGGGATCCCGCACGCGGCACAGAAACGCTCACTGGGCACATAGGTACGGTTGCAGCGGGGGCACACCACCTCGGCGGCCGTGCGGCGCCCCAGCATCACTCGACGACCAGCTCGGCCTCGCTGACCTTGCCATCTTCGATACGCCAGGTCCTGACCTGGACCCCGTCGCCGGACAAACCCACGATGATCCACAGCACCCCGGGCCAGGCGTTTCCGAAATTGATGTCGGTCTGCGACGGCATCGGCTCGGTCCGCGTGTGGGAGTGGTAGATGGCCCCCAGCTCGAGCTCGGCCGACTCGATCTCGTTGTAGATCCTCAGCTGCTCCCGGCTGTCGATCACGAAGCGGAACGGGCTGGCCTCGACATTGCTCGCGCGGTACACCTTGACGATCTCGCCCTCGCGCGCGGCGACCATGCCGCAGCACTCGTTCGGCGCCTCCTCAGCCGCGTGGGACACCATCTCCTCATAGAGTCCGCGCGCAATCCGCATCGTGGTTTGCGAGGCTACCAGCAGGCCGCCGGGCGTCTGGCCGCGTGGCCTATCTTCTGTCCATGGCACGAGCGCTTACGAAGTGCCCGGGATGTGGCGAGCCGGTGTCTCCGTTCGCGGCCGGCTGCGCGATCTGCGGAGCCGATCTGGAGGCCGAGCGGCTCAAGCTGGCCGCCCGCCCGCGGCGGACCCCGCCGCGTCCGCGCTGGCCCCGCGTCGACCCGCGCCTGGACCCCGTTCACGTGGCCATCGCCGTCGTCGTGGCGATCGCCGCACCCCCGTTCGGACTGTTGCTGTCGCTGTTCTGGGCGGTGCAGCGCCACCGCGCCGGCGAGCCGCTGATGAGCGCGGTGATGCTGGCCGTAGCCCTGCTGGCACTCGCGGCGCTGTTGGCCCCGAATTGGTTCTGGAGCCACCTGCTCAGCCTTTGACACGCTAATAGCGGCCCTCGACGAAGGCGTACGGGACGGCTCGGCTGAAGTCCTTGCGGCGCCGGAGCTCGCCCAGCAACGCGTAGTGCTGAGCCTCGCTGGCCAGGATCTGCGCGCCCAGCACCTGCAGTCGCGGGGAGCTGAGCTTCGACATCGCCGTGTAGTAGGCGCCTTCCATCAGGTTCTCGAGATCGATCAGCAATTCCAGGCAGTCGCGCTCGTGGTGGAGATCGGTGACGGAGCGCGTCACGTGGTGCTCGGACAAGGCGCTATCGATGGCCCTGCTGTCGCCCGGAGGGGACGGGGCGCTAGCGCCCAGGCTCTGGAGCACGGGCTCCAGGGCGGTGGCGTGGGCGCGCTCGTGGGCGAGCAGCCCACGCGCCACGCGCTCCGAGCGAGGCGACAGCTGCCCGGTGGCCAGAACCCGCTCGTACACAGCCGCGGCCAGAAGCTCGGCGGCCAGGAGACCTTGAGCTAGGCCGGCGTCGCTGACCGCTGCGCCGGCCAGTGCCGTCGCCGGGCCGGCAAGCGACCCGAGCGCCGTCCCGGCGCAGGCCGCGGCTGTACCCGCTAGGGCTCGGGAGAAGAGCTGCCGGCGCGTGGGAGGAGAGTCGCTCACCGTCGAGAAGCCCTACTCGGCGCCGGTCACGAACGCGCCGGGAACGGGCGCCAGTCCCAGAACAGAGCGCAGGACGGCGACGTGCTGGGCGTCGTTGGCCAACACGGCGGCTATCGCGGCCCGGACCGCCCCGGGAGTGAGCTGGGTGATCGCGGCGAGGTACAGGCGGAGCTCGCGATGCTCGAGTTCGTGCAGGAGGCGCAGGACATCGGACCCGGTGCGGGGGCGCCCGAGGTCGTAGCTCGATCTTGGCTTGTTCGGCTTGCCGCCTGCCTGTTTGACCAGGCCGGACATCTCTCCGGCGTGCGAGAGCTCCTGTTCGAGAAACAGCTGGGCGGCCTTCTTCGCTCGGCCATCGAGCAGCGGGATCCCGGCCGTATACGCGGCGATCGCCTCATGTTCGAGGTCGAGCGCCCGGTTGAGCAGGACCACGTCAGCCGACCTGGCGGCCGGTGCCAGCGAGCGGAGGTTAGGCCGACTCGAGCTCTTTCCGCAGCCGACCAACCCGACGATTGCGCCGCCGGCGACCGCAGTCTGCCAGCCCCCCAGGAGCGTGCGTCGCGTCGACTCCGCGGCGCCGGCCGGGCTCACCACCAGACGGTGGCGTCCAGGTTCTCGATCTCTTCGACTGGCCGCGTATAGATCCCGGAGGAGAGATACTTCCAGCCGTCGTCCGCGACCACGAACACGACGTTGCCTTCGTCGAGCTCGCCGGCGATCCGGACTGCCACGCGCGCGATCGCGCCGGAGGACACGCCCGCAAACAGACGTTCTTCATCGAGCAGCCTGCGCGTGAACACGATCGCGTCGGTGTTGGTGACGAAGATCTTCCGGTCGAGCAGCGAGAGGTCGATGATCGGAGGGATGAACCCGTCCTCGAGCGAGCGCAGGCCCTGCACAGGCTCGCCCTGCATCGGCTCCGCGGCGACGATCTTGACGCTGTCGCCGAACTCCTCCTTCAGGCGCCGGGCGTTCCCCATCAGCGTCCCACCCGTGCCGAGTCCGGCTACGAACGCGGCGACGTCGTCGAGCTCCTCGAGAATCTCCAGCGCCGTCCCGTTGTAGTGAGCCAGCGGGTTAGCCTGGTTGCCGTATTGGTAGGGCATGTAGTACGAGGCATCGCTCTCGGCCATGTCGAGGGCCAGCTCGACCGAGCCGTTTGACCCTTTCGAGCCCTCCGAGTAGACGATCTCGGCCCCGTACATGCGTAGCAGCTCGGTTCGCTCCGGGGTCACGTTCTCCGGCATCACGACCTTGACCGGGTAGCCCTTGTAGCCGCAGATCATGGCCAGCGAAATGCCGGTGTTGCCGGAGGTCGGCTCGAGGATTGTCTGGTCGGGCCGAATCAGCCCCTTCTCCTCGGCGTCCTCGATCAGCGCGCGGGCGACGCGATCCTTGACCGAGCCGGTGGGGTTGTGCGACTCGAGCTTGGCCCAGATCCTGACTCCGGGCTTGGGGCTGAGCCGCTTGAGCTCGATCAGCGGCGTGTGCCCAATCGCTTGGACGATGTCGCCGTACCGGCCCCCGCAGGGCTTGTTCTGAAGCCGCTCCGCCGCCATTGCTTTACGAAGTGTAGCGTTGCCGGAGCGCTAGTACCCGGGGTATGAATACGTGCTCGAGGTGCTAATCGTGGTCGAGGTCGTCGGATTCGTCGTCGTGTGCGTACCGCCGCCCCCGCGGCCCCGTTCCTTGACCACATGCCGACCCCGCCGAAGCTGTGAATGCCCTCGCCGCCGATGCTCGGATGAGCGCTGTTCGCCGAGGCGAGCCCGGAAACCGCGGCTCAGAAACCAACTATCGGCTACTGGGCCCCTCCGGCCATCGCCGGCAGGATCACCAGCGTGTCGCTGTCCCCCACGGTCGTGTCCAACCCCTCCAGGACGCGGACGTCCTCATCGTTGAGGTAGACGTTCACGTACCGGTTCAACCCGCCGTCGGCCGCGAACAGCTGCGACTGGGTCTCGGGGTGCTGATCGGCGACGGAGCGGAGGATCTCGCCCACCGACGAGCCGTCGGCGCTCAGCTCCTTCTCCCCGCCGACCGCGGCGCGGAGCACGGGCGGGATGCGCACGGTGGCCATCGCCTAACCCTAGTGCGCTCCGGCGCAGAACGCTTCGTAGTCCGGAAACACGCCCATCTCCTCGTCGCCGATGGCCTCGGGATGGCGCGAGCAGATCGGGCAATGCGGGTCGCGGCGAACCTTGACCTCGGTCATCCTCGCAGCCAGGGCGTCGTACATGAGCAGACGGCCGATCAGCGGCTCGCCTTCGCCCAGGATCAGCTTGATCACCTCGGTCGCCTGCAGCAGCCCCATCGTGCCGGGTAGCACGCCGAGCACGCCGTTCGCCCCGCAGGAGGGCGCCAGCTCCGCCGGGGGCGGAACCGGGAACAGGCAGCGGTAGCAGGGGCCGTCGTAGGGCTTGAACACCGACAGCTGCCCCTCGAAGCCGAGGATTGCCGCCGAGACCACCGGGATCTGCAGCCGTACTGACGCATCGTTGAGTAGATACCGGGTCGGGAAGTTGTCGAGGCCGTCGACGACGATGTCGTAGCCCGGCAGGATCTCCATGATGTTCTCGGGTCCGAGGCGAAGGTTGTGCTTCTCGACCTCGACGCCCGGGTTGAGCGCCACGATCGTCTGCTCCGCCGAGTCGACCTTGGACACACCGATCCGGTCGGTCGAGTGGATCACCTGGCGCTGCAGGTTCGAGAGATCGACTTCGTCGTTGTCGAGGATCCCCAGGGTGCCGACTCCGGCCGCGGCCAGGTACAGCGCCGCCGGCGATCCGAGGCCCCCAGCCCCGAGCAGCAGGACCTTCGCGTCGAGGAGCTTCTGCTGACCCTCGATCCCGACCTCGGGGAGCAGCAGGTGGCGGGAGTAGCGCTCGCGCTGCTCCGCGCTCAGGGTCCGAGGAACCACCACGTCGTAGCCGCGATCCTTCCATAGGGTGATGCCCCCGGTCATCGACTCGACATTCTCGTAGCCGAGATCCTCGATCAGGGTGCGAGCCGCCCAGGCCGAGCGATTGCCAGACTGGCAGTAGAGGATCACGTGCTGCGAGCGATCCGGCGCGGCGCCCTCGATTCTCGACTCGAGGTAGCTCTTGGGAACGTGCTTGGCCCCGGGGATGTGTCCAGTCGACCACTCCTCCGCCTCGCGCACGTCGACAACGACGGCGCCGTTAGCTGTCTGCTCGCGGACGACGGCGGGATCGACCTCTTCGATCCTGTTCTTGATCTGGCGGAGAACTTCGGCTCCGGACGGGCTCATGACTGAAAACTCCTCAAAGGCAGTCTGGATTCCAATACTTCACAGAGTATAGCGCCGGGTCGATCGCCGTGGGAGCGTATCCGCGTCGGCCCTTCGCAACGCGGAGGAACGCTCGATCATCCGGCGTGGATGGCCGTTCGGGCACGGCGACCAGCGCCTGCTCGACGGCTTCGATGCCGTCCGCGGCCGTTCTCGAGGTGGAGCCACACCGCGCGAACGTGCTCCGCAAGCTCGGGATTGCCGGGACCGCGTCGAGCTCGTCCGCTACGCGATCAGGCGCGGGCTGATCGAGCCGTAGCCGGCCCGCCGGCCGGCGCCGCTCTACCATCGCCGCCGTGCGTTCACCCGTTGACCACATCGCCGCACCGCCGTTTCCGCCGAAGCTGCCGTGGATCAACGTGGCGATGCTGCGGATGGACCAGCAGCTCGGCCGGCCGGTGCTGATCGAGTTCTGGGACTTCTGTCGCGCCAATTCGGTCCGGACGCTGCCCTACATGAGGGCCTGGCACGCGCGTTACGAGAGCGCCGGGCTGCGGGTGATCGGGGTCCACGCCTCCGGCTTTGAACCCTCACAGGACCCCGACGCGGTCCGGGCGGCGGTCCGGCGACTCGAGATCCCCTACCCGGTGGTGGTCGACCTTAAGTACGAGATCTGGGGCCTCTACGGGAATCTGGGGTGGCCGGCCCGCTACCTGTTCAACCAGCAGGGGCTGCTATTCGACTACCACTACGGCGAGGGGGGCTACGCCGAGACCGAGCGGGCGATCCAGGAGCTGCTCGACGACGAGCGCCCCCCACTGCCACCGCTGCGCCCCGAGGACGCGGAGGGAGCACGGCTGGCCCCCCAGAGCGAAGACGTGGAGGGGCTCTACAGCGGGGTTTATGAGGCCGGCGAGGTGTGGGCGGTGCTCGACGGCGCGGGCACGGCGACGGCCAACGGTGTTGAACTGACCATCGACGGCCCGGGCTGCTACCGCCTGGTCTCGCACCCCCACAGCGCCGAAGGTCGGCTGGAGCTATCGGTCGGCGACGGCGTCCGCTGTCACGCCGTGTGCTTCACGCCGGGGCTCGCTCGGGAAGATCAGCTCCCGCCTGATCCAGCGTCGTGAGGATCGAGCAGGTTCTTGAGCTCCGGGGGGCCGGTTTCGCCCACCAGCACGCAGAAGCCCGCCCGGTACGGGCTCGTCTGAGGCCGTGAGCCGAGGAATGCGGGTTCGAGGATCCAGCTGCCGGTGTTGATCGCCGCTGCGCCCTGCGGGCCCTGCCAGTTCCGGGCCTGTGCCCCGGGCAGGGGGCCCGCGCGGTGCGAGTGCCCGACGATCACATAGTCGGATTGCACGCGCAGGCGGGCCATCACCTCCCACAGGGCGCGCAGCGGCGCCCGCGCGAGCTCTGCCCCCGAGAGCTGAGACCGGAGCGGTCCGAGCCCGGCGCGGTTGAGGGTGCCGATCAACAGCGGAAAGCCCACGGCCAGCGCGCGGCGGCGCCATTGGCCGATCCCGCGCGCGCCTCCCGCCCCGGCCAGTGCCTGCCACGCGCTGGTCGAGGCGCTGTCCGGGACGCGGCCCCGGGCGGAGTCGCCGGTCTGGGCAACGGCGTGAATCCAGGCATAGATGGGCGCCAGCGTGGCCTCGTAGTCCTCGATGCGGCGGGGTCCGCCGACCGGCTCTCCGACTATTCGCGCCATCACGCCGGCCGCGAGGCGTTCGAGCGTCGGCATCGTGGTGTGGCGGTCGCCGTGGTGGCCGTGGGTGGCGTAGACGTCCTCGCGCAGCCAGACTCCCGGGTAGCAGGCCCGGACCTCGGCCGGCGCCAGTGCGCCAGCCACCTCGGCCAGCGGCTCCCCGGCGCACCAGTCGACCTCGGTCTCCAGCGTCATCGGTTCCAGCGTCCCGGCGCAGGCCCGCCGCCCCGTCCAGCCCGACAGCAGATGATGGTCGTGATTGCCGGGGACGACCACCACCTGTTTGCCCGGCCCCAGCGCCTGCCCGATCTCACTCAACACCGGGAGTGCGGCGTCGCGCGCCGCCCGCCAGGGGCTCTGGCGGAGCTCGACCACATCGCCGAGGAGGACCAACCGATCGATCTGGTCAAGCTCGGCCAGCAGTAACGAACGGGGACCCGGCCGGCGCAGCACATCACGGCCCGACCGCGCGCCCAGATGCAGGTCGGAGACGACCAGCGTGCGCAAGCGCGCCGTCCCCGTCAGGCTGAGGCCGCAGCCATTGCCTGGCGGATCCGCTTGGGCAGCATGAAGCGGACATCCTCCTGGACGACCTCGAGCTCCCGGACGTCGCTCGTGCCGCGGTCGGTGAAGAACTTCACCAATCGCTGGACCAGTTCCTCCGGGGCGCTCGCGCCCGAGGTGATGCCGACGACGTTCATGCCGGCGAGCCACTCCTCCTGGACCTGCGCCTCGTTGTCGATCAGGTACGACTCGGCGCCGTGCTCACGCGCCACCTCGACGAGGCGATTCGAGTTCGAGGAGTTGCGGGATCCGATCACCAGCACCAGGTCGCATTCCCGCGCGAGCTGCTTGACCGCAGCCTGGCGGTTGGTCGTGGCGTAGCAGATGTCGTCGGTTCGCGGCCCGGTGATCATGGGAAACCGCCGGCGGAGGCGATTGATGATCGCCTGCGTCTCGTCGACCGACAGCGTCGTTTGCGAGATGTAGGCGACCTTCTCGGGATCGGCGACCTCGAGCGCGTCGACGTCGTCCTCGTTCTCGATCAGCACGATGTGCTCGGGCGCCTCGCCCATCGTCCCTTCGACCTCTTCGTGCCCGGCATGCCCGACCAGAACGATGGTGTAGCCATCGGCGGCGAACTTCTTGGCCTCGACGTGGACCTTCGTCACCAGCGGACACGTGGCGTCGATCGTGTGCAGGTTCAGGGCCGCGGAGTTCGCGTGCACGCTCGGCGCAACACCGTGCGCGGAGAACACCACCGTGGCGCCCTCAGGAACCTCGGTCTCCGAATCGACGAACACCGCGCCACGGGCGCGCAGCTGCTCGACGACGTGCTTGTTGTGGACGATCTCCTTACGCACGTACACCGGTGCTCCGTGCAGCTCGAGCGCCCGCTCGACGGTCTGCACTGCGCGGTCGACGCCCGCGCAATATCCGCGGGGCGCTGCGAGCAGCAGCGTCTGGGGAACTTGCTCCATGCTCCGGAGTGTAGAGGCGGCTCAGTCGTTGGCGGTGACCGTGTCGAGCAGCTCAGCGAACTGCTGCCGAGCTTGCTCACGCCGCGTCGGGACGTGTTGGGTGGGCACGCCGTCGGCCGGCGGCTCGTAGCCCCGCAGGACCTGGCGGGCCACCGAGGCACGATGAACCTCATCGGGACCGTCGTAGATTCGCGCCGCCCGGGCGTAGCGGTACATCGCCTCGAGCGGCAGATCGGTCGAATAGCCGAGCGAACCGTGCGCCTGCAACGCCCGGTCGACTACGTCGTGGAGCACCCGCGCGCCGAAGAACTTGATCAGCGCGATCTCCTGGCGCGCCGAGGCCACCCCCTCGGTGTCCATCTTCCACGCAGCATGAAGCGTCATCAGCCGCGCCGCCTGCATCTCCGCGGCCGAATCGGCGATCCAGTTCTGCACGGTTTGATGCTGGGAGAGCACGGCGCCGTGCGCGTAGCGATACAGGGAGCGCTCGCACAGCATGTCGAAGGCCCGCCGCGCCACACCCAGCCACCGCATGCAGTGGTGGATCCGGCCTGGATAGAGCCGCTGCTGGGCGATCAGAAAGCCGGCGCCACGGGCCCCGAGCAGGGCTTCGGCGGGCACGCGCACCTGCCGGTAGCGGACCTCGGCGTGGTTGCCGTAACGCCCGAAGCTCTCCCAGGGATGCTCCATCGTCGCCACGTCGCGAACGATCTCGACCCCCGGTGCGTCCGTATCGACGAGGAACATCGAGGCCCGCTGATGCGGGCGGGCGTCCGGGTCGGTGACCGCCATCACGATCAGAAAATCGGCGATCGAGGCATTCGAGGAAAACCACTTGTGTCCATCGATCACCCAGCCCTCGCCGTCCTGGGTGGCCGCGGTGCGCAGCAACGTCGGATCGGAACCGGCCGTGTCGGGCTCGGTCATGCTGAACGCCGACTTCAGATCGCCGGCCAGCAGCGGGTGCAGGTAGCGCTCCTTCTGCCCAGGGGTCCCGGCCAGGGCGAGGATTTCGGAGTTACCGGAATCGGGAGCCGCGTTGCCAAAGGCCAGCGGCGCGATCGGACAGCTACCGAGAATCTCGTGCATCAGGCCTAGCTTGACCTGGCCGAACCCCTGGCCGCCGAGCTCAGGGTCGAGATGGGCTGCCCATAGATCCTGAGCCTTGACCTCCTCTTGGAGCGGAGCAATGGCGCGCCCGAGTCCCTCAAATCCCAGTTCCTCGACCAGCGTCTCCAGGGGCCAGATCTGCTCCCGGACAAAAGCGTCCATCCATTCGAGCTTGTGTTGGAAGTCGGGCTCGGTGGAGAAGTCCCAGGGCACGGCGGAAGCGTACTCTTCTCAGCTCACGCGCAACCAGCGTTCGCCGCCCCGATGCCCCAAAAACACCTCGATCGCCTGACCTCCACCGACGCGTCCTTCCTGCACCAGGAGGGATCCGCGTCGCACATGCACATCGGCGCCGTCCTGATCTTCGAAGGCCCTCCCGCGGCATTCGAGGATTACCTCGACCACGTGCGCGGACGGCTGCATCTGGTTCCGCGCTACCGGCAGAAGCTCGCGACCCCGCCCCTGGAGACGGGACGCCCGCTGTGGATCGACGACCCCTCGTTCAACCTCGAGTACCACGTCCGCCACGCCGCGCTGCCCTCGCCGGGAAGCGAGGAACAGTTGTTTCTGCTCGCGGCGCGGATTGCCTCCCAGCAACTGGACCGCTCCAAGCCACTGTGGGAGAGCTGGCTGGTCGAGGGTCTCGAGGACGATCGATTTGCCCTCATCTTCAAGACCCACCACTCGCTGGTCGACGGCGTGTCGGGCGTGGATCTGGCCACGGTGCTGTTCGACCTGAGCTCCTCCCCCCCACCCGCCCCGGCGGACCTCGAGCCCTGGCGGCCCAAGTCCGAGCCGTCTTCGACCGAGCTGATCCTGGCCGGCGTTCGCGGCGCGGTCACCGCCACCGCGGAGATCGTCACCCGAGCCATCGCGGCCGCAACTCGGCCCGCGACCTCGATCGGGATCCTCAGAGATGCGGCCGAAGGAGTCGGCGAGATCGTCTGGGCGGGGCTGAACCCGGCGCCGGAGACCCCGCTCAACGTCGAGATCGGACCGCACCGGCGATACGCCGTCGTGCGCCAGCAGCTGGAGGAATACAAGGAGATCAAGGACGCGCTCGGCGGCACCGTCAATGATGTCGTGCTGACCGTGGTGGCCGGCGCCCTGGCGGGCTGGCTGCGCTCGCGCGGGGTGCGAACCGAGGGTGTCGAGATGCGCGCTCTGGTCCCCGTATCGGTGCGGACCCAGGACCAGCGGGGCTCGCTCGGCAATCAGCTGACGGTGATGCGCGGACCGCTGCCGGTCTACATCGCGGATCCGGTGGCCCGGCTGCGGTTCGTCAAGCAGGCGATGGACGGCCTCAAGGAGTCAAAGCAGGCCGTCGGCGCCGCCACCCTCGCCGCGGTCAACAACCTGGCGCCCCCGACGGTCCTCGCGCAGGCCAGCCGGCTGAACTTCTCCACCCGGCTGTTCAACCTGATCGTGACCAACATCCCGGGTCCCCAGCTTCCGCTCTACGTGCTCGGTCGACGGCTCCGGGATCTGTTCCCAGTCGCCTTCCTGCCTGAGCATCACGCGCTGGCGATCGCGATCATGTCCTACAACGGAGGCATCGACATCGGCCTGCTGGGGGATTACGACGCGCTGCCGGATATCGACGTCATCGCCGAGGGGATCAAGTCCTCGCTGGCGGAGCTCCAGCGGGCAGCGAGAGCCAAGAACGGACGCGGGCCGGCCGAACGCGCCCGCGCGCAGGGCGGCGCCACCGCCGATCCGACCCCGATCATCCCGTCGGCCCGCACGCGCTCGCAGCGCGGTCCCGCTGCCGACATGCGCTCCAAGCGCACGCGGGGCTCGGGTTCACGCCCCAAACGCCGCGGCGTCTAAGGGCCCCGCGGTAAGGCTTAGCGGGCGCTACGGGCGATCCGCGTGGTGGCATCCACCGGCCGCGACTCGCGGTTTCCGGCCCGATCCACCGCCACCGCAAAGAACACGTAGCTGACGCCGGCGCGGCCTCGGAAGCGCAGCGTGTGATTCGCCGTACTAGCGATCAGGCGCGTGGGGCCGCCGGCCGTACGGGCGTAGATGTCGTAGCGCGCGATGCCCGAGGCGATCAGCTCCGGTCCGCTCTGATCATGACCGGACCACCGCAGCACGAACACGCGCCGGCGCGCGGTACGGGGAGCGGAGAGCCTGGACACGGGAGCCAGCCGGTCGACGCGCCGGATCGCGTCGAGGGCCGCTCCGGCATTGAGGATGCCCCACCCCAAATCGCTGGTCCAGCCCGTCCCGGGCGGGCGCGACGCGGTCAGCTTCAGCGTGGTGATCACGTCGGAAACCGTTGCGTATGGGTTCAGCACCCGCATCATCGCCGCCGTGGCCGTCACCTGCGGCGCCGCCATCGACGTGCCCTGCAGGTAGGCATAGCTCGAGCTTCCGCCGAACGTGGTGCGGCAGCCGCACGGTTGCGGCAGCCCCTCGAGGTCGGTCTGGCCCCCCGGAAAGGCACCGAAGATTCCCGGCACCGGAGCGCCGAGTCCGAGCAGGCCGCTCTTGTCCGGCTGGAAGGCCCCCACCGCCGCCAACGAGATCTCGCCGCCGAATCCGGCGAAGCTCGCCCGGTGCCCCGAATAGTCAGACGCGGTGACGTCGAGGCCGATGCCCTTCATCAGATCCGGGGCGGTTCCCGCGGGCTGCAGCACGTTCGCGGGATCGCCCTGCTCGGCGCTCGGACTGTCGGCGGCCGCCGCGACCAGCACGACATTGTGCGCTGCGGCGTAGTGGAGGGCGAGTACCTCCGACGGCGGCGCTGGGTTCGCTGTCGGCATCGCCGGCCCGAAGCTCATGTTGAGGGCGTTCACGTGGCGGTTGGCCGCGTCGACGATGGCCGCTGCGATGCTCGAGTCCGTGAGATCGCTCTTCTCGACCACCAACCGGCAGTTGTAACCCGCGCCGGCCATGCCGATTCCGTTGTTGGTGCCGGCACAGGCCAGCGAGGAGACGTGCGTCCCGTGCCCAACCTCATCCGTCCTGGCGCTTCCGCGAGCGTTAGACGGAGCCTGTTGGTCGACCGCGAGTGCGATCTTGCCGCTCAGATCGGGATGGGACGCATCGATCCCCGTGTCGATCACGCCGACCAGAGCGCCGTCGCCGCGGGAGAGATCCCAGGCGGCGGGGAAGTTCTCCCGTCTGAGAGCCCACTGCACGACCCCTGAGCTTGGGTCTGGAGTACTGAACGCTGGGTCGTTGGGGGTCAGCCGCGGGAGGTAGCGATGCTCTAGCGTGGCCGAGGCGACCCCGGGCAGCCGGGCCAGCGCGGCGGCGAGCACGGTTGCCGGCACACCGAACGGGGGACGGACGGTGATCAGGCCGATCTCGGGGACCGACCGGCCGGCCGGGCGGGCGCCCATCCGCGCCACGACGGCCCGGACCGACGAATTCGCAGCCGCTGCGACCGCGCCCCGGTCCAGCAGCACCAGCACGTTGCCGGTGCTCGGAGCGCCCGTCGGCGCGCCCTGGGCGAGCGCGGGCAGGGCGAAGCACGACAGCACGAGGAAGAGTCCGAGGATCAGCGGCAGACGGCGCACGAGGTCAGGATAGGTCCTCCTCAGGCCCTGGCACGCCGGCAGCGGCGTGAACCCCGATGTTGCTGGCGGGGTCCGGGCGGGATAGCGTGTACCCAACATGGCCGATGACCTGATCCAACCCGGCGAGACGGCTTACCGGCTGGAGCTCACGGCTGCACAGCTGAAGATCGTCCATACCGCACTGAAGTCACTCGCCGACGACCTCGGCCACGAGGAGCGCGACGTCGGGAAGGTGGTCGCGTCGGTCCTGGCCAAGCTGCCCGGCGAACACGAGATCCGGGCGATCGACCTCGGCCGCGAGCTACGCGGACAGTAGTTTCAGAATTCACGAACCTCGTTCGGGGGCGAGCCGTTCCCGGAGCGGCGCGCCGGCGGGCGATAGCTCAGCTGGCTCACGCGCCCGCCGTCGTACGACCGACCGGCTTGCCCAGGATCGGCGCCGGGCGCGCTCAGAACCCGAGGGCGAACTTCGCGTCTTCGCTCATCCGCTCTGGTGTCCACGGAGGCGAAAACGTCATCGTCGGCTGGACATCGGTGACTCCGTCGAGCTCGCCGACGAACTCCTCGATCTGCTCGGAGACCTGTGGTCCGATCGGGCAGCCGGGGCTGGTGAGGGTGTACGTCACCCTGACGGCGCCCTCGCCGTCGACGTCGACCTCGTAGATCAAGCCCAGCTCGACGAAGTCCAGCCCGAGCTCGGGATCGATCACCTCACGCAGAGCATCGGTGACCTCGTCAACAGTGATCATGGATGTAAGTGTACGAAAAGGCTGACCGGCGGGTTGCGTTCCGTGGTCGCGTTTCGGTAGGTTGAGTACATCGTCGCGTTCGAGCAACAGCCGTCGATCCTCCGCTGCGCGGGAGATGAGGACCGGACCACGCAGGGCTGCCGGCGGCAGGCGATGGTCCGCGCCATTGGCGCCCACGCCGACGTGGTGGTCGATCTGAGCGAGCTCGTGTTCGCCGACACCTCGCTGATGGTCGATCTGGCGATGCTGTCCCGCCGGCTTCGCCAACGTGGCTGCGCGATTCTCCTGCGCGGGGCGCAGCCGCAGATCCGGACGCTGATCGAGATGGTCGGGTTGCACCGGCTACCGGGCGTTCGCTTCGAAGGACCCTCCGCAGCACTGGCCTGAGTCACAGGCGGGCCGCAGTAGCCTAGAGGGCGATGCTGGTCCTGCTGATTCTGTGGCCGCTTGCGGAGCTGTTCGTCATGATCGAGGTGGCGCGTGCGATCGGGGTGATCGAGACGATCCTGCTGCTGATCCTCAGCTGGCCGCTCGGCATGTGGGCGATCCGCATTCAAGGGGCAGCGGCCTGGCGGCGCCTGACGGTGACGCTGGCAGAGCGGCGCGCACCCACGCGCGAGCTCATCGATGGAGCGCTGGTGCTCCTCGGCGGGCTGCTGCTGGTGGTGCCGGGGTTCCTGACCGACGTTGTCGGGCTGACGCTGCTGTTCGGACCCACCCGCGCCGCGGTGCGCCCGCTGTTGGCTCGCAACCTCCACAGCCGGTTGTTCGTGCGCGCCGCCCGCTTCACCGGACAGCCGTATGACGTCGACTCCACCGCGCATGACGTCGACTCCACCGCGCACGACGTCGACTCCACCGCGCACGACGTCGATCAGCCCCGTCTACGTCGATGAGCTCACCCACTGCCTCGCCGCTGCAGACGGTCGTGTTCGCCGATCTCGAAGCCGACTTGTGGGGCGTCGCCTGGAGATCCCGCTCCGGCGCGCTCGGCGTGGGTTCCCTGCAGGGGGACTCCTCCGGCAGCGGTGCCGGCGTCAGCTTCGAGGGGATCTCGCCCAACGAAGATTGGCGACTGGTGGCCGAGGCCGGCACGCTCAGAGTCTCGCCGCTGACCGAGCCGGTCAGCTCCCCGCGGTTGGAGGGGTTCGACCAGCTGTGCGAGGTTCAAGGCAGCATCGGCGCCGGGCACGGGCAGCAGATCCGAGCGATCGGGATTCGTACGCTCCGGGGCGGGATCGATCCCGGGGCGCTGGATTCACTCAGGGATGCCAGCGCGTGGTTTGCTCCTGACGACGGACTCGTGCTCACGGCGCTGCGGGCCACCGGCGCCCGCGGCCACGAGGACGATCTCGTCGTCGGGTCGGTATTCGAGCCGACCGGCGTGACGGCCGTCGCCGATCCCCGGCTGTCGACCACCTACTCGGCCGACGGCGTGCCCGCCCGAGCGGGCCTCGAACTGTGGATCGAAGCTGACAACCAGGCTGGTGAGTATCCGCGGCGGGCCACAGGCGAGACGACGGGCGCGCAGATCGCGCTGAGCGCCGGGGATTTCGACCTGCACGCCCACGCCATGCGCTGGCACAGCCGTGGGCGTGATGGCATCGGCGCGTATCTGCTCGCGCAGCCTCGATGACACCGCTCCGCGCAGTCATCAGTGACTTCGGCGGTGTACTCACCTCGCCGCTGCTCGACTCGTTCATCGCCTTCCAGGACAGCTCCGGAATCGCGCTCGAGCAGCTCGGCCAGGCGATGGCCGCCGTCGCCGAGGACACCGGCGCGAACCCACTGTTCGAGCTCGAAACCGGCCGGGTGACCGAAGCGGAGTTTCTCCGGGCGCTCGAGCTGGAGCTGAGCAAACTGCTCGCGCGGACGGTCGAGTTGAACGGCTTTGGCGAGCGCTACTTCGAGCATTTGCTTCCGAATGCGGCGCTGATCGACTACATGGGCGCGCTGCGGGAGCGAGGCTACAAATTGGCGATCTGCACCAACAATGTCCGGGAATGGGAGCCGCTGTGGCGAGCCAAGTTGCCGGTTGACGAGATCTTCGACGTCGTCGTCGATTCCGCGTTCGTGGGCTTTCGCAAGCCTGAGAAGGAGATCTATGAGCTGACGTTGCAACGACTCGGTGTCAACCCCGCAGAGGCGCTGCTGGTTGACGACATCGAGATCAACTGCGACGCCGCCCGCCAGCTCGGTATGCAGGCGGTGTGGTTCCGGTCCACCGAGCAGGCCGTGGCCGAGATCGAGCAGGCGCTGGGCCGCGCCGCCTGATCAGTTCTCGGCGCCCAACCGATCCCAGCAGTAGAGCTCGAGGCACTCCTTGGCCAGCTGAACGCAGCGCTCCTGCGAGAGCCACGGCAGCACCGTGTCAAAGGCCTGCTCCTCGCCGACGCCCGCTTCGAACGCCTCCTCGCCGCGAAACCCTGCCGCGATCTTGAGCGCCTCACGACGATTCTCCCCCAGCGATGAGAACACGTTGACGAGGAACTCCTTGTTGGGCAGCGGATGCCCCACCTCGAGCGAGGCGTGCCACGCCGCCAGCAGCGAGAGGTCGTGCTCATCCAGATCGGCCACCGCCTTGGCGTAGTGGGACTCGAGCTCCGATTCGGGGATCTCGTCAACCCAGGCGCGGACGACCTCTCCGAGGATCTGGCGCCGCGCCTCTCGCCCAACCGAGTCAGCGATGACCCGGATGGCGTTCTGCGGTTCGATGAAGCAGAGTGACATTGCGACTCCGGCTGGGGGGATCGGTCGTCGCAAAGGTAGGCGGTGGGCCGGACGGAGTCTGTAACGGGCTCAGCCCGCGCTCGCGGCGGGGTTGGACAATCCGAGGCCCGTCCGTGCCAACGCGACGAGCTCCGGCTCGGGTTCGGACTCCGGGCCGAGTCCGAGCGTGGCGCGCTCGCCCCGTCCCCAGTTGTAGAACCCCAGATCGAGCGCCTCGGTCGGGAGTCCGCACGCGGCGGCCAGTTGGGCCGCTCGCCGGTCCAGCAACAACGGATCGCCGATGCCCAGCGCCCGTTTGGCCGCCACGGTCACTTCGTTCTCGCCGCCGAAGTGCAGCTTTCCTGCGCGGAGGTCGAACAGGCCGAGCCGCCCCAGCGTGACCAGCAGGTCAAACCGCGCATCCCGGTGAAAACCCGGCAGGGCCAGCCGTTCGAACACGCGCTCGAACCGGCGCTCTGCGCTCCAGCCAGGCTCCCCACACAGGGCGCTGGCCTGCGAGCCCGCCCGCTCGGCCCACGCGCGATACGCGCGCAACGTCGCCGTCCCCCGCCCGGGCTCGTGAGCCGACCGCGGACCGAGCGCTACCAGGTCAAGCACCGGCAGCTCGGGCGATCTCCAAGGAGTTCGCGCAGCCTCGATTGCGCTGAACGGGTTATCGCTCTCCAGTGGGCAGAGATATGCGCTCAGGAAAGCCCACCAGCAGAGCTCCTCGACATCCGGATGAGCGGAGGCGAGCTCGGCGTAGAGTCCCGGCGGATCTTCGTCGAGCCGCTTCAGGCGGGTGGCCGCAAACGCCAGCTCAACGGCCAGGCGCTCGGCGTCGCTACCGGACCTCAGGCCCGGTGCCAGCGGGCTGCGAAACCCGTCGTCGGCACCGCGGACCAGGCGTCGCACCTGCATCCCGCCGGCGGAGCGCCCCCTCGGGGGCGCGGGCGACGAGCTCGTCGAGGAGCGATTCACGGACGCGCGTGCGGTCCTCTTCTCCCGCGGGAGCGTCGATCGCGGCGCGCTGGAGGACACAATCGGCCGGACCTCGACCGCCTGCTCTCGCGAGCAGATCGGGCAGTTCTGAACCAGGCGATTGTGGCGGCAGAAACTCGGCATCCAGATTCATCCTGACACGCGAGCTACCTCAGACCGGTGAAGACCCTGTCTTGACCTGCCGCTCCCGGTAGGTCCGGGCCTTCGCGCGGTTGCCGCACACTCGCATGTTGCACCAGGCGCCTGAGCGGTTCTTCGTGTGGTCGTAGAAGGCCCATTCGCAGGTGGGCTCGCGGCAGGCCTTGAGCCGCTCCCAGGTGTTGGCCGCGGTCGCGGCCTGGACGATCGCCAGAAGCCGTCCGAGCCCGGCGTCGACGCCCTCGGCCTCGGGCTCGAGCGCCACCTCTGCGCCGCGAAAGCGCAGCTGCAGCCGGGCGCGACACGCCGTTTCGTCCAGTGTCTTTGCTGCGTGCGCCGGGACGGCCGCCTCGCCGTTGTGAGCGAGCAGGCTCGCCCGCAGCGCCTCCCGCAGCTCGATCGCATGCCGGAGGTCGGCAGCGACGGCGGAGGCCGGGGTTGAGATCAGCTCGTGCTCCGCCAGCCACGACACCAGCGCCTGTGGGTGAAGCAGGTGCTCCTCGTCCTGCTCGATGTCGACGGTGTTGACGAACTTTCGGACCAGCTCGAGCGATCCGGGTGCCTCTTGGTTCTTGCTCATCACCATCAATCTTACTTGACCGGTTAGCTAAACCAGCTATAGTACTTAGGAGGTTATGAGCCACCCGCTTTACCGGAGGAACGCGATGCTGAGCCTGAGTCTGCTGGCCACCCAAGCCCACCGAAACGAACTCGCCGAGCGCGCGAGGCGAGCCCGCGCGAGGGCGGCCGCCACTCCCGTCACCCGCGTGACGCTTCGCTTTGCCGCGGCGGCCGACGCGCCCCGTCTGCGCACCCTGGCCGAACTGGACTCCGCGGTTGCGCCGGACGGACGGGTGTTGGTCGCCGAGGTCGACGGACGTCTCAGAGCAGCCCTGCCGATCGACGGCGGACCGGCGATCTCCGACCCGTTCCACCGCGGCCGCGAGCTGCTCGAGCTGTTGGCGCTGCGCGCCGAGCAGCTTTGCCCCGGAGACGCCTGCGCTTAGGCTTTGGGCGCGCCGGCGGCCATCCGGTCGATGCCGCCCAGGAACAGCTCTGTGGCGAATCGAGCGGCGCCCTCCACGTCGGCCGGCTCCCGCTCGGCCATCCGCACGCCCAGCTCCAGCGCGGCACCCGCCATCGCCCCGGCCAGATAGTCGGCGTCCAGGGATGGAAGGTCGCCGCGGGCGATCGCGGCACGAAGATCATCGAGCAGCTCTTCGACCCCTGCGCCGAGGATCGGATCGCCGAACAACGAGCGGATCGGTCCGGCGTTGCGTTGCATGAGCTTGAACATGAGCTCGTCCTCGACCAGGAACGAGAACCAGGCGCGATAGGCGTCTCCGACGAACGCCTCGAGCGTCTGGGCGCTGGCACGCACGGCGCGCAGACGGCGGCGGACCTCCTGCGCGCTCTCGTCGAGTACGGCGCGGAATACCGCCTCCTTGTCAGCGAAGTAGTTATAGAACGTGCCGGAGGCCAGATTCGTCCCCCGGGTGACGTCCCGGACCCCGGCGGCGTCGAAGCCGAGCTCGGCGAACACCTCGCGTGCGGCGAGCAGTATCGCCGCGCGGTTGGACGCCTTGGTCCGGGCCCGCCGGCCGTCGTCCAGGACCATCTGCGTCATGCCGGCGTCACCAGCGCCTCGGTCGCGGTCGGAGGCACCGGCAACGTGAAGCCGGCCGCCCGCGCACGATCAGCCCCGGAGGCCTGCTCCTTGCGCAGACTGTGGAGGTAGTTGTCGAAGTCGACCTGCATCGTGTGGCGTTTGGAGGCGACGTAGCGTTTGAACATCCGGGCCCGATCGCGTTCCACGTCGGCCTCCATCGCTTGGCGCGAGGGCAGGTGGTACTCGCCGCGCAGATACGCGGCGATCAGTTGGCCCTGGGCCTCGGCGAGCGGCATCGTTGCCCCGAGCGGCTGGAGCAACGCGATGAAGGCCAGGCTGTTGACGCCTGGCTTGAACACCCGCTTGTAGAGCGGGAGATCGTTGTCGGGAGCGGCGATGAACCCCTCGTCGAAGAATGGGAAAGTGACCTTGTATCCCGTGCACCAAACGATCACGTCGATCTCCTCGACGCTTCCGTCACCGAACCTGACGCTCCCTCCCTCCAACGAAGAGAGGTTCGGCTTCCACATCACCTCGCCGTGAGCTATCCGGTTCAGGAAGTCAGCCGAGATGGTGGGATGCGCCTCTCCGATCTTGTGGTCGGGCTCGGGCAAGCCGTAGTCCTGAACCTTGCCGACGCCGATGCGGTACATCCCCATCAGAATCGCGCGTCGGAAGGCGAACGGGAGCACCGGCGTCAGCGCGTTGACGCCGATCTGATCGAGCGGGCGCCCGAACAGGTACTTGGGAAGGATATAGGCGCCGCGGCGCGAGGAGATGAACGTCCGCTTGGCGACAAAGCTCGACTCCACGGCGATGTCCATCGCGCTGTTGCCGATCCCGACCACGAGCACGTTCTTGTCCCGGAACCCTGAGTTCTCGATGTAGTGGTGGGAGTGCATCTGCTCGCCGTCGAACTGGCCGGGAAACGCGGGCTCCGGCCAGCGGGGGTTCCAGTGGTGCCCGTTGGCGACCAGCAGGACGTCATAGCGGCGCGTCTCGCCACCCTCGAGGGTTACCGTCCAAGCGCCGCTCTGCTCACGCTCCGCGTGCTCGACACCGGTGTCGAAGACGATCCGGTCCCGAAACCCGAAGTGATCGACGTAGGCGTCGAAGTACCTCGCAATCTGCGAATGGTGGGGAAAGTCCGGGTAGTCGCTCGGCATCGGAAAGTCCGCGTACTCCATCCGCTCCCGCGAGGTGTTGATATGCAGCGAGCGGTAGGCCGAGGACATCCCGTTCTTGTTTCCGAACACCCAGTTCCCGCCCACGCGGTCTGAGGTCTCGTAGCACTCGAACGGGATCCCCCGCTCATGCAGCGCCTTCGCGGCGGCGATGCCGGACGAACCGGCGCCGATCACGCAGACGGACGGGAGTTCGGTCATTGCTGCTCCTGGGTTCGGGTTCGGGTTTGGGAGCGGGTTCGGGTGCGGACGCGGACGTGGGTATCGCTGTTGATTCGGCAGCCTAGGGAAAGATGACGGGGGCGTCAAGATCGGTGCCCTCCGGGCTTAGCCGACGATGGCGGTCTGCTGCTGCTCTGCTTCAGCCGGTCCTCCGGCGGCCTCCCGGCGGCGGTGTTCCCGGCCGCGCTGCATGACCTCCCGGAAGCTCTTGAACCGGAAGATCAGGACCAACGCGGCAAATCCCATCACCCCGCTGAGGACCGCGGTGGCGATCTGCTGGCCCACGGAGAACGACGCCACGTCAGGGTTGTGGGCAAAGATCGTCAGTAGCAGGGCCTGCTGCACACCAGCGCCGCCCGGGGTGAACGGGAACACGGAGGCAACGACCTGGACGCCGAGGACCAGCAGCGCGTTGCGCACCGAACCGCCGATGTGAAACGCGTCGAGCAGCGCCCAGTAGGCGCCAAAGCGGGCGATCCAGCTGGCGAACTGCCAGGTGACCATGTCCCGTCGATACCGTCGGCGGTCCCGCAGGATCGTGAACCCCTGCCGCACGCGCTCCCAGAACGCCCGTACCTTCGCCGAGAGCAGGGCGAAGGCAAGCAGGAAGATGGCGCCCAGCGCGGTCAGGAAGAACAGCGTGAAGCGCATGTGCGAAGCAAAGAAGCTGATGTCGAACGCCGGCAGCTTCGAGAAGTCAGGCGGCTTCGGAAACACCCCCTGCGTGAACGCGAAGCCCATGATCAGGAGGCCCATGAACCAGTCGAAGATCACCCCGGTGGACATCGCGGCGGCGAGCGTCGGATAGCTGCTGCGCGTGATCGCCAGCCGGGCCAAGAACAGCTGCGCGATGTTGCCCCCGCCGAGCGGAAACACGTTGTTGACCGCGTAACCGACCATGTAGGCGCCCCAGATGTCCCGCCAGCGCACCGTCTCCGTCGGATACGCCGCCCGGACCGCGTTGAACAGCGCCCGCGAGCGCAGCAACAGGTACAGCGAATACAGCACCAAAGCGATCAGCAACGAAATCCAGCTCAGATGCGCCAGCTGCGAGAAGAACTTGCCCGCCGAATCGAGCAGGCTGCTGATCGTGCTGCCGATCGAGGCGGAGTGATGGGGCTGAGTGGCGACGGTCGCGGCGGCAATCGGTGCCATCGACACACGGTCGCATACCACGGCGTCGGCCGCACCTGGGATGGGGCCGCTGGGCACCAACCGCGCAGCTCGCGCAGACCTCGCCCAACGGACGGCGAGGATCGACCGCCGGGATCGCCGGGACGGCCGACACGGCGCGGCCCCGCCCCAAAAACACCCCTGAAATAGACCCGGGGGGCCCAGATCCATCTGGGCCCCCCGGAGAGTCAGGGAAGTGGGGGCGCAGTTCCCTGACCGACAGGGGCGAGTTTCCCCGTCCCAAGCTTTCGCTAAACCAAAATCGTGCTCCGCCGGCAACCCTCCACGCGGGACTCGCGCGGTCGGTGTCTACGGTAGCAGCCCCGTTCGGGAAGCTGGGGGTAATTTCAGCGCCGCTCCCCGGGTCCGCTGAAGAACTCTTCGCCGGGGCGAACGGTGCCCGCAGCCTCGGCCTCGTGGCGAAGGGTCCGGTCCGCCTCACCGCTCCAGGCACCGACCGCCAGCATCTCACGGTCGGCATCCATCGGGCTCCCGCCGAGGTCCTTGTTGACGATCCGGGCGCATTTGCGGCCCTCGGCGATCGCGGTGACGACGAGAGACTGACCGATCCGGGCGTCGCCGGCGGCATAAGCGCCCTTGACCGAGGTCCGGTACGTCTGCCGGGTGCGGATATTGCCGCGTTTGTCGAGCTCCAGATCGAGCTGCTGGACGAGACCCTCGTGCTCTGGGTGTTCGAAGCCGATCGCGATCAGGACAAGGTCCGCCTCGAGCACGAATTCCGTTCCCGGCACCGGCGTCAGGTCGCGCGAGGATGTGCCGGTGACCTGCCGGGCGTACACGTGGCTGACGGCTCCGTCCTTGCCGCCGAATCCGGTGACCTCGGTACCCCAGCGCCGCTTTCCGCCCTCGTCGAGGGCGTACGTGGTGGCGGTCCGCTTCGGCGGCAGAGGCCAGGGATGACGAGGGTCGTCGCCGTCGCCGGGGAGCTCGGCGTACACGTCCAGCACCGCCACGCCGCGGGCGCCCTCACGATGGGAGTTGGAGATGCAATCCATTCCGGTGTCGCCGCCCCCGATCACGATCACGCGCTTGCCCTGGGCCGAAATTTCCTGACCCGGTTCGGTGGGCTTGAACGGCCGGCCCTGCTGAGCGGCGACCCAGCGGTTGCGCTGGTACAGGTAGTCCATGGCGTAATGAATTCCCGAAAGCTGCCGGCCGGGCACTTCGAGGTCACGCGACACGCGTGAGCCGATCGTCAGCACCAACGCGCTGTGCCGGTCGATCACCTCGTCGGCCGTGATGTCACGGCCGACGTCGGTGTTGTAGACGAACTCGATTCCTTCCTGGGCGAGGATGTCAACCCGCCGGTCGATGATCGACTTCTCCAGCTTGGCGTCGGGAACGCCGAAGCGCATCAGACCACCCGGGCCCTCGTCGCGCTCATAGACCGTCACCGTATGCCCGGAGCGGTTGAGCTCGGCCGCCGCCGCGAGGCCGGCCGGTCCCGCGCCGATGACCCCAACGGTCTTCTCGGTCCGCCGGGACGGTGGCTCCGGTACCACCCAGCCCTCCGCGAACGCGCGCTCGGCGATGGCCATCTCGATCTGCTCGATCGCCACCGCGTCGTCGTTGATCGCCAGCACGCAGGCTGACTCGCACGGCGCTGGGCAGATCCGACCGGTGAACTCGGGAAAGTTGTTGGTCATGTGGAGCTGGTCGATCGCGTCGCGCCACTTGCCCCGGTAGACGAGGTCGTTCCAATCCGGGATCAGATTGCCGAGCGGGCAGCCCTCATGGCAGAACGGGATACCGCAATCCATGCACCGCGCCCCCTGGCGCTGGAGCTCCTCCGCGGGCTGAAGCGCGAAGTACTGCTGGTAATCGTGCACGCGCTCGTGCGGATCACGCTTGTCAAAGCCGACCCGATGGATCTTCAGGAATGCGCCGAGTTCGCCCATGGGGGCAGGGGAGCGTAGCAACGGAGGCGAGATCTCCATCGTCGCTGCACATCGTCCATCTCAGGCCGTAGAGTGCGCACGTGCGCTCTCTGGGGAGATGGCTCACCACGCCGCTCGGTGTCGTCGGTGTTCTGACCGCGTCGTGTTTGGCTGCCGCGCCGCCGGCGAGAGCCGACACCTCGACCCTGACCACCACGTCGACGACGATCACGTCGACAACCACCACGTCGACAACCACCACCAGCTCGACGACCTCCCCGCCGCCGGCGCCCACCCTCACCGTCCGCGCAGTGCCTGAGCAGATCGACAGCGGACAGCGCGCGACGCTCAGCGGAGCGGTGACCGGGGAGCCGGCCGGAACCGAGGTGCGTCTGTACGCCAGCCCGTTCCCGTATCGACCGGCGAGGCTGGCCGCCCTCACCTCTACTGCGGCCGACGGCACATACTCATTCACCGTGTCCCCGGACCGCAACACGCGCTATCGCGTGATGCTGACCGACACGCCGGTGAGCGCACTGGCTGAGGTCGACGTGAGCGGAAAGGTGCTGACCGAGGTCAGGGCGCTCCCCCTGGGACAGGGGGGCGTCAGCGTGCTGGTCTTCCATCCCCGCGATCTGCCGTGGGACGGAGCCCGGGTCCGCTGGTTCTTTGGACTCGGCCGGCGCGGGCGCTTCTATGCCGAGCCGAGCACGAAGTCGGTGAAGCTCAGCCCCTACGTGACGCTGCTCCGCACCGCGGTCACGCTCCCCGCAGGCACGTTTCGCTGGCGTGCCTGTTTCCATGCCCGCGATGATCACGCGCTGGTCAACGCCCGCCGGCCCGCCGGGTGTACCGGCCGGGGGTATTACGGGAGCGGCTCGTTGCCGGTCGGCTACCCCGGTCCGGCGGCGATCGCGCGCGCCGCCGGCGTCCTGCGCAGCCGCGGGGGGCGAACGGCATTCGCCGTCGTCGACAGCGAAGGACGGATGTCGGGGCTGCATGAGCATTGGACGTTTGTGTCGGCGAGCGTGGTAAAGGCGATGCTGCTGGTGGCCTACCTGCGAGCGCTCGACGCGCGCGGGCAGCGTCGCGTCGACTCCTACAGCAACTCATTCCTGTATCCGATGATCAACGTCTCGGACAACTCGGCGGCCACGCAGACGTGGTCGATGGTGGGCGACTCGGGTCTTTATTCGGTCGCCCGCGCCGCCGGCATGAGCGACTTCTCAATCGTCGGAATCTGGGCCAACGCTCAGATCAGCGCCGCCGACCAGGCGCGATTCTTCTTTGAGATGGACTCGCTGATCCCCCGCGAGTACGTCGGCTACTCCCGCTTCCTGCTCTCAACGATCGCCGGCTACGAAAGCTGGGGCATCCCGGCGATCGCCAGGCCACGTGGCTACTCGGTGTTCTTCAAGGGCGGATGGCGCGGGACCGGTCTCGGTCAGCTCGTCCACCAGGCCGGACGTCTCGAAGGGCACGGCGTGAGGTTCTCGATGGCGGTCATGACCGATGGGGATCCGTCGATGGGCTACGGCATCGACACGATCCAGGCTCTCACCGGCGCACTGCTCTGACATCAATAGAGCTCAAACGCAACCTGATCGGCTGCCTGGTCGCGGCTGCGGCCGCGGCTGGCGGTGCCCCGGGGATGGCGGCGGCCGCGGCTGGCGGTGCCCCGGGGATGGCCACCGCCTCGACGCCGGCGGCCGGGGTCACCCTGACGAACTCCGCCCGATCGGTCGTTGCGGGCCAGCCCGTGACGCTGTCGGGGCAGGTCAGCGGTGTACCCGGCGCCACGGAGGTGCGGCTCTACAAGAGCGCTTATCCGTATCCGGCGGGCGCGCTGGTGAGAACGACGGTTGCTGGCGCCGATGGTTCGTTCTCGTTCGGAGTCGTGCCTGACCGAAATGTCCGCTACCGCGTCGTCGTGCCCGCCGCCGGCGGCGCCAGCGCGCAGGTGATGCTGGCCGTGCTCGCGCGGGCGATCGTCAAGGTCCAGGCGCTCCCCTTCGGCCGCGCGGGGGTGACGATCCTCGTCTTTCACCCTCGCGACCTCGATTGGGCGGGAGCACCCGTTCAGTGGTCGTTCGCCGGCGCCGGCGCGCGGAGCTACTCCGCTGCCCCCTCATCCCGCGCGCACCCGCTCGGGCCGAACATCGCCGTGCTGCGGACGCAGATTGCGCTCCCCGCGGGACGCTTCCGGTTCCGGACATGCTTCCGCCCCAAGGACGCGCACGCCCTGGAGGATCCGGTCCACGTCGCGGGCTGCGCCGGCCTCGGCTACCGGGGCGGAGGCTCGCTGCGGGTTGGATTTCCGGGCCCGGCCGCGATCACCCGGGCGGCGGGGTATCTCTCCCAGCGCGCCGGGCGCAAGGCGTTCGCGGTAATCGACAGCGAGGGCCGCCTCTCCGGGGTCCATGTCCACTGGACATTCCCCACCGCCAGTGTCGTCAAGGCGATGCTGCTCGTCGCCTACCTGCGACGCCTCGACGCACGCGGACAGCACCACGTCGATTCCTACAGCAACTCGTTCCTGTACCCGATGATCCACATCTCGGACAACAATGCGGCCACGCAGTGCTGGTCGATGGTCGGCGACTCCGGGCTCTACGCGATCGCCCGGGCCGCAGGGATGACCGACTTCTCCGTGTCCGGGTCGTGGGGCACGGCTCGGCTCAGCCCGGCGGACCAGGCTCGCTACTTCTTCGAGATGGACTCGCTGATCCCCCGGGAATTCGTCGGCTACGCCCGCTTCCTGCTCTCGACGATCGCCGCTTCGCAGAGCTGGGGGATCCCGGTGATTGCGCGGCCGCTCGCCTACCAGACGTTTTTCAAGGATGGCTCTGAGCCGACGGGCCTCGGGCAGCTCGTGCACCAGGTCGACCGCCTTGAGGGCCATGGCCGGCAGCTGGCGATCGCGGTGATGACGGACGGCGACCCCAGCATGCAATACGGGATCAACACGATCCAGGGCGTAGCCGCGTCGCTGCTGCGATGAGACGTCCTGTGTCAACCCCTGGTGAGGAGTATGTGTTGTT
>JRHI01000334.1_pt1 | contig 53651 bp, 57 predicted proteins | sample 215371 | NCBI WGS metagenome assembly JRHI01 (sample SAMN02929681, study PRJNA255918) | sediment metagenome | biome: cave system; feature: Ice Cave; material: Sediment; isolation source: sediment from deep within a dark volcanic ice cave with no known source of... ...
GAAAAGCAAAGAAATGAATTGTCCAGTTATTTATTGGACATCACACTAGTGTCAGGGCCGATCGCTGGAAGTTGGCGACGGCTCTCGCAGCACCAGCCAGGCGAGCGTGCATCCCAGCAGCACGCCGGCAAGGAGATGCTTGACGTTGTGCCCGGAAACGAACATCCCGGTCGCGGAGTAAATCTCGTTGTCCAGGCGCTCCGCCACGGTCATGACGATATCGAGCGCAAGCGCGGCCCACAGCCAAGGCGCGGCCGAATATCGTCCGCGCCGCAACAGCAGCAGAAAGGCGATGGCGACACCCGTGCCGATGCGCACGATCAGGTAAAGGCGCAGGTCGTCGGCTCCCTCCCAGCGGGTCCATGCCCACCACAGGACGCTTGCCGCGCCCAGCGCCGCGATGGGCCACAGCGCGACACGGGCGAATAGCGGATCGATGCGGTCCGCGAGCAGAAAGGTGAGCAAGGCTGCCAGCACCAGCGTCATCGGCAAGCGATCCCAGACCAGGCGCGCATCGCCCGGCGCCCAGTGGTAATACGCGGACCCGAGCGCGGTCAGCAGCATGCCCGCGACGAGCAGCGCGTAAGCCGCACGTTCCCGAGGCTCGACATGCACCCGGCGCCACAGCAACAAGCCGGCGACACCGGCCGCCAGGATGGAAAAATTGGTCAACACGTCGCCGGCGCGGGGAATAAATCCGCAAAGCCGGATGTCAGCAAGAATGTGATACGCCGGGTCCTGCGGTAGCGGTCCGAACACGAAACAGAGCACCCCGTAGAGCGCAAGCGAGATGCCGATCAACCCCCACGTTTGCATTCGCGCGCGGCTCCTCGCCGCGCCGGTTGGCTGTGGCAATTCGCTCATGTCGGTTTCATGGCGCGCTTAAGCCTGCGCGACCGCCCTTTAGCGCGGGCAATGCAATTCTTACCCGCCGTAGAAGATCTTTCAGGCGTGGAAGGACCGGGACGCAGCTTGGCGCTTGATTCACAATCGATTATGGGTCCCACGTCTCGGGCACTTTCTTTGCTTGATTGCCGTTGGCGAGCTGCGTGAGTACGTTGACGGAGAGTAAATTGACCAAGACTCATCGGCAACAAGGAGCGCGCTGGAGTCCCGCATGAGCGAGTCCGCTGAGCACACCAGTCCCCGGAAGATTACGCTGGCCTTGATCGGCGCGCTTGCGGTGGCGCTCACCCTCGCTTCAGCCATCGGCCGCCATGCGTCTCCCGCGGGCGCGGCTTCGCTTGCGCCCAGTGCAATGTACGATCCGACGCTCGTGGCCAAGGGCGCATGGCTGGCGGCGATCGGCAACTGCAACACCTGTCACACTGCCTCCAACGGCAGGACCTTTGCCGGCGGGCGGCCGCTGTCGACACCTTTCGGAACGATCCTCGCCACCAACATCACGCCCGATCCGGAAACCGGCATCGGCCGCTGGTCGCCGTCAGAATTTCTGCGCGCGATGCATCAAGGAGTCGACAGAGAGGGGCGTCATCTCTATCCGGCATTTCCGTACGACCACTTCACGCATGTCGCCGACGACGACATCAACGCTATTTACGCCTTCCTCATGACGCGCGATCCGGTGCGTGCGCAAGCACCTGCCAACCGCATACTCGTGCCGAGACCGGCCATCGCCGTCTGGAAGGCGCTGTACTTCAACGCCGGAGCGCTCGCCCCCGACGCCGGCCATGACGCAAGCTGGAACCGCGGGCGCTATCTGGTCGATGGCCTGGGTCACTGCGGCGCCTGCCACACGCCGCGCAACGCGCTCGGCGCCGAAAAGGAGCGGGAGGATCTCGCCGGCGGGACCGTCGACGGCTGGCGAGCACCCGCCCTCAATGAAACCTCTCCGGCGCCTTCGTTGTGGACGGTCGAGCAGCTGGTCACGTATCTGCGCACGGGCTTCGATGCTGCGCATGGCACGGCTGCCGGCACGATGGCGGCGGTCGCGCACAATCTTTCGGCCGTGCCTGAGCCGGAGGTGAACGCTATCGCCGTCTATATCGCGGCGCGCATGGGAGCCAGCGCGGGCGCGCGGGCGACCGCCGCCGGCAGTGCTCCCGGTGGGCAGGGCGCGGCCGGTGGGGGTGCATCCGCGCGCGGCGAGGATGCGCCAACCGATGCCCGTCACGGCAACGATGGCGACGCAATCTATCGCACCGCCTGCGCCGACTGTCACGACGGAGGGCGGCGCGGCATCGCACTCGCCTATAGCACCTCGGTGACCGACACTACGCCCGCCAACCTGATCCGGGTGACCCTCGACGGCATCCATCCCCGCGAGGGTGAAACCGGCGAGGTGATGCCGGCTTTTCGCGGCGCACTCGACGACGCGCAGATCGCGTCGCTGGTCGCGTTCCTGCGCACACGCTTCGGCCATGCGCCGCCGTGGCAAGATGTCGGCGGCGAGGTCACCAAAGCCAAGCGCGAGCAGGTAGGCGAAGACCGGAAGCCATCGTGATCACACTCAATGTCAACGGACGGGCTTACGAGGTCGACGCCGACCCGAAGACGCCGCTCCTTTACGTGTTGCGCAACGAGCTGAAGCTCAACGGCGCCAAATTCGGCTGCGGGCTCGGGCAATGCGGTGCGTGCACGGTCATGGTGGATGGCGAAGCGGTCTATTCGTGCCTTACGCCGATCCTCTTGCTGCAGGGTCGCGCGATCAAGACCCTGGAAGGACTCGGCACCGCCTTGCAGCCGGGGCCGCTGCAGCAGGCATTCATCGACGAGCAGGCGGCACAGTGCGGCTACTGCATTCCGGGGATGATCATGCGTGCGCAGGCCTTGCTCGAGCGCAACCCATCGCCCTCGGACGAGCAGATCCGCACCCACATGAACCCGGGTCTGTGCCGCTGCGGAACGCACATGCGCATCCTGCGTGCCGTCCGCCGCGCATCGAAGACGATTCAAGGCGCGATTCCTGGCGGGAAGCCGGCGTGAACAGTAAGCCTTCCTTGCGCGGGCGTTCCCAGGCGATCGGCCCGGGTTTGCGTCTCTCGCGGCGCGAGTTCGTCGCCGGGGCGGGCGCGCTCGTCGTCACCTTCGCCTTGCTGCCGCGCTTGAGTGCCGGGCAGGGTGCGCAAGCGGCCCGCGCGCCGATGCTTCCCGGAAGCCTCAAGGACACCTCGATGCTCGACGCCTGGATTCGCGTCGACGCCGACGGAACGATTACCGTCTTTACCGGCAAGGTGGAATTCGGACAAGGCGTCAAGACCGCGCTCATTCAGCTCGCCGCCGAGGAGCTCTTTGTCGCCCCGGCGCGCATTCAGCTGGTCACCGCCGACACCTCACGCACGCCCAATGAAGGCTACACCGCGGGCAGCAATTCGATGAAGGACAGCGGCACGGCGATCATGAATGCGGCGGCGCAGGTGCGCGAGATGCTGGTCGGCATCGCCGCGTCACGGCTCGGTGTGCCGGCCGACAGCCTGGTGGTAGAGGACGGCAGGATCCGCGCCGCGGATGGTCGCGGCGTTGCCTACGCCGAGCTCGTCGCCGGCCAAACGCTTCATGTCCCGGCGCAGCCGCAATCGAAGCTGCGCGATCCGAAGCATCGCGCCGTCGTCGGCAAGGCGCTGCCGCGGGTCGATATTCCGGGCAAAGTCACCGGCGCGGTGGCGTATGTGCAGGATCTGCGCCTTCCGAACATGGCGCACGCGCGCGTCGTGCGCCCGCCGAGCTACAGCGCGCGGCTAAGAGCGCTGGACAGCAGCGCTGCGGAAAAGATGCCCGGCGTGCTCAAAGTTGTTCGCGACGGCAGCTTCGTCGCCGTCGTCGCCGAGGGTGAGTATCAGGCCATCGGCGCGATGCAGGCCCTCGGCCGTGGCGCGACCTGGGACGAAACCGCAACGCTCTCCCCGAAGACCGATCTGTACGCCGACCTTCAGAGCCTGCCGCACGAGGATTACCAGATTCGCGGCGACGCAACGCCCGGCGCCAAACCCTGGAGCGTCGAATCGAGCTATCGGCGGCCGTATCAGATGCACGCCGCGATCGGCCCGTCGTGCGCCGTGGCACTGTTTGAGGCCAACAAGCTGACCGTATGGACCCACAGCCAGGGCGTCTATCCACTGAAAGGCGCGCTCGCCGAGATGCTGCGACTGCCCGCGGATTCGGTGCGCTGCATCCACATGGAGGGCTCCGGTTGTTACGGCCACAACGCCGCCGACGACGCCGCCGCGGATGCGGCGCTGGTCGCGGTCGCGATACCGGGCCGGCCGGTGCGCGTGCAATGGATGCGCGAGCACGAGCATCTCTGGGAGCCCTACGGGTCGGCGATGCTCACCACCGCCAAGGCGACACTCGGCGGGCAAGGCACGATCACCGATTGGCAGTTCGACGTGTGGACCGGGACGCATTCCTCGCGGCCGGGAGCGGCGGGGAATCTCGCCGCGGCGTGGCTCTTGCAAAGCCCCTTCGCGCTGCCGACGCCGAAGCCGATTCCGCAACCCGAGGGAGGCGGAGATCGCAATGCGGTGCCGCTCTACGACATCGCCAACACCCGAATCGCCCATCATTTCATCCCGAAGATGCCGCTGCGAGTGTCCGCGCTACGCTCGCTCGGCGCCTACATGAACGTTTTTTCCATCGAGAGCTTCATGGACGAGCTGGCGCTTGCCGCGAAGCTCGATCCGGTGGAATTTCGCCTGCGTCACCTCAAGGACACGCGGGCGCAGGACGTCATCCGCCTGGCGGCCGAACGCTTCGGTTGGAACGCGTTTGCCTCGCAGCGCGATTCCGGCAAGCGCCGTGGCCGCGGCTTCGCCTTCGCGCGCTACAAGAACCTGGGCGCGTACGCCGCCGTGGCCATGGAAGTCGACGTCGACCGCGAAAGCGGCCGCATCGATGTCGTGCGCATCGTCGCCGCGGTCGACAGTGGCGACGTCGTCAATCCCGACGGCATTCGCAATCAGATCGAAGGCGGCATCGTACAGTCGCTGAGCTGGAGCCTGTACGAATCGGTCGCGTTCGACCAGACGCGCATCACCAGCCGCGACTGGAGCAGCTATCCGATCATGCGTTTCGCGAGCGTGCCGCAAAGCATCGACGTACACATCATCGATCGGCCCGGCGCTCCCTTTCTCGGTACGGGCGAGGCGGCGCAGGGTCCAGCGGCGGCCGCGCTTGCCAACGCGCTGGCCAGCGCCGCCGGAGTGAGAATCCGCGAATTGCCGCTGACCCGCAAACGCGTCAAGACCGCGATCGGAGTCTAAAGAGGCATGTCAGGGTAATCGCGGCATCCTGCGCCCCGACGCGCCGACTGACAATAGTTCGCGACCATGGCACCCGCATGAACCAAGCGCTGACATTGGCCGCCGCGCGTCGACATCGCCCCGCGCAATCCACCAGCCTGCTCGTGCCGGGGCGCACCTGCTGGCGTATCGAGCGCGCCCGGAAGTTGGGCTGGCTGATCGATGGCGAACAATATTTCGGCGCGGTGCGCAACGCGATGGCGCAAGCGCAAAGCACGATCTTCATCGTCGGCTGGGACATCGACAGCCGCGTGCGGCTGGTGCCGATAGGCGCGAACGATGGATTACCCGATGCGCTCGGCGATTTTCTGGCCGCGCTGCTCGCGTCGCGGCCGCAGCTCAACGCCTACATTCTTAGCTGGGATTTTGCCTTGCTGTTCGCGCTGGAACGCGAGTGGCTGACGGAGCGGCGCGCTCGATGTCGTGCTCGACTGCGACGGCGATCCGCTGCGCGTCATCACGACTCACCTCGGCTTGCGCCCGGCCGAACGACCGGCGCAGATTCAGCAGCTTTTGAGGGTGCTGGAGGCGCAGACACCCGTTCCGACCGTGCTCATGGCGACCTGAACGAGTGGTTTCTGTGGGGCCGTCCATTGCGCGGGCTGCATGCGCATTTCGAGAAGATGCCGGCCGCGGCAACTTTTCCGGCGAGCGCTCCGATCTTCGCGCTCGATCGCATCTGGATCGAGCCGCGGTCGTTGCTAGATCGCGTCTGGGTCCACAAGAGCGCTCTGGCACGGGTCGCATCCGACCATCTGCCGGTGCTGGCGCGCATAGGACGCCAATGAGGGACGCCAATGAGGCATCACTGAAGGCGCGGCTTCTTGAGAAAGTCGCCGCGATCGCCCGAACGGACCTTAACGTCCACGCGCGTGCCGTCGCGAATGAGCACCAGCGGAATCTCGGTGCCGGCAGGGCCCAGTCGCCACATCGCGCGAAAAAATGGCGCCAGCTCGTTGACGCGCTGACCGCCGGCTTCGAGCACGACATCGCCGGGACGCACGCCCGCGCGCTCGGCGGGCCCGCCGCTGGCCAGCGCGCTGACCACGAGTCGCTCCTTGACCTCCGCCGCGTACAGGCCGAGCCACGGCCGCACCGGCCCCGAGCGGCGGCCTTGACGGATCAGGTCGTCGACGATCGGGTGAAGCAGATCGATCGGTACGAACATGTTGCCGTGGACGGTGTCTTCGTCGACCTGCTCCTGCACCAGCAGCGATCCTATGCCCACCAGGCTCCCGTCGTCGCCCACCAGCGCCGCGCCGCTCCACTCGGGATGAGCCGGCGCGGTGAACAATGCTTCATCCAGCACGTACTCCCAGTAGCCCGCGAATTCCCGCTTGTCCATGACTCGCGCCTTGAGCGCGTGCGCATGGCCGCCGTTACCGATGACGATTACGTCGTCGTCGGTCGCGACCCAAGCGGCCGAGCCCTGCACGAGCGGCTTGACGCCGAGACGGCCAAGCGGCTGCACCAGGCCGAAACCGCTGGTGAAGTCGTATGCCATCGGATAGCCCTGCACCACGGTGCCGTTGTTGGCCGTCAGCCAGATGGTTTCGGCTTCGGTGATCAAATAGCCGATGGTAAGGATGAGCCCATCGTCGCGAATGACGACACCGTTTCCGGTACGCTCGGTGCCGAGTATCGCCGCGGTGTATGCATCCTCCGGAACATCCGCGCGAAGCGCGACAACCGCATTCAGGGCGACGGAGAGGTCGAACTCGACCTCGCCCGCGCGAGGCTGGAGCTCGCGTGGGAAGGCCCATTCGTCTTTGGCGGTCATGGTCCTGGATCGGAACGCAACTCGATAGCAAATCTAGCACAACGTCCCGCCTGCGGTGACCCGAGTGCGGTACCCCGCGTACGACGCGAGGCCCATACGACAGAACATCGTTCGCTGCTCGGCGCCGGCCGCTGCCGCTGGCAGCCCGGTACAATCGGCCGTCGTTATCCAGGGGGAGCGCGTGAGCCAAGTGAGCGACCGCGAAACGGCGGCGCTGACGACATACCGCTTCGATTTTATCGGGCGGACCGGCGAGTATTTCCGGATCTGGGTCGTGAGCCTGTTTCTGTCCGTCGTCACGCTCGGCATTTATTCGGCGTGGGGCAAGGTGCGCAAGAAACGCTATCTCTATTCGCATACCGAGCTCGACGGCACCGGATTCGAGTTCCGCGCGACGCCGCTCGCTATCCTCAGGGGACGCGTGATCGCGCTCGTTCTGCTCGGCGGGTTCGCGCTCAGCGGCCACGTGTTGCCGATCATGCAGCTCGTATTCATCATTATCCTGCTGGCGCTGACGCCGTGGATCGTGGTCGCGGCGTCGCGGTTCAACGCTCGCAATTCGGCCTGGCGCAACATCACTTTTAGCTTCAACGGCGGCTTCTGGGAGGCGGCAAGGGTCTTTCTCGGGCTTGGCGCGCTGGCGGTGGTGACCCTCGGGCTCATGTACCCGTACGCACGGATGCGTCGTGCACGCTTCATCATCGAGCATCACCGCTTCGGCGACACGCAAATCCGTGCCGACCTCATGGCGGGCGGTTTTATTCTGGCCTATCTCCTCTCGGCGCTGATGTTCATCGGCATCATGGTTTTGTTTGTCGCCGCCATGGTCGGGCTGGTTTTCGCGGCGGGCGCCGCTTCCCGCCAACAGCCGTCGGGGATGGCCACGCTGGCGCCTGTCGTGGTGCTGTATGTCGCGTACATCGCCGTGTACGCGTTTTTGCGCGCGCAAATCGGGAACCTTACGCTCAACGGAGTGGTAGTCGGCCCGCTGCGTTGCCGCAGCACCTTGCGCGCACGTGACCTCGCGTGGCTGTACCTGAGTAACATCGTCGCGATCCTGGCCACCCTGGGGCTGGCAGCGGCCTGGGTGACGATCCGCATGGCCCGCTACCGCGCGCAAAATCTGTACCTGATCGGTGAGGCGACGCCCGAAGCCTTTATGGGCACGGCGACGAGCGCCAGCAGTGCGACCGGCTCCGAGGTCAGCGATCTCTTCGACGTGGATGTGTCGCTATGACAGCGTTTGAAGGCGTGTTGTTCGACGGCCTTCGCGCGGCGGGCTTGCCGGTGCAGGTCCACGCCCAGGGCGACGAAGTGCTCGTCGCCAGCGCAATCGAGGAGCCGCGCAGCGTCGCCCGCGATCAGATCATCGCCGATGCTCCCATCCCGGGCGTCCCGCGTCTGCTTAGGCTGCCCGGCGGCGAGCTCATCCAAACCGACGCGCACGAAGCCGTTGCTTCACTATGGCCGCCGAAGGATTTCATCTCGCGCGCCGCGTTCGCGATCGAATCGCGGTGGTGGGCTGCTCTCACGGGGCTTGTACTGACCGCGGGCGCGGTGTGGCTGATCGTGGCGTTCGTGCTGCCACTCGCCGCGGAGCCGGTCTCAAGGCGCATCAGCCCGGCGATCGAGGCCTTCATGGGTCAGCAAACGCTTGAAATTCTCGACCGCACCATCTTCGCGCCTTCGACGCTGACCGAAGAGAAAACCGACGAGCTCGAAGAGAAGTACGCTCGGTTTGTCGACGGTGAGGACGCGCAGAGCTACAGGCTCGCGTTCCGCCACGCCGGAATGCCGAACGCGCTCGCGCTGCCGGGAGGCATCATCGTCGTCACCGATGAAATGGTGCGCGCGACCGAGAACGATGCCGAGTTCCTGGCCGTCGTCGCGCATGAAATCGGTCACGTTCGCGGGCATCATGCCATGCGATTGGTGCTGCAGAGCTCCGGACTGGCTGTGCTCATGACGGCGCTGGCAGGCGACGCCGTAGGCACGACGATACTCGCGGCGGCCTTGCCCGCGATATTGCTGCGGACGAAATATTCAAGGCAGTTCGAGTCGGAGGCCGACGACTACGCCTTCGCAATGTTGAAACGTCACGGCCAGTCGCCCCAGGCGTTCGCCGACATGATGCGTCGATTGCGCCTGCGCAAGGATGCGAAAGAAGAGCCTGATGCGCTGCTTCAGTACCTGAGCACGCATCCGGCTACCGAGGAGCGGATTCAGCGCGCGGAGCGGCAACGCTGACATGCCATGTCGGACACCGATGTTCTGATCGCCGGCGCCGGACCCACCGGCCTTGTCCTGGCGCTTTGGCTCCAGCGCCTCGGTGTGCACGTGCGCATCGTCGACAAAGCGGCGGAACCCGGGACCACCTCGCGTGCGCTGGTGGTGCACGCTCGTACCCTGGAGTTGTATCGGCAGATGGGTATCGCCGACTCCCTTGTCGGGGAAGGGCTGCATTTCGCCGCTGTCAACCTATGGGTGCGCGGCAGACAAGCGGCACGCGTTGCCTTCGGTGACATCGGTGCCGGCCTGAGCCCGTATCCATACATGGTGATTTATCCGCAGGATCAACATGAGCGATTTTTGATCGAGCGGCTGAAGGAAAACGGCATCCACATCGATCGACCGACCGAGGTGGTCGGTTTCGAGGAGCGGGGAAACCGCGTCGCCGTGCATCTGAAGCGCTCGGACGGAAGCGATGAAACCTGCGAAGCGGCCTTTCTTGCGGGTTGCGATGGCGCGCGCTCGGTCGTCCGCGAGAAGCTGGGCACCGGCTTCCCGGGAGGAACCTATAGTCATTTGTTCTATGTCGCCGACGCCGACGGGAGCGGTCCGGTGATGAACCACGAGCTGCACGTGGCGCTCGACGATGTGGATTTTCTGGCTGTTTTTCCGATGAAGGGCAATGGACGTGCGCGTCTCGTCGGCTGGGTTTGGAAGGCGTCGGAAACGCAGCACGACCCGCTGGAATGGAAAGACGTGAGCAGCAGCGTCATCGAACGTCTGGGCATCGACGTGAAGCGCGTGAATTGGTTCTCGACCTATCACGTGCATCATCGCGTCGCCGTTCGATTCCGTGCGGGCCGCACGTTTCTTCTGGGCGATGCTGCGCACATTCACAGTCCCGTCGGCGGCCAGGGAATGAACACGGGCATCGGCGACGCGGTAAATCTGGCGTGGAAGGTAGCCGCGGTGTTGCAGGGCCGCGCGGACCACCAACTCCTCGACACGTTCGAGACCGAGCGAATCGCATTTGCAAAACGGCTTGTCGCGACGACCGATCGGATCTTTCAACTCGTCACCAGCGACGGGCGCCTGGCGAGATTCGTGCGGCTGCATGTCGTACCGCGCGTGCTTCCGGCGCTCGCTACATTGAACGCCACGCGACGATTAATGTTCCGCACCGCGTCGCAGACCGCGATCGACTATCGTCCCAGCAAATTAAGCGTCGGTGTCGCAGGAAAAATCCATGGTGGCGACCGCCTTCCGTGGGTCAAGCTCGATCCATCGTCGGCCGCCGGCCCCGACAACTTCGCGCCATTGACGTCGATCGACTGGCAGCTGCACGTCTACGGCGATGTCACGCCGGCGATCTCGAACGTGTGCAAGACGGCGGGTTTGCCGCTGCACGAGTTTGCATGGCAGGACGCCATGCGTTCCGCCGGTTTCGTTCGCGACGCGGTTTATCTCATTCGTCCGGATGGTTATGTCGGATTCGCGGATCGCGACGCAAGCGCGGCCAATCTCCAGCAATATCTGAACGATCGGAAATTGCGACCGCGCGCGCCATCCTGAAACGCTTGAAAATACTTTTGCCGAAAGGTCACGGCGGCAACCGCGTTGAGACGAGACTGCCAAACGACCGCCCGTGTGCTACGGTTACGTTTCCCCATCGTCCTTCATCAACCCCGGCAGAGATCACCATGAATTTGACGGCACCGCGACGCATCATTTTCCTGATTGCGGCATGGCTCGGGTTGGCAACGCTCGCCCTCGCCCAAACATTTCCGACAAAGGTAGTGAAGATCACGGCGCCTTACGCGGCCGGCGCGGGACCCGCGATTTTCACCCGCATGATGGCGGACAAGCTGTCGAAAGCTTGGTCGCAACCGGTGATCGTCGACGCGAAGCCGGGAGCGAGCGGCTTTATTGCGATCGAGGTGGTGAAGAACGCTGTGCCCGACGGTCACGAGCTCCTCGTCGTCAGCAACGCACACGTGGCCATCAATCCTGCGCTCTACAAGAAGCTTCCCTACGACCCGCGAAAAGACTTCGTGCCGGTGGCGATGTTCTATCACACGCCGTTTTTCCTTGCCGTGTCGACCGCGGGGCCCTATCAAAGCGTGCCGGCGCTGATCAATGCGGCCAAGGCGAGTCCGGGTACGGTCTCCTATGGATCGTCGTACGTCGGAAGCCCTTCGCATCTCGGGAGCGCGGAGTTCGAATTCCTTACCGGCACCAAGATGATCCACGTTCCCTACAAGGACCAGTCGCAAATGTATGTCGCGATCGCCGGCGGGGATGTCGGCTGGGCGTTCTCCACGCTCGGCTCGGCGCTGCCGCTCATGCAAAGCGGGCGCTTAAAGCTGATTGCGATCGCCGCCAAGCACCGACTCAAGGCGCTGCCCGACGTGCCGACACTCGAGGAAGCTGGCGGGCCCGCCGGCATGGTGGTGGATTCGTGGCTTGCTGTGCTAGCGCCACGCGGGACTCCGACCGAAACCGTACGGAAGATCAACGCAGACATCAACAGGCAGCTCGCGGATCCGGAGGTTCTCGAGCAACTCACCCGCTTCGGCTTCGAGGCGGCGCCCGGCACGCCGGAGCAGCTCGCCGACACCATCCGCGCGGAGGAGAAGAAATTCGCCGAGCTGGTGCGGCGCACCGGCGCCACGGCAGACTGAAGCCGGTTATCCGCCCAGGGGATGAAGCTCCGCGACGGCTGCGTAATACTCCCATGCGCGCTCCACGATGCCGGGGCTGAGCTGATCGCGCACGCGCTCGGCTTCTTCCGGAGTAAAGGCACGAATGCGCTCCGGCTTGCCGCCGGCCGCGGCAAGCATGCGCAACTGCAAGGCGGCGCTCTCTTCGAGAAAGCATGCCGCGATCGTCGCGGTGCGCACGTCCGCCGCAACCGTGGTGACGCCATGGCCGCGCATCATGACCGCGATGCCGCTGCCGAGCCGCTGCGCCAGCAGGTCGCCCAACTCGCGCGTACGAATGAGCCCGATGCGCTCGAACTCAGCGACGCCGTTGACAAACGCGCCACCCTGATTGTGAACGATGCGATGCGGCTGGCCGATCTGGGTCAGGCATACGCAGGCCGGCGGATGCGCATGCACCACGCTGCCGATGTCGGCGCGGGCCGCGTAGGCGCGAGCATGAATCCAGAGCTCGCTGTTCGGTGTGCCCTCGCCCGAGAGCAAGTTTCCATCCGTGTCCAGAACCAACAGCGCTTTCTCGTCGGCGAGGCCGGGCGAGCGCCGCGTCGGAAAAAGAAACGTCTCCGTGCCCGGGATGCGCGCGCTGACGTGCCCGAAGGCGTTCGAGAGCACGAAGCGCTCGATGATCCGGTTGGCCAGCGCCACCTCGCGCCGCAAAGCCTGTTCAGCGCCCACGATGCCTTTCCTCGCGCTCGATATCGCATGCAGGGACTTGGTCCGCCGCAGCCGTAATCCTACGCTTGATCATCGCAAGCGATACGCAAGCACGTGGCCGTCGCGCGTGGTCGACCGCAAGCCGATCCACTCGCCCTCGGGCGAGTACCACAGCTCGATACGGTTCCTCTCGGTATCGATGCGGAAGTGGTCCGCCGCGACAGAGGTTCCCCGCACGTCGATCTGCTCTTTACCAAGCGTGTGCACGGTGATCGGCGTCCAGGCGCCGGTTTGCAAGTTCACCAGACCGCTCTGCTTCAGCGCACGCGGGTTCCAGTAGGCGAAAGTCATCACGCATGACGCCAGCCGCTCGTGTCCGCGCGGTCCGTCGATCGCGAAGTCATTCGCATCCAAACGGCCGGATGGCAAGCAAGGCTCTTGCACGCGCCGTATCTCGCCCGCATCTACGAGGAGTCCGTCCGGGAACCCCGGGCATGCAGGGGTCCAACCGGGCATTCACCCGCGCGGCGAGTGCGATCCGAATGCAGTGCATGGCCATTGGAGTCGGAAACGACGCCGTCGGTTGCGATCCGTCGCGCGAAGGGGCCATCGGGCTTAACATAATCGATGACATCGAGCGAGCGCAATAGCCATGACGCATGACCTCATTCCACTTCTCAGCCAATACGGCCTGGCGATCGTATTCGCCAACGTGCTGATCGAGCAGATCGGTGTTCCGGTGCCCGCGATCCCCACGTTGGTCATTGCCGGCGCGCTCGCCGCCGAAGGGAAGCTTTCGGGGCCTTTGTTGTTTGCGGTCGCCATCGCGGCGTGCTCGCTCGCCGATGTCGCGTGGTACCTCGCGGGCCGACGCTTCGGGAACCGCGTCATGAAGATGCTGTGCCGGATTTCACTGACGCCTGACTTTTGTGTAAGCGAAACCCAGGCCCGATTCGAGCGTTGGGGCGTGAACGCCCTGGTAATTGCGAAGTTCGTTCCCGGCCTGGCGACCATCGCGCCGCCCTTGGCGGGCGCCACGCGCATTGGCTGGCCGCAGTTTCTGTTTTTCAACACCTTGGGCGCGACCCTGTGGGTCGGCGCGGGTCTCGGCGGCGGGATGTTGCTCGGGCCGCAAATGGAGTGGCTCCTGACGCGGGTGGATGCGATAGGAAGCGTCGCCATCGTCATTATCGTCGCGCTGTTGGCAGCGTACATCGCGTTCAAATGGTGGGAGCGGCGCCGCTTTTTCACGATGCTGCGCATGGCGCGAATCGGCGTGGATGAACTGTATCGTCTCATCGACGCCGGGGTAAAGCCGGTGATCGTCGACGTCAGGTCTCCGACGGCCCGCGCGCTCGAGCCGCGGCGGATTCCCGGAGCGCTGCACGTGCCGCTCCATGCGGTCGATCACCATGTCAAGGACCTGCCGCGCGACCGCGAGATCATCCTCTATTGTACGTGCCCGAACGAGGCGTCCGCGGCGCAAGTCGCCAAGATCCTCATGAACAGCGGGTTCGCGAAGGTGCGCCCGCTGCATGGGGGCCTCGACGCATGGATTGAAGCCGGCTACGAGGTTGAGGACCTGCCTGCGGCAGAGGCCATCGTGGTGGTTTCCGCACCCTCTGAAAACGCGGGCAAAGCCTGACCGGGGACTTCCCAAGCTTCCCGGCAGAACGTGTTCTCCCGTGAACCTTAGCAGGACGCTAACGCTCAAACATGTCGAGTCCGCCGCGATTGTGTATAAAGACGGAACGCTTGCCTGATCAAAAGTTACCGGAAGCACCATCATGCGCAAACTAATGATCCTCGGGCTCTCTCCTCGTGGCGATTCCGTTCGCGACTTCAGCCCAGGAAGCCTTTACGACGCGCAGCGTCAACGTACGTGCCGGCCCCGATACTTCCTATCCGGCGGTCGCAACGCTGGGCGGGGGCGCGCCGGTGGAAGTGATTATTACCGGAGCGCATCCTCGCTCCTACGGCCGATCCGGCTTGCATCGAGAAACCGATACCGTCACCACGCGTTTCGGCGTAAGCTTTTTTGATGACTGAAGCGCAGACACTTTTTGCCGCATTGCGGCAGTCTGCCGATCCCGACGTCGTGTCCGCCATCGAGGCGCTGGTGCGGGACGCGCCGGATCACCGGCTCAATCGCATCAACGCGCTCGCCTTTGCGGCCAAGACGGGCCTCAACGAGGACCGTGTCATCGGCGCGTTCCTTCACGCGGCGCGGCTGGGCCTGTTCGAGCTGTCGTGGAATGTGCTCTGTCCGGGCTGTGGTGGCGTGCTCGACGCAGGCGCATCGCTCAAGACCGTGAATCAGGCGGAGTACGGCTGTGCGCTATGCGCCGCCGGTTACGAGCCGACCCTCGACGAAATGGTCGAGGTCACGTTTACGGTGACGGCCCGTACACGCCGGATCGCGGCGCATTCGCCGAACGACCTGCCAGGTCTCCAGTATTACCGGCAGATGTTCTGGAGCTCGGGCATCGACCTGGCCGACGACGCCTTCGAGAAAGTGATCGACGAGATCAGTCTCGAATTGGTCGAGCTGCCGCCCGGCGAGAAGGCCATGCTGTCGCTGACGCTGCCCGCCGAATTCGTCATCGTCTTCGACCCGGTCACGCACACGGCGCAGTTCATCGACGTCAAGGGCGAGCCGACGCGCGAGCGCCAGTCGCTGTCGATCGTGTTCAACAGGGAGCACGCCCTCACCACCACCCTTGTCATGCAGCCGGGCCCGCTGCGCCTGACGCTGGACAACCGCACCGACACCCGTGTCGTGCCGGGAGTGTTTATCGCCGGGCAGACGATGCACGACTTGCTTGGCAATCGCCAACCTTTTCTCACCGCTAAGCGCCTGCTGAGCAATCAGACCTTCCGCGAAATTTACCGCACCAGCACGCTCGATATCGACCAGCGGCTCAAGATAACCAGCCTTACGTTTCTGTTCACGGACCTCAAGGGCTCTACCGACCTCTACGAGCGCGTCGGCGACCTGGTCGCCTTCGATATCGTGAAAGAGCACTTCCGCATCCTGCAGGAAATCATCGCTGCCGAATCGGGCGCCGTGGTGAAGACGATCGGCGATGCCGTCATGGCAACCTTCTCGACGCCCGACCGGGCGCTCGCGGCCGCGCTGCGCATCCGCGAGGCGATGCGCGCGCTGAACGAGGAGCACCGGAACGAAGACCTGCTACTGAAGATCGGCATTCACGAAGGGCCGTGCCTCGCGGTCACGCTCAACGATCGGCAGGATTACGTCGGCCAGACCGTGAACATCGCCTCACGGGTGCAGTGCCTCGCGGTGTCGCGCTCGATACTCGCGACCGGCTCGATCGTGGAGCATCCTCAGGCGTCGGAGCTGCTTGAAGCGGACGGGATCAAGCCTACGGTGCGAAGGATGCCGGTTCGCGGCGTCGCGGATGAGATGGCGGTGTACGAAATTCCCTGAGCGCGGAAGATTGTTGAAGCAAGGGCAGTTCGGACTCGAAGCTTTGCACTGCTGGGTCCCGACGGCGCGAACGCCGGTTGGTCGGAAGCAATATCAAGCCGCGCTGTCAGTTTTTCTTGACAGGTACCCCTCATGTATGTACAGTAATTACATTAACCACATTAACCACATTAATCACATCTGCATCCGCAGTGAAAACCCCCAAGATTGTCGAGCTCAAGCTTGTGCCGATCGGAAACTCCCGAGGGGTGCGACTGCCCAAAGAGATCATCGAGCGCTATGCCATCGAAGAAACCATCGTGCTCGAAGTGCACGAGGAGGCGCTGGTCTTTCGCAATAAGCACGACAAGCGGCTGTCCTGGGAAGGTACGTTCAAGGCGATGGCACGCGAGCGTGAAGACTGGCGTGATTTCGATGCCGCGATTGCCGATGGGCTCGATCCCTCGGAGCGCTGGTGACAATCGAGGTCGACCGCTACGCTATCTATCTCGCGGACCTGAATCCGACACGTGGTGCGGAAATCGCGAAGACGCGGCCCGTAGTCGTGGTCAGCAGGGACGAAATGAACCAGAATCTGGACACCATCGTCGTCTGTCCTCTCACGACCAAGCTACACCCTCGCTGGCGCAGTCGCATCCCCGTCACTTGCGCCCGCCGAAAGGCGGAGATCGCGGTCGACCAGATTCGTACGATCAGCAAGAATCGCCTGGTGAAACGCTTGGACGATCTTTCCACCCTCGACGCGGCACGCGTCAGACGATTGATCGTGGAGATGTATGGCGAATAGTGAGCGTAGTAAAGGACCCGGCCCTTTTTTTGCTACTTCGCCCCGCGTGGCGCGGTTTGCAGAAGCTCGCCGAGTTGTTGCTTCCAGAATTTCGCCTGGCCGGTCGTGCCGTGGCCGGCGGTCTGGTCGCTCGCGGGGATCAGAAACACGCGGCCGTTTTTGACACGCTTGATCTCGCGGTCCAGCACCCCGGTCTCAGGCGGATTGCGCTCGTCGTCAGCGGAGTTGATCGCCAACAGAACCGCTTGAATGCGCTCCAAGCCTGGTGAAGGGTTGTAGTCGCGCGACGAATCCCATTGATACAGATGGTCGTTGGCGTCACCCGGAAATGGCGCGCCCAGGCGCTGATCGAGCAACTGGTCGGCCTTTTCGCGCGTCGGCGCGGTTTTATAGAGCGCCTGACTACCGCCGTTGGTGGCGATGCCGTAGAACACCGAGGCGACCTGCAGCCTGCGCGGCTGTTTGGTGTAGTTGCCATTCACACTCCGGGTCGTTGCGGACGGAATCGATGATCAACCGCCGCATCATCCAGTTGCGGCTGGCCATCTCGGTCGGCAACGACGCCATGGGCACCGCGACATCCATGAAATCCGGATATTTCTGCGCCCAGATCCAAGTCTGCATGCCGCCCATTGAATTGCCAAGCACCAGGCGCAAGTGGCGAACGCCCAGGTGCTCTTTAACCAACCGGTATTGCGCGTCGACCATGTCGTCATAGTTGTATTTCGGAAAGCGCGCTCGCAGGCCGTCCGAGGGTTTGCTCGTCTTTCCGGTGCCAACAGCGTCCGTGAGGATGATGTAGTAGCGGGTCGCATCGAGCGGCTGCCCGGGCCCGAAGAGCTCGCCCGCGAACGCCGGTGTAAGCAAGCCGGCGCCCGATCCGGTCGTGCCATGCAGGATCAGCACCGGCTCGCCGCTGGGTGCGCCAACGTTCGTGTAATGGAGGCGCAGCTCCGGCACGACCTCGCCGGTGTGAAAGCGGAAGTCGCGCACCACCCAGCTACCTGCCTTCGGCGCCGCGTAGTCGGCGGCCAAGGCGGCCCCGGCCATCAGGGCGAATGCGAGACCGAACATTGTCCGCGCGAGCACGTCGAGTCGTTTCATGTGGAATTCCTCGTAGCCTGTCGTTATTGGATATCGCTGGAATCGGTCACCTGCCAACACGATGAGCCAGAGCCAAGGTCGTGTCCAAATTCTCTATAATAAGCTCACAGCCTGGACAATAAAATCGATTTACACGGCTCAGCAAACTCTCAAGTTACCTAACAAATATCCGACCGGCAAAGGCGCCAATTGGGTGGAGATCGTCAGTTTCGACTGAGATTGCGGTCGCGCCCGCTGGTGAGAGATATCGCCAAGCCGTGCTCTGACCCCGGTTAGAATCCGCGGCATGAAGCGCAGCACCGAGCGGTTTCTCACCACGCACACCGGCAGCCTGCCCCGGCCGGAGGACCTGATCCGGATAATGTACGCCAGGGAAGAGGGCGTGCCGGTCGAGCCGGCCGCGCTGTCCGAGCGCGTCGCATCCGCTGTCGAGGAAGTCGTGCGCAAGCAGGCCGAAGCCGGCGTCGACGTGGTCAACGACGGCGAGATGAGCAAGCCGAGCTACGCGACGTACATCAAGGATCGGCTGTCCGGGTTCGGCGGTGCCGGGAACACCTTCGTCTATCAGGATCTGGTCGCCTTCCCCAATCTCGCCAAACGCGTCTTCGGCGATCCCGGCCGCTCGCGCCGGAAGACGCCGGCGTGCAACGCGGCTATCGGTGTGCGCGATCCGCAAGCGGCGAAGACGGACGTCGACCATCTGCAGGCCGCGTTTGCCAAAGTGAAGGCGCAGGAGATGTTCCTGACCGCGGCGTCGCCCGGTGTCGTGTCGCTGTTTTTCCGCAACGAGCATTACCCGAGTGAGGAAGCGTACATCTTTGCCATCGCCGCGGCGATGCGGCACGAATACGAGACCATCGCCGGCGCCGGTATCGTGCTGCAGATCGACTGCCCTGACCTTGGCATGGGGCGGCACATTCAGTACGCGCACCTGAACCTCGCGGAGTGGCGCAAGCAGGCACAGCTGCACGTCGAGGCGCTCAATCACGCGGTGGCGAACATCCCGCCCGAGCGGCTGCGCATGCATCTCTGTTGGGGCAACTACGAAGGCCCGCATCATTGCGACGTCGCGCTCGCCGACGTGATCGACATCGTGTTCCGCGCGCGGCCCTCGGCGATCGCGATCGAGGCGTCCAACCCGCGTCACGCGCACGAATGGGCGCTGTTCGAGAAGGTCAAGCTGCCGGAGGGGAAGATGCTCATCCCGGGGGTGATCGAGTCGAAATCCAACTTCATCGAGCACCCCGAGCTCGTCGCGCAGCGGATCGGGCGTTACGCGAATCTCGTCGGCCGCGAGAACGTCATGGCCGGGAGCGACTGCGGCTTCGGCACCTGGGTCGGGCAGGCGGCCGTCGATCCGGACGTCGTGTGGGCGAAGATGGCGGCGATGGCCGAAGGCGCGCGCCTCGCCTCGCGCGAGTTCTGGCGCTGAGGAAGATTTCGCGAGGTGCGACGTGATCGATAACAAAGGGGGAAGTATGAGGAATTCGATGCATTGGACACGGCGCAAGTGGATCGGCGCGGGTCTCGCGAGCGTAGCAATCGGCGCGTTGCCGGTACGCGCACGCGCGGCGACGACGCTGCGCTGGGCGACCGTGCTGCCGACCAATCACCCGTCCGTGGCGATGATGGAACGGGTCGCCAAGCAGGTGCGTGAAGAAACCGGCGGCTCGGTGGAGATCCAGACGTTTCCGGCCGGGCAGCTCGGCTCGTCGCGCGACGTGATCGAATCGGCGTCATCGGGCGCGATCCAGATCGTCGACGAAGGCGCGGCGCAATTCGGTCAATTCGTGCCGCAGTTCTCGATCCTCGAAGCGCCTTACATCTGGCGCGATCCGCAACACGTTCGCCGCGTGCTGGCGTCGCCGGTGCTCGACGAGATGAACACCATGCTCGTGGTCAAGCGCTCGATGCGCGTCATCGGCTCGACGTACTACGGCAAGCGGCACGTCACCTCCGGATCGAAGGCGATCAACACCGTCGACGACATGAAAGGCTTCAAGCTGCGCATTCCGGAGGTCGACACTTTCCGCGCGATGGCCGAGGCCTGGGGCGCGCGGCCGACGCCGCTCAACATCGGCGAGCTCTATCTGGCGTTGAGCCAGGGTGCGGTCGACGGACAGGAGAACCCGCTGCCGACCATCCAGAGCAACAAATTCTTCGAAGTGCAGAAGTATCTGGTGCTCACCGGCCACATCATCACGCCGCGCCTGATCGTCGTGAACGAGGCCGCATGGCAGGCGCTCAACGCCAACGAGCGACAGTCGCTCAAGGCCGCCGTCGAGACGCACGGCCTCGCGCAGGACAACGAGATCGTGGCGCAGGAAGGCAAGCTCGCCGACACGTTCAAGGCCGGCGGCATGACCGTGATCCAGCTCGACATCGAGAGCTTCCGCAAGCCCGTGCTGGCGAGCCTGCCGCTTAAGTTCGAGTCGAAATGGGGCAAGGGGCTATGGGAGCGCATCGCCGCGTATTGACCGCGCTGATTGCGTATTGATCGCAGATGAGCGCGGCGCCGACCGGCGAGCCGCCGCAGCACAACGGAATGCCGATGATGCTTCGCACGATCGCCGGCGCCTTCGATAAGTCGGCTGCGTTCGTCTGCTGCGCACTCGTGACCGCGCTGCTCGGTTGCGTGTCGCTCGGCGCCCTGACTCGCGGGCTGGGTGAGCCTCTGATCTGGACCGATGAGCTGTCCCGCTTCCTGATGGTGTGGCTCGCGGTGTTCGGTTGGGTCGTCGCCAGCCGCAAACGCATTCACGTCCGCATCAGGTTCTTCCAGGACCTGCTTCCCAAGCGGGGACACCAGGCGACGGAGCTCGCGATCCAATCCGCGATGACGCTTTTCGGTGCTCTCGTCACCGCGTACAGCGCGGGACTGATCGGCAAGAATCATGATCTCCAGGCGACGACCCTGCCTATCTCGATGGCGTGGATGTATGCGCCGATGGTGCTCGGTGGAGCGATCACCGCATTGCAGGGCGCGAGCGAGATGATCGAAACGCTACGACGGCCGCCGCGGTTGCGTCTGCCCCCGGAGGTGGACGATGGGACGATCGTCGAATGATCCATCTGATGCTGGAGATCGTCGGCGTCTGGCTGGTGGCCATCCTGATGGGCATGCCGCTGTTCGCGTCGATGGGGCTGGCCGCGTTCGCCTTCGTCGTCTTCAGCGGCCTCTCCCCATCGATCGTGCCGCAGAAGATGGCGCAGGCGATGAACTCGTTTCCGCTCGTCGCCGCGCCGCTGTTCATCCTCATGGGCAATCTTCTCGGCGCGGCAAAGCTGACCGACCGCATCGTCCGCTTCGCGACCTCGCTGGTCGGTGCGCTGCGCGGCGGCTACGCCCACGCCAGCATTCTGTCGAGCATGATTTTCGCCGGCATGGTGGGTTCGGCCGTCGCCGACGCGGCGGGGACCGGCGCGGTCGAGGTGCGGGCGATGAAAAAGGCAGGCTATCGTCCCGAAACGGCGGCGGCGATCAGCGCGGCCGCGGCGACCATCGGCCCGATCATCCCGCCGAGCCTGCCGATGGTGATCTACGGCGTCAGCGCCGACGTGTCGATCGGCCGGCTGTTTCTCGCCGGCGTCGTTCCCGGCGTGCTCATGGGCCTGTCGCTCATGACCCTAGTGGCGATCATCGCCACGCGCCAGGGCCTGCCGCGCCATGCTTTCGGGGGCCTAAGCGACGTGTGGATCGCATTCAAGGAAAGCGTGTGGGCGCTGATGACGCCGGTGATCCTGCTCGGCGGCATGTTCAGCGGGCTCGTCACGCCGACCGAAGCAGCGGCGGTCGCCTGCCTGTACGCGTTGTTCCTGGGTTTCGTCGTTTACCGGACGCTGTCGGTGAAGGACCTGCCGGCGATCCTCATCAACACGGCGGAAACGACGGGCATCGTGGCCGTGCTGGTCATGGTCGCGGGAGCGTTGGGCTGGTGCATGTCGATCTCGCGCATTCCGCAGACCCTCGCGCCGGCGATCGTCGCGGCGATCCACGAGCCACTGGTGTTCCTGCTCGTCTCGAATGTGATCCTGCTCGCGGTCGGCTGCTTCATGGAAGCGCTCGCGGCGATGCTGATTTTGATTCCGATTCTGGTGCCGGCGGCGATCAGCTTCGGCATCGATCCCGTTCAGTTCGGGCTGATCATGATCTTCAACCTGATCCTCGGCACGATCCATCCGCCCATCGGCGTGGTGCTCTTCGTCATGGCGCGCATCGCCGAGGTGACCTTCGAGCAGATCTCGCGCGCCATCCTTCCTTGGCTCGTGCCGCTGCTGATCGTGCTCGTGGCGATCACGGTGTGGCCGCCGCTGACGCTCTGGCTGCCGAGCCTCGTGATGAACAAATAGGCTGCAAGAAATCGTGCGCCGCCGCAACCGGGTGAACGCCACGCGCAGTCAGCCAACGCAATTAGGCGATCAATATTGTTTTTGCGCCGGCTTTCTCTGCAACTTCTTGAACACATCCGGAACCCACGGACGCATCGCAATAAACAGGCTGGTGCCGAACCGTTCCTCAAGCGGCAATCCAACGTCTTGATTGTGTAGTTCGGTAAATTCCACCTCGAGCCGACGCATGTGGTGCTGGATAACCGCATTTGAGCTTCGCGAGAGCATTCCATTGACGAACGCAAGGTGCTCGCCTCTTCCGTCGAAGCGGCTGGCAAAGAAATTTCCCTCCAGCTGAGCGCGGAAGTGCCGCCGGAAGGGACCGTCCGGCAGCCAGGAAAAATTTCGGCCGACGATAACCCGAATCCGATTGTTCGGAAGAAGATCGATGATTCGAAGCCGATCCAAACGAGCGAGGAGGCGAATGCACTCCGTCTTCGAGATCGCGTACTGGGCGGTGATCTCATCCATGGTCCAGTGGTTGAGCGCATTGACTGCAACGAGAAGAAGCTTGGGGTCGGAAACGATTTCTCTTTCCTGTTGCAAAGTAAGTTGGACTATGCTTTCCGATTCGTGCTCTACCATCTTCGCCAGATCGGTAATCTCGATACCGAGTAGTTGGCAAATCTTGTCTAGACGTACCAGCGTGAAACTTTGCTTCGCGAAAACGCGCTTTATGGTTGCCTCGCTCATGCCGAGCAACCGGGCGATCTCCGCGTAAGTCACGCGACGACTCTTAAGAACCTGCTTGAGGGCTCCGATGAGTGCCTTCGTCTGGGCCATAAGCCTCTCCTAGGGTGTCTCGCCCGAAGTAGCATATTACGATACTTCTATAAGTCCGGAACGATACATTTCACAACAGAGTGTACGAAAGTTAGACCCATCGCTAATCTCGGTTCCGTTTGGTACTCGCCACGGAGATCGAGATGCAATGCGCCCTGATCGTCTTGACGTTTGGATTGGCAATGATGCTGGTGGAGCATTTCGCGCCCGGACGTCGCCTCGAGCGCGTCCAAGGTTGGTATCCGCGCGCGATACTTCTCAATGTCACCCAAGCTGCCGTCGCTTATCTCTCGACGGCGACCTGGAACCGCTGGTTTCCCGAATTCGCGCTCTGGCACGCGGGCGGCCTCGGATTTCTGCCTGACGCGCTTTTGGGCTATGTCGCGATTACGTTCATTTACTACTGGTGGCACCGGGCGCGCCACGAAAACCCTTTTCTGTGGCGCTGGCTCCATCAGATCCATCACAGCGCTTCCAGACTCGAAGTCATGACGAGCTTTTACAAGCACCCCATCGAGATCTTCATCAATGGGATTCTCTCGCCCGCGATCCTTTACCTAATGCTCGGCCTGAATGCAGATAGCGCGGCGTTGGCGTTCCTCCTGACAGGCGTCGCCGAACTCTTCTACCACTGGAACGTTCGCACGCCGCACTGGCTAGGCTATTTGATCCAGCGCCCTGAAAGTCATTGTGTGCATCACCAGCGTGGGCGGCATCGCAACAATTATTCAGACCTTCCGATCTGGGACATTCTCTTCGGAACATTCGAGAATCCGAAAGAGCAACCGGGAGATTGTGGATTCGGCGCCGATGCGGAGCAACGCTTGGGCGCAATGCTTATCGGCCGCAGCGCCTTCGCCCAGCGAAAGCCCCAACGCTGGCAACGTCCGGCAGCGGAGATCAAATCATGAAAGCGTATCTCGACGCGGCGGTGCTCGTTGCGGTTGGGTGCCTTCAGATGATTGGCGACTTGAGTGGACAACCCGCAGTCAGAGCAATCGGGGCGGCGCTCCAGGCATCGCCCGCGCCAAAGGTGTTTACCGCGCAGAACGGTTTCGAAACATATTCATCAAAGTTCTACATCGACTGGCAAGACCGACAGGGTGCCCGGCATACTCTCGAGCTGACGCCGCAAGTCTATCGTCATGTGCAGGGACCGTATAACCGACGAAACGCCTACGGTGCTGCGATCGCATACGCCCCGGTTTTGGTGAGTAACCCCCGCACCAAGCCCATGATGGAGCGGATCGCACACTATGGTTTCTGCAACGACGCGCCGTTGCTTGCCGAGCTCCACATACCTCGCGATGATGTCGTTTATCCGCTGCATGTGCGACTGGAGCCGCGGGATGAGCATAGCCGCTCGTCGAAGTGGCAGCGCGAGTTCACGCTTTCCTGCGAGAGTGGAAATGCGCGCGAAGGTAGCAAAAATGGAAAATAATTGGACGGCGAACCAGTATCGATTGTTCCGTGCGCTACTCGGAGTGTATCTGTTCGTCCACTTCGCTCAGCTCCTGCCGTGGGCTGGCGAGATTTTCTCGAGCGCGGGCATGCTGCCGGACGCAGCGCAAAGTCCGCTCTTCGGCATCGTGCCAAACCTCTTGTCGCTCGCTGATACGCCGCTGTTTGTTGTGGGCCTGCTTGTCGCATCGACCGTTGCTGCCGTGGCGTTCACATTCGGTTATCACGACAAGGTCGCGGCTGTCTTCCTGTGGTACGTGCTCGCTTGCCTCTTCGGCCGCAATCCCTTGATTGCCAATCCGGCGTTGCCGTACGTTGGATGGATGCTACTCGCGCACGTGTTCATCCCGTCTCTGACGCGCGGTCCCTTGCCAGAAGTTATCGGATCCGAAGCCGCGCCAAACTGGGAGATACCAAAACCTCTGTTCGCTGCAGCCTGGATCGTTCTGGCGCTCGCGTACAGCTACAGCGGGTACACCAAGCTGCTGAGTCCATCTTGGGTTGCCGGCGAAGCGATCGGTTACGTTCTCCAGAATCCGTTGGCAAGAGACTATTTCCTTCGCGACTGGTTCGTGGCGCTTCCCGCCGAAGCGTTGCGACTGTTGACTTGGAGCGTAATGGGGCTCGAGCTTTTGTTCGCGCCCCTGGCCCTCATTCGCAAGGCGCGTCCGATCCTGTGGAGCGCGATGCTCATCGTGCAGCTTGGTTTCCTGTGTCTGTTGAACTTTGCGGACCTCACTACCCCAATGCTGCTCTTCCACTTGCTTACGTTCGATCCTAAGTGGATCCTGGCAAAGCGGTCTGACACGCAGGAATGGATCTTTTACGATGGGACCTGCGGCTTGTGCCACCGCGTCGTGCGCTTTGTGCTTGCTGAAGAGCGTGCCGGCAGGTTCGTTTTTTCCCCACTGCAAGGAGAGACGTTTAGACGAACAGTGCAAGAGGAAGAGCGCAATGGCCTGCCGGACAGTTTTGTGGTGCTCGATCAATCCGGTCGGATTCTGCTGCGCAGCGATGCAGTGATACACATCTCGACACGGCTGGGCGGACTCTGGCGAGCGCTCGGAGCCGTCCTCGCAGTCGTCCCAAGACCGGTGCGCGACGCGGGCTATTGGCTCGTGGGTGCAATCAGGTATCAATTGTTTGCCCGTCCCAGTGGCTATTGCCCAACCGTGCCGCCTCAGCTTCGAGTCAGGTTCATGGAGTAGCCTGCTGAAATCAGGGGCAGGTAACCACGGCGAACTGGGCGTGAATGGCACCCACGCTGCCGCCATTCTCAAGCGCTTATGCCGATCGAAAAATTTCCTCAGAACGGCGTCGACGACCCCCGAGCCCCCGTCAATAGATTTTTGTAAAGTCACCGTGGCGGCCGAGACCGTTCTTGAACCGCGCGGCGCCCGCGGTGCCGTCTTTGATCAAGGCTTCGCGGCCGTTGTACCACTCCTGTATCAGTGCATCGCGAACCGAGAGGCCATGGCTTTTGATGGCGGAGCGCCGGTCCGCCCGGACGCATACGGGCGGAAAGGACGCAATGTCCTGCGCCAGTTCTTCCGCCTTGGCGCGCGCTTCACCGTTCGGCACCAGATATTCGCAGAGCCCGATTCTGAGACATTCCTCTGCCGGAACCTTGCGGCCGGTCAGAATGATCTCGAGCGCCCGGCCCTGGCCAACGATGCGGGGCAGACGCACCGTTCCGCCATCGATCAAGGGCACACCCCAGCGCCGACAGTAAACGCCAAAATACGCATCTTCCTGCATCACCCTGAAATCACACCACAGCGCTAGTTCCATCCCGCCCGCCACGGCAGGGCCGGCTATGGCCGCAATGACGGGTTTATCCAGCTCGAGCCGCGATGGTCCCAGCGGACCACGGGGAATCTCGCCACCGTTGCCACGCGGGCCTGCGGGAGGAATATCGAGCTCCCCCAGCGGATAAATCTGGTTGAGCGTGCTGACGTACTTCAAATCCCAGCCGGCACAGAAGGCGCCGCCTTCGCCATAGAACACGGCGACGCGCGCTGCATCATCCGCATCGAACTCGAGAAAAGCCCGGGTCAGCGCATCGGCACTCTCCGGATCCATGGCGTTGCGGGCTTCGGGACGGTTGTGAATGACAGTCCAGACCGGTCCGTTCTTTTCGACTTTGACAGTCATGCTAGTTCTCTCCTTTAGGTTGCAATCCTTCGAATTTTGACGGCCCGATTATGTCACCCGATAGTTTACTCAGCACGAACCTGGCAGGCATGGACGCGTCGGTGTCTGCATCGGAGAGCGCGATCCTTGCGCATCAATGATCTGAAATGGCATCATTGGCGTCGTTCTGACCAGGAGTCGATGAGCATGTTTACGAAATCAAATTGAAACCAACCCCGGTGACCTCGGCGGCGCGCCACGGACTCGGATCAGTTGGCCTCGCGTGGTGTGCGGCAGCTCTTGTCCTGCTGGCCGGGTGCACGGTGATTCCCCGCCTCGACGCCAGATTCGATACGGATCCGCTCGGCGTTCCACCCTCTAATCCGACACCGACACCGCCGAATGACCAGATGAACTGGAGAACCGGGTTTGTCGCGGCGTCGGTTGTCGCCGACTCCGCTGGCGGGCGTTTGGTGCGCGCCGTGCCGTTGCCGGCATTCACGTCGTCACCGGATGACCGGAGAGTCTTTCTGATCGCTGTAACAGAGCCGTTTACGACCAGCCCCCCGGCGAACATACGCGGACATGTCCGGCTCCGTTTGAATAATCTCGCGACCGTCGGCCTCGGATTGCGCCTGCTGCAGGCTGAGCAAAGTCTTGATTTCATCGGCGGTTTCGAGCTGAGCAATTTCCTGCCGCCCTCCGGTGGGGCCGTCAATGTATTGCAAGGTTTCCGCGGTGACAGGCTCGGTGATCCTTTCTCGCTTCCCTCCATCGGCCAGATATCTGCCTACACCCCAGGAAACGTGATCGATATCAACTGGACCATCGATCAGCCTTCACGCACCTTTTCCGCCAATGTGTTGGGGGGTGCGCCCAATCGAGCACATATCCGGCCGTGTTCGGAGGAGTCGCGACGACGCCGATTCAGAGACTCGAAGTTTATCTATGGATGCAGAGGCCAAATAGCGATACGGTCTTGTTCATCGATAATTTGATCGCCGAAGAATATCGTTGAGAAATCGAATGAAAACGAAATTGCCTGACATTGCGCCTGACCGGAGCGAGGCCATTTGGGCTATTGACCAGCGCGGCGAAGACTTTGCCGTTCCCGGTCACAACATGCTTTAGCCGATCCGGCGCAATCGTCGCATTGCGCGGGTGTGAGTCGCTCGAACGGCTCCGCGAACCTCCGCACCGACATCCGCAGTCGGAACCAGCGCGGTACGGATTTGGCGCCCGAAGCTGGGCTATGCATGAATCCCCCGCATTTCTGCGTTGCTTGACAGCTTCAGGACGCGCGCGTACACTTAACCTTATGGTTCACTATTCGGGCGAGCGGCTCGACGCTGTCTTCGGCGCGCTCGCCGATCCCACTCGGCGTGCCGTGCTCGCCAAGCTCAGGCACGGCGACCGCTCGATCGGCGAGCTGGCCGAGCCGTTCGGCATGTCGCTGCCGGGATTCATCAAGCATCTCGGCATTCTGCAGGATGCGGGGCTCATCGAGCGGAAAAAGACCGGCCGCGTGGTGAGCTGTCAACTCAAAGGCGGTGCACTGAAGGCCGCGCTCGCGTGGCTGGAGCGCTACGAGGAATTCTGGAATACGCGGCTCGACCGCCTGGGCGCGTTTCTTGAGAAAAAGGAGAGCGAAAAATGGAAATCGCAACCGAAGACAAGACCAGTCTCCAAATCCGGCGCATCTACGCGGTCCCGGTCGCCGCGGTCTACGCGGCGTGGACGGACCCCGAGCAAGTAAAGCACTGGATGGGCCCAAGCGACGATTTCGGCAAGGCGGAAGTCACCTCGGATATCCGCGTCGGCGGCCGCTATCGCATCGTGATGCACGCCCCGGATGGCGAGGTGCATCGCGTGGGCGGCATGTTTCGGGAAGTCGTGCCCAACAAAAAGCTTGTCTACACCTGGGCGTGGGAGAGTGCGCCGGAGCGCGAGTCCCTGGTGACGGTCGAATTCAAACCCTCGGGCGACGGGACCGAGTTGCTTCTAACTCATGAGCGCTTCGCCGACTCGCAGGCGCGCGACAAGCATCAACACGGCTGGAATGGGTGCATGGACCGGCTCGGCCGTTATCTTTCACACTAATTGCTTTTTAGCCCAAAGGAGAGACGAGATGGCCAATCCCTTCGTGCACGTCGAGCTCAACACCAACGACGTTGGCAAAGCAAAAAGCTTCTACGGCAAACTGTTCGACTGGAACATGGAAGACATGAAGATGGACTGGGGCACCTACACCATCATCAGCGTAGGCGAAGGCACCGGCGGCGGGCTCATGAAAAATCCGATCCCGAACGCTCCCTCATTCTGGCTCTCCTATGTGCTGGTGGACGACATCGAAGCGGCGACCAAGAAAGCAAAATCGCTGGGCGCCACGGTGATGAAGGACGTTACGGAGGTGCCCAACATGGGCTGGCTTTCGATTATCAGGGATCCTACGGGCGCAATGCTGGGGTTGTGGAAGGCGAAGCCGAGGGCGAAGTAACCGACTCGATTTGCGTGTGGCGGCTCACATAAGGAGCGCCCACGCGTCCGCCTGACGCGCCGCGGAGCTCGCTGGCGAGGTCCCTACCGCATGCCGAGCTTCGCATGTGCAATGACGTCGGCAGCCTCGCGCGGCGCTGAGCGCCAGTATTGCGTGGGCGCTTGAATGTGTGCGCCCAGGATCGCCGCAGCGTGCCACGGCCAGCGTGGATTCCAAAGCATCGCGCGTGCCATCGCCACGAGATCGGCATCGCCTGACGCGACGATTCTCTCGGCCTGCTTCGCATCGGTGATAAACCCCACTGCCATCGTCGGTATCGACACCGCGCGACGGATCGCCCGCGCGAGGGGTACCTGATAGCCCGGTCCGAGCGGAATCTTTTGTGCCGGCGAAATGCCGCCGCTCGAGGTGTCGATCCAGTCGCACCCGGCCGCTTTGAGGCGTTGCACGAGCGCGATGGAATCCTCGATCGTCCACCCGCCATCGACCCAGTCGGTCGCCGAGATGCGCACGCCCATCGGCCTGTCCTGCGGCCACACGTCGCGTACGGAGCTAAACACTTCCAGCGGGAATCGAATCCGGTTGTCGAACGATCCACCATACGCGTCGTTGCGGTGGTTCGATAGCGGCGACAGGAACTCGTGGAGTAGGTAACCGTGGGCGCAATGCAGTTCGAGCGCGTCGATGCCGAGGCGCGACGCACGCCGCGCTGCAGCGACGAATTCGCGCCCGATCTGCGCGATGCCCGAAAGGTCGAGCGCTGCCGGTGGTGGCTCGTTCGGGAGTTGCGGAATCGCCGAGGGCGCTACCGGCGTCCATCCGCCTTGGGCAACAGGAATCAATTGACCGCCTTCCCACGGGACCTTCGACGAACCCTTCCGGCCCGCGTGCGCCAACTGCATGGCCACCGGCATCGATGGCGCGTTCGCGCGCGCGATCGCCAGACGCTCGCTCACGGCTTTTTCGCACGCGTCGTCGTAAAGACCGAGGCAGCCATAGGTAATGCGGCCGATCGCCGACACCGCCGTAGCTTCAATCGTGAACATACCCGCGCTCGATTGAAGCAGCTGGCCCCAATGCACGAGGTGCCAATCGGTAGCGCAGCCATCCACTGCCGAGTACTGGCACATCGGCGACACGACGATGCGGTTGGCGAGAGTGAGTTTGCGAAGTGTGAAGGGCGAGAACAGGTTTATCGACATGGCAATGACGGGGCGACGTGTATTGGGGGCCCCCATTATCGCCGAGCAGATCACCCTCTCACCGCTTGCCTCCTAGGCGACCGCGCTCATCCAGAACTTGAGTTGCGCGGTGCGGATCTTGCCGTCGGGGTCGAAGTACTTCGACTGCCATTCCTCGGGCTTGCTCGAGAGCGACTGGTCCGCGGCCTTTTGGCCCTTGAGCCGCTTGACGGTGTAGCGCCACGAAAAGTGATCGTACACGTCGAGGACATGCGTGGCGTACGCCGCGGCGAGCTTCTTGTTGCCTTCGATGATCACCAGGTTCTCGTCGTTGTCGTAGGAAGCCTTGTAGCCGAGATTGTGGCTGCCGGTGGCCACGACGCAGTCGTCGGAGAACGGATCGATGACCAGGATCTTGTCGTGGATGATGGCGAAGCCAGCGTTGAGCAGCTCCTTCTGCCAGCCCTTGGGAATGACCTTGCCGTCGAAGGCTTCCGCGCCGATTACCCGCGGGTCCTGCTTGACCGGATTTTTCTGGCCTTTTATTTTCTTGGGCGGCGTCACGCCCTTGAGCTGATAGTAGAACCCCTCGGACGCGGACTTGTTGGTCACGCAACCGCGCACGAAGAGGTTCTTGTCCTTGCGCGCGGCGTCCGCGGCCCAGTTGGCAATGCACGGGGCGCCCGGGTAAAAGGCGAGAAACAGGATCGAATGCCTGGCGGCGTCGATGCGCTTGACCAGCGCGGACATGTCCGGCGGACGCTTTTCGTTTTTGGCGCCACTCTTGCGCGCCGCTGGCGTATTGGGCGAGAACCAGCTTTCAAGCTTCGCGCCCTCGTCCAGCGCGATCATCTTCTTGATGGCGTCCGAGCCGCGCTGCGCCTTGCCCTGCAGGCTCTTGGCGACACCCTTGGCCGACTTGGTATCGGCGGCCAGCAGCTTCCAGTAATCCAGGTAGCGCTGCGCGAGCTTCGGATTCTCGATCACCAGCGTATTGTTGGTCTGGGTGCAAAGTCCGGTCGGTGTCCAGTTGGTCGAGCCGCACAGCACCGCTCGCGGCTTGCCCTTCTTGTCGACGTAGACGAGGAACTTGTTATGCCCGATGTGGTTGTCGGGCATGATGCGGTCCCACTTAACGCCCGCGGTCTTGCCGAGCCGGGCACGCGCCGGTGCGTTGCCGTCGATCTTGGTGGTGGTCTTTTTCTTCTTCTTGGTCACGGGGTCGGTCTTGGTCACGGTGACCGTCTCGACCGCGTTGGAAAGAACGATGTTCAGCCGCTTGCCGATTTTCTCGAGCTTTTTAAGAAGCTCCTCGTCATGCAATTCGTAGAGCGCCGCGTAGATCTTGCCCGACGACTTGGCGCGATCGACAAAGCCGGTAAGCGCCTCGACCATATCGCCGGAAAGACTGGCGCGCAGTGCGTCCTTGGCGTCCGCGACTCGAGCGATCAGGCCCGGGGCATTGGGCTTGCCCTTCATCGCTCTGGATATGCGTTGCGTGGAAATCAATCCGCGATTAAAGTACGCGCTGACCTGCCCGGATACCGCGGGTGAGATCTCGACCTGGTTCGAAATGACGGGCGGCAGCGACGCCATCGGCTTCAGGTGGTGGGGCGTTCCCTCCAGCGGGACCACCTTGTAGTGGAATTTGCGGTTGCCGGTCTTTTCCGCCACGAGCCGGGCGTAGGGATCCTTCCAGTAGAACTTCTGAACCGGGAAGTCGGCGGTTGTCTGCCCCGCCTTGATGGTGTCGCCCTTGAATACCGCGTGACTGGGCAGCGGGGTCTCCTTGTTCTTGTTGTCGATGCGGTAAATGGCGAAACCCATGCAGCCGACGGGCTGCTTTCCATAACTCCAGGCAATCGTGGCGACGTCGTTGTCGGAGAAGGCGATGGCGTTTTGCATGGCTTTCCTTTCTTGGTGGGGGCGTGCTCGCATACACTACCAATCGCTGCTACAACATGGCCAGGGGAGAATTCCAGGGCCCGCCCCGGGAATATTCACGCCGAAACGCACGCCGGAAATTGGGCTCAGACCACGTTTTCTCGCCGTTCCATTGGGGCGAGGCGTCAAGCAGCGGAGAACTTGACCGATGCCGCGCATGGTGCTACGCTTTGTTAAACAATGTTTTACGGATAGTCGCATGCTCAAAATCATCGGCAAGATCGGCAATTCGCAAGGATTGATTTTCGACGCGGCACTGCGCGAGCTGACGGGGCTCAAGGCAGGAGACGAGGTGAACGTTACCGTTCACGCGGGCGGGGCGATCGTCATTACGCCCATGCATCCGATCTTGAGCAAAGACGGCGCGACCGCTGCGGCCAAACAATTGATCCGTCGTAATTCTGCTCTATTCAAGCGTCTGGCATAGCGGCGAGCGCTCGCGTGCGCTACGGGTCGCCGGCAAGGCGTCGCGGAGGCGCGCCGACACGCCGCGCTGGAAGACACACGAGAGCACGGGAAGGGCGTAGGGAGTGGCGCGACGTACCCGGAAACGAGAGCTCGTTTACCTGGATGCGGGGGCGGTGATGGCAATTCACGCCGAGGTCATCGCAGCGCACGGCGGCGCGGGGGGCGTGCGCGACCTTGCGCTGCTCGAGTCCGCCGTTGCAGCTCCGCAGGCCTCGCACGCTGGCAAGTCGCTGATTTCGAATCCCGTCGACATTGCTGCGGCATATTTTTTCTATTTGTCGCGCAACCATCCATTTATCGACGGCAATAAACGTACCGCGCTTGCCGCATGCCTGGTGTTCCTGCAAATCAACGGCCGCCTTTCGGATCCGGGGTTGCCCAGCCGCGCGATCGATGATTGGGAAGCGCTAGCGGTGGACGTTGCGGCATCGCGGATCGATCGCAAACAGACAACCAAGCGGTTGCGGGCACTGTTGCGATAGGCGGGAATGACGCCTGGAGCTGCGCCGACGCGCTATACCCTAGCTCTTCGTTATCGGAAAGCCGCGTTCGCGCATCAGGGCATCCGTGTCGACATCCCGGCCGCGGAAGCGGCGGAACGCTTCGTCGGGCGGCACCGAATTGCCAACGCTTAGGATCGTGTCGTAATAGCGCTTGGCCACTGACTTGTCGTAAGGGCCTCCCGCCTCATTGAATGCCTCGGCGGTGTCGTCGGTCAGCGTATCGGCCCAGATGTAGACGTAGTAACCCGCCGAATAGCCGTCACTCGAGAAGATGTGGCCGAACTGCGTCGGACGGTGACGCATGACGATTTCGCTCGGGCATCCGATCTCGGCGATCGTCTGCTTCTCGAACGCGCCTGCGTCGATCTTCTGATCCGGCATGGCGGCGAGATGGATTTTCATGTCGTAAATTGCCCCGGACAAATATTCGACGGTCGAGAAGCCCTGATTGAAGTTCTTCGCCTTCTGGATCTTGGCGACAAGGTCGGCCGGTATCGGCTTGCCTGTTTTGTGATGGAGCGCAAACTGGTTGAGCACCTCCGGCGTCGACAGCCAGTGCTCGTTGAGCTGGCTCGGGAATTCCACGAAGTCCCGCTTGACGGAAGTTCCCGCGAGCGTGGGATAGTGGATGTTTGAGTTGAGGCCATGCAGAGCGTGGCCGAACTCGTGATACATGGTGACGGCGTCGTCCCACGAGATCAGCACCGGTTCGCCCGCCTTGCCTTTCACGAAGTTCGAGTTGTTGGACACGACGGGCGTGATCTCGCTCCTGAACTTTTCCTGCGTGCGGTATTCGCTCATCCAGGCGCCGGAGCTCTTGCCTTCGCGCGCGTAGGGGTCGAAGTACCACAGCCCGACGCGCTCTCCATCGCGCTGGACTTCGTAGACGCTCATGTCAGGATGGTAGACACGCACATCGTCGAGCTTGACGAACCGCAATCCGAAGAGCTGGCCCGCCACCCAGAACATCGACTCGCGCATCTTCTCGAGCTGCAGATACTGGCTGATCTCGGTTTGATCGAGATCGTATCTTGCTTTGCGTACTTTCTCCGCGTAGAAGCGGTAATCCCACGGCTCGATCTTGATCCCGGCGCCCTCGCTGTCGGCGAAAGCCTGCATGTCGGCGATTTCTTCGCGGGCGCGCACGACCGCCGCCCTCCACACCTTCATCATCAGCGCCATGGCCGCGTCCGGGGTCTTGGCCATGTTGTTTTCCAGGATCCAATGCGCGTGGCTGGCAAAACCCAGAAGCTTGGCGCGTTGGGCGCGCAGTTGCAGGATCTCGGTAATCACGGGCTTGTTGTCGTGCGCGCCCGGATTGTCGCCGCGCATGGTCCACATCCGCCACCCCTTCTCGCGCAGCTCGCGGCGCGAGGCGGAAGTGATGAACGGCTCCATCGACGAGCGCGTATTGGTGAAGAGCCATTTGCCCTTCTGGCCTTTCTCTTCCGCGGCGCCAGCCGCCGCGTCGCGAAGGTTGTCCGGTAATCCCGCGAGGTCCGCTTCGCTGTCGATGACGAGCGTGTAATCCTCTTCGTCGGCCAGCACGTTTTGACCGAAGGTCGTGAACAGGCTGGCAAGGCGCTTGTTAATCTCTTTCAGACGCGCCTTGTCCGCGTCGCCGAGCGCCGCGCCCTGACGCGCGAACCTCGTGAAGACCACGTCGACAAGTCGTTGTTGTTCGGGCGACAGCTTAGCGTTCGCGCGCGCGTCGTAAACGGCTTTCAAGCGGGCGAACAGCGCCTTGTTCTGCACGATTTCATCGCCGAAGGCGGCGAGCACCGGCGCCATCTCGGTCTCGACCGCCTGCGTGCGCTTGTCGTTCATGGTCGAGGTATAAACCTGAAAGATTCTCGTCGCGCGCCTTAAGGGACGGCCCGCATTATCGAACGCCGCGAAGGTGTTCTCGAAGTTTGGCGCAGCTCGGTTGCCGGCGATGGCGGCGATCTCGACTCGATTCAAATCCATGCCTTTCATCATCGCGGGCTTGAACGCGTCGACTTTCACCAAGTCGAAGCGCGGGCAGCCGCCGTGAGGCCCGATCCACTCGTCGAGAAGCGGATTGGTTTCTTCCTTCGCCGTGGCCGCCACAGCGTCTGACGTCATGGCGTTGCCGCCAACCTGGGCGAGCGCCGCCAGCGCCGCCGAGTGGAGAAACGAGCGTCTGCGCATGAAAATTCCCAAGAGGTTTGCTCGGCGCCGGGCGGCGCTTCGGAGGCGATCCTGGTGGCTCTATGGACTTGCGTCATATGAACGGATATGTTTTTTGTGCGAACCCAAGTATTGAGGGTTCGGGCGTGCGGGTCAACCGTCGGTGTTTGGCGGCAGCTGGCGTGGTCGCAAAGTCCGTCTGGCCCTTTTATCCACTGCAGCGCGGGCGTAGAGTCGACACAGGCGCGGACACCGCGTGCAAAAGAACGAGAGACATGAACGACCCGAATAAAGTTCAGGACACGAATACGGCGGACGTATTGCCGGCAATGCATTGCAGCTGGAGCGTGCGATTCTCGCCGCACGTGATCGTGTTTCTCCTCACGCTCCTGGCCGCAATACCGCCGCTCAAGGGCGCGATCGTAGCCGGCGTGAACTGGTGGTGGGATAGGACCTACAACAAGGTCGAGTACGAGGCGCGGCCCAACGACGGATCGCCGTACATCGCCGGTCATCTTGCCGGATCGACCGATCAGCACAACCTTGTCGGTCTGATGCAGGGCGGGACGATGGTCGTGAAGGCCCTGCCGCAGGAGCCTTTCGCACCAGGCAAGCGCATCCCGATCTGGCACTCCGCGGACGCGCCCAATTTCCTCGTCTTCGGCGACGAAGTCAACGACGTGCCGGTGGCCGCGTTTCCGGAGCGGCCGGGCCTGCGCAATTTCCTGGGCTACCTCGCCTGGCTCCTCGCCACATTGATCGTCGGCTTCCGCCTGATGGGGTGGGTCGCCCATCGCTGGTCGCGCATCGCCTCCTGCCGCGAGTAAGGGAGCACCATCGCCTTATAGATGACGTCTCGCTCGTCGTTTCGAAGACGCTGGATCCCCGCTTACGCGGGGATGACAGCTCAATTAAACGCCTTCCAATCGAACCGCATCGAATTGGAATCGATGGCGGTCACCGTCGACAGCGTATCGGCGCCATTGACCATCGTGTTCGTCTTGTTGCGCGCGCCGAGGTACGGCACAAAGCCCTGGTAGCGCGGGCTGTTCACCTTGCGTGCCGACGCGTTGTACATCACCGCCGAGCCGTAGTTGGCGAGGTCGGGCAGGCTTCCGCCCACCGTTGGCCGCTCCATGATCCATACCGCTTCGCGGCCGCTCACGGTGGCGGGCGCGCGCGCGGTGGAGAGTGAAGCGAATCCGCCGGTCGACAGGTTCATGATGAAGAACCTACCCGATGCGCCCGACAAAAAAGGCTCGCTGTCGCCGGTGCCGACCCACACTTCGGTGAAGATCTCATCGCCCGGTTTGACGGTAAAGTTGCTGATCACCTGCTCGGTCGGCTGCTGCGGCAGGAACTCGGTCCACGCGTAATAACTGGTGAGCGTGAACTGGATGAAGCCCAGATTGATGTTCGTCGCATCCTGCTCGGTGCCGGCCTGCACCAGGTCGGTGGTGCCGTCGCCGTCGAGCCCGACCCACAACGCCGAAAACGTCCTGGTGCCGGGCTCGCTGGTCACGAAGGGAACGTGCCAGGTGCCGGCTACCCAATCGTACGGCTCACTCAAGCCGATACCGCCGCCGATGGCCGGGCTGAGCACAGGCGAGCGCAGAAGCTCGAATCCGCACCAGTTGGAAGAATTCGCCGGCGCATGCTGCTTGCGCTTGCCGTGCGTGACGTCGGGATTCGGCACCAGGTGCGGCTCTATGCGATAGCCCGGCATCGACACGCAGCGCAGCCACGCGTTGAATGCCTTGGGCACCTCGTCCGGGTTCGGTCGCATTGGAAGCCCTCGCGCGAGCGCCTCTTCGTCGGTGAGGCGCATCGCCTCGTCGTACGACAGCGCGGGCCGCACCAGCCCGTCGTGACGTCGCGCCAGCGGCTTCTCGACCGGAGGCGACGGCATCTCCACGGAGGGCACGAGGCTGACGCGCAGATGCAATGGATAGCGGACAAGCTTGTCATCCGCCGTGCAGTCGACTTCGAGCCGGGCGATGTCATGCGTGGCCGAGGAGGGCTGGATGTGAAAGCGGACGACGCCCTCGCCGTCGGCGTAGACCTTGAGACTGTGCTTCGGGTCGGAATCAGCCTCCGCGTGCACGCAGCAAACCGCGTGCGGCAGCGTCCTGATGGTGACGGCCGTGTGAATGTGCGGAGCAACGGTGTAGCGACGCGGTGCGGCGATCCCCATCGGCGCCCGGCGCGGTTGAATGTTGCGATCGTCTCGCATGGTAACTCCTCTGTGCTGCCCAAATTGCTGAGCCGCAAATCGCGGATCGACTTCAGCGGATCGTGCTGAGCTTTGCGAAGGCGCCGGATGTATGGGCGGCGCGTCGATCGATCTGCGCGAGGTCACTGGCTCAACTGAGGATGACTCTACGGGCTCTTGTACGACACAGCGATGGAATAGTCAGAAGAGTGAGTGTGAATATTCGCGGTCTGATGCGGCGCGAAATGCGTACAGTCGTGTCCGCTACGGTCGATCATTCGATTGGCGATCAAACTTCCGAAGCATCGCGAGTTGTATATCCCCGATACGGACGGTTCGGTTGGCTGCTCCGATGCGATCGCGCAGAATGTACGGAATTGCGGAGATGCTCATGACGAAAAAGAAAATCTGTCTGGCCCTTCAGGGCGGCGGCGCGCATGGCGCCTTCACGTGGGGCGTTCTAGATCGCCTGCTCGAGGAGGAGTCGCTCGAGATCCAGGCGGTCAGCGGAACGAGCGCAGGCGCGATGAACGGCGCGGTAATGGCCGATGCACTGAAGCGTGGCGGACCGCGGCACGCGCGCGAGCGGCTGGAACGGTTCTGGCGCAGCATCTCCGAAGCCGGCGACAATATTTTCAAGCCGGGCCGCATGCTGCCTCCGTCGTTCGGCCCCAACTCCGACTGGTCGCCGATGGCACTGTGGGCGGACGTGCTGTCGGTCGTGTGGTCGCCGTACGACAATCCATTCTATAAAAACCTGCTGGCCGGCGTCATCGGTGATGAGATCCCCGATTTCGATGCGCTCAACGATCACAGGACGCCTCACCTCTTCGTGTGCGCGACGAACGTCAAGACCAACCAGCGCAAGATCTTCGGCCCGGGCGAACACGGCATTGGCGCGCTGACCGCATCGGCGTGCCTGCCGACCGTCTTTCGCTCAGTCGAGGTGAACGGCGAGTTCTATTGGGACGGCGGCTATCTCGGCAACCCTGCACTTTTTCCATTGCGCAGTCCGGCGCTCACGGCGGACCTCTTGATCGTCTGGGTCAATCCGCTGAACCGCCCCGACGTTCCGACCAACGCGCGCGACATCCTGGACCGGATGAACGAGGTCACGTTCAACGCCACGCTGATACAGGAAGTCGAGGCGATCGACGCGGTGAACGAGCTCAAAGGAAGCGCAAGGGGGATCCGCTCACCTTACAAGCGCATCCGCCTGCACGAGATCAAGGATGAGCCGGCGCTCGCGAATTTGAGCCATGCGAGCAAGAGCAATACCGACTGGAGCTTCCTTCTGGAGCTGCGCGGTTACGGGCGAGACGCAGCAACGCGATGGCTCGAGGCCGATCTCGATCACGTCGGCCGGAAAGCGACCGTCGATATGCATCGCATGTTGCGTTGCCTCGAGTCCACCGCGACACCGCACGCTCATTGACTGCGCTGTGTCCCGCGGCGCATCATCGCCCCGCCCGGTCGGCTACGCGCTAGGTTCTGAAAGGACGATTGAAGTGCCCGCCCAGTTGATTATTCTGGTATCGATGCTGTTGCTCGCCGGCACGACCGCGCAGGCGCAGGAGATCCGACGGGAACAGGCCGTTCGAATGCTCTCCCAGGCCGCCGCGGAGACCCGCCGCGAAGCCACCGACCGGCTAGGCGAAGTTGGCATCATGGCCGACGTGCCGCCGCTCCTGAAAGCGCTGCGCGATTCCGACGAGGACACGCGTCAGCATGCCGAACAGGCGATATGGCGCATCTGGTCACGTTCCGGCAACCAGGAAGTCGACGGGCTCTACCAGACGGGGATCGAACAAATGGGGGCGGGCGACCTGCAGCAGGCGGTCGTGACCTTCACCCGCATCATCAAGCTCAAGCCCGATTTCGCGGAAGGCTGGAACAAACGCGCGACCCTCTATTTCCTTGTCGGCGATTTGCGCAAATCGCTGGCCGACTGCGACGAGGTCATGAAGCGCAACCCTTATCACTTCGGCGCGCTCTCCGGCTACGCGCTGATCTACACGCGTCTCGAATATTACGACCGCGCGCTCGAGTATTCTCGCCGCGCACTGAAGGTCAACCCCAATATGGACGCGGTGAGAAACAACATCGACCTGCTCGAGCGCTTGCTCGAGCAGCGGCGCAAGCAAATGATCTGATTCAACGATGCGCTTCGCGATTGGGCGTTCACGCAACTTCTGATCGGAGATCGCTGTAGCCGGATTACTCGACCGGGTAGTTGTCCTCTTCCTTTTCGTCTTCCCAAGTGTAACGACGGCGCGGCGGTATGTCCAGACGCCGCAGCACAATCGCCAGAAGCAGGCCAATCAGCGCGGCCGCAAGATGGGTTTCCCAAGAAACGCCGCGCTCGATCGGTAATACTCCCCACACCAGCGCGCCGTACATGAAGCAAACCAAAAGCGACGCAGCGATAGCGCGCCTGTCGCGCCGGATCAGGCCCGCCACGAAGATATAGCTGACCAAGCCGTAGATCAGTCCGCTGGCGCCGACATGGGCGGATCCTCTGGCAAATAGCCAGACCGCGATGCCGGTTCCGAGGTAAACCGCCGGCAACACTCTAAGAGCCGCGCTCGGATAGAGATACAGCATTGCCGTGCCCAGTACCAGCAATGGCGGGGAGTTGGCGATGAGGTGGCCGAAGCCGCCGTGCACCAGAGGTGCGAAAAGAATGCCGGGCAACCCCGCCAACTGGCGCGGCCGCACGCCGAAATCCGCGGGCCCCAGATCCAACGCCCAGTTCAACAACTGGATGATCCAGATCAGGGCGACGAAGCCCAGCGACATCTTTAGCGCCAGCCGGTAGTTAGCGCGGGCCCGCTCGGAGCCAGTGTGGGCCGGATCGGGTGTATGAATCTGCATCGCGGCAAAGAATACCGAGTGATCGACTTGACAGAAATGTATATTACAGTAATATACAGCAATGATCGATCTCGATCGAATTATCGGGTTCGAATGGGACCCGGGCAACGCGCGGAAGAATGAAAAACACGGCGTCTCGCAAAGCGAAGCGGAACAGGTGTTTTTTGATCCCAGGCTGTTGATCGTCGCAGACCCATCGCACTCGGCTGACGAACCGCGTTATCACGCATTGGGCACGACACTCGATCGACGGTTCCTGCACATTGCATTCACCTTACGGGCGGAAGGCAACCTGATCAGAGTCATTTCCGCGCGTGACATGCATCGAAAGGAAAGGAAAATCTATGCCCGCGAAGACTAAGCTTCCCCGATTCAAATCGGAGGCGCAAGAACGCAAGTTTTGGGAAACTCGCGACAGCGCAGAGTTAATCGATTGGTCGCAGGCAAAGCGCGTGCGATTGCCTAATCTCAAGCCATCGACCCAGAGCATTTCACTGCGCCTGCCGCTGCACACACTCGAGAGAATCAAAGCCGCCGCGAATGCGCGAGACGTACCCTATCAATCGCTGATCAAGGTTTGGCTCGAAGAGAAGCTCTCGGCATAGCGGCAACCCGTAACGCTCGATCAGCGACCCGCGCGGGTTCCGCGACTGCCGCGACCGACCTGTCACTTTCGATCATTGGATCACCTCGTCGGCCCGCTGCAGAAGCGATTGCGGGACGGCCAGGCCGAGCGCAGCGGCGGTCTTCAGGTTGATCACGAGCTCGAACCTCGTCGGGCGCTCGATCGCCAGGTCGCCGGGCTTGGCCCCCTTCAGAATCCGATCGACATATGTGGCCGAGCGCCCGAACATCTCATTGATACTCGGGCCGTAGGATATGAGCCCGCCGTCCTTGACGAAGTTTCTGAATTCGTAGAACGCCGGCAAACGGTACTGCGCAGCAAGCTCGATCAGGCGCGCGCGTTGCGCGTCGAAGTATGGCGACGGCAGCACGAGGATAGCGCCCGCGCGCTCGCTCCGCGCCAACTTGAAGGCGTTCTCGAACTCGGCCACGCCGGTAACATTGAGCGGCCGTGTCGTGAGCCCGAGACTTCGCGCCGCGGTCTCCGCCGCTGCCAGGACCACGGCCGGCAGCCCGGACTGGTGAAGAAGCCCGACGCGAGAAAGGTTGGGTACCGTTTCCGTCAGAAGCTGAAGCTGCTTGGTGATCAGCTCCTCGAATTGAGAGGCCACTCCGGTCATGTTTCCGCCGGGGTGTGCGAGGCTCGGCACGAACCCCAAAGTGACCGGGTCGGTCAAGACGACAAAGACAATGGGAATCGTGCCTGTCGCCTTTTGCGCCGCGCGCATCGCGGGAGTACCGGACAGCAGGATGACATCGACCTTGGCGTGAATGAGCTCGGCAACGAGGGCCGGAAGCCGCTCGGGGTTCCCTTCCAACCAGCGATACTCGATCGCCACGTTCTGGCCGTCGATCCAGCCCAGCTCGCGCAGGCTTCGACGGAACGCCTCGTCCTTGCGAGGACGGTGTCGTCGGGTTCCCGTTGCTGAGGAAGCCGATCCGGGGTCTTGCGGGCTGCGCCTCTGCGGCAAGCGCGGTTCCTAGTAACGCTGCTGCGGCGCCAATGAAAGTCCGCCGATCCATCATGGAATCACCTCGACGGCGAATCGATTTCCAACCATACCATGCGTCGCTCCGGGTCATCGCGCCCCTGCAAGTCACCGCCGATGGCCGCATCGATGGATTAGCGAAGGGCGCTGAAAATGTGCGTACCATCTGTGTGGATGGTTTTATACTTCCGTATGGAATCCACTTGGATCTAAACATGGCTCTAACAACCGCAAAAGCGTCAGACACCGAGAAAATTACGATCAACCTCGGCCTCATAGATCTCGGCCAGATCGACCTTCTCGTCCAGGAAGGCTTCTATTCCAACCGCACGGATTTCATTCGCACCGCGATTCGGAATCATCTTACGACGCATGCGGAAGTGGTCAGGCAGACCGTGAGCCGCAAGACCTTGGTACTGGGACTTCAGGAGTTCACCCGCGCCGATCTCGAGGCGGTAAAGAAATCCGGCAAGCGACTGCGTATACACGTTTTGGGATTGGCCCGGATTGCGTCCGATGTTTCGGCTGCATTAGCGTTGGCGACGATCGAATCCGTCTCCGTACTTGGCGCCTTTCATGCAAGTCCGGCGGTAAAAGCCGCGCTAATAGATCGCATCCATTAAGGAAGAAACAATGAACGGAGCACCGTATTCGACAATGCGTGAAACAATGCGCCTCATGCAGGCGGGCGATCTGCTCGCTGCGACTGCGGCAATTCAGCACGGGCTGAGCGGCACGACTGCGGCCGAGCCTTCGATCGCCGCGAGATCGCCCGATCCGAGCCCGATCGAAGGGACGTTTCGAGTCGTCGACGAAAACCCGCTAGCGCAAGATGACTCGGCCCGGGGTGCTCCCGCTCGACCTTCCACTCCGGAAGAACGAACGCAATTCAGCGAGCACACCTATACCGGATCGGCCGGCACTCGCCGCTACAAGCTTTTCATTCCGAGCGCATACCGCGGACAGCCATTGCCGCTGGTGGTAATGCTGCATGGCTGCACACAGACGCCCGATGATTTCGCGACGGGTACGCGCATGAATATGCTGGCGGAGGAACGCGCGTGCTTTATCGTCTATCCAGCGCAACCGCAAAGCGCCAACATGTCGAAGTGCTGGAACTGGTTCCAGGCCAGCAACCAGCTCCGCGACCAGGGAGAACCCGCGATCATCGCCGGGTTGGTACGCGAACTATTGCTGACCTATGGTCTCGACCACGAACGTGTCTACGTCGGCGGACTCTCCGCCGGCGGCGCCATGGCCGTCATCCTGGGGAGGGCCTATCCGGAATTGTTTGCCGCCCTCGGCGTACATTCCGGCCTCCCGTATGCGGCCGCGCACGATTTACCTTCGGCGTTCGCGGCGATGCATCAGCGCGGCGTGGCCGATCCGCGCGACGTGCCTGGTGAGAACGGGCAAGCAAGCATTCCCACCATCGTCTTCCATGGAGACCGCGACACGACGGTTCATCCTTGCAATGGCGAGAAGGTTGCCAGGCAATCCACCCGCGTCAGTGCGTTCAATGGCGGCGATAGCTCGAGCGCTGCGGCTGCGACCGTGGAAAGCTTCGCGGGCGGAACACCCGGTGGGCACTCTTACACTCGCAAAGTCTTCAAGGACTGTAACGGGAAGATCGTTGTCGAGCACTGGCTGGTGCATGGCGCTGGGCATGCATGGTTTGGCGGCGATCCGCGCGGGTCTTATACGGATGCCAAAGGACCCGACGCGTCCGGCGAGATGATAAGGTTCTTTCTCGAGCGCGTGCGCCCGTCCAACCAAGACGACCCGCCGGCCGGGTATGGCGCGACCTAGCCTCGGTTTCCGGCCCAGCGGCAATAACGCCCTGCCGGATACGCCGCCCTCACGAAGGAGTCCGTCATGAGCAAACCATTGCAGAAGTGGAAAGTCCTGCCGCACGGCAAGCTCAAGCAGATCGACAACAACATCCTGACCGTGACCGGCGATATCCACATGCCGTTCATGGACCTGCCGCGGCGCATGACCGTGGTGCGCCTGAGCGATTCGCGGCTGGTCGTGTATAGCGCGATCGCGCTCGGCGAGGATGAAATGGGCAAGCTCGAAGCGTTTGGCCGCCCCGCGTACCTGATCGTGCCGAGCGACAAGCATCGGCTCGACGCGAAGATCTGGAAAGACCGCTACCCGGAAATGCGGGTCGTCGCGCCCGAAGGTGCTCAGGCGGGCGTCTCGAAGCTACTGCCGGTCGACACGGCGGCGCCTCGCTTCGAAGACCCCAACGTGCAGTTCGTGACCGTTCCCGGCACGCGAGGCCACGAGTCGGCGCTTGTCGTCCGCTCGACAAAAGGCACAACGCTGGTGCTGAACGACATCGTCGGCCACATCAGGAACGCATCCGGCTTCGGCGGTTGGCTGCTGCACATCGCGGGCTTCGCCGGCAAGGAAGCGCAAATACCGAAGGTCGTGAAGATGGCGATGATCAAGGATGCGAAAGCATTGCGCGCGCAACTGCTGGAATGGGCCGAGATCGAGACGCTGAAGCGCATTCTCGTGTCGCACGGCTCGCCGATCGAAGACAAGCCGCGCCAAGTGCTGCGTGATTTGGCTGGCTCGCTATCGTAGGCAACACGGCAGCATATCAACTCCCCGCTCTCGCGGATTGACGGCCTCCCCGCTCCGTTCCCGCCCTGCCCGCCGGGCCGGTGACCAGGAAGACAAGGGTGGCCCAGCCCTTGGGTGACAGGGTGCGGCGATAAGCCGTCCGCTATCACCTGCGTGTCGAGGTAGCGATGTAAGCAATTGGCCTACAACCAAATCAGAATTCCGCTCACGCAACGCGCGGAACCTCCGTTGACCCCCGCTTGCCGTATGAATACAAGCCGGAAGGAGGCCTGTTATGAGACACGTATCCATGAAACCGATTCTAGCCACTGCGGCGTTTGGTGCATTGCTCGTCGGCTGTGCCACAACTCTCGAGGTGGGACCAGGTTACTATCATTACGACACCGGGGTTGCGCGTCCGAGCGCCCCTGCCGTCGTATATCAGCAGCCACCAGTCGTGTATCAGCAGCCACCGGTCGTGTATCGCGAGCCAGCGGTCGTGTATGAGCCAACAGTCGTGTATCGCGGCGCTTATCGCGAACCGAATCGCGTCTATCGATATGGGCGCGACTCGTTCTTCTACACCGATCACGGTCAATAGCATCACGTAATAGCGGCGACGGCTCCGGCCGTCGCCGTTCTATTCTGTTCGCGACCCGGCCTGAGTCCTTCAATGTGACTCAGCGGGATTCCTAGCCAACGATGCGGTCGATCTCCTGCATCGCGATCCCATCGCTGGCCCAGCGCACCATTCCATTCTGCGGGTCCGCAAACAGCGTGCGTCGGGCGCTGTCCGCCCGCGGACTGGCCCGCGCGCTGGCGCCATGTCTGGCGGCGCAACTTAGGCATAACTATTGCAGTATCCGGCCCGGGTTCACCTCGCCGACGGAGAGGGTATGTCTATCTATCGCAAATTCGAAGCAATGCGCCGGCCATCGAACGATGTCTATGCGCACCCCAGGCCTCCAACGAAGCCGCTCGCGGGTTCGGTCGGGCCGCCGAAAGATCCGGAACATAAGCACAGCCGCAAGGCGGTGCCGGCCAACGTGACCTTACCCCGCACCCGGGATTGGGTCGAAGGTCTTCCCGCCAGCGTCAAACCGACTGCCCTTCTGCGTCACTATCCCCGGATCGCCAATGTTCTCGCGGCCGCTTGGCATGATTCGAAGGCTGCGAGTTCGTACATGGACTGCCTGTTCGGAGACCAGCGCGGAGACCGCAAAGGCTTCCCACCCGACGTTGCGCGCGAGCTGATGGCGTTGCGGGAATACCACGCCAAGCTAACCGTGAAAGACTCGTAGCGGGGAAGCCTTTGCGGTCTCCCGCGGGTCACCCTTTGTATTCGAGCACGTGCATGCCGGCATTCCAGTCGCTGACGAACATCAGCCCTTCGGTCGTGACAAACAGGTCGGCCGTCTTCGCATCGAGCGCGATGTTGGGGCGCGGATCGACCAGCTTCGCCGGAATCGGCGGCACCCAGTAGGCAATTTCCTTCGGCGCGAATTGATCCCTGATGTCGAACACGCGCACGCCGGCGTTGTTGCAGGTGGCGAAAATGGTTTCCTCGCTTTGCATCGAGCCCGGGCGGTTTTCGTGCAGGTTGTGCGGCCCGAACGTGCCAAGCGAACAGTAGTTGCGGTCCCGGGGCGTGGGGAGGGTGGAAATCGGCACCGGGTTCTCGGGCGCACGCATATCGAGCACGAAAGTGTGGAACGTGCCTTTGGCGCATTGCTGCGCGTTGGCCTCGTCGGCGATCACCGCGAGCTTGCGGCCGGGAAGCGGGAGTGGCGTGTGCGTGCCGCCGGGAAACGGCGGCGACCAGTTGATGTGCGACAGCAGCTTCGGTTTCGCCGGATCGCTGATGTCCATTATCGTGAGCCCACCATCGCGCCACGCACCGTAGCCGAGATTGCCGGCGGTGATCATGTGGTGAAGTGCGGCCCGCTTGCCTTTCGGCAGCGTGGGAGTTTCGCCGGCGGCGCGGTTCATACCGGGCAGCGCCCAGCGCGAGACGATTTCCGGCTTGGTAATGTCTTTGAGATCGACGATGGCGAGGATGTGGTCGGTGTAACCGTCGAAATGCGCGGCGACAGTGGCGTAGCGCCCTCCCGGCCACCAGATCCGGTTGATGCCCAAACCGGGCATTTCGAGAAAGGCGATTTCCTTCATCTCACCGGGCTTGGAAACGTCGTGGATCGACAGGCCTGAGCGGAACTTTTTCCGGTTGGTGATGCTGTCGATCAGGTTATTCTCGAAATAGCCGCGCATGCCGTCGTAGGACTGCATCGCCACGATGCTGGCGCCATTGGCAAGCAGCAGCATATCCTCCGCGGTTTGCAACTGGTGCGTGCGGGTGCCCGTTCCTGCGGTGAAAAATCCTACCGGCTTCAGCTTGCGCGGATCGGTGGCGTCGAGGATCGTCACACCGTCGCTGAACATGTGCCCGACGGAGACGTGCTTGCGATTGACCATCACCTGCACGCCGTCGGGCCGGCCGCCCTGGTCGCTGTACGAGATGTGCTTGATGCGGTAGCCGATACCTTGCGGCGGAACCGGCTCCGGGGATTTCGCGGCAGGCGCGGCTAGCGCCGCAAGGGGTGTACCGCCCAGAGCAGCCATGCCAAACAGCGCCTTGAGATGCTCGCCTAGAGTTGTTGCTCATGATTCCTCCCTTGTTGGCGTGATCGCCTGGTTGTAAAACACAGGCTCCGCTCTCTTGTGTTGCAGCCGAATCCGGATGGCCGGATCTCTTTCAACTTCAGATGGGGCTGCTGTCCGAACAGCTTACGCTTGTGGCGTGAAATTGGGGACCACGTTCCTCGCAGTGCGGGCGGTGCTGACAAACGCGGACCGCTACGTTAGCCTTGCGCCACGATCTCCGAGCTCGGTGGCCGTCCATGACCGAAAAGTCCCGCCCAAGCCCTGACAAGCACGGCCCAGTGGACACGCTGGATCGAGCCTTAAGTCGTCTGGTCGCGGCGACATCGGTGTTGGTGCTTCCTGTGTCGCTGCTCCTGTTTTTGCAGTGGCCGCTGCGCGAATGGGTGCAAGCGTATTCGCGCGAGGCCAACGATCTGGCACAGGTGTTGTTCGCGCTCTACGTGAGCGTTGCAATCACCGCTGCAACGCGGCATCGCGCGCATCTTGCTGCCGATGTCTTTGCGCGGCGCTACCACGGCGCCGTGCGATACAGGTTTGCGCAACTAGGTGCACTGTTTGCGTTGATTCCGTGGTCGCTGTTCGTCGTCTACGCCGCGTGGCCGAGTGTTGCGCAATCGGTTCGCCAGCTCGAACGCTTTCCTGAGACCTTCACGCCGGGCTATTGCATCATCAAGCTCGCGCTGTTGCTGCTTGCGCTGTTGACGCTGGCGCAAGGCGTGGCCGAGGTCTTTCGCGCTCGCGGCGAATCTGGCCCCTGATGGCGACGACGGGGCTGTGGATGCTGGCAGCAGTCGCAGTCGCGCTGATCGCGACCGGGCTGCCCGCGTGGATCGTGCTGATCGGTGTCGCCGTCGCGTTCAGCGCTGCCGGATTGTTCGTCGGCGCGTTTACGCTACCTATACTGACAGCGGTCCCGGCGCGGATTCTGGGGCTGCTCGAAAACGATCTTCTGCAGGCGCTGCCCCTCTACGTCCTGATGGGCGCATTGCTCAATCACCTGCCGCTTGCGCAGACGCTGTTTCGCGCGACGAGCAGGGCACTGCAGCGATCCGGCGCGGGCACAGCGCTCGCAGGACTGGGGCTGGGGGTATTGCTCGCACCGATGAACGGTTCGGTCGGCGCCAGCGTCGCCACACTTGGGCGCACCGTGTTTCCGCGCCTTGACGCCGCCGGAATGCCGGCCGAGAAGAGCGCCGCGCTGATCTGCGTGGCTAGCACGCTGGGCGTCGTCGTGCCGCCGTCGCTCGTATTGATCCTGCTTTCGGACGCAATGATGCGCGCGCATACCGAAGCGCTCAACGCAACCGGTGCGGCGGTTCGCATCATCAATACCCAGGATGTGTTCCTGGGAGCGCTCGTACCCGCGGCGATTCTGCTCGCAATGTACGTTGTCGTGACCTGGGGAATCCGCCAGCGAAAAACGAAGATTGATGCCACTGTCGCGCCTCGACCCGCCGCCCGCGAATGGGCGACTGCCGCCGCGACGGCAGCGTTCGTTGCCGGTCTGTTGATCGCCGTCACACTCGGCTATCTCTACGCAGTGGAAGCGGCGGCGGCGGGTGGCGTCGTGCTGGTCCTGTTCGGACTCGCGACGCGCACGTTAACGCGGTCCGTGCTGCGCGAGGTGCTGCGCGACACGATGGCGGTCACAGGCGCGCTGTTCGCCCTGCTGGTTGGCGCGACGGTGTTTACGTTGATCCTGCGCGCATATGGCACCGACCGCTGGGTCGCGGATGCGCTTGTTCACCTTCCCGGGGGAGCGCCGGCCACCCTCGCCGTCGTGCTCGCGAGTCTCGCGCTATGTGCGCTGGTGCTCGATGCCTTCGAAATGATATTTGTCGTCATCCCCATCGTCATGCCGCCACTGTTGACGCAGATTGGCGACGCGACTTGGGTCGCGGTGCTGACCTTGCTGATCCTGCAGGCGAGCTTCCTGACGCCGCCGTTCGGGTATGCGGTGCTGATGGTCCGCAACAGCGTGCGTCGGGCGCTGTCCGCCCGCGGACTGGCCCTCGCGCTGGCGCCCTATCTGGCAGCGCAACTTGCCGTGCTCGCGTTGACCCTCGCGTGGCCGGCGCTGGTTTGGCATCGCAATCCGAGCGATCTCCGATCGGCGACACCGGCTGCGTCGACCTCCGAAGACGAGCAGCGGCGGGCGCTGGAGCGGCAGCTCGAGCAAGCCGATAGCGAAGCGAAGGATGCGGCTAGCGACCCGGCTGCGAAACCGCGGTGAGTCTTCGACGCAACTTACGCGGGATTCATAGCCGAAACGATCCAGGTCGAGCCGTTCAGGCTCACGTGGCCATCCGGCGCGGCAAGCGGGATGAGAGTGCGCTCGACGGCATCGAGAATGATCGGCAGATGCTCGGCGCCCACCTCGCGCACCAAGCGGGAGACCGGACCGATCTGCACTGCGTTCTCCGCGGCGCAGCGCGGCGTCGCGCCAATAGGGATCGCCACGTCGAAGCGCTGCACGTCGATAGTGCCGAAGCCGGCGCCGGACAGGATGCCGCGCAGCCTTTCCTCGTCGGCAAATGCAAACGGTCCGGGCGCATTCGGATCGGCGGGCGCCGGCGTGACGCCCATCGCCGCGCGCGCAGCGGAGAGGGGCGTCATCGCCCACGGGTTATCGCGCGGCGTTCGCCAGCAGACGAATACGCACCGGCCACCCGCCCGCAGCGACTTGCGCATATGGCTGAAGGCCGGAGAGGGCTGGCTGAAAAACATCACTCCAAAACGCGAGAACAACAAATCGGTGTTTGCCGGAAGATCGGCCTCGGACGCATCGGCTTCGCGGAACGCGACCTGCGCACCATTCGCCAGCGCGCCACGTGAGCGAGCAACCGCCAGCATCGGCTGCGACACGTCGACGCCGAGGACCGCGCCGGACGCGCCGACCATCCGCGCAATTTCGATCGCGGTATCGCCGCACCCGCAACCGATGTCGATCACGCGCTCTCCCGGTTGCGGCGCTGCGGCCTTCAGCGCGGCATTGCCGAACGGCACGACGAAGCGGTCGATCTCCTGCCGCATCGCGACCCATCGCTCGCCCAGCGCACCGTTCCATTCTGCAATCTGTTCGGAGTTGTCAGCCGGCATGGATCGCTCCCTAAGGGTCATCCCAAACAGTCTGAAACCCGGCGGCATCCCCGCGCTCCAAGCGCACGCATGGCGCGGCACGGGGAGAAACTCTTATCCCAGCCTTTGTACCTGGCCAGCGTTGGCATGACGTTTGCTTTTTTTCGTTTGCGGGCCCTCCAGTGTCCACCGACGCGCATTTTCCTGCACCCAGCGTCGGAAACTAACGCATTGCGGCATCCGCACGCCTTCAGCTTGTGCGGAACACCGATGAATCCTCCAAATCTTTTAGCTTCGCCCATGGCCGCCGAGCTTGCCCCGGTCGACTCCCAATCCTCGCCCTTTCAGATTGAAACCCCAGTGGCGCGCAATGTATGGACGCGTGACATCGAAGCCTTGTGTCGCGCGGTCGAGGCGCAGCAGCGCGCGAGCGCACCTCACAAGCCTTGACGCGGAGGAAAGCACAGCGGCCTGCAGCGCTGTGCAGCGTGGGCGAAAACAGATCGCGCCGCTCAAAATTCTTCGGACTACCCCGGCGCAGCGCCCTGCGTGCCTGTGTGCACGGAGTACAGCGACTGGCTGGCCGCCATGAATAGACGGTTGCGCTTGGCGCCGCCGAAGCAGACGTTACCGCAAATCTCGGGCAGCCGGATGCGGCCGATGAGTTGGCCCTGCGGCGTCCACACGGTCACACCGCTGTAGCCCACGTTGCGGCCGGCATTGCTCGAGCACCAGAGGTTGCCATCGACGTCGGCTCGTACACCATCCGGCCCGCACTTCACGTTGTCGATCATGAAATCGGAGAACAGCTTGCCATTTGAAAGCCTGTTGTCGGAGCCAACGTCGAAGACATGCATGTCGCCCTTGCCGCCGGCAATCGTGTCGCCGGGTCCCTGGCCGGTGCTGATCACGTAGAGTTTTTTGTAGTCGGGTGAAAAGCAGATTCCGTTCGGATCCGGGACCTGGTCTTCGCGCACGACGAGGTCGACTTTGCCACTCCTGTCCACGCGGTAGACGCTGGTCGGCAACTCGCGCTTGTAGGTTCCGATATCGGGGGGCTGACCGAGCCGCGGGTTGAGCCGGCCCGACTTGTTCGCCGGTCCCCCCGATGCGTCTACCGTACCCTCGTAGAATTGCGCGCCGTACGGCGGATCGGTGAACCAATAGCTGCCGTCAGGGTGCGGCACGACGTCGTTGGGCGAATTGAGGCGCTTGCCGTCAAAGTGGGACGCGATGATGGTCGCCGAGCCGTCCAGCTCGTAGCGCACCACGCGCCGGGTCAGGTGCTCACACGAAAGCTGACGGCCCTGGAAGTCGAACGTATTGCCGTTGCTGTTGTTCGACGGCGCCCGGAATACGCTGACGTGGCCATCTTCCTCCATCCAGCGCATCTGACGGTTGTTCGGAATGTCGCTCCATACCAGATACCGGCCTTGCGAATTCCAAGCCGGCCCTTCCGACCACAACGCGCCGGTCGACAGACGCTGGATCGAGACGTTGGGCTGGCGCAAGCCGTCGAAAGCCGGCTCGATGGTCAGTACGTCAGGATCGGTAAAGTAGGTAGTCGGCGCCGCGCCCGGGCTGAAATCACGCGGCGGTTGGGTGATCGTACTCGGTGGTGCGACGGGCCTCGGCGCCGTCTGCGCCCGGACCAACTGCGGGGCGAGCACCGCGGCACCCATTGCGACCCCTACGTTGCGAAGCATCTTGCGACGCGACAACAAAACATTCGCTTCCGAATTGCGCATTTCGTTCGTCATGGTCCACTTCCCTCACACGCATTCTCGCGCGTGCATATTACTCGCCCGCGCCGGCCGCGTGAATATTCATCAACGCTCATCGGCACGGAGCAGGATCGAGCCAAAAGAGGGACAAGTATCTTCTTACGGATCAACGCGCAGCCGGCCATCATTGGATCACCTCGTTCGCGCGCAACAGCAGCGACTGAGGAATCGTGAGTCCGAGCGCCTTTGCGGTTTTCAAGTTGATTGTCAGGTCGAATCTAGTCGGCTGTTGCACAGGCAACTCTCCCGGATTGGCCCCCTTGAGAATCTTGTCGACAAATACGGCGGCACGGGCGGACAGGTCCGGGATGGAGGGACCGTACGAAAGGAGCCCTCCGGCAACAACGAAGTCCCTGTACTGCCACAGCGATGGAAGCCGGTGCATCGCTGCCAGCTCGGCGAGTCGCCCTAGATTCTGGGCGAACTCCGGTCCTGAAAGAATGATGACCGCCTCGGCGCGTTGGCGCGTCATGTTGTCGAATGCGGTTCCGTACTGTTCCAGATCTCGTGCTTCCACGACCTCGAGCCGAATGCCATGGGACCGCGCGGCGGCACGCATGATGTCGGCCTGCTCCTTGTGATCCGGCCGGATGGGGCTCCCCAGTACCGCAATTCGCTGGATACCCGGCAGCGCATCCACAAGCAACTCGATCCATTTTGGCGCGAGCTCACTGGTGAGGGACGTCATGCCGGTGATGTTGCCGCCGGGCCGGGCAAGGCTCGCGACGAAGCCGGCCTTCACCGGGTCATCGCCGCTGAATGCCATGACGACGGGAATCGTCGCGGTCGCGTCGCGCGCGGCGCGGATGGCTGACGGCGACACCGCGACGATGACATCGACCCTGAGCGTCACGAGCTCAGCGGCGAGGGTCGGCAGCCTTTCGAGTTTGCCGTCCGCGAAACGCTCCTCGAACTTGACGTTCCGATCGGAATACCCAAGAGCGATTAGCGCCTGCTTCAGTGCCGAAAAGGCGCCACCGGGATCCTGCGCGGTTGCCGGATGCAGATAGCCGATCCGGTAGATCTTCGCCGCTGGCTGGGCCTCGACGACCGACGCAACCATGACGAGGCCACCCGCGAAAGCGCCGATGAATGTTCGCCGGTCCACGGTTGAATCACATAACCTGATCAACTGCAGGAAGCCCAACCATAAGGGACGACACGAGCACCGGCTCGAAACGCTCGAGCCGGCCGCTCGTCGGAGTCTGTTACGCGCTTCAGTGGCAGCGGTTGGCCGGTTCGCCAGGACCGCCTTCAAGGCAAGGGATCGCGCTAAGGTAGACGTAGATGGCCGCAAGTTGACGGTCGGTCATGCTTTGAAAAGCCGGCCGCATGGCACCTCCTGGAGAGTAGGGTATCTAG